>JAESFG010000419.1_pt1 | contig 40633 bp, 38 predicted proteins | sample 9269371 | NCBI WGS metagenome assembly JAESFG01 (sample SAMN14506227, study PRJNA617093) | algae metagenome | isolation source: Aetokthonos hydrillicola CCALA 1050 (B3-Florida) and co-occurring... | place: USA: South Carolina | collected 2013-01-01 | reverse complement strand
GCGCATGGCGGTTCCTCCGCGTCGGGTGGTCGGACAGGGTGGTGTGGTAACTTCCCTTGTACGACCAACACGGCGCGGACGGAACCGCCACCTTTTGCGCACGCTCCCCAAACTGGGGATAGCTCAGATAAACGAAACGTCTCACCGCGGCCCCTCGTGACTTGCCCGGCACGGCCGTTCAGACCCATTTACCCCTCTGGACCGACCGCGCGCGGCGCGTCATCATGAACGGTGCGCCGCCGCCCCCTGCCGCGTGAGGTCCGCTCATGTCCGCCGCCGCGAAGCCGCCGCGCCCGGTGTTGCTCGCCGCGGCCGGCGCGCTGGCCGGGGTTCTCGCGGCCGTCGCCGCCGGCGAGCCGGTCTGGTCGGTACTCGGCCCCGAGCCGCCGGACGCGCGGCCCGACCGGCTTCCGAAGGAAGAACGGCCCGCGCCGCCGCGACCGGACACGGAACCGCGGCTGGCGGTCACCGCCGCGGCCGTTTCCGTGTACCCCGGCGGCAAGAACGCGTTCGGCGTGCGCGTCCGGCGCGACCGGTTCGACGGGCCGGTGACCGTCCGGTTCGAGGCCGCCCCGGGGCTGACCGTCGCGGAGGTCACGCTCCCCGCCGGGCAGAACGGCGCGCAGGCGGAAGTGGTCGCGGCGCCGGAGGCCAAGCCGGAAACCTACGCGCTGACCGCGTCGGCCGTCGCCGTCACCGACACGCACACCCTCCGCGCGCGAACGCCGGTCGCGGTGACCGTGGCGGCGCTTCCGCCCCCGCCGCCGCGGCTGGCCCTCACCATGTCGCCCAAAATCCCGGTTTATCAGGGCGGCCGGAACGAGTTCGCGGTGCGCGTCGCCCGGGCCGGGTTCGACGGCCCGGTGGCCGTGACGTTCGACGGCCTGCCCGACGGGGTGACGATCCCGCCGGTCGCGGTGCCGGTTGGGAAAGCTGAGGCGGTCGCCGCGGTCGGCGCCGCGGCGGGCGCGAAGCTCGGGACGGCGGTCATTCGCGCGACCGCGACCGCCGCGCCGACGCTTTCGGCCGTCGCGGAGGCGTCGGTGGAGGTGCTCGACCCGCGCCGCGCGCCGCTCGACGTGGTGCTGGTGATGGACTGCACCGGCAGCATGGCGAAGTCCGGCGACCTGCTCCGGCGGAGCTGGCCGGCGTTCGCCGCCGCGCTGGCCGAGGCCCGGTTCGACGTGCTGTACGGGCTGGTCGGGTTCCGCGACACGACGCTCGGCCAGCCGCTCGAATCGGCCGACTTCGGCCGCGGCGGGCCGATGACCGCCGACCCGGGCCGGGTGGCGGCGGCGCTGCGCGACCTGCGGTTCGGCGGCGGCGGCGGCGAGGGCGAGAGCAGCCTCGACGGCCTGGCCCGGGCGTCCGACTACCCGCTCCGCCGCGGGGCCGCGGCCCGGGTGTTGGTGCTGGTCACCGACGGCGTGCCGAAGCGCGCCGACCGCCGCGTCAAGAAGATCGACGACCTCGTCGAGCACTTCCGCGCCCGGGACATCGACCAGTTGCACGTCGTCGCGGTGCCGGACCACCGGAAGCGGTTCGAGCCGCTGTGGGCCGGGCCGAAGGGGGAGTTTTTCGACCTCAAGGCCGCGACCGAGAGGGACGAGATGGGTGCGCTGGTCGCGGGGCTGGCGAAGGCGATCGCGTCGGCGGTCCCGCCGCAGCCGGAGCCGAAGCCGGAGGCCGCGGCGCCGGCCGCGACCGCCGCGCTGCCCGAGCCGAAGGCGGCCGCGCCGCCGGCCGCCCGCGACCCCGACGAGCCGCAACTGCCGCCTTTGCAAGATGTTCCGGCATCGCCGCCCGGAGATCAGGTCGCGGCGGGGCCGGCGCAAGCGCCCGCGAAGCCGTCGGCGGCGCGGGCGGTGGGATGGGCCGCCGCGGTCGCGGGTGTCGCGACGGTGCTGCTGTTCTTCGGCGCGATGGCCATTCCTGGCGAGCGGCCGACCGGCGCGGCGCGGGCGGCCGGTTACGGCGGCGGGGTGCCCGTCGGGCTGATCGCCGGCGCGCTCGGCTTCGTCGCACTCGACGCGCTCGGCGTGCCACTCCTCGCCCGCCTCGGGGCCGCCGCGCTGTTCGGGTTCGCGCTCGGGTTGTCGGCGGCGCTGGCCGAACGGGTGTTCCCGCCGCCGCTCGCGACTCCGGCGGCGCCGGTTTCGCCACTTCCCGCGAAGCCGCAAGCGGCGAAACCGGTGCCGCGTTCGCCGCAAAAGACGCACACGCCGGTTTCCGATCTCGATATTCCCCCCGTCGAGGCGTACCCGGCCGCGCCGCCGAAGCCGCCTCCGCCCGCGCTTCCGCCGCTGCTCGATCTCGACGTGCCACCGGTCGAGCCGCCGACGCCGCCGAAGCCGCTACTGGACCTGGATTTGCCGCCGGTCGAGCCGTACCCGGGCGCGCCGAAGTCGCCCGTACCGCCGGCGCCGCAGCCGGGGCCGCCGGCGCACAAGCCGAACATCACCGGCGCGCCGAAGCCGGGCGACTGCCCCGGGTGCCGGCGGCCGATTCCCGGCGCGCCCGGAACCCGCTACTGTATGGTGTGCGACAAGACGTTCTGACCTCTCCCACCGCCGTCCGCCCGCCCGGAGACCGCTACGATGCCCGCACCGAGGATGTTGGCCGGCCTGCCCAAGCCGGTGTTGTTCGGCCTGTACGGGGCCGTCGGCGGGCTGCTCGGCGCGCTCGTCTTCGGCGAACTGATCTGGTACGCGCTCAAGCCGGCGCAGGCGAAGCAATCGAACGAGCCGCGGCTGGCGGTCGCCGCGGCGAAGGACATTCAGGTGTACCAGGGCGGGCGGAACAAGCTGGGCGTGTCGGTCGCCCGCGACGGGTTCGACGGCGAGGTGACCGCCTGGCTCGACGGCCTGCCGGCGGGCGTCTCCGCCAGCCCGGTCGTCATCCCGGCCGGGCAGAAGGAGGCGGACATCGAACTGGTCGCCGCGGCCGACGCGGTGCCGGGCGAGAAGGCGCTCAAGGTCATGGCGACCGCCAAGGGCGGCGGGAAGGACGTGGGCGCCACCTCCGACCCGCTCGCCCTCGTCGTGAGCGAACTGCCGATGCCCGAGGCCGACGTCGTGTTCGTGCTCGACGTGACCAACAGCATGACCCAGCAGATCCGCGGGCTCCAGCAGGGCATCGGGACGTTCGCCACCAAGCTGCGCGAGGCGAAGGTGAACGCGCAGTTCGGGTGCGTGTGCTTCCGCGACGTGGAGTTCGCCACCGGCCGCGGCGACCCGGCGCTGGACCCGCTCAAGTTCAAGGGGGCCGAGTTCACGGCCAGCGCGGCCGAGTTTAGCGCCGCCGTCGGCCGGCAGGAGGCCCGGGCCAGCATGGACAACGACTACGCCGAGAGCAGCTTCGAGGCGCTGGCCGTGGCCGCCCGGTACCAGGAGTGGCGCAAGTCGGCGACGCGGGTGCTGGTGCTCATCACCGACGCGCCGCCGCGGTGCGACGAAAACGGGATGCGCCGCCGCGGCACGCCGCCCGGGCCGTCGGAGAAGGAGACGGCCGACGTCCTCCGGGACAACAAGATCGACCTGCTGCACCTGGTGACCGGGACCGACTGGGACAACCTGCTCCGACAACTGCCCGACGTCAACGACCGCATCCTGGGGTACTACCGCCGCGCGCGGGAGGGGGTGATCGGGGTGCCCGGCAAGGACGGGAAGGTAGACCGCGGCAAGGAGTTCGACCTGCCGACGGTGGCCCGGACCCCGGACCTGATGGCCCGCGTCCTGCTGCCGGAGATGTCCAAGGCGATCGCGGTGGCGGCCGAGGCGAAGCGGCCGGAGACGACGCCCAAGCTGACCGAGAAGCCGCAGGCGCCGTCGATCAAGGGGGTGCAGTCGAGCGACAACTACGACGCCGGCGCGAAGGGGCAACTGATCCTGGCGGTCGGGGTGTGGACGGGCGCGATCGCGGCTTTGGTGTGCCTGTTCCTGCTCGGCGGGCAGCACCACTACCTTCGCGGCACGCTGCCGTCGGCCGGCGGGGTGATCGCGGGCTTGGGCGGCGGGCTGTTGGTCGGCATCATCGGCGGGGCAATGGGTCAGGGGCTGTTCCTCCTGGCCCCGGACGTGAAGATTCTGGCGATCATCTTCCGCGTGATGGGCTGGACGATCCTGGGGGCGATGGCCGGGGCCGGGCTGTCGCTGTTCGTGCCGAACCTGAAGCCGGTGTACGGGTTAGCGGGCGGGGCGATCGGCGGCGCGGCCGGCGCGATGGGGTACATCACCGTGGAAGCGCTGACCGGTGCGTTCCTGGGCCGGCTGGCCGGCGGGCTGGTGCTCGGGATGTTCATCGGGCTGATGGTGGCGGTGGTGGAGGCCGCGTTCCGCCGCGCGTGGCTGGAGGTGAGCTACGGCCCGCGCGAGACGGTGAAGGTGAACCTCGGCGCCGAACCGGTGAAGGTGGGGAGCGACGCCCGGGCGTGTACGGTGTGGGCGCGCGGCGCGGCGGAGGTCGAACTGCGGTACTTCATCCGCGACGGCCGGGTGATCTGTACCGACGTGCCGTCGCGGTCGGAGGAGGTGGTGGGCGACGGCGACACCCGCGAGGCCGGGAACGTGACGGTCGTCGTCCGAACGGGGAGCGGCGGCAGCGGGGACGACGACCGGCCGCGGAAGAAGAAGGCCGCCCCGCCGTCGCGGCCGCGGGCCGAGCCGAAGCCCGCACCGCGGCCGCAGCCGATAGACATGGACGACTTCGATGACGGGCTGCCGATGCCCCTGCCGGCGACGGTAGTTTCGCCGCCGACGCAGTCGGCTCCGCCTGCGGTGCCAAAACCACAATCCGCTGTTCCGCCTGCGCCGCCCCGCCCCGCGACGCCGCCGCGTCCGGCGACGCCCGCCGCGCCGCGCCCGCCGGGGGCCGCGCCGGCGATCAAATCGACGGTCAAAGACCCGGACGCGTGCCCCGGGTGCGGGCGGAAGGTGAGCGGCAAGCCCGGCACCCGCTACTGCATGGTGTGTGACCGGACGTATTAAATGCATCGAAAGGCGGGGACGCGGATGGACGCGGATTTGGGCGCGGATGGACGCGGATCAAAGGCAGGGATTGATTTCAAAGAAAAAATCTCTTCTGGCTTTATCCGCGTCCATCCGCGCCCAAATCCGCGTCCCCGCCTTTCGGTTCCCCCTCGAATAATGCACCCGGCGAACCGGCCACAGCCCGCCGGGAAAGCGGCTGAGCGCGGGCGGCCTATTCTGCCGATCTTACCGGTTGCAACTACCGAGCTTGCGGGGCCGGCGCGGCGGGTGCTAAACTGGCCACATGATCACGACAACGCCGAGCACCCCGACGCCCGCACCGGAGCGAACGGCCATGACGGCCCCCAACACCCTGTTCGAGGTCGAAGACCGCGACCCCACGCCGCGCCCCAAACCCGCACCGGTCGCGTCCGGGCTGTTCGCCGACGTCGTCTTCGACCGCCCGCTCGACCACGCCTACACCTACAGCGTGCCCGACGAGCTTGTCGCGAAAATCGGCGTCGGGAAGCGCGTCGAGGTGCCGTTCGGCAAGGGCGGCAAGCCCACCGCCGGCTTCTGCGTCCGCGTCACGGACGTCGTTCCCACCTCCGGCTACGAGATCAAAAGCGTCGCGCGCGTTCTGGACGACGACGCGATCGTTGATGAGCACCTGATGAAGCTGACGCGGTGGATGGCGGACTACTACCTGTGTGGATGGGGTCAGGTGTTGCACGCGGTCGTGCCGGCCGGGGTGCGCGACAACGCCGGGACGCGGGTCGCCACCTTCGTGGAACCGCTTCCCAAAGAGAAGCTGCCCAACCCGCTGCCGACCGTCACGCCCCAACAAAAGCAGGCGCTGGACAAGCTCAAGAAGGAGAACCGGCCGCTCGAAATGCTGCAACTCGCGCGGCTGGCAAAATGCACGACCGGCGTCGTCGCCGGTCTGGTCAAGAAGGGGCTGGTGCGGAAGTTCTCGGAGCGCATCGAGACCGACGCGGCCGCGCCCGGGCACGACACCGAGAGCGACGAGCCGGGCAAGCCGCTGCCGGAACTCGCGCTCAACGCGGACCAAAACCGCGCGTGGGAAACCCTCCGAACCGCCATCGAGAGCGGCGGGTATCACCCGTTCCTGCTGCACGGCGTCACCGGTAGCGGCAAGACGGAAGTGTACCTTCGGGCCATCGAAGAGACCGTGCGGCAGGGCAAGGAAGTCATCGTCCTGGTGCCGGAAATCTCGCTCACCCCGCAGACGCTCGCCCGCTTCAAGGGGCGGTGCGGCAACCTCGCGGTGATGCACAGCCACCTCACCGACGCCGAACGCGGTGGCTACTGGCGTCGCATCGCAACCGGGCACATTCAGGTCGTCGTCGGCGCGCGGTCCGCGGTGTTCGCGCCCACACGCAAGCTCGGCCTCATCGTGATCGATGAGGAGCACGAGAGCAGTTTCAAGCAGGAATCGACGCCGCGATATCACGCGCGCGACGTCGCGGTGATGCGGGCGCGGCTCGAAGGCATCCCGATCGTGATGGGTTCCGCGACGCCGAGCCTCGAGAGCTGGGCAAACGCGGACAAGGGCGCATACACGGTTTTAAGCATGCCAAATCGTGTGGAAAGCCGGCCAATGCCCGCGGTGCGCGTCATCGACCTGCGGCACGAGCCGAAATCCGCCGGGCGGCACGGGGCGATCGGTCCGACGCTCGAAAGCGCGATGCGGCAGACGCTGAAGGACAAGGGGCAGATCATTCTGCTGCTCAACCGCCGCGGGTTCAGCACGCACGTGCATTGCGAGGCGTGCGGGCACGTCGCGCAATGCGCGAACTGCGATCTGGCCCTCACCTTCCACCGCACCAAGAACGCGCTCGTCTGCCATTACTGCGGGTTCGAGACCGCGCCCTTTATGAAGTGCCCAGGGTGCGCGCAGCCGTCGATGCGCTATCAGGGTCTGGGCACCGAGAAGTTGCAGACCGAGATCGAGGAGAAGTTCCCGGGCAGCGTGTGTCAGCGGATGGACTCCGACACGATGGCGAAGCCCGGCAGCCACCAGCGGGTTCTCGACGCGTTCCGCGACGGCCTCATCAACATTCTGGTCGGCACGCAGATGATCGCGAAGGGCCTCGACTTCCCGAACGTGACGCTCGTCGGCGTCGTAAATGCCGACGTGGGTTTACACCTGCCGGACTTCCGCAGCGCCGAGCGGACGTTCCAGTTGCTGGCGCAGGTCGCCGGGCGGGCCGGGCGCGGCGAGCGGGGCGGCAACGTGCTCGTGCAGACCTTCACCCCGGACCACCCCTGTATCACGCTGGCGTCGCACCACAACTACGGCGAGTTCGCGAAGCTGGAGCTGGTTCACCGCAAGGCGCACGGCTACCCGCCGTTCGAGCGGATGGCGCGGCTGATCGTGCGGAGCGAGAAGGAGGACGCCGCGGGGGCGTTCGCGGACACGCTGGCCGGGGCGTTCAAGGAGGCGCTGAAGCGGGTCGCGGGGGTGCGACTGCTGGGCCCGGCCGAGTGCCCGGTGTTCCGGCTCAACAACTTCTACCGCTACCACTTCCAGTTGCAGTCCGACAGCAGCGCGCGTCTGCACGACATTCTGAGAGTGGTGTTGGCGGTCGCGAAGGTGCCGAGCGGCGTCGAGTTCCAAGTGGACATCGACCCGTACAGCATGTTGTGAAGCGACGGCCGGCGCGCGACAATGGACGCGGGGTCCGGGGCGCGTGCGGGGGCTTCGTCATGCGTGTCGCGATGGCGGTGATGGTGGGCGCGGCGTGCGCGCTGACGTCCGGCGGGCGCGAACTGCCGGTCGCGCCTCCTCCCCGCGCGAAGCCGACGGACGCCGACTGGCTGCCGAAACGCGGTTCGAACTCCAAGGCAAAGTGGTACGAGAACATCGCCCCTGATCCGCCGTCTGCATTTCCTGACATTTGCATCTCCGTCACGCCGGAGATGATGAACGACATCGCAAAATATTGGACAAGCTACAAAGAGCGGTGCCCGCGGCTCTTTGGGACGACCGGTCTGAAAGTGAGTGCAACCGACGGAGTTCTTCAAAAGCTTCTCAAGGCGAGATTGCATCAGGGATCACTTGAGTTTCAAGAGTTTCAGCGTCGCTCGCAAGGAAACGGACCGGGGCCAGAAGCCGAACAATACCGCGAGTGCTTGCTGGACATGCAAGCGGCCGCAACCGAACTGTGGACCGGGCAGCCGAAGGAACTCGTTCCCTGGGTCGAAGAGATGGTCGTCGCGTCCAAAGAGCTGGAGAGACTTATGCGCGTCCGTGTGTCGGTCGGCACGGCACATCCGAGCACGCTTCACGCCGCGACCCGTACTCGGCTCAAGATTGAGGCGGAGTTGTGGAAGGCGAAGAACTCGCGGTGATGGCGGCGTCCGGAAGTCGGTCGTTATCTTGACGTTAGCGCGGGGTGTGGTATTACTCACACTAACGCGCCCCTCCAATCGCTTCGGAGTGTTGTCCGTCATGGCCCACGTCGTCACGCAGCCCTGTCACGACTGTAAGTACACCGACTGCTGCGTCGTCTGCCCGGTGGAGTGCTTCTACCAGGACGAGCAGATGCTTTACATCGACCCGGAAGACTGCATCGACTGCGAGGCGTGCGTGCCCGAGTGCCCGGTCGAGGCCATCTACTCCGAGCCGAACACCCCGTCGCAGTGGGCCAGCTTCATCCAACTGAACGCCGAGCGCGCCACCGCCCTGAAGGCCGCCGGCGGCACCGCCCACATCACCGAGAAGCAGGCCGCCAAAGAAGGGCCGGAGTGCAAGAAGAAATAGTCTCAAGTCAACAAGTCGAAAGTCGTAAAGTCGAAGATACTGCGGTTACAGTCTTCGACTTTACGACTTTCGACCTTCCGACTTGAGACTTCCGCCATGACAGGGCTTTTACTCATCCAGCTCGGCACCCCGGACAAGCCCACCTTCCGCGGGCTGGTGCCATACCTGCGCCAGTTCTTATCCGACCGCCGCGTCATCGAGGTGCCGCGGGCCGTCTGGTACCCGCTCCTGTACGGCGTCATCCTGCCGACCCGGTCCGGGGCGTCGGCCGCCAAGTACGCCCGCATCTGGGACCCGAAGACCGGCTCGCCGCTCATGCACTACACCGTGCAGCAGACCAAGCTGCTGCAGGAGCACTTCCCGAACACCCCGGTGCGGTTCGGCATGATCGTCGGCAACCCGCCGCTCCGCGACACCGTTCACGAGATGGTCGCGGCCGGGGTGACGAAGCTGGTCGCGATGCCGATGTTCCCGCAGTACTCGGCCACCTCGTTCGCCAGCGCCACCGACTCGCTGTTCAAGGCGCTGATGGGCGTCCGCCGCGTGCCGGCGGTGCGGGTGGTGCCGCCGTACTACGACCACCCCGCGTACCTCGACGCGCTCGCCGCCAACATCCGCTCCGACATCGCGAAGCTGTCGTGGGAGCCGGAACACGTCGTCGTCAGCTTCCACGGCATCCCGCAGAAGTACGCCCAGCGGGGCGACCCGTACGCGACGCACGTGGTCCGCACCACGCAGGCGCTGGTGAAGCGGATGGGCTGGCCGCGGAGCTACTGGACGCAGACGTACCAGTCGCGGTTCGGCAAGTCGCCGTGGCTGAAGCCGTACACCGACGACGTGCTCGAGGGGCTGGCGAAGAAGGGCGTGAAGCGGGTGTACGTGGCGCTGCCGGGGTTCACCGCCGACTGCCTGGAGACGATCGACGAGATCGGCAACGAGAGCCGCGAGGTGTTCGAACACGCCGGCGGCGAACACCTCAAGAGCGGGACGTGCTTAAACGACCACTCTCAATGGATCGAGGCGATGGCGACCATCCTCCGCCAGGAGGCGCACGGCTGGCTGTAAGCAGCATTCAGGGGTCAGCATTCAGGATTCAGGGCAGAGGAAGGCAGACACGGTCCGCCGTCATTCTCTGGCTGAATGCCGGATGCTGATCCCTGAATGCTGCGCGCGCGTATCATGTCTGTAGACACCTCCCGCTCTCCGAAGGTCCGCACATGGACGCGTTCATTCTCGCGGCGGCGCGCACGCCGATCGGCAAGTTCCTCGGCGGGCTGTCCGAACTGCCGGCCCCGCACCTCGGCGCGATTGCCATCGAGGCCGCATTGAAGCGCGCGAACGTGTCGCCGGACCGCGTCGAAGACGTGATCATGGGGAACGTGGTGCAGGCGGGCGTCGGGCAGGCCCCGGCGCGGCAGGCGGCGCTGAAAGCGGGTATTCCCGACACCGTGCCCGCTCACACCACGAACATGGTGTGCGGGAGCGGGCTGAAGGCGGTGATGCTCGCCGCTCAGTCGGTCCGCAGCGGCGACGCGGACGTGGTCGTCGCGGGCGGGATGGAGAGCATGAGCCGCGCCCCGTTCCTGCTGCAAGGGGCGCGAACCGGCTTCAAGTACGGTAACCAGACGACGCAGGACGCGCTCGTCCACGACGGGTTGTGGTGCCCGTTCGAGAACTGGCCGATGGGCGACGCGGCCGAGCACATCGCCACCAAGTGCGCTATTTCGCGCGCCGAACAAGACCGCTTCGCCGCTCAGAGCCATCAGCGGGCGGCGTCGTCGTGGGCGAGCGGGGCGTTCGCCGACGAGGTCGTCCCGGTGACGACCGGCGGCCGCAAGCCGGTCACGGTCGATCGCGACGAGGGCATCCGCGCCGAAACGACGGCCGAGGGACTGTCGAAGCTCAAGCCGGCGTTCCGACCGGACGGCAGCGTGACCGCGGGGAACGCGTCGCAGCTCTCCGACGGCGGCGCGGCGGTCGTCGTCGCGTCGGGGCGGTTCGTGGAACAGACCGGTGCGAAGCCGCTGGCGCGAATCGTCAGCTATTCGATGAGCGGGGTGGCCCCGAAGGACATCTTCATCGCTCCGGTGCCGGCGGTTCACGCCGCGTGCGAAAAAGCCAAGCTGTCGGTCGGCGATATCGACCTGTGGGAACTGAACGAGGCGTTCGCGTCGCAGATGCTGGCGTGCGGAAAGGGGCTGAACCTGGACGAGTCGAAGGTGAACGTCCACGGCGGGGCGGTGGCGCTGGGTCACCCGATCGGGGCGAGCGGTGCGCGGGTGCTGGTGACGCTGGTCCACGCGCTGAAGCGTCACGGCAAGCGTTACGGGCTGGCGTCGCTGTGCCTGGGCGGCGGCAACGCGGTCGCGATGATCGTGGAGCGGGTGTGAAACCCCTTGTCCTGATGCTCGAGGACGACAACGACCGGCTCGCCCGCTTCTGGGCAGTCGGCGACCGTCTCGGCGTCGAAATCATCGACTGGCCCGATGCGAACGCGATGCTCGCCGAGTTGACGGAGCACCTCGCGTCGGCCGCTCTCATCTCGCTCGACCACGACCTCGTTCCGCTCCGCGACATCGACCCCGGCGACGGGCTGGACGTCGCGAAACACCTCGCGACCCTCCCGCCGGCGTGTCCGGTGGTCGTTCACACCAGTAACGGCCGACGCGGCGACGCGATGGCCGGCGAACTGGAACTCGCGGGCTGGCGTTACTTTCGCGTTCTGCCCGTTGGCGATGACTGGATCGAACATGATTGGTATCGCGTCGTGCGTCGCGCGTTACGAAAGCGGCAGTAACGGAGGTTGACAGATGAGCGAGCCGCGAACGGGCGCTTCCAAGCGGGCCGATATCCCCCCGGACGTGCTCGCCCGGCTCAACGCCGGCACCGAGCCGACCGCGACCCTCGCCGAAGGGCTGGCGATCGACTTCGCCCAACTGCTCGCCGCCGCGGTGCCCGACATCCCGGCCGAATCCGTCGAACTCGTGCAGTCGATGGCCGGCGAGGGCGTCACGCGGCGCATGGAGGCGGTCGGGGAGCTTATGTTGCGCCATCTCACCCTCGACCGGCTGGGCGAAGTGGCCGAACACCCGTCGGACACGGTTCGCGGGTGGGCGTGCTACGTCGTCGGCCGTGCGCCGAAGCTCAAGCTCAAAGCCCGGCTCGACCTTATCCGCCCGCTCGCAGACGACCGGCACTTCGGGGTGCGGGAGTGGGCGTGGATGGCCGTCCGGCCGCACCTCGCGGCCAACGTCGGGCGCGCGGTCAAGTTACTGGAGCCGTGGGTTGCCGCCGCGTCGCCCAACCTGCGGCGGTTCGCCACCGAAGCGACCCGCCCACGCGGGGTGTGGTGCGCCCACATCGCGGCGCTGAAGGACAACCCGGAGTTGGCGTTGCCCTTGCTCGACCCGCTCAAGTCCGACGCGGCGGTGTACGTGCAGAACTCAGTCGCCAACTGGCTGAACGACGCCGCGAAAAGTCAACCGGCGTGGGTAAAGGAGCTGTGCGCCCGATGGAAGCGGGAATCGCCCACCGAGGCGACCGCCGCCATCTGCAAGCGGGCGTTGCGGAACGCCGGCGGGGCGAAGTGACACCCCTGCCAAACCGTCAGCCGCATCCCGCACAAGTCCCGCAATCCTGGCAGGACCGCCCGCTCCGTCTTACGTCGCATGCGGCGCAACTCGTTTGCTGATTGTCACTTCGAACGCCTCATTTGCCGGGGCACGCGACTTGCATGCGACGTAACGTCATCGTGTATTCATGACGTCAGGGGTCAGCCATGAACCTGAAACCGATCGGCGACCGCATCGTGGTCCGCCGCGAGGCCGCCGAGGAAAAGACGGCCGGCGGGATCCTGCTGCCGGACACCGCCAAGAACAAGCCGCAGCGCGGGGTGGTCGTCGCGGTCGGCCCCGGCAAGCTGAAGGCCGACGGCACCCGCGCCGCGATGCAACTCAAGGCCGGCGACAAGGTGCTGTTCACCTCGTGGGCCGGCGACGAGTTCAAGCGGCACGCTACCGACGACGAAATCCTGCTGATGCACGAAGGCGACGTCCTCTGCGTCATTGCCTGACGCATGTGTTTGGTGTTTCGTGTTTGGTGTTTTGTAACCCGCCTACCAACGGATTTGCGATACCAAGACACGCAACGCTAAAACACACAGGCCAAACACAAAAAACCAAAAACTAAACACTCCGTCCGACATCCCACGAGGAGCGAAAAATGTCCGCGAAGCAGATCGCGTTCGATTCGGAAGCCCGCGAGGCCATGAAGCGGGGCATCACCAAGCTGGCCCGCGCCGTCAAGGTCACGCTCGGGCCGAAGGGCCGCAACGTCATCATCCAGAAGTCGTTCGGCAGCCCGACCGTCACCAAGGACGGCGTCACCGTGGCGAAGGAGATCCAGCTCCCTGATCATTACGAGAACATGGGCGCCGCGATGGTCAAGGAGGTCGCGTCGAAGACCTCCGATGTGGCCGGCGACGGCACCACCACCGCGACCGTGCTGGCCGAGGCGATCTTCAACGAGGGGCTGAAGGCGGTCGTCGCCGGCACCAACCCGATGCTCATGAAGCGCGGGATGGAGCGCGCGGTCGAGGACATCGTCGCCCGCGTCAAGGAGATGAGCACCCCGGTCAAGGGCAAGAAGGACCTGGAGAGCGTCGCCACCGTCGCCGCCAACGGCGACGCGGACATCGGCAAGAAGCTCGCCGAGGCGATGGACAAGGTCGGCAAGGACGGGGTCATCACCGTCGAAGAGGCCAAGACCATCGAGACGAACTACGAGTTCGTCGAGGGCATGCAGTTCGACCGCGGCTACCTGTCGCCGTACTTCATCACCAACACCGAGACGATGGAGTGCGAACTCGATGACGCGTACGTCCTGATCTACGAGAAGAAGATCAGCAACGCCCGCGACATGCTCCCGATCCTCGAAAAGGTCGTTCAGCAGGGCAAGCCGCTGCTGATCATCGCCGAGGACGTTGACGGCGACGCGCTGGCGACGCTGGTCGTGAACGTGATCAAGACGCACGGGCAGTTCAAGGTGTGCGCGGTGAAGGCCCCGGGGTACGGCGACCGCCGCAAGGCGATGCTGCAAGACCTCGCGGTGCTGACCGGCGGCGAGGCGATCTTCGAAGACCTCGGGCTGAAGCTCGAAACCGTCACCCTGAACCAGCTCGGCCGGGCCAAGAAGCTGAAGGTCGACAAGGACAACACGACGGTCATCGAGGGCGCGGGCAAGAAGGACGCGATCAAGGCCCGCATCGCCAGCATCCAGAAGGAACTGGACAAGAGCACGAGCGACTACGACCGTGAGAAGCTGAGCGAGCGAATCGCCAAGCTGTCGGGCGGCGTGGCCAAGATCAACGTCGGCGGCGCGACCGAGAGCGAGGTCAAGGAAAAGAAGATGCGCGTCGAGGACGCGATGCACGCCACGAAGGCCGCTCACCAGGAAGGCATCCTGCCGGGCGGCGGCACCGCGCTGCTGCGGGCGTCCACCGGTCTGAAGCCGGGCGCCGACCTGAGCGACGACGAGAAGGTCGGCTACGGGATCATCGTGAAGGCGTGCCGCGCCCCGATCAAGCAGATCGTGGAGAACGCCGGCGGCGACGGCAACGTGGTGATCAACGCCGTGCTCGCCGAGGGCGAAAAGAGCTACGGGTTCGACGCCCGGGCGGGCGAGTACACCGACCTGCTGAAGCGGGGCATCATCGACCCGGCGAAGGTGGTCCGCAGCGCGCTGCAGAACGCCGCGAGTGTTGCCACTCTGCTGCTCACCTCGGACGCGATGATCGCCGAGGAGCAGAAGAAGGACGACAAGAAGGGCGCGGCCGCCGGCGGCTACGACGACATGTATTGATCGTGTGCCGCAAGCGTTCGCTTCGCGGCAGTCGCTTGACCTTACGAGCCGCGACCGCAAGGGAGCGGGGCTACACACCTGGAGTGGCGTAGCCCCGCTCCCTTGCGGTCGCGGCTCGCGAGGTCAATTCTTGGGGTGCGTATCAATCTGCCGCGTGCTTGACGTGCAGTCGGTCACCCGGGAACAGTTGGTAGTTCGTCGCGGTCACGCCGCTTTGTGTGATCGCCTTCCAGTCGATGGGAAGCACCTGATCCGACGCGCCGCCCGGGCGCGAAATCCACATCTTCCGCCCGCCGATACCCCCAGACAGTCCGCCGACGTTGGCGACCGCGTCCAGCACCGTTTCGCTGCCGGTGTACGGCACCCGAACCACCTGCTCGCCGCCGGCAGAGTCGGTGATGATGTAGTAGAACTTGCTGTTGCTCTGCACATTGACGGTCACAACGGGCGAGCCGGCGGGCCATTTCTCCGCGAATGTCGTCAACTGCTTGCGGATTGCTGCCGTCGCTTGCTCGGTCGTCAACCCGGACACGCTCACCGCGCCCCACACGCCCAAGCTCACCGTGCCGTCGGGGCGCACGATGAACGTGCCAGAGATCGGCTGTTCGGGGAGGCGGGTCACTGCGCCCGTCGTCGCGTCCTTCACCTCAGCCTCGATCGTGAGGATGTCCGGCGCTTCGATGACGTAAGGCGGGCGCGGCGACTTACCGAGGCTCAGTTCGATGGGTACTGCGCCCGGCGCGGGCGGGTGCGTCGGTTGTGGCGCGGCCGGCAGAGGCGTCTGCCGTTCAGCGACCGCCGCGGCCAGCGCGTCGAGCTTTCGCTGCGTGTCGAGTTGCCCGCGCCAGACGAGCGCCAGAAGAGTCGATGGCGCGAGTAGCGCCGCGAGAAGAACAGCGTTCCGCAGCCGCCGCATACACAAGCCCTCCTTCGGGGTGAAGAGGGCTTACCCGGCAACGATCGTTCGCGTCAACGTCACTCTGCCGGGGCCGCGAGTTCGTCCACCACGCTCTCCACGCCGACGGTGTTCTGCGCCACACCGACCGCGAGGCGCCTCGTCCGCGCGTCCGGCACCACCCCGCGAAGGGTGACCGCGCCGCCGTCCGCGGTCACGCGAAACTCGACGCCGGCGAACCGCTTGTCGGCCGTCAGGCGCGCCCGCACCGCGGCGGCCGGGTCGGCCGGCAACTCCTTCCGAAGTGCGTCCACCGGGGCGGCGACGTTCAGCGACGGCGGCAGCGCGTTCCGCACCTTCGCCACGCCGAGGCGCGAGACCGCGGCCAACCGCTCGCCGTCGGACGCTTTGAACCGGCTGGCGACCAGCACCACGAACAGCGCGACCAGGATCAAGCCCGCGGCGATCTGACGCATGTGCGGCACCGGAAGGGGGTGACACCTCCAGTATGACGCCGCGGCGGCCGGCGCGCAAGCCGGTTACGCGATCTGAGCGGCGGCCGGCGCGAGCGGCCACAGGATTTGACGGTCTGTGTCGTCCGGGTCGAGTTCGCTGCGGATCTCGAGCGCGACCGTCGCCCGGTGCGACACGCCGAGCCGCGACAGCACGCCCTTGACAGCGGCCAGCGCCGCGTCCGGATCTGTGACGCCCAGGAGCGGCACGCTCGCGTAGCCGTCGCCGATCTCGCCGCGCCCGCACTCGGCCAGGCCGTCGAGCGCGGCGGCGAGGTCATGCTCCAACCGCACCTGCAGGTCGAAGTCGTCGTCCGTGCCGAACCCTCCGGTCACCGCGAGCTGAACGAGCATCTCGTACGCCATCGCGTGTCCCTCCGGGCGAGCGGAAAACCGAGTGAAGTGTTGATGAGGGTATATGGTCGGCACCGTGAAGGAAAGACAATTGTCTGAAGAATTCCAAAATTGTTCCCGCCCGTAACTATTCGGCGTGGCACCGGTTGACAAGATATGGATTTGTGTCCACAATATAATTGAGATCACATGTCGCCGGTGATCTCCTTCAGCGCGCCGACGAGGCGGTCGATGTCGGCCGCGGTGTTGAACGGCCCCGGGCTGACGCGCAGCAGGCCGTCGGGAGCGGTGCCAAGTGCCTTGTGGACGTACGGCGAGCAGTGCAGCCCGGGCCGCACCGCGATGTCGAACGACTGGTCGAGCACGCCGGCCAACTCCGGCGCGGGCAGCAGTTCGCAGCGGAAGCTGACCGCGCTGACGCGGTTCGGTCCGGCATGGCCGAACACCTTAACCCCTTGCATTTCAGTGAGCGCGCTCCGCAGTTGGTCGCAGAGAGCGAGTTCGTGCTTGTGGATGTTCTCGACGCCGCGCTCCTCGACGTAGTTCAGGCCGGCGACGAGGCCGACGACGCCGAGGACGTTCGGCGTGCCGCCCTCGAGGTGGTGTGGGAAGTCGGTCGGCTGAGTCGGGGTGAGCGAGTCGCCGCCGGTGCCGCCCTCGCGCCACGGCCGTAGCGCCGCGCGGGTGCCGACGTACAGCGCCCCGGTGCCGGTCGGCCCGAGCAGCGACTTGTGCCCCGGAAGAGCCAGCAGGTCGATGCACATCGCCTGAACGTCGATCGGCACCGTGCCGGCGGTCTGGGCGGCATCGACCAGGAACAGGAGGTCGTGCTCGCGCGCGATGCGACCGACTTCCGCGACCGGCTGCACCGTGCCGAGGACGTTGCTGGCGTGCGTCATGGCGATCAGCCGTGTCTTCGGCCCGATCGCGGCGCGGACCGCTTCCGGGTCGATGGTGCCGCCGGCGTCGGCCGGGATGCGCGTGAGCGTGATCCGGCCGGCGGTCGCCAGCGCGACGAGCGGCCGCGACACGCTGTTGTGCTCGAGGTCGGTGGTGATGACGTGGTCGCCGTCGTTGAGCGTGCCCTTGAACGCCATGTTGAGGGCGTCGGTGCAATTGAGTGTGAACGCCCAGCGCTCGGGGCTTTTCCCGCCAAAGAACCGGTTGAGCCGGTGCCGGGCGTCGGAAAGGGCGTGTTCGGAGGCGAGCGCCATGCGGTGCCCGGAGCGGCCGGGGTTGGCGAGGTCGTGCCGCGCGAACCGGTCCATCGCGGCGTACACCGCCTCGGGCTTCGGGAAGCTGGTCGCGGCGTTGTCGAGGTAGGTCATGGCAGTGGGGTCAGGGGAGTCGGCTGACGCTGACGACGGTCACCGTTTGTGACGCGGAATCGACTTCAAACAGGGCGCGAAGGGGTGGCACTTCGATGGCGTACAGCCCTTCGCACACGGTGATCCCGTGAACGAGCGGTTGTGCCGCGAGCAGGCGGTCGATGGTGTCCGCGGCGGCGTTCACCGCCGCGCGGTCGGCGGCCTCCGTCCAGGCCGCCGCCAACCCGGCGAGGGCGAGTTCGCTCCACGCGACGGTGTAGTTCATCCGGCCGCCCCCCGGTCGCGCGTGCGGCCGGGGTCCTTCTGATTCAGGCGATCGAGGAGTTCGAGTGCGTACCCGATGTCGAACCCGCCCACGCGCTGCCACTCGGCCTCAAGCGCGTGCAAGCGGGCGCGCATCTGGTCGCCGGTGTAGAACGGCCCCGGCCCGGACGCGCGGCGCTTGAGTTCGGCGATCATCTCCGGCGACAGCGTCGGCTCCAAACGGCCGACGACGCGCCCGGACGGGTCCTTGACGACCACCGGGACGAACCCGCCGGCCAGTTGCTTCGCCTGTTCTTCGGTCAGCGTGATTTCCGGCATGACGCACCTCCGCTCTCATCGTACCGCGCGGCGGGAACTTGTGATACGGCGTCAGTGCCCGACGTACTTGGCGTACAGTGTGCGGGCCTTGTCCGGCTCGCTCGTGCCCTTGATGATCGCTCGTCCGTCCTCAAACACCGTGAACTCGTACGGGTCGCCGTTCTCAACGAGTTGAAACTTGAGGAGGAACTTATTGTAACTCACCTCGCCACTTTGCTTGAGCACCGACGCGAGGTAGGCGAAGTCGAGTTTGCCCTTCGCGCGCTGCGACACCTGCACCGCGTTGCGGCCGCACAGCGCTGTCGTCTGGGTGCCGTGCGCGCCGTCGAGCCACTCGAAATTCCGCTTCGCGCAGCACGGGCACTGCCCCTTGCGGCCCGCGAGCGGCGCAACCCGCATGCGTTTGTTGGTGTTCTCCCACACGTCGAGGCTGATGAGTTCGCGGTTGACCGCGTCCTTGTTGCCAGACAGCAGTTTGATGGCCTCGGTGGCTTGGTAGGACGCAACGATGTTGACCGCGGGGGCGAGCACGCCGGCGGTCTCGCAGGTGCCGGTCTCGCCGGGCGCGGGGGCGGCCTCGAACACGCACCGCAGGCACGGCGTCTCACCGGGGATGATCGTCATACACATCCCCTGACTGCCGACCGCGCCGCCGTACACCCACGGCTTGTTATGTTTGATAGATACGTCGTTAATGAGGTAGCGAATCTCGAAGTTATCGCTCCCATCAAGAATGAGGTCCGCGCCCTCACAGAAGCTCTCAATGTTGGTGCGGTTGATGTCCGCGACGATCGGCTCAATCTTGATAGACGAGTTGATCGCCCGCAGCTTGACCGCGGCGGCTTCGGCTTTCGGGAGGTTGTTGGCGACGTCGGACTCGTCGAACAGCACCTGCCGCTGCAGGTTGGACGGCTCAACGAAGTCGCGGTCGATGACGCGGATGAACCCGACGCCGGCGCGGGCCAGCACGTTGGCGAGAACGGTGCCGAGCGCGCCGCACCCGCACAGGGTGACGCGAGACGCGAGCAGTTTCTCCTGCCCGGCCTTGCCGAGCCCCGGGAACCGCATCTGGCGGGAGTAGCGTTCGAGCGGGTTGGTGTCTGTCATGGGTGCATCAAGTGAGAAGGGGAGCGGTTCACGCTCCCCTTCGTGTGAGGTGGCGCGCGGCCTACTCGCCTATTCCGTTTTCTTTGAGGAAGTCTTGCAGGAACCGCACCTGCTGTTTGGGCCACTTCTCGGACTTGGCGAACCCGACGAGCGTGGCCATGTCCTCGCGGACGCGGCGGAGTTCCGGGCCGGCGAGCCGCTGCATGTACTCGACGAGGTAGTGCAGTCCCTCCTCGGCCGCGGCCCCGTTGAGCACCGCGGGGTCGGACCCGGTTAGGAAGACGTAGCTGTGCAGCGTCGCCAGCAAGAGCGGGTGGACGCCGAGTTCGGCCGGGATGAGCGGAAACACCGCCGCGCCCTCGGGCGCTTCTCGGGCGTCTGGCTCGTCTGATTCGGGGGTCGCCATCTGCGCCTCAAGGATGAAGGATGAGGGATGAAGGATGAAAAGAAGGCGAAGGTACAAGACGGCCGTCTTGTTTCATCCTTCATCCCTCATCCTTCATCCTTCCTGTCAGCCCCCCGCCACGGCCGGGATCAGCGCGACGATCACGCCGTCGGTCACCGCGGTGTCCATCTCGTCGAGGTAGCGGATGTCCTCGTCGTTGAGGAACACGTTGATGTACGGCCGCAGCTTGCCGTTGTCGAACAGCTTCGGCCCGACGCCCGGGTACTGCCGCAGCAGGTCGTCCAGCGCGGTCTTGACCGTCGTGCCGGTCACCTCGACCTCGGCCTTGCCGCCGGTCGTCTCGCGCAGCGGCGTCGGAATCTGAACCTTGATCGCCATACGTTGAGTTCCAGGTTCTCAGTTCCAGGTTCCAAGTTTGCAGACCGACCGCACACAGGTTCCGCCAACTTGGAACTCGGAACCTGGAACGTGGAACTAAGCGAGAGCCGGCTCGGCGACTTCCAGCCCGGCCAGCGCCTTGAACTCGGCCAAGTTCGGCTTGATGGTGGCCGGCTCGTCCAGCGCCTCGAACACCGCGTCCTGCGTCTTGAGGCCGTTGCCGGTCACGCAGATGACGATCTCCTCGTCCCGCGGGATGCGGCCGCTCTCGATCAGCTTGCGGGCCACGGCCAGCGTCGTCCCGCCGGCGGTCTCGGCGAAGATGCCTTCCGTCTTCGCCAGCAGTTGCATGCACTCGACGATCTCGGCGTCCGAAACGTCTTCGGCCCAGCCGCCGGTGCTGCGGATCAGGTTCGCGGCGAAGTACCCGTCGGCCGGGTCGCCGATGGCGAGGCTCTTGCAGATCGTGTTCGGCGTCCGCACCGGCTTGTGCCGCTCGCGGTTGCTCTTCACGCAGTCGCTGATGGGGTTGCACCCGGCGGCCTGCGCCCCGTACATCTTGGTGGTCACCGGGCCGTTCACCAGACCGAGCTGGCTCAGCTCGTTGAACGCCTTGTGGACCTTGCCGATCAGCGCCCCGCCGGCCATCGGGCAGACGACGTGCTGCGGCAACCGCCACCCGAGGTCTTCCGCGATCTCAAAGCCAACGGTCTTGGAGCCTTCCGCGTAGAACGGCCGGAGGTTGACGTTCACGAAGCCCCAGCCGTACTCCATCACGATCTGCGTGCAGAGCCGGTTCACCTGGTCGTAGGTACCGGCGACCTTGACGACCTTTGCCCCGTACACCGCGGTGCCGTAGATCTTGGTCTTTTCGAGGTCGGCGGGGACGAGGATGACGGTTTCCAGCCCGGCCGACGCGCCGAGCGCCGCGACGCTGTTGGCGAGGTTGCCGGTGCTGGCGCACCCGACCATCCGCATGCCGAACTCGCGCGCCTTCGACAGCGCGACGGACACGACGCGGTCCTTGAACGAGAGGGTCGGGAAGTTGACCGCGTCGTTCTTGATCCACAGGCGCTCGACGCCCAGCGCGTCGGCGAGGCGGTCGGCGCGGACGAGCGGGGTGCCGCCGACCTGTGGGCCGACGGTCGGCTCGCCGTCGAGCGGGAGGAGTTCCCTGTACCGCCACATGTTGCGCGGGCGGGACGCAAACTTGGTTTTACTGACGTGAGGTGCGATCTTGGCGTAGTCGTAAGCGACTTCGAGGGGGGCGGAGTCGTCCGGGCAGAAGAAGTTGGCGGCCTTCGGGTAGAGCTTGCCACAGACGCGACACTTCAGCCCCAGGACGAAGTCGTTGTTCGGCACGGAACACCCTCGGCGAGAAGTTTCAGGTTCCAAATTCCAGGTTCCGAGTCGAAGTCCCGAGGCAAGTTGAGGACAACTTGGAGCCTGGAACTTGAAACTCGGAACGATCGCAGGGTGTGCAGTTAGCCAGATGGTACGCCGCTGTGGTTGTGCGGCGGTGCGGTGAGATAAGAGAACGGCGGGTGAGCCGCGTGGAACGGCCCCGCACGAGATCTTATCTTCCCCGGCCATACCGGACCTCTTGTGAGGTCCGGCGTTTGCCGGGCAGGAGTTAGCACCTGCACCTTTCGGGCGCGTTGTGTGCGCGCCGCGGAAGGCCGGTTGCTGTGGCGTCGTCGGGCCTGGCCCCTCAGCCACTCTGGATAAGATGCTCACCAGCGTAAGTTGTCAAGTCCCGCCGGGCGCGGCCGCGAGCGGGTTAGAAGAAGGGTACGGTAAGGTTGCCCTTCCGGCAACGGGAAACGGCGATTTTTTGTCATGTGCCCATGACGTTGTACCCGCAGTCCACGTAGAGGATCTGGCCGGTCACCGCGCTGGCCAGCGGGCTGCACAGGAACAAGGTCGCTTCGGCCACCTCCTCCGGCTCGATCGCCCGCCGCAGCGGCGAGTGGTCGGCGGCGTGCTGGATCAGCTTGTCGAAGTCCTTGTTGATCGCCCGCGCCGCCCGGCTCCCGTACGGGCCGGCCGAGATCAGGTTCACGCGGATGTTCTTGTCGCCCACAAACCACGCGAGTTGCTTCGCGTCCATCTGCAGCGCCGCCTTGCACGTGCCCATCCCGCCGCCGTAGTGCGGGACCACCTTCTCGCCGGCCACGTAGGTGAGGCCGACCACGCTCGCCCCGCCCGGCCGGTTCGCCATGTGCGGGGCCGCGTGCCGCACCAGGCTCACCAGCGAGTACGCCGAAATCCCCATCGCCTCGTGGTACGCCTTGCGGCTGGTGTCGATCAGCTTGTTCGTGATCTCGCGGCTGAACGCGACCGAGTGGATCAGGATGTCGATCCCGCCGAACTGCTTCGCCACCGCGTCGATCATCCCGCTGATGCTGTAGTCCTCGGTCAGCTTGGCGTAGTGGCGCTTCTGCGCGTCGGGCATCTCGTCCAGCTTGACGTCGGCCATCGTGTCGAAGCTGACGTCGCAGCGGAACAGCGCCGCGGGCGCGAACTCCGACCCGTCGGGCAGCTTCCGCTTCTCCGCGTCCTCGGCGTTGGCCGTTTTGAGCAGGTTCTCGACGATGTTGAGCATCCGCGGGTGGACGGCCAGCACCACCTTGGCCCCGGCGTGCTGGAGCGCCTTGCCGATGTACCACGCGAAGCTCAGGTTGTCGCCCACGCCGGTGACCAGCGCCACTTTGCCGGAAAAGTCGATGGGAACCATTGCTCACCTCGGAGAATGACGCGGCCCGCGGACTGCTCGTCCGCGGGCCGTTCTATCAAGTGCTCCCGGCTTCTCCAACACCGAACGCGGTCACCGCTTCCGATCCCACACGACCACCTCGCCCGCCCCCTCCTTGTCGGACGGATGCGAAGAGCCGCTCCCGGTGACCAGGAACGAGCCGTCCGGTGCCCACGCGACCGAGGTGAGCGGGAACTTCGACTCCCGCTTCAGGGCCTGAATCACCTTCCCGTCCTTCGCCGCGAACAGCACGACGGCCTCGGACACCAGCCCGCCGCTGCCGAGCACCCCGGCGACCGCGACCGCGTTGTCGACCGGCGAGATCGCCAGCGCGGTCGCCGGATTGTCGAGGTTGTCCGCGTCCAGGTTCTTGCGCCACACCGGCTTCCCGGTCGCCGCGTCCCACAGGATCACGACCCCGTCCTTGTCGGCGGACGCGATCAACGCGCCGTCCGCCGACCACGCCACCGCGACGACGCGGGCCTCGTGACCCGCGAGCCGCACCGTCGGTGCCTCGCTCCCCGCGCCCCAGATGACTACCGGCCACTTGCCTTTCTCTTCGTGACCAATCACAGCGAGCCGCTTGCCGTCCTTCGACCACGCGAGGCCCGCGGGCCGCTTCCCGGCCTCGTCCTTCGGGGCGGGCGGCCCCTCCAGCGACACCTCACCCGCCATCGGCGGCAGGTAGCGGACGCGGGTGGCGTACCCGTCGCCGACCGCGAGCCGGGCCGACAGTTGGTCGAACGCGAGCGCGCCGCCACCGGGCAGGGTCGTCGGCTTGCCCAGGTCGTTGAGTGGGACCGCCTTGCCCGTTTTGGCGTCGAGAACGACGCTCTCCGTCGCTCCCGCGAACGCGAGGTATCCGTTCCCCGAGTACGCGACCGCATGGGCCGGGCCGCGCGTCTTGTGCGCCCACAGCACCTTCTGCGTGGCCGCGTCCCACACCGTGACCCCGGCTTCGGTCGCGGCGGCGAACGACTTCCCGTCGGGCGCGACCGCGACCCCGTTCACGTGGCTCTTGTGATCGTTGAGCGCGGCCCCCGGTTCGCACCACGGCGGGGCTTCGACGTTCAGGAGGCGGAGCGCCGGGGCGTCCTTGGCCGTCCGCGCGTCGCCGGTCTCGTCGCCGGGGAAGTAGCCGGCACCGCACAGGAGCCGCTTGCCGCTCGGCGAGAACGCCAGGGACACGATCGGCTGGTTCGCCGGGAAGTCGTCGATCCGGCTCCGCTCCTTGCCGGTGCCCGCGTCGAACACGGCCACCGCGACCGACGCCATGCCGTCCTTCTCCGTGCGGGCGGCGACGGCGAGCGAGTTGCCGTTCTTCGCCCACGCGAGCGCGGTCGCGCCCGCGATGTCGAGCGTGCGGAGCCGCTTGAACGGCCCCTGGTCGTCGGCACCCTTCTCCGGCGTGCCACCCGATTTCGGGTCGGTCGAGTACACACGGACGCCGTCCGAATAGGCCACCGCGATTTCCGACCCGTCCGGCGACCACGCGAACGCCTGCACCCCCCGCCCCGGGCGGCTGATCGTGCCGACCAAGTCCGTTCCACTCCAGATGGACAGACACGCGACCTGCTTGTAACCGGTGGTCGCGGCGTGGATGCCCGCCAACCGCCCGGTCTCGTCGAACTCGCCCCCGCGACCGTACGCGGGGATTCGCTTCTTCCCCTTGGGGTCGTGGGCCTCTTGACCGCCGAGGACGAGGTTGCCGGCACCGACGCAGAAATGGCAGGAGAAGCGCGCGCCGTCGAACTCGGCCCGCTGGAGGCCGTCGTTGGTGGGACGCGCCCACCGCCCGCCGCCCGCCGGCTTCTTCAGGAGCTCGTCACCGTCCCACCACCGGGGGCGGTCGTTTTCCAGCTTCCCGGTGACGGCGTGCAGATGGCGGAACTCCTTGCCGTGGAACACGAACAAGAGCGGGGTGCCGTCCACCCGAAGGCGCTCGCGGCTGAACCGTGCGAACTCGGCCTCCGCGGTGAACAGCTTTTTCCGCGTCACCGTATCCCAGACCGTGACGGCCCCGCCGCCGACCGAGAGGAACCGCTTCCCGTCCGGGGAGAACTCCGTGACGTGGACCGTGCGCCCGTGGTCGAGGAACCCCTTCCCGTCGGCCGGAACCGGTACCGGGGCCGCGACGACTTTGGGCGCGGGCGGCTCGGCCTTCGGTGGGTCGGCAGCCCATATGACGGCGGTCGCGGCGAGAACCAGCCCGGCGGCGGTCAAAACGGTGGCGAACTTCGCTGTCGTTGACATGGTTTTCAGAACTCCTTCGGCGAGTGCTTGTGCGGCCGGCGAGGCCCGCCCGGCGGCAGCGGTGAGGGCCGCGGCGGCGAGTTCGGCGGACACAGTAGACGGCACGGTGGCGGTGGCGAGAGCCGCGGCCGGCAGCGCCAGCCCGCGGCGGGCGAGCCGGTCGGCCAGCGCCTTCCGACCCCGCGCGAGCCACGACGCGACCGTGCCCTCGGGGCTGTTCAACTCGGCCGCGACCTCGGCGCGCGTTTTCTCGTGAAGGTCGCAGAGTACCACCGCGGCCCGCTGCATCTCGGGCAGTGCGGCGAGTTCGGCGTCGATCGCGGACCGCAGTTCGGCGCGTTCGAGGTCACTCCCGTCGGTGCATTGCGCGCTCGTCTGGGCGGCTACGGCCATCTCGCGCCTCCGCCGCCGGGCGGCGGCCACTTTCGCCTTTCGCGCCGTCCGCACGGCAACGCCGTACAGCCACCCGCCGACCACCCCGGGCGGGGAAATCGTGCCCAAGCGGCGCGCGAGTACGATGAACACCGCCTGGAACGCGTCCTCGGCGTCGTGGGCGTCCCCGAGGCCGCCGCGGCACACGCCGAGGACCATCGGCCCGTACCGCTCGACCAGAAGCGTAAACGCGGCCTCGCGCGCGTCGCCCGCGGCGGCGAGAACGAGTTCCGCGTCGGTCGAAGCCCGGCCGAGTTCCGTCGGCGCGAGCCGGCTGACCACGCGGCGGACGGCAGCGGCGGACATGCCCGATGGCCTCACGGATGCACGAGCGACACCGGCGCGGGCCCGTCCCGCGCCGGCCGTTCATAGTAGTTTGCCCACAGGCGGCGAAAGTGATGCACGAAATTCGCGCCTAGAATACGCGGTGCCCCTTCACCCCGCGAGGCCGCGAATGAGCGTCCGGCTGAACTGCCCGTCGTGCAACCACGCGTTCGACCTCGCGGCCGTCCCCGAGAGCCGCCGCGCGACGTGCCCGCGGTGCGGCGACGTGTTCCCGGTCCGCGGCGAAGTGGCCGAATCTACCGCGCCTGCCGCTCCGACTTTACCGAACGCCGCAACACAAACACCCGACACCCCCGCAAAGGGCGGGTGGTCGATCGGGAAGGTCGCGGCGGCCGCGCTGGCGATCGGGCTGATCGGGTTCGCGGTCGGGTACGTCGCGTACAGCCGCGGGGCGAAGCCGGAACCGCCGCCGCAGCCGGAAGCGTCGACCGCGGCGGGCGTCACCCCGCCGGGCCAACTGACCGGCCTCGGCTACCTGCCGGCCGAGAGCAACTTCGTGTTCGCGATCCAGCCGGGGCCGCTGATCGAACATGCGGCCCGGACCAACCAGGAGCCGCGCGATCTCCTCGCTCGCAGCGGGCTGCCGCCGCAACTGCTCGCTGCCCTCGACGGCCTCGGCGTGCCGCTCGCGCAGATCGACCACCTCGCCGGCGGGGCGTTCCTGCCGAGCGGCGACGAAGACCTGCGCGTCGCGCTGGTACTCGTACTCAAGCGCCCGCTCGCGGACGAGGACGTCTTCCTCACCCGGCTGAAGGCCAAGCCGGTGCCGGGCAACAAGTCGCGGCACACGGTCACGCTCGACAAGGTGCTGATCACACCAGTACTCGCCCGCGTAGCGCCGACGGTGTGGGTGTTCGGGCTGAACGCCGGCGACCTCGCGGCGGTCGATCGCGGCGGGTTCGGCCCCGGTGGCACGCAGTTCCGCGGCGGCGCCGACGAGGGCGTCCGCCGGATGCTGCTGTCGGTGCCGCCGACCGCGGCGGTGTGGGCGGCGGCCGACGACGACCGCGACTGGGCCGAGAAGCCGGTCGTGAAGGTGCTGGCGCAGTCGCAAGACGCGAAGGAGTGGCTGCCGGTGCTGAGCGGCGGGCGCGGCGGCGCGTTCGCGCTGAGCTTCGGCGAGACGCCGCGGATGGCCCTGTTCGTCCGCGCCGCCGACGCCGCGACCGCCGACCGACTCCGCGCCTACTTCGGCGCGCGGGCGGCGGAGGTGGAGTCGGCGTCGGCCGGCGGGGGCGGCACGCTCGCCCGCTTCGACGCGCCGTTCGATGCGGCACTGGTGCAGCGGATGCTCGCGGACGCCAGCAAGTGAAGAGTGTTCACCGCAGAGGGCGCAGAGGGCACGAGAGGAAGGCAGAGAAGAATTGTCTTGAAAAACTCTGCTTCCTGCCTTCTCTCTGCGCCCTCTCGTGCCCTCTGCGGTGAACACTCTTCGCCTTTTACCCTTCTCCCTCCAGCTCCGCGAGCGCGTCCCCGAACGGCGGCGGGGCGTCGATCACCAGCTCCTCGCCGTCGAGTTCGATGCCGAAGCGGTACCACGTCCCGCGCCACACCCAGAACACCTCGTCCGAAACGGGGTAGGCGTGCTCGCGGTGGCTGTCGGCGGCGAACTGCTTCAGCACGTGGACGCGGCCCAAAGCCGGGAACGACACCGGCCACACCGCGATCTCCTCGCGGCACGGGATCACCACCCAGAACCCGGCCGGCGATTCCGGCATCAGTTCTTCGATGAGAAGCGCGCGCGCCGCGTCGTACCCGTCGCCGAGGTGGCCGACGTAGATGTCCCACTCGTCGGTCGCCCGCTCGAAGTAGTCCGGCGGCGTGTTGCGGCTGAGGTTGGCCAGCGCCACGTCGAGCAGGTCTTCGCCCTTGCGGCGGCTGCGGGCGAGCATCGGCTCGGTGACGTACACCATGCCGTGCGGGCAGTCCACCACCAGGTTCAGCTCCAGCCCGGTGCCGGGCAGCGGCAGGCCCCACGGCGGCGACCGGTCGGAGCGGTCGTGCGGCCGGCCGAGCCGCGGCCGCAAGCGGTCCTGGATGGTGTTGAGGTCGTCCGGCAGCGCCCGCGAGCCGAGCAGCTGCGCGCGGTGGTCGAGGAACTCGCGGACCATCCGCGGCCACTCGGCCGGGTCGGCGGCCTTCGCCCGGCGGTGCAGGTTCCCGAGGCCGACGTACTCCGGGTCGCCGCCGGCGGCCGGGCGGACGTTCACCCCGGTCGGCTCCCAGTCGATGACGGTCAGCCCGTGCGCGGCGAGTTCGGCCGCGACCGCGGCGCGGAAGTCGTCCGGCAGCGGCGGCGGGAACGGCGCGGGCTCGGCGGGGAGAGTCACGGTCGCCTCCTGGCGTCAGGCGCGGCCGGCGACGGCCGCGAGCGGGCGGGGCGCGCCGGCCGCGCCCTTGGGCAGCTTCACTACCAGCACCGAGCAGGCCGCCTCGCGCATCACCCGCTCGGCCACGCTGCCCATCTCGGCCCGCTCCGGCCCGGTGCGGCCGTGGGTGCCGATCACGATCACGTTGATGCCCGCGTCGGCCGCGTACCGCACGATCTCGTCGGCCGGGTCGCCGTCCAGCAGCACGTGGCTGACCGGGATCCTGGTGTTGACCGGCCGCACCTGTTCGAGTTGGCTCTGCCAGTACTCGCGGTCGTCGGTCGAGCCGCTGTGGACGTACACCACCGTCAGGCTCGCGCCGTACGTCTCCGCCAGCCCGACCGCGTGGAAGTACGCCTGGTTCGAGTAGCTGGAGAAGTCCGTCGGGTACAGGATGCGGGTGACGCGGATCATCGGGACGCCCTCCGGCGGGTACCTGTGGCGGGCACGCCCGCCGCTCTTATCGTACCAACCTCGCCAAATGTCACAACTCGGAAGTGCGCTGCGGCATACACTGACGCCCACCCGTTGGAGTTCCCGATGCGCTGCCTCGTTCCCCTCGCCGTCGTTTCCCTCTTTGCGGCCGGCGTGTCCTCTCCGCTCGCCGCCGCTGACGACGTCGTCTTCCGCAACGCCACCGTCCACGACGGCACCGGCGGCAAGCCGGTCGTCGGCGACGTCCACGTCAAGGGCGACCGCATCGCGGCGGTCGGCAAAGCGGGCAAGGTTGAAGGGGCGAAGGAGATCGACGCCGAAGGGCTGGTGATCTGCCCCGGGTTCATCGACCTGCACACCCACTGCGACCCCGGCCTGCCCACCAAGACCGGCCGGCTCAACAAGAACTACATCACGCAAGGCTGCACGACGGTCATTACCGGCAACTGCGGGAGCGGGCCGGTCGATGCCGCGGCGTTCTTCAAGTCGCTCGAAGACGGCGGCGTCGCCACCAACGTGATTCACCTCGCCCCGCACAACAGCATCCGCGAAAAGGTGATGGGCAACGCCAACCGCCCGCCGACCGCCGACGAGCTGAAGAAGATGGAGGCCCTCGTCGAGCAGGCGATGACGGACGGCACGTGGGGGCTGGCGACCGGCCTCATCTACAACCCCGGCACCTACGCCAAGACGGACGAAATCATCGCGCTCGCGACCGTGGCGAATAAACACGGCGGCATGTACGCGAGCCACATCCGTAACGAGGGCGGCGGGCTGCTCGACGCGATCGAGGAGGCCATCCGCATCGGCCGCGAGTCCGGGTGCCGCGTCCACGTCTCGCACATCAAGGCGAGCGGCAAGTCGGCGTGGGGCCAGAGCGCAAACGCGGTCGGCGTGATCGAGGCCGCCCGCCAGAAGGGGCAGGAGGTGACCGCCGACCAGTACCCGTACATCGCCAGTTCCACCTCCCTCCGCGCCACGCTCGTGCCGGCCAAGTACCGCGAGGGCACCAACAAGGAGTTCGTCGCCCGGCTCGACGACCCGGAGGTTGGCCCGAAGCTCAAGGCCGACGTGGAGAAGGCCCTCGAAGGCCGCGACGGCGGCAAGCGCATCCAGATCGCCCGCTACGCCCCGAACCCGAAGTGGCAGGGCAAGACCGTCACCGCGATCGCCGACGCCGAGAAGAAAGACCCCATCGACATCGTCCTGGAGATCGAGCGCAACGGCGGCGCGCAGATCGTCAACTTCGGCATGAGCGAGGACGACGTCCGCGTCTACATGAAGCAGCCCTGGGTGGCGACCGCGAGCGACGGCGGCGTTCAGACGCCCGGCCCGACGGTCCCACACCCGCGGAGCTACGGCACCTTCCCGCGGAAGATCGGCTTCTACGCGATCGAGGAGAGGCTGATCCCGCTCGAGCACGCGATCCGCACCTCCACCGGCCTGCCGGCCGACATTCTCAAGCTGAAGGATCGCGGCTACCTGAAGCCGGGGTACTTCGCGGACCTCGTGGTGTTCGACCCGAAGACGTTCCGCGACACCGCGACGTTCGACAAGCCGCACCAGTACGCCGCCGGGGTGCGGTGGGTGCTGGTGAACGGCCACGTGGCGATCGCCGACGGCAAGTACGCCGACGGCGACCTGAAGCCTGACGACCACAAGACCGCCCTGGGCGGGCGTGTCCTCCGCCACCCCTCGAAGTGAGGGCGTAAGGGGCTTCGTTTAGCGGCGACTCCGAAGGGGTCGTTGCGCCGCCTCCGGCGACGCCGCTAAACGGGACAGGCGACGCACAACAATTCCCAACAAACCGTCTGAATCGCCTGTCCCGTTTGTGCCGATTAGACCAGCGGTACACACGGCACGGAGGCGCGGTCATGCGGGCGGGCGGAATCTGGGCGGTCTGCGCGGTCATCCTTCTCGCCGCAGAGGCGCGAGGTCAGGACGCGCCCGCCGATCCGCTGTCCGACCCGTTCTTCCGCCCGGCGAGCGCCGAGGTGCCGGCCGAAACGCTCTCGTCCGCGGTCGCCGCGCCGGACGCGCGGGCCGTGACGGGCGTGTGCCCGGACCCGTGTCCGTCCGCGTTCACCTACTGGGCGCGCGCTGAGTGGCTGGTCGGCCGCACCCGCGGCGTGACCGTGTCGCCGCTCGCCACCACCGGCCCCGCGACCAACCTCGTACTCGCCGGCACCGTCGGCCTGCCGTCCACCGTGCCGCTGTTCGGCGGCCGCCGCTACCTCAACGACTGGCGGAGCGGCCTGCGGGTCGAAGCCGGGATGTGGTTCGACGCCGACCACCAGACCGGCGTCAGCGCCCGGCTGTACTCGCTGTTCGCCGAGAGCGACCGGTTCGCCGGACAGGCCAACGGCACGACGGTGGTGAACGTCCCGCACTACATTTCCGTCGGCGGGGCGACGGTGCAAATCCCGGTGTTCGTCGGCTTCCCCGGGCTGGCCGCCGGGACCGTGCAGACGAGCGCGCGGACCACCTTCACCGGCGGCGACGTCAACTGGCGGCGCCTGCTCACCCGCGGCGACAACTACCGCGTCGAACTGCTCGCCGGCTACCGCCAGATGTACCTCGGCGACGAGTTGCAGTCGTCGTTCGCGGTCAACCCGATCGGCCTCGCCTCCCTGGCCCTCACCCGGCTGACCGGGGCCGACGCGGTGCAGTCGCGGAACGACTTCTTCGGCCCGCAACTCGGCCTGTTCGCCTCCGCCGGCTGGAACCGGCTCGCGCTCGACGGCCACGCGGCGCTGGCGCTGGGCGTGACGGCCAGCGAGGTGAACTTCGCGCGGGCGCGGAGCGGCGGACTGAACCCGCTCGTGTCGCCGGCGCTGACCGCCGCCGGGGTCCCGCCCGCGACGACCGCGGCCGTCGCGAGTGCGGCCAACGCGTTCACGCTGAGCCGGCCGAACACGTCCGGCCGCGTCAGCTACTTCGGCGCGGCGTGCGAGACCGGGCTGCGGGCCAGCTACCGCGTGACCGACCACGTCCGGCTGAGCGCCGGGTACGGCTTCCTGTACTGGAACAACGTCCGCCGCGCCCAGGAGGAGTTCGCCAGCGGCGCCCCGGTGCGGGCGCGGGCGGTGGACTACGCCGCCCACTTCTTCACCGCCGGCCTCGACCTGAGATACTGAAGAGATTTCACCACAGAGACCGCAGAGACCACAGAGGAAGGCAGGAGGCAGGGTTCAAAACACTCCTTCTCCTGCCTTCCTCTGTGGTCTCTGCGGTCTCTGTGGTGAATATTCTTCCGCCTTCAGCGCCGAACCGAGCCGATCAGCTTCTCGACGGTCGGGCGGTACTCCTCCGGCACCTGCTTCACGTCGTCCGCCTCGACCGGCTTCTTGTCGCCGTCGCGGACCACGATCTTCGGCTTCTCGTCGCCGGTCACCGTGCCCGTGATCTCGTAGGTCACGTCGTTCTGCTTCGCCTTGATCGCGAAGCGGTCGTTGGAGATCGTCACCGACGTGCTGTTCATGCCGGGGCCGCCCATGCCGACGACCACGCCCCCGCGGCGCGGCGGCGGGAACCCGGGTGGCATCACGCCGGGCGGGAAGCCGTTGCCGAACCGGCCGCGGTTGGGCACCGGCGGGAACTCCGGCTCCTTCTCCTTCGGCGGCTCGGGCGGCTTCGGCCGCTCGTACTCGCGCCCGGTCATGGCCTTCTCGACCTTCGCCAACTCCCCGGCGACCGCGCCGACGTTCTCGCCCTTCTTCAGCGCCATCTCGACCGCCTCGCGCAGCGCGGTCAGCTCCGGCGGGCTTCGTTCGGCTTCGCCGCGGCCTTAGCGAGCGCCTTCTGAAAGTCGGCGAATGCGGCGCGGATCGCCTCGACGTTCTCGCCCTTCTTGTCGGCGGCGGCGATGGCGTCGCGCAGGTCGGTCAGGTCCGGCTTGGCGTCCGCGGCTGCGGCCGAACACGCGAGCAGCGCCGCGACGAACGCACCCAACATGCGACGGGCAGACATGATCGTTCCACCTACAAAGTCGGAAACGTGCAACCGTCAGGATACCGGGCTACGGCCGGGCGGGCAATTCGACCCCCTTCACCTCGACCTTCTTGCCCTTGCGCAGCAGCACGATATCGACCTTCTCGCCGGCCTTCACGCCGTTGACGCGGCGGATGAACTCGTCGGTGTCGTCGGTCACCGCCTTGCCGCCAAACTCGGTGATGATGTCGTGGACCTTCAGCCCGGCCTTCTCGGCGGCGGAGTTCGGCGCGACGAGCGTGACCGCGATGCCCGCGTTCGCGGCCAGCCCGAGTTGCTCGGCGGCGAGCGGCGACACCCGCTCGAGCCGGATGCCGAGCCGGGCGCGCTCGGGCACGCGGCCGGCGTCGGCGTTGGGGAACGCCATCCCGCCCAGCCCGCCGATGGCGATTCCGCCCGCCCCGCCGTTACCACCCGCCAGCGCCTTGATGAGCAGCGCGGCCGCTTCCGTCTGAAGCTTCTCGGCCTCCCGGATTGCGTTCGGGTCGTTCGGGTCCTTGAGCAGCAGGTCGAAGGCCCGCTCGCGCAACTTCATCGCCTTGTCGAACATCTCGGCGTTGACCCCGCCGAAGCCGGCGTTGCCGTTGGACATGAGCTGGAGGATGTCGAACGGGTTCGGCTCGCGCGGCTGCGGGCGCGGTTGGGGCTGCGGCTGCGGGGCCGGCTTGGGCGGGTTGAGTTCGCGGCCGGCGACCGCGAGTTCGACCTTTGCAAGCTCTTTCGCGATCGCCTCGACGTTCTCGCCCTTCTTGGCCGCGGCGGTGACCGCGTCCCGGAGTGCCTGGAGTTCGGCCGGCACGCGCCCGGCGGCGGCCTTCGGCGCGGCCTTCTCGAACGCGTCGAGCGCGGTGCGGATGTTCTCGACGTTCTCGCCCTTCTTGGCGGCCGCCTCGACGGCGTCGCGGAGCGGGGCGAGATCGACCGCGCGGGCGGTGGTGCCGGCGGCAACCAACGCGACGGCGCAGAGCGCGGCACGCAGCATGGCGGAACTCCTTCGACGGGCGAGCGTCGCCCTTCAGTTCACCACATCCGTGCGGCCGGGGCAAGTGTCAGCCGAATGGCGTTACAGACGGATGTGGACACGCGCCAACTGAATAATATACGCCCGGATAAATTGTGTCAACGGGTGCGGGCGGGAATTATTCGCAGCCGAGCACGAGGTCGAGTACCCAGCACCCGCGAACGTGCGTCAGCGAGGCGTCGCGGCAGTGGGCGAGGATGTCGTCGTTGTCGCACCCGGCCTCTTGGAGCGCGTCCGCGAGGATCGGCATGGCGCTGAAGTCACGCGACTCGTACATCTGGCGGCGAGGATGGCCGGCGTGCTGCCGTGCCACCGGAACCAGTCGCGAGAGACGAATTTCGGCCGGTACGGGTTGGGGAAGAGGTCGCGGAGCCAGTCGGCTTGAAGGGCCGCTTCCGCGTCGCGGGTGCCAGTCCCGGCGCGCCAGTGTGCCGCTTCGCGGGCATTTACCGCCGCGTCGGTCGCAGCAGCGAACGGGTGTCCTGCCGCGTGATTCGTCAGGCACCAAACCGTCGAGATGACGTAATCACTGCCGAAGGACTCCAACCATGCGTCCTGCACGGGCCCGTGAACGGTGCGGACGTCCGCTTCGGAGGCGTCGCCTTCGGCGTAGCACTCCGCGACACCGATCGCGCGGTGTAACGCCGGTTCGTGGTCAGGACCGAGTACGCTTCGGCAGCAGTAGGTCGCGAACAGCCGCAACTTGCGTGCGCTGAGGTGTCGGTAGCTGCTCGAAAGAACGTTCAGCATCGCGCCTGGGTCGCGGCACGCGAGCCATTCGGCTTCGGTCATGGCGGAACCTCGGGTACGTTGCCGATACAGACTTTGCGTCGGTGGCGGCCCCTCACCCGGCCGGCGGCTCGGCCGCGTCGATACGATCCGGTCGTTGGTGGCGCGCGCCGGCCACCCTCTCCCCGCATGCGCGGGGCGAGGGGGAACACCGTACGGCCGCATACCGACACGCGCCGTATCGTTGTGCGCGGCGGGAGTGTATTCCCTCGCCCCGCGCATGCGGGGAGAGGGTGGCCGGCGCGGACCGCGGCGGCTTAGTTCGAAGGCGAACACGAGCCGCCGGCCGGGTGAGGGGCATCCGCCTACGCGTATCCCACTTCCGCTCTCCCGTGCAATTGTAACCGCTGCGAGGCTTGAGGTTTGTGCGGCGCACGCGATAATAGCTTCCGCTCTCGCCCCGCGTGCCGCTCACATGGTCATCACCTGCCCCCGCTGCCGGCGCTCGCTCTCGTCCGTGTCCGCGGACGGCGCGCCGGCGTTCTGTATGTACTGCGGGCAGAAGCTCGGCGGCTCGTCCTCCGACCACGAGACGCGGTCGCACATCCCGCAGATCACCCCCGACGCGTCGGACGAGTCGCGCGCCGGCACCCGGGACACGCCCGACGGCTACAGCGCCGACGACTACGCCCCCGAACCGGCCCCCGAGGAGGTCGGCGGGTACCGGCTCGGCCGCATGCTCGGCGCCGGCGGCATGGGCAGCGTGTACGAGGCCGAAGCGGTCGGTGGCAAGGCCCGCGTCGCGGTCAAGCTGCTGTCGTCGCGGCTCGCCGCCAACCCGTCGTCCGTCGAGCGGTTTCGCCAGGAGGGAAGGCTCGCCAGCCAGCTCGCGCACCCGCGGTGCGTGTTCGTCTACTCCGCCGACACCGAGAACGGCCGCCCGTACATCGTCATGGAGCTGATGCCGGGCCGCACCCTCAAGGACCTCGTGGACGAGCGCGGCCCGCTGCCCGTTCACGAAGCGATCGCACGCGTGCTGGACGTCATCGACGGACTGGCCGAAGCCCACCGCGTCGGCATGATTCACCGCGACGTGAAGCCGTCGAACTGCTTCCTCACCGCCGACGACCGCGTGAAGGTGGGCGACTTCGGGCTGTCGAAGTCGCTCACCGGGGTGCGGGCGTCGAGCCTCACCCAGACCGGGGCGTTTCTCGGCACGGTGCTGTTCGCCGCGCCGGAGCAGATCCGCGGCGAGCCGGTCGATTACACCGCCGACGTGTACTCGGTCGCGGCCACGCTGTACTTCCTCCTGTGCGGCGAGGCCCCGTTCCAGCACGAGAGCGCCGCCGCGGTGCTGGCCCGCGTGGTGAGCGAGCCAGCGCCCCGCGTCCGGGCGAAGCGGAAGGACGTGCCGGCGGCGCTGGAGAAGGTCATCTGCCGCGGGTTGGAGCGCGACCGCGCCCGCCGGTGGCCGTCGCTCGACGACCTGCGCGAGGCGCTGTGCGACCTGCTGCCGGAGCGCCGGCACCCGGCCCGGCCGCGGGCGATGGTCGGCGCGTACCTGCTCGACCGCACCGCCGTCGGGCTGCTGGCCGCCCCGCTCGAGGGGCTGGCGATGTGGGCGTCCGGCGCGCAATCGGTGGACGTCGATCTGTTCGAGCTGCACTGGCTGTCGCTGGCCGTGCTGATCGCCTACTTCGCGCTGTTCGAAGGCCGGCTCGGGGCGACGCCGGGGAAGTGGCTGCTGGGGCTGCGGGTGTCGCGGGTCGGCGCGACCGGGCCGCCGGGGGTCGGGCCGGCGCTGGCCCGCGTCCTCGTGTTCCACGGGCTGCTCGGCGGGCTGGTCTACGCCCCGGCGGAGTTGGTCCGGGTGTTCGGCCCGGCGGCCGGCGGGTTCTTCGGCACGCTGGTGTTCGTGCTGAGCGCCGCGGCGCTGCTGGCTCAGACCCGCAAGTCGGGCGGGTTCCGCGGGCTGCACGACCGGGCGAGCGGGTGCCAGGTGACGCAGAAGCCGTTCCCGGCGCGGAAGCTGCGGCTGGCGGTCGCGGCGCCGACGCCGCTGGACAACGTCCTGCCGACCGCCGACCCGCTGCCCGACGTGGGCGGGTTCGTCGTCCGCGGCCGGCTCGCGGTCGATACGAGCGGCGAGCAGGTGTGGCTGGCCGAGGACCGCGCGCTCGGCCGCAAGGTGCTGCTGTGGCTGCGGCCGTGGGGCAGCGCCGGGCCGAGCGCCGACCCGGCCCGCCCGACCCGGCTGCGGCGGCTCGGGAGCGGGTCGGTCGGCTGGGCCGGGGCGGCTTACGACTGGACCGCATACGCCGCCCCGCTCGGCGGCCCGCTGGCCGAGGCGGTGCGCCCGGGCAAGCCGCTGCCGTGGGCCGACGCCCGCCACCTGCTCGAGCAACTGGCCGACGAGTTCCGCGCCGCCGCGGCCGACGGCTCGCTGCCGCGGAAGCTGGCGCTGGACCACATCTGGGTGGAGCCGAACGGCCGCGTCCAGGTGCTCGACTTCCCGCTGTGCGCCGCCCGCTACCGCCCGGGGCCGCCGCTGGCGGTGCTGCGCGAGGCCGCGTCGCTGCTGCTGGAGGGCAGCCCGCGGGCGACCGGCGGCGCGCCGGCCGCGCCGCTGCCGGCGCACGCCCGGGCCGCGTTCGACCCGCTGTTCGAGGCCGAGCCGGACCCCGCCGAGTTCCGCGCGGCGCTGGCCGAGACGCACGCGCACCGGTCGGAGGTGACGACGGCGGTGCGGGCAGCCCAGTTGAGCATTCAGGCGGTGCTGCTGGCCGGGCCGCTGGGGGTGCTGTTCGCGGTCGCGTTCACCATCCCGGCGCTGCTGACGTTCGGGGCCGGGGTTCAAGAGCGAATGGCGAAGCGGGCCGCGGCGGTGCTGGCCGACCCGGCCGAGCGGCGGAAGCTGGCCGACGGCGCCAACCGCGAGCTGGGCGAGGCGCTGAACAGCCCGCGGCTGACGGCGCGGGTCGCCGACCTCGTCGCGCAGGCGGAGGCGGAGCACGCGGCCCGGCGGGCGGCGCTGCTCGGCCCGCACCGGCGGATGATGGACGTGTTCGACTTGGGGGCGGAGACCGACACGGCCGTCCGCTCGCCGCAGGCGGTGGCCGAAGTGGTGCTGTGGGCCGGCGCGCCGCCAAACTCGCCGCGGGGCCGCCGGGCGGCGCCGTGGGGCGGGCCGGGTAGCGGGATGGTCGCCATCTTCGGCGCGCTCGCCGCCGGCCTGGTGGCGCTGGCCGCGGCGCTGCGCGGCGGCGCGTCGCTGCTGCTGGCGGGCATCGCGGTGGTGCGGACCGACGGCCGCCCGGCGTCCCGCCTCCAGTGCGCGGCGCGGGCGGCGCTGGTGTGGCTGCCGCCGGTCGGCCTGCTGCTCGGCTCGGCGCTGGTGCAGGTGTACGCGCCGGCCGAGGCGGCGCTGGCCGCGGCGCTGTGGGTGGCGGCGCTGGTCCTGCTGCCGGCGTACGTGCTGGTGGCGCTGCGGTACCCGGCCCGGCCTCCGCACGACCGGCTGACCGGCACGCACCTCGTCCCGGGGTAGCGCGGAACCCACCCCCGGCCCCTCCCTGCAGGGAGGGGAGAAAACATTGACGCACCGCGCGTGTTATCGGAGTGCGGAGGCTTTGTCTCCCCTCCCTGCAGGGAGGGGCCGGGGGTGGGTTCTTCCCTCAGTACGTCAGCACGCTGAACACCTCGCGGCCGGGGAGCGGCGCGCGGCCGTTGAGGAACGACAGCTCGATCAGGAACGCGCACCCGACGACCGACCCGCCGGCCTGCTCGACCAACTGGCACGCAGCCCCCATCGTCCCGCCGGTGGCGAGCACGTCGTCCACCAGAAGCACCCGCGCCCCGGGGGCGATCGCGTCGTCATGGACGTGCAGCTCGGCCGACCCGTACTCAAGGTCGTACTTGAAGCTCCGCGTCGCGCCCGGCAGCTTGCCCGGCTTGCGGAGCGGGACCAGCGGCTTCTTCATCTGGAGTGCCATCGGGGCGGCGAACAGGAACCCCCGCGCCTCCGCGGCCGCGATCGCGTCGATCCCGGACGCCGGGAAGTGCCCGCACAGCGCGTCGATCGACGCCGCGAACGCCCCCGGGTCGGCCAAGAGCGGCATGATGTCCTTGAACAGGATGCCCGGCTTCGGGAAGTCCGGCACGTCGCGGATGAACGCCTTCAGGTCCATGATCGGTTCCAAGTTCCAGGTTCCAAGTTCCAGGTTGAAGATACACAATCACCTGAGCGGTTTGAACTTGGAACTTGAAACCTGGAACTCGCCATGAACTTGACTATCCGCCCGGCGACGGCGGCCGACGAGGCGGTGCTGGTAGCGTTCAACGCGGCGATCGCGTGGGAGACGGAGCACAAGCGGCTCGACCCGCCGACGCTCGCCGCCGGGGTGCGGGCCGTCCTCGCCGACCCAGGCCGCGGGTTCTACACCGTCGCCGAGCGGGGCGGCGAGGTGGTCGGCCAGATGATGGTCACGTTCGAGTGGAGCGACTGGCGGAACGGCTGGTTCTGGTGGATCCAGAGCGTGTACGTCCGCGAGGACGCGCGCCGCGGCGGGGTGTTCCGCGCGCTGTACCGGGCGATCGCGGAGCGGGCCGCGGCCGACCCGGCGGTGATCGGGCTGCGGCTGTACTTCGAGCGCGACAACGCCCGCGCGCAGGAGACGTATCGCGCGCTGGGCATGAGCGACACCAGTTACGGCATGATGGAGGTGTACCCGCTGCCCGGCCGGGCGTCGCACATCGGGTGAAACTCATGTTCCCGCCCGAATGGCTCGCGTCCGGTGTCGTGACCCCGGCCGATGTCGCCGACTTCGCCCGGTACGCCGCGGCGCGCCCGGAGCGGCCGGCGCGGCACTGGAAGTGGGCCGCGTTTCGTGACTGGGCCGAGGCGCGCGAGCGGCTCACGGAGGGCGAGTGCCGGGCGGCGTTCGCGCTCGGCGAGGCCGAACCCGACGTCAACCTCGGCACCGCGATGATGTGCCACGTGCTGTACCGCCGCGAGTGCCCGGCCGACGTGCGCGCCGCGGGGCGAAACAGTGACCGCCCGGCGGTACGGAAAGTAGGTCACTCGCTCCGCGAGTGACGCCCGGCCACCAACAAAGGACTCAATTCACGTTCCGACAGCCGAGGGCGCGACTCGCGGAGCGAGTCGTCTACTAGCGCCGGAACTTGTACGTGCCGAACGAGCCGAGCACCGGGTTGTACACCGCGCTGCTGTACTTCGTCTTGCCCGTGAGCAGGTTCGTGTGACCCGGCTTGACCGACCCGACGACCGGCTGAAGCCGTGCCGGCACGCTCACCGGCGTCCCGCTGTATCGCTCCACATACGCCCCGCGGCCGTTGAGCGACCGCGCCGGCGCGCCGCTCGCCTCCGTGACACCCGCTCCCAGCACTAACACCGCCGCCGCGATCATCGCTCGCATCGCCCCGCCCTCCGCGCGTGACAACTTCGCCCACTTCGCCCAGTTTCGGCCGCCCGCCGCCCCCGGGGCGACCCAATCGGCCGACGCGGCTCGCGAACGGCGGCCGGACGTGCCGCTTGCAACGGCTGGCGCGGTCGCTACCATCGGAGACACCCGCGAGGTCCGTTCGATGGAAGAAATCGTCGCCCTGGTGATCCAACTCGTGCTCGAAGTCGGGCTGCAACTGTTCGGCAGCATCGGCTTCGACTGGGCCGCCGAGTCGAGCCGCCACTCCCGGAAGGGCGGCGCGACCGAGGACCGCGACGGGCGCGGGTGGCTGATCGTGTTCGCGGTGTTCGGCGCGATCTGCGGCGGCATCAGCCTCGTCCTCGTGCCGAAGCCGCTGCTGCCCACCGCCGGGCTGCGCGTCGCCAACCTGGTCGTCGCGCCGCTGGTCGCCGGCGGGCTGTCGTACCTGGTCGCGGCGTTCGTGTGGACGGCCCGCGGGCAGAGCCCGCAACACCACTTCTGGCGCGGCTTCTGGTTCGCGCTGCTGTTCGGCCTGGTCCGGTTCGCCTACATCCACCGCTAGTGTCCTGAGTTAGAAGTTCGTTTCCGGTTTCGGTCGGTTGGGCTACGAGTGTCGGGAACACCTTCCGAGGAGTTCCCGATGCCGCGCGGACCCAAGCCGACAGCAATCGCGTTGACCGATGAC
>JAESFG010000418.1_pt1 | contig 41191 bp, 55 predicted proteins | sample 9269371 | NCBI WGS metagenome assembly JAESFG01 (sample SAMN14506227, study PRJNA617093) | algae metagenome | isolation source: Aetokthonos hydrillicola CCALA 1050 (B3-Florida) and co-occurring... | place: USA: South Carolina | collected 2013-01-01 | reverse complement strand
TCTGTCCGGCCGTCCATAGGCAATTCCACGAAATCTACGGGAGATTTGTAGTCCACAATGATGCCCCCATCGCGTATGCCCCCGGTCACAGGAATGACACGGTTGCCTGCGCCGATCAATGGCAAAGGTTCAGATGTTATGAGACTTATTGCAACCACCTCGTCAAATTTAAGTTCGCGGTCTCCGGCAATGACTTTTGATATTGTCGTTTGATAAAAGTTTCTACCAAGTCTGTCAGTCAGCATCTTGGCGAGTTCGGTCTGCGACATGCCGGACCGCGTTAACGCATGGCCGAGCCATGCGGAGAAATCTGTCATGAGAAGCTTCCCCAGTTCCATCGAACTCTCCCGGGGCCACGATACACGAGACGGGTATAGTCCCGCTCCGCCATATATCCTAACGAAAAGTTAATAGCAGGGTTCGGTGTGTGCTACCGCGCACAATCGCCCCTTTTCAAACCGCCCGGGTGTTGACGCCATACCGGATTAGTGTATGGTGTTCGGCATGGAACCAGCAGCTTCTGTCATCTCCAAATTCGGTGGAAACACCAAGCTCGCCCGCATCCTCGGCGTTCACCCCATGTGGGTTGCGCGCTGGAAGATGAAGACCCCGTACGGCACGGGCGGGCGCATTCCCTACAAACAGGTTCCCCAGATCCTCGCGGCGGCCAAGGCGCACGGCGTCTCGCTTTCGCTTGAAGAGATCTGGGGTTTGTAACCCCGGCGGCAACGGCCCCTCCCAAGCCCGCCGGTACTGCGCCCCGGTCCGCCACTCCCTCCCTGCGGATCGGGGCGCCCCTTACGCCCGGAGCAGCCATGGCCATCAGTCAAGCAATCACCGTCACGCTTGATAAGCTGCCGCCGAGCACGAACAGGCTCTGGCGCGCCCACAAGGGCCGCGTCCTGATGGCTGCCCATTACCGCGAATGGATGGACAGCGCGGTGGCGAGCCTTATCGCGCAGGCTCACGGCCACTCGATTTCAGGCCCGTACGGGATGCTCGTCCGCTTCGTGAAGCCGGACCGGCGCAAACGCGATTTGTCCAATAATCTGAAAGCGTTGGAAGACGCAATCGTCAAGGCGGGCCTCGTCCGCGACGACAGCGATTGCCAGAGCATCGAACTGGCGTGGGTCGAACACGGCCCGGCCGTCCGCGTCCACATCATCTCGACAAAGGAGCGCTCCGGTGAGTGAGCTGGAATTCCTGTCGCGCTATCGCGAGATCAAGCGTCGCCTGTGGTCGGCGCCAGTCGCGCCGCGTCGCGAGGCTTCGAAACCTTTGCCGCGCGACGTTCTGTACATCTCGACGACGCCGCTGCCTGACGACAGGCCGGTATGGGAGCCGGTCCTGACGGCCCGCGACATTGCCCGTGCGGTCGTGGCAGAGGTGTGCGCGAAGCATTCGGTTCCGATCCGGGCCGTGATGTCGCAGCGGCGGCAGAAAGAATTGGTGAAGGCGCGTCAGGAAATATGCTGGCGCCTGCGAGAAGAGACGACGTGGTCTCTCCCCCAGATCGGCCGGTTCCTTGGCCGAGACCATACTTCAATCTTACATTCATGCCGCGCCTATGAGGCGACGCTGCGGGGCGAAACCTACGTCGTCCCGGCAAAGCAGGCTCGGGCTCTGGAACGCAAGCGCCGTCTCGCTGCAATGCGCGAGGTGGCGTGATGTATACGCCGTGGACGCCTGAGGAGGACGCCATCCTCCTGCGCATCGGCAAGCCGGGTCCGGCTTCCAAGGTGCTGCCGAAGAGCCGCCATGCCTGTTACGAGCGCCTGCGTCGCCTGCGCAGGGCCGATGGCTCCGAGCTGAAACGGTACTGGTCACCTGAGGAGGACGCCGTCCTGCGCCTTCCGCTGTCGCACAGCGAGTGCGCCCGGCGCCTCGGCCGTTCCCGTCCTGCCTGCCGTGACCGCCGGAAGAAGATTGGCGGCGGCCGGGCCGAGCCAGAGCCGCAGGAGGATTTCGTCGCCGTGCTGCGGCGGTTCGAGCGCGAGCCTGCCAGCGTGTCCGTCAGGGACCGGCAGCCGCTGACCTACAACCCGAGCGGCTACCAGGGCTCGGGCTGCTCCTCCTCCGCAAACATGGACTGACGCCATGAGCAGATGGTTCCGCTTCTACGCAGAGGTTGCTCACGACCCAAAGGTCCAGCTCCTTGAGCCGGAACTTTTCAAGGCGTGGGTGACCATTCTTTGCCTTGCCTGCGAGCGCGGTGGGCCACTGCCTGGCATGCGGGAAATCGCCTTCACATTGCGCGTTACGGAGATGCAGGCAGACAGCATTTTGCAAGCGTTACGCGTTACGGGACTGATTGACGACAACGGCGAACACATGGTTCCGCACAACTGGCACAAACGCCAGTACGTCGACCGAACGAACGCCGAACGTCAGAAAAAATACAGGCAAAAACAAGCGCTTGCGAAGTCCGTAACGTCACAGGACCGTAACGCGTTACGCGAGCGTTACGAGCCGTTACGTAACGCGCATACAGATACAGATACAGATACAGATACAGATAATAAAAAACTCAAGACAAAAGCGCGGCCGAAGCCGCGAGTGAGTGATGACGATTTTGATGCCTTCTATTGGGCCTACCCCAAGCACGTCGAGAAGGGTCAGGCCCGCAAGGCATACGAGAAAGCCGTCCGAGCGGGAGCATCCCCGGAGGCCATTCTAGCTGGCGCGAGGCGATACGCCGCCGCGACCGGCAATCGGGAAAAGAAATACGTCAAGAACCCCGCCTCCTGGCTGAATGCCTGCGGCTGGGAGGATGACGCACCCCGGTACGCGAACGTGGTCCCCTTGGGCACCGCGACGGTCCGCGCGTGGACGGAGGAAGAGCTAGAGGCCGAGGCCCGCGAAATGGGAGCATATTGATGCGCAAACCGGAGAAGTACTCGTACATCGAAAACGGGCACGTTGCCGGTGACGCCATTGAATTCATGCGCCGGAACGCAAATCCGGATGGCTCAATGGGCTTCATGGCCGAGCCTGGTACTGCCACATGGCGGTTGTGGCTGCGGTATTTCGACACCAAAGGCATGCAGAAGCAATCGGCTTTCATGCGCGCCACCGCCTCTTCAGGCAAGGCATACATGGTGCCATGCCAGAACCCGAGAGAATTCGACCCAAGCTGGGGGATGTCGAAGGCGTCCCTTCAAAGCGTTGGTGAAAAGCTGGAGCGTTATCGCAAGCGGCAGCACAGGTCATCATCGCAGGCCAGACAGAACGCCGTGCAGAAACTGCGCGGGACGCAGCTTGCCGGCGAGGCGTATGCCGGTGGTTATCTGCTGGGCCTGTATGAGTTCGTTCGGGACACGGGCGATCTGCCAGATGCAGACGAACTCGGCTTTATCAAGCGCGACGCGGCCAAGGTGACGGAACTGCTGAAAGCCCCGGCTGACAGCATTCGCAGCGCGGCCGAAGCCATCAAAGAGCGGCGCGCCGTGGTTGCCAGGGCCTTGCTCGACATTGAGCCCGAGGAGCCCGTTGTTGAGGCCAGCGCTGGGCAGCCTTTGACGTTTGCGCCTGCACAGGAAGCGCGCGACGAGGCCCGCCGCAGCGCGGAAGCCTCTGCAGCAGGCCGTTGGATGCAGGAAGTCATGTCTGAAGTGAAAGACGACGCCACATTGACTGAGCGCGTTTTCACCATGCTTGAGCAGGCCCCCGAAATCGAGGCAGAGGCAACGCAGCGCGAAATGGCGTCCGAGGGCGCCGGATCGCTCTACGTCATGGGACTTCTTCTGGAGATTGCCGCATGAGCTACGAAAAGCGACCGGGAACCTTCACGCTGTTTCCGAACAAGGATCGCAAGACCGACAAGCACCCAAACACCTCGGGCACCCTTATCGATGACGAGGGCAACGAGTGGTTCATCGACGGGTGGACGCGCACCAGCGGAAACGGCGCGAAGTTCATCTCGGGAACCATCAAGCGCAAGCAGCCCCGTGACGCCGTCGAGCGCGTGAAGCAGGGCGTCGAGAAGCATTTCGGCGGACGTGACGAACTGGAAGACCCTCTACCCTTTTGAGGAGGTTTCATGGGCCGCAAGCGGAAATGGAACGTCGCGCGCCAGGCAGACGGGCGCGTCAAGGCGGAAAAGCCTCGCCCGCATCTCCAGCGGGTGGCCGACTTCGCCCGCATGATGCGTGACCCCACTCTCGGCACGCCTCTCGGTACGCTCTACGCGCAGAACAAGATCAGCCAGGAGCTGTACGAGGCCGGCTGCGCCTATCGCGAGGCCAAGGCGGAATGGGTGGCCGCCATGCGCCTCCCCTCGCCCCATGCCCGCGCACAGGACATTTCCCGCGTCCACGGCCTCGCCATCGAACCGGACCCGGAGCTGGAAGCCCGCCGCCGCGTCAGGGCGCAGAAGCGGCTGGAAAGCTACGACATGGCCATCGGCAGCCATTCGTTGGAACTGTCCTGCGTCCAGGCGACATGCGTCGATGACCTCGTGCCAGTCGGTCACCCGCAGCTTCTGGCGCTGGTCTGTGGGCTGACGCGTCTGGCTGCGTGGCGGAAGGGAGGGCGGTCTTGAACGCGTCATGGAAATCGGGTAGAGATAGGCAATCTCCGAATTGCGCCTCGCGCCGGGGTTTCCCCACATGCTGGTAGCTTCACTGGAAGGCGGGCGCCTTGTCGTCCGTCTGCGGGCGCATTGGTCGAAAGGACGACGCTGATGGCGTGCAAACCGAAGCCGGGAAAGCCGAGGCCGAAATAACATGAGCCGTGGGCGAAAGCCGGGGTTTGTGATGCCGGAAGAACACCGGACTAAAATCGCAAACTCAAAAATCCTCAACAGGTTGATTGACCATGTCATGGGTGAGGTCGAGATGACCAGCACCCAAGTGACTGCAGCCATTGCGTTGATGCGAAAGGTCATGCCGGACCTGTCCTCAACGGACATCAATGCAGACGTGGTGCACCACATGGTGGCCCGCATGCCCGTAGAGCCCGCGTCCGTCGAGGAATGGGAAAAGCGGTATCTTCCGAACACACGGGAGCATTGATGAGCCAGTCCTACATTACGGATCGCTGCCAGCCTGAGCCCAACACCGGCTGCTGGCTGTGGACGGGTACGATAGGACAGGATGGCTACGGCAAAGCGAAACTTAAGGGCAAGACGTGGCGGGCGCATCGGCTCGCCTACGAGGTGTTCTGTGAAGCGGTCCCTTCCGACAAACTGGTCATGCACAAATGCGATGTCCGCGAGTGCGTGAACCCAGAACATTTGTCGCTGGGAACGCCAGCGGACAACATGGCCGATAAGGTTGCGAAGGGGCGACAGGCCAAGGGTGAGCGCGCCGGACCTCTAGCGCTTTCGGAAGAAACGGTGCGGCTCATTCGTCAATGGTACGTGCCGCGCCGCGTGAGCCAACGCGCATTGGCCGAGCATTTTGGCATTGCGGAAATCACGGTCTATCGTCTTCTCAAAAACGAAACGTGGAAGCATGTCTGACGAATACGCATGGACCCCAAATCCAGGACCTCAGACCGCACTTGTCACGTGTCCGGTCTTTGAAGTGTTGTTTGGCGGCGCACGAGGTGGAGGCGTCTAGCCCCCCGGTCTTCGGGCTGGGGGGCTAGACGTTCTTGGCAAAACCGAGGGGATGCTCGGCGAGTTCATCAACCACGCGGACAGGTACGGCGAGAACGCCATTGGCCTGATGCTCCGCCGGGAGCGCACGCAGCTCGTCGAGACCATCGAGCGCAGCCGGGCGATCTACACGAAGCTGGGCGCCAAGTTCCACGAGCAGGACAAGATGTGGCGGTTCCCGAACGGGGCACGCCTGCGCTTTGCCTACCTCGAGCGCGACGCCGACGCGGAAGCCTACCAGGGCCACAGCTACACCCGCGTCTACATCGAAGAGCTGACGAACTTTCCCGATCCCAAGCCGGTCATGAAGCTCATGGCGACGCTGCGTTCCGGCGCTGGCGTGCCGTGCGGCTTCAGGGCGACGGCGAACCCCGGAGGGCCGGGCCATACCTGGGTCAAAGCTCGCTACATTGACCCCGATCCGCGCGGGTGGGTTCGCATCAAGGATCAGGCTTCGGGTCTGGAGCGCATTTTCATCCCTTCGCGTGTCACGGACAACCGTCATCTGGACGAGGGATACGTCGCCCGGCTCCGCGCGAGTGGTAGTGAAGCTCTGGTCAAGGCATGGCTGGACGGCGATTGGTCCGTAATCGAAGGCGCGTTTTTTGACAACTTCAGCACCGCCCGTCACGTCATTGAACCGTTCCAGCTACCGGATGACTGGCTGCGCTTTCGATCCGGCGACTGGGGAAGCGCGCGTCCATTTTCGATTGGTTGGTGGGCCGTCGTGGGCGATGACACTTCGCTCGGAGGAGGTCGAGTGCTTCCTCGCGGCGCTATGGTCCGCTATCGAGAGTGGTACGGCGCAAGTGCGCCAAACGTCGGGCTCCGACTTACAGCGGAAGAAGTTGCCGAAGGCATCAAGGACCGAGAGCGCGGCGACAAAATCAGCTACGGCGTCCTAGACCCCGCAGCCTTCGCCGTAGACGGCGGTCCTTCGATTGCCGAGCGGATGATGCGGGCCGGTGTGGCGTGGCGCCCTGCCGACAACAAGCGCGTCGCCAAGCTGGGCGCGCTGTCGGGCTGGGACCAGATGCGCCAGCGACTGAAGGGTGACCACGACGGACGGCCCATGCTGTTTGTGTTCGACACGTGCAAGGACTTCATCCGCACGGTGCCGAGCCTGCAGCACGACCCGGACCATCCGGAAGACCTGGACACGGACGGCGAGGACCACGTCGCGGACGAGGCCCGTTACGGGTGCATGTCGCGGCCATGGGTACCGCGGCGTCCGGAGGAAAAGCCGGTCGAGGAGAGCCACATGCTGGTGGGTGGCCGGATGCGGCTTCCCAGCATGAAGCACTTCAACGACCTGCATAAGCGGCGGCGCGATCCGTACGCCTAGGAAGACCGATGACCGACAATACTGACCGCCAGCAATACGAGAGCCCGAAAGAGGCTCTCCAGATTGGCGGAAAGGATGCCGGCTATTGGCAGATGTGGATGGGCGCCATTGCCGCGCGCTCAAAGGGCAGCGAAGGCGACTGGCGTAAGCGCGCCGACGACGTGGTCAAGGTCTACCGCTCCGAAAAGGAGCAGGGCAACGCCGAGCGCACGCCTGGCCGGCAGACCGCGTTCAACGTGCTTTACTCCAACACGGAGACGCTGCTTCCGGCGCTGTACAACTCGCAGCCCATCCCGGATATTCGCCGCCGCTTCGGCGATCCCGGAAAGCCGGGCAAGGCGGTAGCGCAGATCCTCGAACGCGCGCTGACCTACAGCCTCGACCGCTACGACTTCGAAGCCGAACTGAAGCCGACCATCTTCGACAGTTGCGTGCCTGGCCGTGGCGTTGGACGCGTGCGCCTCATCCCCAAGATTGAGGGCGCGGAGAACGACGATGACGAGGACGGGCTGGAGACGCCCGAGCAGGAGAGCGACGAGCACGCCGACCTGATGACCCCGCCCGAAAAGGGCGAGAAGGTCACGGGCCACGAGGTGCGCTACGAGTACGTCCACTGGAAGAACTATCGCCAAGGCCCCGGCCTTGTGTGGTCCGACGTGCCGTGGATCGCCTTCGAGCACTTCATGTCGAAGGAGCAGCTTGAGGACCTGCTCGACGGCCGAAAGGATGCGGCCCCGGTCGACGACATCCCGCTGAACTGGGACGCGGAAGGCGCGAAGAACGAGACGACGCCGGATCAGGCCAATGCGGGCCGCAGCCCTGACGGCGACATCTTCAAGCGCGCCCACGTCTGGGAAATCTGGGACAAGAAGAACCGCGAAGTCATTTGGCTGTGCACGGACTACCCGTGGAAGGTGCTGTGCCGGGTCAAGGACCCGCTGCAGTTGGAGGGCTTCTTCCCGCTGCCGCGCCCGCTGGTGCCCATCGACACGCCCGGCGACATGACGCCCGTGCCGCCCTATGAGGCGTATCGGGAGCTTGCGGAGGAACTGAACGAGGTCAGCGACCGCATCCGTCGCCTGGCGCGCCAGATCCGCGTGCGTGGTCTCTACTCGACCATGGCGCAGGACATCCAGAACCTAACGCAGGCTGCGGACGGCGAGCTAGTCCCGGTTGAGAACCTAGACATCTTCCTGACGGCCGGCGGCGACCTGAACAAGATCATCGGCTGGTGGCCCATCGAGCCGCAGGTGGCCGCGATCAAGGAGCTTGTCGAGCAGCGCGAGCGGATTAAGGAGACCATCAACGAGGTCTCGGGCCTGTCGGACATCTTGCGCGGCCAGACAGAGGCCAGCGAGACGGCGACGGCGCAGAACATCAAGTCGCAGTGGGGCTCGCTGCGCATCCAGCGCATGCAGCAGGAGATTGCGCGCTATGTCCGCGACATCTTCCGCATCAAGGCGGAGCTGATCGCCAACCACTTTGACATCGGTTTCCTGTCGAAGATGACGGGCGTAGAACTGGCGACCGAGCGCGACAAGAAGATCATACAGCAGAAGCTGCAGGTCATCCAGCAACAGGCGCAGGGCATGGTCGGTCCCGATGGGCAGCCCGCACCGCCGCCCCAGCCGCCGCAGAAAATGCTGGACTATCTCGACCTGCCGACGGTGGAGGAGGTCAAGCCGCTGCTCAGGGACGACCTGATGCGGTCGTTCAAGATCGACGTGGAGTCGGACTCGACCATCCGCGCCGACCTGACCCGCAACCAGCAGGTCATGGGCGAGTTCGTCAACGGAACGGCGGCGTACATCCAGGCGGTTGGTCCTGCGGTGCAAGCCGGGCTCATGCCGGCCAACGTCGCGGTGGACATCTATTCGGCCTTCGCCCGCAACTTCAAGCTGGGCAAGCAGGTCGAGGACAGCTTGGAAAAGCTCGCCGAGAACGCGACCAAGCAGGCACAGCAGCCGCAGCCGCCCAAGCAGGACCCGGAGATGGTCAAGGCGCAGGCTGAAATCCAGATGGAGCAGCAGCGCCTGCAGATGGAGCAGCAGAAGGCTGAGGCCGACGCCGCCCTGCAACAGAAAAAGCTGGAGGCCGAACTCGCGCTGAAGCAGATGGAACTGCAGGCCAAGCTGCAACTTGAGCAGCAGAAGCACGAGCAGGAAGCGCTTCTGAAGCAGCAGCAGGCCGAGATGGAAAGCGCCATGGCCGCTGACCGGCACGAGCGCGAAATGCAAATGGCGCAGCAGGCCCACGAAAGCACGCTGCAGCGCGACATGGAGGCCCACACCATCGGCCTGTCGCAGAAGGACGAGGCGCACCGCACGAGCCTGATGCAAGCCGACGAGGCGCACAAGACGAAGGTGGGCGCCGAGCAACAGGCTGCCGACATTCGCGTCAAGGAATGGCAGGCCAAGCAGAAGGCCACCGAGGACGCGAAGAAGCCGAAAGGGCCACGTTCGGTCAAGTTCAAGCGCGGCACTGACGGGCGCATTGCGGCGGCGGAGATTGCCTGATGGCGCTCACCGTCAAGCACGCCTACCAGTCCGCCACGCCGACGGACGGGTCGGAAATCGGCGCGACGCAGTGGAACGCCGACCACACCATCACCGGCACGCTTGACCTGACGACGCAGGTTACGGGCACGCTGCCGGTTGGCAATGGCGGTACGGGCGTTACGTCGTGGTCCGCAGGCGTGGACTACGGCTTCGCCAACGTCCCGCAGAACAGCAAATCGGCCGACTACACCCTCGTTCTGGGTGACGCAGGAAAGCACGTCTTTCACCCGGCGTCGGACGCCAACGCGCGCACGTTCACGATCCCGGCCAACGGGTCGGTGGCGTATCCGGTGGGAACGACGATCACCTTTGTGAACCGCTCGGCCAGCAACGTGACCATCGCCATTACGACGGACACGCTGACCTGGGGGCCGTCCGGTGGCACGGGCAGCCGCACGCTTGCGCAGTACGGCTCGGCCACGGCGCTCAAGATCGGCACGACGGAGTGGCTGATTACGGGCTCCGGTCTGACGTGAGGCTGCAATGGCGGCCCTGTTCCAGCGCAACATCTTCCAGAACAACATTTTCCAAGGGGAAACGGTTGTTGTTGTCACACCGGCGGCCTCGACCGGGGGCGCTGGGGGCGGTGGGCGCACAGCCAAGGTAGACCGCTGGGACGCTGCCGAGCTGGAGGGCATTTACGACCGCATTCTCGGCATCGAGGAGCCGTCAAAGCCCGTCAAGGCGGCCATCAAGGCCGTCGAGCGCGTCGCCAGGGAAGTACAGCCAAAACCGGAGACGGTCGACTGGGACGCGGTAGCCGCTGACGTCAAGGCGGTGAAGGCCCTGTTGCGGGCGTACGAGGACTATCTGGACGAGCAGGACGTGGAAGACGCCATCCGGGCGCTTCTTCCCATTTTGGATGAGGCTGCCTGATGTTTTCACCCCGTGGTCTGGGCTCCGGTGTCGCCATCTTCACTGGCGGCGGCAATGTGGGCCTGACGTATTATGTCTCGGCCACGGGCAACAACGCCAACGACGGGCTGTCCACGTCCGCGCCCAAGCAGACGATTGCCGCCGTCAACGCGCTGACGCTCAACGCAGGCGACACGGTGGCGTTCAAGGGCGGCGATACGTTCAACGACGCCACCCTGGTTGCCGTGTCCGGCGTCACCTACACCTCCTATGGGACGGGCAAGGCGACGCTGAGCCCGCCCAATGGCAGCTCGGCGGTCATCAACGCGACCGTGGACGTGTTCACGCTGTCCAACGTCATCATCTCGGGCAGCAGCACGAAGGGCGGCATCGAGACGAACTGGGCCTCGGGCTCGGCGACAAGCTTCACGCTTCAGAACGTCGAGATTTCCGGGGCATTCAAGCACAGCGTCGACCTCTACGGGCACAGCGGCTTCGGCATGTTGGGCACGCTGACGGTCGATGGCTGCGCCTTCCACGGCGCGACCAACAACGGCCTCGCCGGGTACTTCGAAACGACGACCGCCTCGCCCTGCGGCATTACGACGACCAACGTCACCAACTCGTCCTTCTATTCGAACGGCGACACGGGCCTGAAGGTGGGATCGTGGTCGACGACAGGCTTTGCCTACAACCTGACCACGTTCAACATCACGGACTGCACCGCCTATTCGAACGGCTACAGCGGCTTCATCGTGTACGGCCAGTCCGGCGGCACGTGGGAAAGGCTGAAAGCCTATTCCAACGGCGCGTCGACGGGTGGCGGCGTCGGCATCTTTCCGTGGATGTCGAAGAACGTCGTCGTTCGCAATTGCGAGAGTTACAACAACACCTCGCCCAACACGGTCGACGGTGACGGCTTCGACCTCGAAGGATGCGACGATTGCATCATCGAGCGCTGCTACAGCCACGGCAACAAGGGTGCCGGGTTCTTTATGTACGACTATGTCGGCTCGCCGGGGAACAATCGCAACACGATCCGCTATTGCATCTCCGAGAACGACGGCACGAATACGACCTACGGCGGCATTGTGCTGTGGTCGGCCAACAGCGTCGCAATCTCAAACGCGCGGGTCTACAACAACACCGTCTACAATAACATCTCGGGCGGAGCCTGCCTGAAGCTTCTGAACGGCGTCACCCTGACCGGCTTTGTCGCCAACAACATCTTTGTCGCGTCGGGTTCGGCCAATCAGGTGGCCACGTCGGGCTCTCCCGCCATCACGGTGGACAAGAACGTCTGGTACGGCGGGTCCGGCAGCGGCTACGGCACCAACAAGATCACGACCGACCCGCTGCTGGTGAACCCCGGCGCGGGCGTGACGTGGGGCTATCTGATCCAGCCCGGCTCGCCGGCCCAGAGCGCGGGCGTGGACATCGCCTCGACCTACAGCGTGTCCATCGGGACGAAGGACTTCTTCGGCACGACGCTCGGCAGCCCGCCCCTCAACCTGGGCGCGTATTCCGGTGTGGCGGTCACCGACCTCGGCATTCCCGCGCAGGCCTATCAGGTCGATCCGTACCCGCGCCAGCCTTGGTTCATCAAGGCGTGGGACGGCAAGGTCTATATCGCCAACGGCAATGCGTCGAACTCGACGCCGTCCCCGAACTCGGGCTGCAAGATCATCTCTTACAACCCGGCGACAAACACCGTCACGAACGAGTACACGGCTTCGGACGAGCAGATCTCGACGTTCCGAGAAATCGGCGGTCAATTGTGGGCTGCTGGCGGGGATAAGGACGGCGGCGGCAACAACGACTGGCTCTACAAGTACGTCAATGGGTCGTGGTCGAAATATGAAGTACTCCCCTTTGCCGAACACGGGTTTGACCTGATCGAGTTTGGCGGGAATATCTGGGCCAGCGGCGGCACAAATTCGCCTCCGACTGCCTATTCCAGCGACAACGGAGCGACCTGGACGCAAGTGTCAATGCCGACTGGCGGCATCCCCCCGGTTCGGACGCATATCCTGTTCACATTCGGCGGCAACCTTTTCGTCAGTGGAAACCTGGACGGGTCATGGCAGTACACGCCACCGTCCACCTACGTTGGCGGCTTGTATCCGTACAAGCTGGTGAGCGGGGCGTGGGTGCGCCAATCGAACATCACCCCGAACGCCACTTCCGACCAGATCATGATGCATCGGGCGGAAGAGTTGAGCGGGAAGCTCATCTATATCTCTGGAGCGTATCGCAACCAGATCCAGATATCGCCGGAACAGATGTATGTCGCCACGTCGGGCTTTGCGTCCATCACGCAGCCGACGCTCGACAGCGGCGAGATACCCTACGACCTGAAGCAGTACAGCGGGACAGTCTATGTCCTGACGGGGAAACCTGACGGATCGGGGAACTACACTGTTCGCATCAGGACGACGACCGATGCGGCGTCCTTCCCCGTGCTGTTCGAGTTCACGGCGCCGTCTTGGGGTTTGTCGTTCGACATCCTGAACGGTGACTTTTACATCGGGCTCGGCACGACAAACGGGACAATCTCCACGACAGGCCCGTCCACCGTCAACCCCGACACCGGCCGCCTCTACAGGGTGCAGCTATGATGTTCACGCCCCGCGCTCTCGGCCGTGGCGTCGCCCTGTTCACGGGCGGCACCGATCAGATGCGTCTCGGCGCCCAGACGCACAACGCTCAAGGGTGGGACAAGGATACGTCGACCAGCCAGTTGCAGAACGCCGGCCTGTCGGTCGCGCGTGACGAACTGTACTGGGCGGCCATTGAGACGAGTGCGGGCACATACACGTTCACGGAACCCGCTTATGCCTACGTGGCGACCTACGCCTCAGCGGGCATCGATCTGCTCTGGACGGCGGACTTCTTCAACAGCCTCTACGACAGCGGCAACACTCCATATTCCAACACGGGGCAGACGGCCTTTGCCAACTACGTAGCGGCGGTGCTGGGCCATTATCCGTCCATCAAGACGGTCGAGGTCTGGAACGAAATCAACGGCGGCACCTGGACGACAGGCACCTTCGCCACGGACAAGCCCGGCTACTACAAATCGTTGCTGCAAGCCGTTTACCCTGCGGCCAAGGCGGCACGGGCCAACGTGACGGTGCTCGGCGGCGCGACCGTGTACATCGCCTCGCCTTTCTGGCAGTCGCTGAAGGACAATGGCGCCCTTGACTACATGGACGCCGTTTCCATCCATCCCTACGACGACCTGTCGACGTGGGAAGGGCGGCTTGCCGAGTTGCGGGGCATCATCGGCACGAAGCCGCTGTGGGTGACGGAGTTCGGCGGCCCGAACATCACGCCGGGCTGGTACGTCAAGGCGGTCACGATCCTCGACAGCTTCGACGTTCACACCGCGACGCTGTACCCACTTCGCGGCTACGGCGCCGCGCCAGACGGTTTCCCCGATTGGGGTTTGTACGATAGCAGCGGAACTCCCCGGTCGGTGCGGGCTGCGGCGATCTACATGTCCGGCCTGCTGGCAAGCGGTGCGGGGCGCTTCCGGCGCCAGGCGCTGCTCGACAACGGCCTGCATGCCTACCAGCGCGGCGACACCTGGATCATCTGGGGCACCGGGCATCCCGTGACCATCTCGGGCGGCGTGACCGTGCGCGATGCGAGCGGGACCGTCGTGTCTGCCCCGACCTCGTTCGGCAGCGACCCGTACATCCTGTCCGGCGTCAATATGGGCTCCAACGTGGTCATTACCGCCTCGCCGGTCGTGACGACGCTGGCCGATGACTACTACTCGGCCGACTGGAGCTTCTACGCCCGCGCTACCTCGAACGGCGCCCTGACGGCGCTCTCGCAGGTGTCCACGGGCTACGCGTACGTCAAGGGGCTGCCGGGCACGTATCTGCGCATCGAACAGGCGCAGATGCACCCCGAGAGCAGCTACGACGCACAGGCGCGCTACACGGCGCCGCGCAATATCGGGGCCTGCACGGCCTCGTTCTCATTTCAGGTGGGCGACAGCAACTCAAACGGCATCGTTGCCACGGTCCTGAAGAACGGCACGTCCGTCTGGTCGCAGACGGTCACGCCGACTTCCGTCGTCACGGGAACCGCATCTCTCACACTCAGTGTGGGGGACACGGTCGACGTGCGCGTCAACAACAACGGTTCCACGTCCTACGACGCCACAAACGTCACCTTCTCCATCTCGACCTAGGAGACATCCATGTCCTCTCCCCTGACCGACCTTCCGATCTACAACCAGGGCGGCACGACCTACACGGTGGCCGACAGCGACGCCGGCGCGATGATCGATCATTCCAACGCGTCTGCCACGACCATCACCCTGCCGGCCGACAAGCCGCGCGGCTTCATCGTGTCGTTCACGCAGTCGGGCGCCGGGCAGATCACCTTTTCCGCCGGCTCGGGTGCGACGATCCACACGCGTGGGTCGAAGAACAAGACCGCCGGTCAGTATGCAGCCGCCACGGCTGTCGTGAAGTCGAATTCCGGCGGCGCGGCTGTGTGGCTCCTGACCGGCGACCTCACCTCGTAAGGAGGCGCCCATGGCCGCCCTTCAGCAAATCTTCCTTGGCTACCCGTCAGCGGGCGGCTCAAGCCTCACTTTCGACCCGGCGCAGAAAACTGCGTCGGTCACGTTGTCCAACGGTAACCTGACGGCGTCGTCAAGCAATGGGTCCGGCTGGTCCTATGTGCTCGGCACCGTCAGCAAGAGCACGGGCAAGTGGGCGTTCGGCATGGACCTGACGGCCAATGGCACGCAGGCCGGTCTCGGCATCGCGCCCACTGTTCCGGGCAGCGAGGCGGCGTACAACCCCGGCGGGAACCGTTACTTCACGTGGTACAACGGCTTCTTCAGCAACAATGGCGTTGATACGGCGGGCGACCCCTGGTTCGGCGGTACGCATCGCTTTATCGACTGCTATGTCGACCTGACGAACAACAAAATCGCGTGGTACGACGGCTCGACCTGGTACAACAGCGCCAACGTCAGTACAGGCGCAAACATGACGGCGATCACCGCCGGGACGTACTTCCCGATGGGTGTCGTCCAGAGCGGAAGCGGACCGATTACCATCATTCCAGCCTGCAACTTCACAATCCAGACCGGTTATACGGCCTGGGCCTGACGCTATAACGAGGCGCAACAGTGGCACAGCTCCCTTTCACTCCGCTACAGCCCTTTGGAGAACCGGGCACACCGGGGAACCTGAAGGGAGCTGTGCTCTCGCGCTTCACCGCGTTCGTCAAGGACCCGCCTCTGTCGGCCAACTATACGCTGGTCCCGGACGATAGCGGCTGCGTCCTGCCGGTCGACACGTCGGCATCCATCACCATCACGGTTCCCGGCACGCTGCCGGTAGGCTTCAACTGCCTGATCTTCCAGAACAACACGGGCGTGGTGAGCTTCAGCTTCACGCAGAACGCGCAGCTTCTGGGCTCGTCCACGTCCATCAACACGCAATATGGCTACGTCTCGCTGGTGTGCGTCAGCAACCCCGGCCAGACGGCAGCAAAGTTTCTGTCGTCGTCCGTTGTCGCCAGCTCTGGCGGCGGTGGTGGTGGCGGCGGTGGTGGTGGCGGCGGCGGTGGCGGAACTCCGGACGTGCCCGTCAACACGGTCGTCCCGGCGATTTCCGGCACGGCTGCGGTCAATTCGCTTCTTACGGCCAGCACCGGAACGTGGACCAATTCGCCGACCGGCTACACCTACCAGTGGACGGCGGACGGCGCCAATATCGTGGGTGCGACGGGCTCGACATACACGCCTGTCATCGGCGACGTGGGCAAGGTGATCCGCGTCATCGTGACGGCCAGCAATGGCGGCGGCAACGGCCTTCCGGCCACGTCCGGCCCGACGACGGCGGTCACCAATCCCGGCCTGCTGCTCGACAGCGGCAACCTCACGGCGACGGCTGCGGCGGCCTTCTCGCTGCGCAAGCTCAAGACATCTTATTCCGGGAACTGCATCAAGGTTCGCCGTTCGTCCGACAATGCCACGCAGAATATCGGGTTTGTCAGCAACCTTCTCGATACAGCGTCGCTTCTGTCCTTCGTTGGCGCGGGCGATGGCTTCATTGACACATGGTACGACCAGGTCGGAACGTACGACCTTGTCCAGGCCACCACGGCCAACCAGCCCAAGATTGTGTCGTCTGGCGCCCTGATCCAGAAGAACGGCAAGACGGCCATTCTTCTGACCGGCAGCCCCGTGCAGTTGAAGGCTGTGAGCTACGGCGTGCCGCAGCCCTTCACCAGCAACGCGGTTTACTCGCCGGTCGCCCTGACTGGTGCAAACCAGATCGTGGTCGGTTCCGGCGACGCCATCGTGTCGGGCTGCTATGTCGACCAGACCAACGTCGCGGGCATCTATGCCGGCACGTCGGCAGTCTTCGGCGCCGCGCCGAGCATCACGGTGCTCAACTCGCATACCGGCGTCGTCAACGGCGCGTCGACCGTCCTGAATTTCAACGGCACGGAAACGACAGGCTCGACCTCAGGCGCGGGCGCTCTCAGCGCCGGCCTGACGCTGGGTAGCTGGGCATCCGGTCAGAATTACTTCAACGGCCACGTGACCGAGGTCATCCAGTTCTCGGCGGTCGTTGGCAGCACCGATCGCACCACGATTTACAACAGCCAGAAGCTGGCCTGGGCGACACCCTGATGTTCAACCTCATCACCTATCTGGGGATGTCGAAGTTCTCGGTCGGCGCCCCGGCCAACGTGGGGCTGCCGGTCATTTCCGGCTCTCCCGTCGTCGGCCAGACACTGACGACGACCACGGGCACGTGGACGGGTTCGCCGACGAGCTACAGCTATCAGTGGAAGTCGGGCGGCTCCAACGTGGGCTCAAACGCCAACAGCTATTCGCTGCAAGTGTCCGACGTGGGCAAGACGATCACGGTCGAAGTGACTGCCACCAACGTTGCGGGCGCCAGCGCCCCGGCCACGTCGGCGGCCACAACGGCGGTGACGGCGGCCAGCACCGGCTCGTTTGCCCTGACCTCCATCACGTTCGGAACGCCGTTCCGCTACAACAGCAACTACCCGTCGAAGTACATGCAGGGCGACACGTTCGCCAACACGTGGGCGGACAACGACACCGTCTACATGATTGCCGACGATACGACCGGCTTCAACGGCGCTTACAATTCCAACGTGGCGATGTTTTCGCTGTCGTCGCCGGTCGACAATTCAACGACGGGCACCAACATCAATGCGCTGCCCTCCTTTGGCGGCGTCAGTTCGCTGGGGTCGGACGGCGCAAGCTGGAAGGGCTCCAGCATCATATCGGTCGGCGGCACGCTCTATATGTGGGTGGGCCGCAACTTCTACGGCAAGTGGTTTACCGGCTCGGGCGAGAACCGGCAGACCACGCGCGGCGGTCAGCTTATCAAGTCGACGGACAAGGGCCTGAACTGGACGCCGCTTCCGCCCACGAACCAGCCCTACGGCTCGCCGATGTTCCCGGCGGACACGTTCTCCAACCCCGTGTTCTTGCAATACGGGAAGGATTACGCCGACCCCGGCGTCGACAGCGCGGGCACCTATGTCTACGCCTACGGCAACAACGGCTTCTGGAACAACGGCGACAGCTTGGTTGTCGGCCGCTGCCTGAAGACCGCCATCGGCAACCTGTCGGCGTCCGACTGGAAGTTCTACCAGGGTGGCGACGGCACGTCGAATGCCAACTGGGGCGCGCTTGCCTCGGCTGCGCCGATCATTTCGAAGACGAAGAAGGTAAGCTGGCCGTCCATCCAGTACATTCCGTCCGTCAAGCGCTATGTGATGATCCAGTGGCACTATCCCTACGTCGCCACGGACGTGACGGGCACGCTGAACCAGAAGCTTTGCACGTGGGAACTGTACGAGGCGGCTGCGCCGTGGGGACCGTGGACGAAGTTCGCCGAGCGCAGCTTTGAGGACGGGCTGTACAACCCCGCCGTCGTGCCGAAGAACGTGTCGAACCTGACGGGCACCGTGCTTGCGGCTGGCGACTTTTTCGACGGCGGCGTGACGGGCAAGTACACGCTGACGCTGCTCAACTACACGCTTGGGTCCGGCGCGGACTCGACGCCCGTGCCCTATGTCGAGCCGACATGCATCCTTGACTCGTCCAACAAGACGGCGGGCATCAGCCTGACGCTGGCCGGGCGCGGCGTAAACACGGGCGCGACGGACTATGACTATGTGCGCGGCACCGTCGGCCGCTCAACGGGCAAGTATTATTTCGAGGTGTTGTGGTTCACCGGCAATCGCATGATGGCCGGCGTGACCAAGGGGCTGCCAACAAAGGCGTCAGGGACCGACGCAGACACATACATGCTGTTTACGGACGGCACGAAGTCGTTTGCCGGTTCCGCGACGGCGGGCAGCTATGGCTTCAGCACTGCGGGCTGGCTTGGCATCGCCTGCGACCTGACGAACAACCGGGTTTACTTCACCAACGACGGCGTGACGTGGCTCAACTCGGCCAACCCGGTGGCGGGCACGGGCGGCCAGACGCTGGCGGCCGGCACGTACTATCCGCTGCTGGGCAGCGCAACCAGCGCCAGCCCCGGCCAGATCGTGCTGTTTGCCAACGGCTTCACGTTTCCCGTCCCGTCCGGGTATTCCCCTTGGGGCTAGTGCCGGTTCCGTATCCAGTAGGGCGGCATGCCAAGAGAAGGGTTCCCATCGGGTTTTGGCAAGTCTTTGGGGACAGCGCAAACGGTCGGCCGTCTTTTTTGAAACAACAGCTTGATTAACCGCAACATTGTTACCTCCAGCGTAGGAAGACAATGACACGTTACATTTGGGACAAGCAACGCGAAATGTTCATCCTCGCGTCAGAATACGTGCGCCCCGAGCAGCCCGGCTGGCAGGTCATGCGTGACAGTCCCGGCTGCGTCGACCCCATCGAGGGGAAGTGGCTGGAGGGCCGCGCCGCCCGCCGCGAGTACATGAAGCGGCACAACGTGGTCGAGGCCGGCGACGTGGCCCCGACGCCCTTCAGGAACGAAGCAAACCGCCTGCGTTACATCGGGCGCTAACCCCAGAGAGCACATGGAAGAGCAGTTGAACGGTGGGGCTCCGGCCCCGGCCGAGAGCACCCCTGCGCCCGAGCCTGTCAACGAGGCCCCGCAGCAGGATACAGGGTCATCCCTGGCCGACGAACTCTCGGCGGTATGGGACGAGGTGCACGAGCGGGAAACGGGTCCTGACCGTGCCCCCGACGGCAAGTTCGCCAAGCGCAATCATGTAGCCGACGCGCTCGCCCCAAAGGCTGAGGAACCGGCGGAAACGGAAATCGAGGGCAGCAGCCCCGAGGTGGAGACGAGCGAAACGGCCGAGCCGTCCATCGCTCCCCCCGCCTCGCTGCCCAGCGAGATGAAGGCCAAGTGGAACACGCTTCCACCCGACGTCCAGCAGGTCTGGGCCAAGCGGGAAAGCGAGAGCCACGCCAAGATCACGCAACTGGGGCAGGCGGCGAAGGCGTTCGAGCCTCTGTCGAAGGTACTGGAACAGCACAAGGATCTGTTTGACTCCAAGGGCCTCACGCCAGACGACGGCATCAACCGTCTGTTGACCGTGCAGCGCGCTCTGGAACAGGACCCCCACGCTACCATTCAGCGCCTCGCGCAGATGTACGGCGTCACCCTGCCAACTGGAGAGCCGGGCAGCGACAACCCGCAGGTTTCGTTCCTGCAAAACCGCATTGCCCAGCTTGAAAGCCAAATCCGCGAGACACGCGAAAGGGTCGTCTCGCGCGAGCAGAGGGAAGTCGAGACCCAGCGACAGGCCGTCGTCTCGGTCATCGACGAGTTTGCCAAGAGCAAGCCCGACTACGACATCCTTGAGCCGTACATCGAGAAGGAAGTCCGCCTCATTCGGCAGGAAAACCCGGAACTCTCTCCCCGTGAGGTTCTGGAGAAAGCCTACGAAACTGCGGTGTGGCGCCATCCCGATACGCGGGCCAAGAGGATAGCCGACGAAGCCGCCAAGCGTGCCGAAGAGGATCGCAAGGCCGCCGAGAAGGCGTCGAAGGTCGCCAAGCTCAACGTCAAGACCTCAGCTAGCGCGAAACAGGCCAACCGCGGGCTCGATAGCCCCGACTACTGGTCTGCGCTCTACGACAGCGCGGCGCAGAAGGCGGGATAACCCCCTCTCGCTCAGGAGACGCACATGCCGTCCCCCAATGCTGTGTTCACCGAAATGGTGACCACGACTTTCCGCAATCACAGCGGAAAGCTCACCGACAACGTTTAATCGGGACGTTGTAAAACCGGGTGAATAAGTGAACCCTGAGATGGGAACACTGGACCAAGCCATCGATGTAGGATAGTATCCGAGGGCGATGGAAGGCCAAACGACTAGGCGGTGACGAAAGAATAACCCGCCCACGAGCGCCCGGCCCTGTTGAAAACAGGTGATGAGATAGTCTGACCATACGGGAAAACGAACCGTATGAAGTCGGGGATAAAGAGCCCCGGCGATAACATGTTCTGTCGAAGAACAACGCCCTTCTGAACCGTCTGAAGAAAAAGGGTCAGATCAAGACCAAGAGCGGTGGCTGGTCCATCGTTCAGGAACTCGACTACGCGGAAAACGGCACCTATCAGCGATATTCCGGCTACGACACGCTCAACGTGAACGCGTCGGACGTGCTGTCGGCTGCCGAGTATCCGTGGGCGCAGGTCGCGATCCACGTCACCGCCTCTGGCCGCGAACTTCGCATGAACTCGGGCAAGGAGGCGATGATCAACCTGGTCCAGTCCCGCATCACCAACGCGATGCGCACGGCTGCCAACCAGTTCTCCATCGACCTCTACGGCTCCGGTTCGCTGACCAACCAGATCGGCGGCCTCGGCGCCATCATCACCACGGACGGGACAGGCACGGTAGGCGGCATCAACTCCGCCACCTATACCTTCTGGGCCAACCAGTTCCAGGAGATCCCCGGCACCAACGCCTACACGGCGACCACGAACCTGCCCACCAACATCGTCAATGCCATGACGACGCTGTGGATCAAGCAGGTGCGCGGCACCGACAAGCCCGACCTCGTTCTGCTCACGCAGGACTTCTACGCGGGTTATGAGGGCTCCCTGCAGCAGTATCAGCGCTTCAATGATAGCGACATGGCTGCGGCGGGCTTCAACAGCCTGAAGTTCAAGTCGGCGGACGTCATCTTTGACGACAACTCGAACTTCAGCACGACCGGCGAGATCGGCTACTTCATCAACTCCGACTACCTCTTCCTCGTGGAGCATCCCGAGGCGCGGTGGTCGCAGGACGACAAGAAGATCCCGATCAACCAGGACGCCGAGGTTGTGCCGATCTACTGGATGGGCCAGCTCGTCTGCAGCAATCGCAAGCTGCAGGGCCGCCTCCTCGACGCCGCGTAATCGCAGAATACAGGAGAACGACCAATGCCTGAGCTTCAGATTGGCGCCAACATCTCTGGCGTCTACCCGGCCTACTCTTCGACCGTCATCAACGCGGAGAGTGGCGCCATCCCCGGCCTCGGCGACCGCTATGAGGACAACAACGGCAACCGTTACGTCTTCATCTCGGCGTCCACGTCGGTCACGTCCTATCAGGTCGTGGCCATCACGTCGGACTTCCGTGGCCAGCCCGCGACGTCTGCCCTCGCCTCTGCGGCGGCCTACGTCGGTGTCGCGCAGAACAACATCTCGGCCGGCTCGTACGGCTGGGTGCAGACGCGCGGCAACATGACGGTCAACGCGCTGTCGACCTGCTCGACCGCCGTTGCGCTGTTCACCTCGGGCACCGCTGGCAGCGTGGACGACACGACCACCTCGCAGGTCAAGATCGCCCCGCTCGTCATCAACGCGAACATCACGGCTGCAACCGCCACTGCGGCGTTCTCGGCTACCGACCTGTTCGTGGCGCTCTAACACTCGGTGCGGGGGTTTCGGCCCCCGCATCCCACCATGGAGGCTTGATGACCGACGAAGAAGTGGAACGCGTTGCCCAGGAGGTGGCAAAGTTCCTGAAGGAAGAGAAGCAGAAGCTGGTTGCGGACATTTGTTACTTCCTTGTCCACAACCTCGGTAACGCCGATGCGGCCAGCGCGGTCGCCTTCACGTTCGACGGTGACAAGTGAAGATTGGCATCCTGACGCCGTGCTACAGCGGCAACGTCAATGTGCACTTCGCCATCTCCCTGACAGCCACGCTGCGGGCGGTGCAAAACACGGAAGTCATCTTCCTGACCGATGTGGGCTCGTCCCTCATCCATATGGCGCGCAATTCCCTTGTCGCCCGGGCCATGGCCGCAGGCTGCGACAAGCTGTTCTTCATCGATGACGATGTGTCGTGGCCCATCAACGCCTTCGAGCGCGTCGCCCTGGCTCCCGCTACCGTCTGTGCGGGCGTCTACCAGAAGAAAATGCACAGCCCGAACGGGCGTGTCGAAATGGCGGTGTCGTCCCTGCCCGAGGGCCTGAAGCCCAACATGCACGGGCTCTGCGAGGTCGACGGCGCCGCGACGGGCTTCCTGCGGGTCGACCGCAAGGTTTTCGAGGACATGAAGCCCAACGTGGTCAAGATCCACGAGGACGGGCTGAGTGCCGACGAGAACAAGGAGTTCTTCGAGTACTTCAGCTTCGGCAAGCTCATCAAGGACGGCAAGACGTACGTCCACGGTGAGGATTACACGTTCTCCGCGCGAGCGCGGGACGCCGGACACCGCATCTACATCGATCCGACCGTGAAACTTGGCCACCACGCAGGCGGCATGCGCTTCGACGCTGCGCTGAAGCAGGTGGATCTGCTCTAGGAGCCCCCATGAGGCGCCCGCTTTCTGTCAGGCTCTGTGAAAAAGTCAAACCAGACGAGGCCAGCGGCTGTTGGCACTTTTCAGGTTCAAAAGACCGTCTAGGCTACGGCACCATCGGATACGACGGTAAAGTCATCAAAGCACATCGAGCCGCTTGGATGATCGCCAACGGTCCGATCCCGCCAACTCTGCACGTCTTGCATAAGTGCGACACACCGTCGTGCGTGAACCCGGACCATTTATGGCTTGGGACGCACGACGAAAACATGCGTGACAAAGTCAAGAAGGGGCGACAGACCCGCGCGGGCCGCCCAAAGAAGCTTAGTCCCGAAGACCGGGCGCATATCCAGACATCATCGGAACCGGGCATTTCGCTCGCGGCGCGTTACGGCGTGTCGCAGAGCCTGATCTCGGCCGTTCGCAAAGAGAGAACTATCGCATGAACGATTTCGGCGTGGTGGTACAACGTTTTTACGTCAAGTACGTGGAAAAGGAGACGCTGGACTGGGACCATTCGGTCAATCCGCCTCGCATCATCAAGAAGGAGGTGGTGAAGGTCCCCGTCGAGTATGCCCTGATTGGCCCGCGCGGCGGCACGAACAAGACGCTCACGCCGTGGCGCATCAAGGACCTGCAGCGCACGCTTCCGCCCGAGCACGGCCAGCCGAGCCTGTGGGACCACGTCAAGCCGCTGTACGAAGCCTGGAAGGCCGGCGAGACGGCACCCAATAGGGGAACGCCGCTGGCCGCCCTCGGCACGCTGACGGAGGAGGATATCGACGCCCTCCACCTCAACAGCATCCGGTCGATTGAGGATTTGGCCGCCATCACGGACGGGCAGATGCCGGACATCCGGGTCTACAGCCTGCGCTCGAAGCGCGATCAGGCTCGGGCGTGGGTCGACAGCACCGACCAGCGCAACACCGCCAATGAACTTGCGACGCTTCGGGAGCAGGTTGCCGCGCTGCAGTCTGCTCTGGAAGGCCGCGACAACACCGAAGAGCCGATCAAGCGCAGGCCCGGCCGCCCCCGCAAGGAGGACCCGGAGGCCGAAGTGGAGGCGGCATGACCCACTGCAAATGCGAAATCCACAAGGTCGTGCATGTGCTCGACCTGATGGCCCACTTCATGTGCAAACTGGAGGCTATGATGGCTGACTTTTCCGTTGTGAATGCCAATGTCGGCGACCTGTCCGCCAAGGTGGACGCCGTCATCGTCAAGGTCGACGAACTCAAGAAGCAGATCGCCGATGCCGCTGTCGTTGACCAGCCGGCCATCGACGACGTCGCTGCCAAGCTGGCCGACCTTTCGGCGAAGCTCCAGGCTGCGGTTGCCTGACGAAACCACGGTAGATATATCTACAGTGGAACTTCTGTTGGGGTGCGGGGCGAGGCGCGACAAGCGCGTCTCGCTACCCGGCCGAGAGCAGTGGACGGATCTCGTCACGCTCGACATGAACCCGGCGCACAGGCCGGATTACGTCCACGACCTGTCCGACCTTCCGCTTCCCTTCAAGGAAGGCACCTTTGACGAGGTGCATGCCTATGAGGTGCTGGAGCACGTTGGGCAGCAAGGCGACTGGCGCACCTTCTTCGCCCAGTTCGAAGAGTTCTGGCGCATCCTGAAGCATGGTGGGTTCTTCATCGCCACGACGCCGCACCCGTCTTCCCCGTGGGCGTGGGGCGACCCGGGGCATACGCGGGTCATCCCGCCGGAAAGCCTGATTTTCCTCGACCAGGACGAGTACACGAAGCAGATCGGCGTCACTCCGATGACCGATTACCGGCCGTGGTACCGGGGGCATTTCAAGACCCTCAACAACTCGGTGTCGAACGGTTCGACAATCATCATTCTGTCGGCGGTGAAAGAATGACGCTTCTGGCGATGGTCAATGCGGTTGCCGCCGAGGTGGGGCTTGACGCGACAGGCGTCGCCCTGACCGGCGAGCCCGCATACAAGCAGATAGCCGCCCTTCTTCTGAACGAGGGCGAGGAGCTGTCCCGGTTCCATGACTGGCGCTCGCTCAAGACGACCATGACCCTGCAGGGCGATGGCGAAACGACGCTGTTCGACCTGCCGGCGGACATGGATCGCCTGATGCCCGGCATGGTGCTGTGGGAATACGGGCGCCCCTACATCCCGTTGATGCAGGTCAGCGACCAGCAGTTCCTCGTGTTGCGCTCCGCCGTCTCCTCGCCGATCCGCCCCGTCTGGCGGCTGGTGTCGAACAAGGTCGAGTTCTGGCGCGCTCCCCAGCTTGGCGTCGTCATCAACGGCGAGTACCGCCGCGCCAACTGGATCGTGGGCTCGGACGGCGAAACGAAAGCCACTTGGCAGTCCGACAGCGACACGACGCTCCTGCCCGAGCGGCTTCTCAAGCTGGGCGCCATCTGGCGGTTCAAGGCTGCGAAGGGGTTCGACTATGCCGAGCCGTTCCGCACGGCGCAGGTCGAGCGGGCGAAGGCGGTCAATGCTGACCACGGCATGCCGACCATCCGCCAGTCCGAGAGCACGGGCGGGACCGAGATTAGGCTGAAAAATAGCTATTCGGTGATCGTCTGATGCCCCGCGACGGCCTCATCAACGGGCTTATGCCCATGCAGCCCATGCAGCCCATGCAGCCGGGCGCGACAGCCCAGCCGCAGCCGGAAACGTTCACGATTGGCGGCATAAGCGGGTGGCAGCGCGACCCCCGTGACCCGCCCTATACGGGCCGCCTGAACGCCTACCAGCAACAGTTTGACCCCAACGTCGGCTACACCGTGTCGCCGACCGTCTGGGGCCGTCCGATGGGCTTCATGTCCCCGGCGAACACGTGGATGGGCAATGGCGGCTGGGGCGCCTCACGCGGCTACGGGGGCGGCATGAGCGCTGCGCCGTCGGGCTTCGGCAGCGACAGCGATGCGCACGGTGCGTCGGGCGGCATCAGCCGTGGGGGCCTCTGGTAATGTTCGCGACGCCGCTCCGGGAGAAATCCAAGCGCGGGCGCGTGGCGAAGGCCGTCACGATGCCGGCCCCGACGAAGGGGTGGTATGTTGGGCAGGCTCTGGCCGACGCCCCGGTGGGTACCGCGTACATCCTGGAGAACTTCTTCCCGGCGGCCGACTATGTGCGCCTGCGCGCCGGATCGCGGCAGTATGCCGCCAACATGGTCCAGCCAATCTATTCCCTGATGACGTACAAGTCGGGGACGCTGGAACGCATGTTCGCATCCACGCTGGATCGCATCTTCGACGTGTCCGGCGGCGGCATCATCACCTCGGCGGCGGTGACGGGCCTGACCAGCGGCAACTGGCAATGGATGAACTTCACCGGGGCGGGTGGCACCTATCTCGTGGCCGTCAACGGCTCCGACGTGCGTCGCCTGTTCGACGGCACCAACTGGACGACCTCGCCCGCCATCACGGGCGTCGACAGCGCCACGCTGGTCAACTGCTGGACGTACAAGGGGCGGCAGTACTTCATTCAGGAAAACTCGCTGTCGGCGTGGTACCTCGCTGCAGACGCCATTGGCGGCGCTGCCACGGAACTGCCGCTTGGCGCCGACTTCCCGTCCGGCGGGTATCTGGTGGCCGGTGCTTCATGGGCCGTGGCGACCAATGGCGGCCTGCAGGATGTGTGCGTCTTCGTGTCGTCCGAGGGCGAGGTGTTGGCCTATACGGGGTCGAGCCCGTCCGACAGCGCCACGTGGTCCCGCGTGGGCCTTTACAAGGTGGGTCGCCCGCTCGGCTATCGCTGCCTGTTCAAGGCCGGCGGTGACGTGGCGGTCCTGTGCGAGGACGGCATTATCCCGCTGTCAAAGGCGGTGAACTACGACCGCGCCGCGCTGATCGACACGGCCATCACGAAGCCGATTGCGCCCGAGTTCCAGCGCCTGACGAAGGGGCGCTTTACCGAGCCGCTGTGGAGCATGACGGGCTGGCCGTCCGAGCAGATGTTCCTCGTGACGGTGCCGCAGTCGTCCACGCAACTGGTCTCCAACCTCGTCACGGGCGCGTGGTGCAAGTTCACGGGCTGGCAGGCCAACTGCTTCGCCGTGTACAAGAACCGGCTGTTCTTCGGCACGGACCTGGGGACGGTGAACGAGGCTTACGTCGGTGCGGCCGATGTGGGCGACCCCGGCGACGTCGTCACGACGGACGGTGCACGCTGGGGCCGGGCGCGGTGGGGCAATGCACGGTGGGGCAACCCGTCCGGCACGTCCGGCCAGTTGGCCCTCTCGAATGCCCCTTACACTGGCACGATGTTTTGGTCCTTCACCGACATGAAGGCGCCGGCCGTGATGAAGCTGATGGGCATGGGCCGCGTCAACGCGCAGTCCAACCTGGAACTGCAGGGCACGAAGCTCACCATCAAGAAAGATTACGACTTCACGGTGCCGAGCGCCCCGGGCCTGTCCAACCCCATCCTGTCGGGCGCGCGGTGGGGCGTGGCGAAGTGGGGCCGGGACAAGTGGCCGACGCGCACAAGCTTCTCGTCCAATCGCTGGCGTGGCCTGACCGGCTTCGGGACGATGGTGGCGCCTGTCTATCAGGTGACGGTGGCGACGGTGGAGAACGTCGAGGTCAAGGTCACGTCCATCGACATGACGTATGAGAGCGGCGAGGCGTTCGGGTGAGACTTGTCCGCGACAACCAGCGGGCGCGTGACATCGTTTTCGACATTACAGGCGGGTATCCGCCCGAGCGCATGTCCGGCTTTCTCGTGGTGGACGAGGGCGACATGATCCGGGGCGTCGTCGTGCTGTCGAACTACACGAAGGGCGCCAACGTCGACATGTCCGGCATCGGTCATGGCTGCTGGACGGTGCCCGTCATCCGCGAGCTCGCCCGCATCTGCTTCGACTTCTTCGGCTGCCGGCGGGTGAGTGCCAAGACACGCAAGGACAACAGGGCGGCCCGCAAGGCGCTCAAGGCCATGGGCTTCCGCGAAGAGGGGAAGCTCCGGGATTTCTACGAAGACGGCTGCTCGGCCATTCAGTACGGCCTGCTGCGGCGTGAGCAGCGGTTGGTGAGGTTGTAAGATGGAAATGAACACTCCCGACCCGTATGCGACCGCAGAGGCGCAGACGAAGCAGAACCTGAACACGGCCCGCGCCACGCAGGCCATGAACATGGTCAATCAGGTCACGCCCGATTACAGCCTGAACTATGACAAGACGGGCTCAATCTATGTCGGCGGCGGCGACAGCGTCCCGCAGTTCACGGCCACGACGGCGCTGTCCCCAGCCAACCAGAAGATCTACGACACCAACCAGGGCACGAAGCAGAACATCGCGACCATCGGCAACGAGCAGTCGGCCGCGATCCGCAACCAGCTCAACACGCCGCTCGACCTCAACAGCGCCAGCGAGAGCAAGTACGAGCAGATGCAGCGGTCCCGTCTGGACCCGCTGTGGCAGCAGAGGCAGGGGCAGCTTGAGCAGGATCTGGTGGACCGTGGCATTCGTCCCGGCTCGGCCGCCTACAGCTCCATGCAGCGCGATTTCAACCAGGGCCGCAATGACGCGTACAATTCCATGTACGTGGCGGGCAAGGGGCTGTTCGATCAGGAAGCGCTGACGCAGCGCAACCAGCCGATCAATGAGATTTCGGCGCTGTTGTCGGGCTCGCAGATCCAGCAGCCGAACTTCATCAACACGCCCCAGACGCAGGTTGCCGGCACCAACCTTGCCGGGATGATCTACGACAGCGCCAACCAGAAGAACCAGCAGAACGCGGCCATGATGGGCGGGCTGTTCGGGCTTGGCGGCTCCATTCTCGGCGGGGCAACCCGCCTTGGCATGCCGAGGTAAACGATGCCTCTGATTGATTACCTCATCCAGCCCGGCGAGATGATGACGCCGGAAAGCATCGACCGTAAGCGCAAGCTTGCGCTGTTGCTGCAGCAAAAAGGCACAGACACGTCTCCGGTCCAGCATTGGTCGCAGGGCGCCGCGCGTCTGTCCGACGCCTTGTTTGGCGCGCTGGACGAGGTTCGGGCGGACAAGGCCGAGAAGAACAACAGCACGGCCATCAACAAGGTCATGGAGGGCCTTCTCGGGCAGGCGGGCGGCAGTGACGCCTCTGCCCCGGCGACGCCGTCCACGGCCTCCTCTATGCCGGCTGGGGGCGGTGGCGACTACTTCTCGAACATGGCGTATCGGGAGAGCGCCAACAACCCGAACGCGGTCAACAAGGGGTCGGGCGCAACCGGGCTCTACCAGTTCATGCCGGGCACGTGGCGCGGGCTGATGGAAAAGTATCCCAACCTCGGCCTGACCTTCGACGGATTGAAGGACCCGCAGCAGCAGCGGGTCGCAATGGAGAGGTTTACGCAGGACAACGCCGCTGCGCTGAAGAACGCCGGGTTGCCTGTCAACGAGGCCACGTTGGCGCTTGCCCACCAGCAGGGCGCGGGCGGTGCCATCAAGCTGCTGTCCAACCCCGACGCCCCGGCGGCGCAGATCGTCGGCGTGAAGGCCGTCACGGGCAATGGTGGCGATCCCAACATGACGGCCGGACAGTTCGCTAACCATGTCACGAGCTATTACGGTTACGGCGGGCAGAAGCAGCCCGTACAGACCGCACAGGCCGCACAGGCCGCCCCCGCTGACGTCCCCGCGCCCGGCGCGCAGCCTGCCGAATACCAGATCCCCGGCGGCCAGCCGCAGCAGGCGGCCCCGGCGCAGGGCATGGATCGGCTGGGCATGATGCGGCAGATCTCGGCGATGTGGCCCTACATGAACGAGAGCCAGCGCCAGCAGGTTCAGATGATCATGCAGGCCATTCCCAAGCCGATGACGCCGCTGGAAAGGGCGCAGCTCCAGAACGCCGAGAACCAAAACAAATTGTTCCCGTATCAGGAAGCAGAGGCGAAGGGGAAGGTTGCGCTCATCCCGGGCCAGATCGAAGGGCAAACGATCACCAACCAGAAAGGGTTGTCCGATCTTACGGACGCGCAACGCAAACAGCAGGGGTTCCGTCCTCTTGTGGACCCGCAAGAGCGCGCACGGTACGGCATCGATCCATCGGACAAGACGCCGTATCAGGTGGACCCCTATGGCAAGATGGACGCCGTAGGTCGCCCGACGACCAACATCAACACGACGCCCGGCCCGTCCAAGCAGGTTTTCGAGGAAGTCTCGACCCGCGCAGGAGAGGCCCGAGCCGCCGCACAGTCCTTGCCCGCGTTCCAAGAGGCCAGCCGCCTGATAAACAGCGGGAACATCACGCTCGGCGCGGGCGCGGACATGCGTGTCGGCATGCAGAAGATCGGCGCGCTGTTCGGGCTTGATGCGACGGCGGCGTCGAATGCCGAAACCTTCCAGTCGGCAATGGCGCCGGTCGTTCTGGGCCTTGTCAAGGGGCTGGGCGCTGGCTCTGGCATTTCGAACGCCGACCGCGACTTTGCCGCCGCGGCGGCGGGCGGGAACATCAAACTTGAGCCCGCGACAATCAGGCGCCTGATCGATATCGGCACTCGCGCAGCGCAGGCCAAGGTCGACATGCACAACGCCATGATTGACGAGGTCTACCCCGAGGGGCAGCAGGAGAACGGTCAGGTTCGTTCTCTTTTCCGCGTCAAGGTGCCCCCGTTCGTCCCGCCCCCGCCCCCGGCAGCAACGCAGAACAAGGCCGTTCCGGCAAAGGCGCCTGAAGGCGTTGACCCCAAGGTGTGGGAGGTCATGACGCCCGAGGAGAAATCCCTATGGGCGAACTGACACTTGAGCAGAAAAGGGCTCTGGCAGTCGCACAGGCCCGTTTGCGCGTGCAAGACCAGCAACAGGCCCCGGCGCAGGACGACGGTTCATATACGGGCATGCTCCTGCCGCTTCGCAAAGACAAGGAGGGTCTGCACCTCGCCGTACCACGCGCCCTGTCCGGCCTGTGGGACAGTGCGGTCGGGGCTGCAACGCTGCCGGGCGACGTGTACCAGGGCAAGACGGACCCGTTTTCGGACGAGGCCATCGGGCGCGCCAACGACCTTGCTGGATTTATCTCCCCCGTAAGCCCCGCCTCCCGTGGCGCTGGGGTCATGGGCATGATGAAGCAGCCAGAGGTGGAGGCCCCATCGGCTGATGCATTGCGCGCCGCCGCGTCTGCGGGTTACGATAAGGCGCGCAACCTCGGCGTGGATTACTCGTCGCAGTCCGTGGCGGACCTTGCAGGCGGCCTTCGCGCCAGTCTTGAGAAAGACGGCATCCTTGACAAGCTCGCTCCCAAGTCGTTCGGCATCCTCGACACCCTCGCGAAACCTCCGGAAGGCAGCGTCGCCGGTCTCCAAGGCATCGAGGCGGCTCGCCGTGCCTTCGGCAACGCGGCTAGAGATTTTAACAACCCCACTGAGCAGTTGGCTGCCAAGCGTATCATTGAGGGACTTGACGACTTCATTTCGAAAGCTGACCCGGCGAGTGTTGTGGCTGGACCCGCTTCCGAAGCCGCAGGCATCCTCCAGAACGCTCGCGGCAACTACGCAGCCGCCAAGCGATCCGACCTCCTCACAGGACGTGAAGAGCTTGCCGACCTACGAAGTGTTGCCGCCAATTCGGGGCGCAACTACGACAATTCCATGCGCAACCGCCTCGTTGACGTACTCGCCAAGCCAAAGCTTGGAGCTGGGTTCAACGACGCAGAGCAAGCTGCCATTGAGCAGGTAATCCGGGGAGACCCGCTCCGTAACTCAACCCGCGACATTGCTAACCTCCTTGGTGGGGGTGGGGGCATGGGCAACTTCTTGACAGCAGGGGCCGGAAGCGTCGCGGGTGCAGCCATCGGCGGCCCGGTTGGGGCGGGAGTGGGCTTTGTAGCAGGTGCCGCCCCCGGCGTTGCGGCGAAGGGCGTTCAAAACGCCTTGGCAAAGCGGGCCTTCAACGCACTTGAGGAAGGCGTTCGGAAACGCTCCCCGCTTTACGAAGAGTTGCTTCGCAACACGCCAATGGAGGCGGTCGCGCCTGACGCGCGCGCCGCCCTGGTCAAGTTTCTGATGGGGCTGGAGGCCGAGAAGGCCGCCAAGCAGCCGCAGCGCGCCGCCCCGGAAGCTTAATCGGAATAGTAGCCTTGACGCAGGCGCATTTTCTCGCGGTGGCATGCCCGACAGTTGCGCCACCCCTGCGGGGTTATGCGGGTGTTTTCGGGCGTCCATGGGTGGCCGTTCTTGCAATGCGTCTCGGCGGCCTTATTGGCAAGTCGCTTCGCGACAGCTTCAACTGGGACGCGACGGTTCAACAACTTGTCGGGACGAAGAACCTCTGAAAGCGGCAAACCGCGATTGGCTCTGGCAATGATTGTGTCAGCTTTAACGCCAGCCTTCTCGGCAAGTTCGATAGCCCGGTATCTGCTGCCTTCAATGGTTACGAAAACCGCGCGACGCTGGTTCATCATTTGCTCGCGCTTGGTCGCCCACCGCACGTTTCCAGGTTCGTAGTGGCCGTCGTTGTCAATCCGGTCAATCGAATGGCTAAGTGATGGCCGTGGCGGCATGTCGTCTTCAAAGTTCTTGTAAGTTAGCCACTTGTCACAAACACGGATGCCTCGTCCTCCGTAGTCTTGGTATTGCCGCGCCCGTGGGTTTCGGCATCTTTGCAACATGCTCGCCCACACACGGTAGAGCGGCGGTTCAACCTTATACGGCATAGCATAACACCTCGCTGGAGACGTCAGCGAGTATGACGCGTTATGCCGCGCAACGCAAGAGGAGTGCGAAAGTGCCCCGAGACTCGTCAGGAATATATACCAAACCGTCCGGTACGACCGCCGTCTTTGACACGACCATTGACCCGGATGCCTACAACAACCTCGCCGACGACGTCGCCTCGGAACTGACGGGGTCCCTGCCGACAAACGGGTCCAAGGGGATGGGCGTCGGTGCCCAGTTGAAGCTCGATGCGGGGTCGAATTCCGTCCCCGGATTGACCTTCACGGGAGATCTTGACTCGGGCATCTATTCGCCCGCTGCCAACAAGGTGGCAGTCGCGGTTGGCGGCGTCAAGGTGACAGAGTTTGATAGCACGGGCATTGTCGAGGGAGCGTGGACCGACACGGCCTCCGCGTCCACAGTGGACCTCGGCGCCGTCCTGTCCCGCAACCTGAACATCACCGGCACGACGACCATCACGGCGTTTGGCACGGTGGCGACGGGCACCTACCGGCGGCTGAAGTTTGCAGGCGCCCTGACGCTCACGCACAACGGCACCAGCCTCATCCTGCCAGGCGCGGCCAACATCACGACCGCTGCGGGCGACACCGCTGAGTTCGTGTCCCTGGGCGCCGGCAACTGGATCTGCGTCGACTACCAGCGCGCCAGCGGCCTGCCCATCGTGCTGTCCGTCTCCACCGGCCTGTCCGGCACGGGAACGGTCGCCAATCCGCTGAAGGCCGGTCCGACTGCCGCCACGGCGCAGAACACGACGTCCGGCACGAATATCGACTTCTCCAGCATCCCGTCTGGCATCAAACGGATTACGCTCATGCTGGCCGGTGTCTCGACCAGCGGCACAAACCAGCTTCTCGTTCAGATCGGCACGGGCGGTGCGGCCACGACGACGGGCTATGTCGCAACCAGCAACGTGCTCAACCAGTCCAACAACACGGCCGGCGCGTCCTCCACGGCGGGCTTCATCGTCAACCAGGGGTCGGCGGCGGCCAGCGTCACCTCGGGCCATGTCGTCATCACCAACCTGACGGGCAACCAGTGGGTGGCCTCGCATACGGTGAAGAACAGCACGACGCAGGTTTCTCTCGGCGGAGGCGACGTGTCCCTGTCCGGCACGCTCGACTTCCTGCGGCTGACGACTGTCGGCGGCACGGACACGTTCGACGCGGGTGCGGTGAACATCTTCTATTCGTAAGCTTATCACCGTTAACCATTTGTCACAGTTGACGAATTCCCGGATTTCGTCCTAGATATAGGCAATCTCCACATGCGCATCCTGATCCTGGCTGCGGCTCTCGCCGTGGCCCTTTCCGCGTGCGGACGGCACAACGACGGCATGGGCGACCTGTACAAGGGCGTCCGGTGTGTGGAGACGAACAGGTGCTAGTGGATAACTGGCGTCAGGTTCTCCTGCGCTCCGCATCCGTGTGGTTCGCCGCTGCGAGCAACTTCTGCTTCGTGATGGCGGGCGCCGTTTACGTCTTCGCGGACGAGCTGGGCGACTGGAAGTACATCGAGCTTGTTGCCGGCCTGTGCGTGCTGGGCTTCCTGTGCGTCGCCATCGTCCCGCTCGCCCGCATCATCAAGCAGCCGAGCCTTCATCGTGATTAAGACCATCCGCGCCAACCCTCGCAAGTCGGCGGCCATCGCGCTTGCGTTGCCGTTGGTGGCGGGGTTCGAGGGGCTGCGTCAGAAGGCGTACCAGGACTTCAGCCCGGCGCGGGTCTGGACGGTCTGCTACGGCGAAACGGACGGCGTGCAGAGGGGCGACACGTACAGCAAGGCGGAATGCGATGAGATGCTGGCGGGTCGTCTGGAAGACTTCGAACGGGGCGTGCGTGCCTGTGTCACCGCGCCTCTCACTCCTGCCCAGATGGCGGCCTCTATCTCGCTTGCCTACAACATCGGGACAGGCGCGTTCTGCAAGTCCTCCGTCGCCCGCAACTTCAACGCCGGCAACGTCCGCGCCGCCTGCGACAGCTTCCTGAAGTTCAACCGGGCCGGCGGCATCGTGTTCCCCGGCCTGACGCGCCGCAGGGAAGCCGAGAGGCAGCTATGCCTTCGCTCCTGAACCCCTACGTGCTGCTGGCTGGCATCGTCCTGTTCGTCGGCACCTTCCTGGGCGGCTTCTGGCAGGGGGCAAAGTGGGCGGATCGCAAGGCGGAAATCGCCGCGCTTGAGCAGGGCATCCACGCCCGCGACGCCGTCATTGCCGAGCACCAGCGGCAGGCAGAGGCGCTGAAGGATGTGACGGAGCAGGCAGAACGCCGCGCCGCACTGGCCGAGCAGGCCGCCCGAGAGAACTCCGACGAGGTCGAACGCTATGCCGCAGAACTGGCCGCGCGTCCTGAGCCTGCTTGCGTGCTTGGCGACGCCGACGTTGTCCGGCTGCGCAACATCATCTCCCGCTCCCGTGGTGGTGCGCCCGTCCCTTCCCCCGTTCCCCGCTGACCTGTCCCCCGTCAGCCCCGTTCCGCCGCGTGCTGGCGTGGACGCAAGAGAATACGCAGCGCGAAGCGTCGCAGCGCTCGTTGAGGCCAACTCCCGGTTGAGCCGGGCACGCCTGTTTTACGAAGACGTGACCCACTCTTATGGAGCGGCCGAGAATGACCGATCCTCTTCCCCCGAATGAGAACTGGCACCTCGACAAGAAGGTGCCCATCGCCATCATCCTGGCGATTGTCGTCCAGACGTGCGCCTTGGTGTGGTGGGCGGCCAAGCTGGACGCACGGGTCAGCACCCTTGAGGTGCATGACGGGGACCAGCAGCGGTTTTTGGAGGCCAGCACGAAGTTGTCCGACGAGCGGTGGGAGTTGATCAATCGCGAGCGCGAGAGGACGACGCGGCTCGAAGAAAAGATGTCTGCCGCTGTCGATGTCCTGAGGCGCATCGAGCAGAAGCTCGACCGGCTCGACGCAACGCCGAGGCCGTGAATGGCCAACACCCCGCTGCGCTACGAACTGGCGAAGCAGGCGGTTGACGCGGTATCCGCCGCAGTCCGTGGAGGCTTCGTCTTCAACGCCAACCCCAGCGCCATCGCCGAGGCGGCTCGAGTTCTCAACCTGAACGAAAAGACGCTGCACAGCCGCCTTCGCACGGCCCGGCAGACATACGGGCTGGAACCGGAGGCGGTGCCGCCCCTGCCGGAAGTCGAGTTTACGCCACCGGCAAAGCCGCGTGTCATTGTGCGGGCTGCCTCTGAGGCGGCACCGGAGGGCGAGCCGATCCGCATCTGCGCCATTGGCGACCTCCACGACGCGCCAGAAATTCCGAAAGACCGCCTTCGCTGGATCGGCCACCATGTCCGCGAGACGCGGCCGGACAAGGTTGTGCAGATTGGCGACATCGCCAGTTTCGACAGCTTGTCGAAGCACGACGCGCCCGGCAGCATAAGCCAGAAACAGCGCGCGTCTTTTCGCGCCGAGATGGATAGCCTGGAAGAGGCTTTGTCCATCTACCGAAAAGCGCTCGGCGACAGCCCTATCCAGCACTACATCACGCTCGGAAACCATGAACATCGTGTCCTGTTGTGGGAAAGCGCAACAGCAGAACTCGAAGGAGTTCTATGGACGCAGCTCATGGATCTGTTTGCGCGTTACGACTGGCGCGTAACCGACTACAAGAAGTACCTGTTTATTGCGGGCACTGCGTGGACGCATGTCCCTCACAACTTGATGGACAAGCCGTATCGTGGTAAAACTCTAAATCCGATTGCCAATGATCTTGTCTTCAGCCTTGTCTTTGGTGACAGCCATCGCGGGCAGTTCCTGAGAGTTCCGAAGATAGGCCCACAAAGATCCATCGAGATCCTGAACCTTGGAAGTGCGATGCCTCATGGCTACTTCCCGCGCTACAACGTTGCAGAGCAGGGTGGGTATAGCTGGGGGATCTACGACGTAACCGTGCAGGGCGGACACATCACAGAGCATCGGTTTATCCCGATGTCTTCCTTGGAGAAGATGTATGGCTAGCCTGACTGCAGAGCGGCTCCGCGAACTGGTTATATATGACCCAGAGAAAGGTGTTTTCACTCGGCGCTGTGCAATCAAGGGATACTCCGCCGGAAGCGAATGCGGGGCCGTCAACAAGAACGGTTACGTCTCCATGGTCGTGGACGGGTACAAGTCATACGCGCACCGACTGGCCTTTCTCTACATGACCGGAAGCCTTCCGCCGGCGGATGTCGACCACGTCAATGGCGTTCGCAACGACAATAGGTGGTCCAATCTGCGCTTGGCCACGCGGTCCCAGAACATGTGGAACGTAAAACGCTGCACAGGCGCATATCAGCAAAACGGACGCTGGTATGCCTCCATCAAGGTGGACGGCAAACGTCGCAGCCTGGGCGGTTATTCGACCAAAGAAGACGCGTCCGCCGCATATCACGCAGCGGTGGCCGAATTGCGCAACGGCATTACCCAGAGAGGATGCCATGCGTGACGTGACCGACCTCGTGCGCCAGTCCCTTCTGGACGAGCACCACGGCAACATCCCCGCTGCCTTTGAGGACGCCTGCCGCCGCCTCGCCATCGACTTCCTGCGCATTGAGGAGTTGGAGGCCGAGCTTGCCGAATGGCGCAAAGGCGCGTCCTTGGCCTTCCTGCGGCGGAAGCAGAAGGCGGCCGAGCCGAAGCCCGTGGACGACGTACCGAACCCCATCACGGATTGTTGGATTACCACCGGCCGCGAAGCCTGAACCCGGAGCACCCATGCTAAAATTTGTCCTCGCTGCGGCTCTCGCCGCCACGGCCTCGCTCGCCCACGCTCACGATGACTGGATGGGCGTGTACGAACGGAACGACGCCGCAACGGGTCGTCTGTGCTGCGGCGGGTCAGATGACATGAACGACCCCAGCTCCGATTGCGAACACCTGACAGATAGCCAGCTTCAATACACGGCGGACGGAGTGTGGATCTTGTCGCGGCGTTACCACGCCAAGGTGTTCGTGCCGAACGTCAAAATCCATTGGGACTACCCCCGCAACGCTACGACGAAGGAAGTCACTCCGATGTCGCCCGCGTACCCGGCGGGGTGGTGTGGAAAGCCACGGGGCACAACCTGGAACAGCCCGTCCCATTTCGGTCCAGATAATCCCGATCCCAACTTTTACACATTCTGCGCCTTCGTGCTGCCCGGAGGAACATGAGCGGCGGCGTCTAGCATTGCGCGCCATATGGCGCTGTAGCTATCGCCGGGGTGCGCGTCGGCTTCCTTCCCCGCTTCCCACATTTTCCCGGTAGCTTCGGCGGGCACCACGGCGTACCCCGCCTCCTCCAGCGCACTGAGGGCGGCGCGGGCTTCGGGGGTATGGTGCTGCCACCATTCATCTTGCACCTTGCCGGGCTCCAGCGAGCGCCATATCGCCCTCGCGACGATCTCTTCCGGCGTCATCGTCCCATCTCCTTGATCTCGTCCAGCGTCACCCTGCCCTGCTCGACCAGCCTGAGCAGGATGGACGTGTGGGGGTGCATCTGCGTTGCCTTTGGCGTGCCCCATCTGCGGGCTGTCACGGGGTGGACACGCAGGTAGTCGGCCAGCGTGTCGCGGGAGATGCCGAGGCGCTTGAGGAGGGCGCGGAACTCGTCAGGATGCATTGCGCATGACCTGAAGCTCGTCGGCTTCCAACAGCCCGCGCATGATGTCGCGGAGACGGTTGTACGTCGCGGACGCCACTGCGACGGACGGCGTGGTTTTGAACACCCGCTGGATGTCCCACACGTCGTTGCCGAGGGCGCGGGCTCGATAGGTGGACGGGCCAATGGCGAACCAGACATAGTCGTAATTGCCGTTGACGTCCTGCCGTTTGAGAATGCGGTCGGTCATCTGCGTGTCTCCTGTGTGGGGTGGGGGGGGCTTACGCCCCCGCTCCGACGATGCTGGTCTTCGGGAAGCCCATCACGCGGCCGACGTAAAGCTTTTTGCCCTTGGTGACGCGGACCATAATCGCGTGACCGATATCTTCGACCAGTTCGCCTTCGATGCGCTGGCCTGCAGTGGTGGTAAACTTGATCGTCTTGGTCATGTCCGTGTCTCCCTCTCTGATGTCCCCAATGTAGCACATCGCTACGTAGCGTCAAGCTAGATAATGAGGGAGGGAGAAACTTTTTTCACGGCACCCCGTACCGTGCCCCCTCCATCGCCACGCAGCCATAGACAGAGGCGGCAAGGAGGAAGAGGAGCCAGAGCCAGAGGCGCGGGGTCACGCGAACAGCTCCATCTGTTCAACAGAAGGCTTGTCCGACGCCTTTCGGCTTGGGTCATATTCAGAAAACGGAACGGCCCTGTAGAGCCCGGTCACAACCCACCGCTGAAAGCGCTTGAGGTCGCGGCGGTCGTTGTCAAAGACCATGGGATAGGGGCGAATGCCGCGCGCGACCATGCGTTCGAAACGGTGCATGATCCGCTCCCAAGTCTCGCGCTTGTCGAAACCAATCAGCATGAAGGCCATGAGGTGCGTGGGCGGCACGCCCGCCGCTTCCAGCATGTCCACGCCGCAAAAAAACACCTCCTCGTCTTTGAGATTGTCCCACGCCGTATAGAGGCGGCGTTGCTTGAACTCGTTGTCGCGGTACTGGACGGACGCGATCGCCTGCGCCACCTCGGGCGTCATGGCTCGTACGTTGATGCCCTGCGTGAAACTGACCTTGAACGCGCCGTCGCGAATTTCCGCAATGCGATCGCGCCAGGACGGCCCTCCAAAAAAATCGTTATCAAGAAGGTGAATGTGCCTCGGCCACGGCTCGCCGCGCCATAGTTCGGCAACCGTGTTGGCATCCTTCGGCTTGCCCTCTTTCCACGGCACGACGCAGAACTTGCACGACAGGCGGCAGCCGCGTTGCGTGAACCCAATGGACGCCGTGAAGTCGGGATACAGCGAATAATCGAGGCCCACGTCGGCGCCGATGATGTCCTCGACGTTCACCGGGTTGCCGACGCCGGTCCCGCTGATGATGGCTCCAGGGAACTCGGCTGCCAGCCGCTCGGCTCGTGTCTTGCTGAAATCGAAAATGGCCGAACCGTACACGCGCCCATAAACCGGCTCGTCCAGATGGCGATAGGGCGAGCGCGTGAAGCGCACATCATGGCCCTGCGCCCGATGCCATGCCGAAAGGCGCATCAGTGCAAGGTTCGGCAATTTGCCGTCCAATTGCGTGATGCGGACGTTCATCCGCACCTCCACAGGTTCACGCGAACCTGAGAGCACTTCGTTTCCGAAGGCTCCGGGCGTTGATTTTGCTGGAGAAAAGTGGTGGGCGCGACAGGGATCGAACCTGTGACCCCTACGATGTCAACGTAGTGTCGTGGCCTATCTACTCGTTCTGTTCTAACCCTGTTCATGCTGCGCCCCGCCTTCCGCGTCTACTGTGACAGTGGTTTCGGGTTCTAGGGGTTCAGTTAGACCTGTGAGCACTATGTTAGAAGCGCCAAACCGACCTTGATACCCCGTCAAGTCGCCATCGTAGGGACGGGCATTAGTCGTCGCCGGCCCGGCCTTCTCTGTGCAGGCGTCGCAACGGAACGCCTCATACTCAAGGCCGCTCCAACCGCTCATGTCGTAGATTTCGGCCCATGTTCCGCTCTTGCAGAACCGGCCGCAGAGATCGCAGCGGATCATATCCCCCTCACCTTCCCCACCTCCAGCGCCGACACGGCGCCGCGCAGATGATGCGGCGAAAATACCGCGTAGACCCTGGACGTTATGACCGCGTCGCGATGCCCGAGCACCTGTGCGATCTCTGCCATCGGCACGCCGGCCTCGGCCATCCATACGGCAGCCGTGTGGCGAAGGACGTGCGGGCTGATGTGACCCAGCCCAGCGCGCTTTGCTGCGGCTGCAAGGCCCTTCTTGACGCTGCCGACCCTCTCCCCCGCATACTCGATGACGTAGGGGCTGCGAGCCCTCTCCTTGGCCGTCTGAAGCACGGCGCGAAGGGTGTCGTTCATGGGCACGGTGGCCCGGCCCTTCATCGGGCGGATGGCATTCGGTAGCCCGAGGGAGACGAGCCCTCTCGCAAAATCCACTCGGTCCCATTGAAGGTCCAGTAGTGCTCCGGCTCGCCCCGCTGACGCAATCGCAAGATGGCAGAATACGGCAATGTGGGGGGAGGCGTCCCCAGCACTATCAAGCAGTCTTTCAAACTGGTGTCGGGTAAGATGCCGTTCTGCTGGAGCAGGTTTAGCAGGTCGCTCAACGTGGGGGACCGCATCGATCATCCTCCGCTTTTTCGCCCAAAGCAGCACCATTCGCAGGTGCCCCAGCTCGGTGTGAATGGTGCCGTCCTTTCATTGCAGTCGCCTCACGCGTTGCAGGGTGTCGAGGGCGGAGGGTTCGGGGTCAGGGGCCTTGCCCATGACGCAAAGCGCGACGGACATGGCGCCTATCGGTCCGCCGATCATGATGCCGACGC
>JAESFG010000417.1_pt1 | contig 41777 bp, 43 predicted proteins | sample 9269371 | NCBI WGS metagenome assembly JAESFG01 (sample SAMN14506227, study PRJNA617093) | algae metagenome | isolation source: Aetokthonos hydrillicola CCALA 1050 (B3-Florida) and co-occurring... | place: USA: South Carolina | collected 2013-01-01 | reverse complement strand
CACCCGCGCCTTGAATGCCGCATCGTGGTTCCTGCGTTTCGACATGTCCTGATCTCCTCGTCTTGGGGATCAGCTGACCTCAGATCGTAGCTTCCGTCACTGTCCGATTTTCAGGGGGTAGCTCAATCAACCCCAAGGACTCTCGTTATGAACGAGGGACGACCGGGGGGCAGGTCAGTTTTGTCATGGGGGTTTTGTCCCATCTAAGTCCCTGTCGCGAGCGTTCTGGCAAGGGGGGGGGACAAAACGACCGCTTTTGGTACAGGCTTTCAGATTTTCAGAGTGTGCATAATTGCTGCCGCCAACATTCCCAAGCCTCTCAAACAGTACGTTACGTCAGCTTGCCATTGGACGTGGAACCACACAAATGAGCACCCGCTCGCCATCACCCCCAGGGGCCAGTGATCAATCTCTTATCTTGAGCGCAGAATTAAATGTGTAAAACTCATGATCAGCGGGATTAAAGAATTCTCCGTCCGCCAGCTTCAGCGCAAGAGAGCGCCCATCAGGTAAGCGTCCTTTAGAGAGGAATTCTTCCATCTTCACGACCATTGTCTTCTGAGACACTATTCCTCCATCGCCATCTATTAGATCCTGCTCTAAGGTAAAGGGTATTCTGTTTCGCAGCCTTTGCTTGCCAACCTCATTCAGCTCAATCGCTTCATGATGCAACGGATAGCATCCTGTTCCCGCTCCGCTATGATGCTCAACGTCTGTGCGCTGCATAACAAATCGAGCAGCGACCGTTGACCCGTCCGGCTCGTTTGTTAGGACTAGGCCAGTGTACCTATCTTGTGGAGCAGACGCATGATTGAAGACAAGCGTCTTAACTGACTCACCTTTGTCCGACTGACCAAAGAAGACAATTTCTCGCCCAAACTTCAACACAACCCCAGACGACATCCTTGGACGGTTCTCGTATTGGAAATAGTTGGCAAAACGCATTATTTGAATAGCTGCGGTGGGCCGATGGACAACAGTGAGCGACTTCTGAACCATTGCCTCGTGACTCGTAAAGCGATAGGTCTTAAAGAACGCCCTCCGTATGTCAGTGTCTCTAAAGAATATTCGCTCACACTGCGCCGAAGCATCACTTGGCAAATGGAGATATGCAAGCGCCAAATCTGCTACTTCTGAAATAGCGCCCTCTGCACTCAACTTGTCTGTGACAGACTTGCTCTGAATCACTCGTGGAGAATTAATCGGTGGAGAGGAAACCTCTCTTTCATGCACACTGTATAACTCCATCAATAATGTCAGTCGTTCGAGATCTTTGACTGGAAGATGCGGCTGTAGTCGCAAGTCTTCTGCTAATCCAATCAGAATTGCTGAAAGAGTATCTTGGCCTGTCTTTGTTTTTCCAGCGAGGAATCTCTCAACTGTTCTTTTCCCCGCGACACGCGCAAAGCCATGCCTTGGTGCATGTCGTCGCACGTAGTCGTCAACATGATCAGGTCCAATGTTGAGAACTTTAAAAGCTACACGTAGGGCTTCACGGAACTGTTCCCGCCTTCCAGACGTCCAAAAACTCAACGCTAGCCCCCCAAGAATGCGTCGCACGCTTGTCGTAAACTTGTCGCATCCGTGTCTCTAGCGCAAGCCTTGACGACACGGATGCGACAAGTTCGTGACGAGTTGGCATGACTCATCTGTGTCGTTGAGGCGGCCCGGATGTGGCGTCGCTCAAACTCTATGGATTTGGTTAACTGAAATGTAAGAGGTCGCTGTGCCAGCAAGCTCCAGCGACCTCTAGCCGAGTGGTCAACACTAGAAGCGGCGTCACCGCCGATCAGCGTTTCTCGGTGGCTGAGGAAGTAGCACCAGGCACGCTTAAGCGCAAGGTTCCTGGGCTTCGACGGTGGCGTCGCACCGAGGAAACAAAATGGAAAGACGACGCCTGCGACGTGGTTACGACACCACGCACCTCAACACCCAGGTCAACGAGCAACTGAAGCAGCTCGAGAAGACCAAACCGCACTTGGCCGTAATCGAAGCCGTGATCACGATCACATCGATTCCGGCGCTTGCAGTCATCTACTGCGGCATCCTGCTGGCCCTGGGAGAGGCGAATCTCCACCCCGCCCTGCTGACAGGGATTGCGCTTCCGCTGTACTTTGTGGTGGCGACCCTTATCGCCCGGCAACAGCGCGGCCTAGAACTGATGGTTCACGACGCATCACATGGATCGTGGTGCCGCAGCAACCGAAAGCTCAACGATGTGCTCGCCAATATGATTGTCGCAGCACCGGTGCTCAGCTGGATCAGCGCCTATTGGAAATCGCACCGTATCCACCATGGTACATACGGCGGCGATGAGGACCCCTGCCGCCGCCGGTTCGCCGCGATGGGCATCGGGCACATCGATCTTTCGACACGGACGAAGATTGCCATCGCAGTCGCGAAATGGCTGCCCCAGTACAATCTTGAATACTACAAGGAGATCGGGAGTCTATCCCTGATGCGCTGGCTGGCCTTCTGGATCTGGCACATCGCTATCATGGTGGCTCCAACTGCAGTTTTCCTGAAGTACTGGACCGGGATGACCACACTGGAGGTCGTGCCAGTGGCGGCCTGCCTATGGGTGGTTTTCTGGATGCTTCCGGCGACAGCGTTCCTTCCTATTTTGCGGTCCATCGCTGAATCGGAGGAGCACGATTATGACGCCGGTTCCACAGAATTCGATACTACCTACTCCAATTTGGGTTGGTGGCATCGCGCACTGTTCCACCCGAAGAACGATGCATATCATGTGATTCACCACATGTTTCCCAACATCCCGGAACGGGTTCACCACAAGGTGCATCGTATCCTAATGGAACATGACGAAAGGTACCGCTCTTCACTGATGCGCAAGAAGGTCCTTGATCGCGCATAAAACATGCTCCCAGGCCTGAGGCCTGGGAGTTTTCACATCCGGTTGGAGATAGAGATGAAAGCGAGAAACTTCCAAATTAGCGGCAGTGTCATAGAAGAGTTCCCAGAGATCAGCGTACACGCCATCAAAGTCACGATATCAGAGCAATCCCTACTGGGCCCAGAAATAGAAGACTTGTCCAAGGAATTGGTCAGCGTGAGAGCAAATCTTTTGGTTCATGATCAGATAACTTCAGTTCCAGAGATTTGCCGTTGGCGCGAGGCTTACTCCAAGCTCGGAGTTAAGCCGTCCAAGTACTATTCAAGCATAGAGTCCTTACTACGGCGGGTAAAGAATGACAGTGCCTTCCTGACGGGGATACCGGTAGTCGATGCCTACAACCTTGCGTCAATAGTAAACTATGCACCGATCGGTGCATACGACCTCGACAAAATGCCTGAAGGACGGTTCTCCCTTCGGCATGCTCACCCCATGTCTGATACCTACACGCCCTTGGGTGGACAAGCAAAGGACTTTCCACTCAATGACAAGTTGGTAGTCTATGCACTTGATACCAAAGTTCTATGCTGGGGCTTCAATACAAGAGACTCTACTGACTGCGCTGTAAGTATCGATACAAAGAATATTCTATTCCTTTCGGAAACTACATCCCACGCTGGCGCAGGAAACTCTCGGCAAGCACTGAATTGCTTACAGCGAGTTTTCTGTAATACTGCATCAGATGTCAGCAGCATATACTGCTTTGACGCTAAGATGAGTGATGGCCGGATTTAGACTTCTGAGTAGTGCTGTCACAGGAGTATCCTGTGGCAGCATCATAATTCCCGCCCGAGATATGCTCTTCCTGAACGGTAGTGACATCAGAATATGATATAGAAGTCATTATTCCGACCATTCAACAGTCGCATGTTGATAGTTGACTTCCACCATATTATCAGAAAAAAAGAAGACGGTGTACTCCTCGCCTCGCTTATAGTGCTTTAGAGAAACTTTCTCGACCGTGCCGACTTTATTGGGAAAATCCTTTTCCACTTCGCACGGGAAATTCAAAAACCTTTTTACACCATAGAATTTTACAGTCGCGATCTTGGAGATACCGCCATCAATTGAGTGATACCGGATTACTAGACAGTTTTCACCCATAGATACCTGCGGCGCTTCCTTTGCGCTTGGTAATGGGAATGAAAGGGCATCTTCAGAGCCGTCTACCTCTAATGGCATTTCTATCTCCGATATTCGACATCTACATACGACTGCAGCAATAGCCACCCAACTTCAGATTTTACATAGACAGGTAGAAGTCTGTCTGACTTTCGTGCGTTGTCAATGGCGACCTCGGACGAGGTTCGACCCTGATCAGGCAGTCCGACGGTTCCCTTCGTCATCTGCCGCGAGAGGAAAAAAGCCTCTGTGGACTTGCACAGAAAATGTGGAGATCGCCCCCATTCTCAGCATCACAACGTAAGCCGCCTGATCATGCCCTACCGACGTGACCTGGACCAGGTGCATCTCACCCAAGACGCCCTTCACAGTTCCCATCCTGATCCCTGTCGCGTTCGCGCTGCCGCTTTCGCTCTTCGTCCAGCTCCTGCTCGCGTTCTTTCTGGCGGGCCTTTTCCCGCTCCTGATCTTCGGCTCTGGCTTTGCCCAACACATCGGCGAGCCGATCACGGACACCGCGCCGACCTTTCCCTGCATCTGGTTCCTCTAGGACCTCCGCCCCCTGGTCCCGCCCGGCAATCCGTGCCAGGCGTTCCTTGATCTCGTCCTGGTCCAGTTCCTTCGCCTGCCGCCCTGCGGCGGCGCGCAAGGCCGCCAGCCCGGCGCTGACATGGCCCTGCCCTTCTTCCCGGGCCTCGGTCCAGGCGTCACTCGCCAGCTCCAGCCGTTCGCGCATTTCCGCGAACATCGCATTGGCCTGGCGCACCGCATGCACACGTGCGCCTCGCTGGGTCAGCGGTTCATAGTCGCGGCCCTCGGCCTCGGCGACCAATTGCGCGCGGCGCTCGATGGCGTTGGCGGCGGGGCCAAGCTTCAGCTCCGGCTCTCGGTCCAACTCCTCGGCTTTCAGCACGTCGCCAAAGGAAAGCGCCTCTTCGCGCTGCACCTCCAAGGACCGATGATCGACGCGCCCCTCCTGCCAGGCCAATTCTAGGGCATGGTTTTGCAGCTCGGCCCAGTAGCCGCGCATGGCCTCGATCTCCGGCCCGCCGGTGCTGGCGGCGTCGAGAATGCGGGTTTTGTCGGTCAGCCCCTCGGCGGACAGGACGCGGGTGGTGGTCAGGATATGGGCATGATGATTGCGCTGATCGCCCTCGCGGTGCGGCGCATGGATGGCCACATCTGCCGCCACGCCATAGCGCTCGACGAGCTGCTGTGCGAAAGCGCGGGGGATTTCGATCCGTTCGGCGTCCGAGGGTTCGGACGGCAAGGCCACCTCCCATTCGCGGGCGGTCACCGAATTGGACCGGGTCTCGCGCGCCTCGGCTGCGTTCCACAGCGCGGCGCGGTCCTGCGCCCATTCAGGGGCAGTGGCGGGGGTGAGAATGAAGCAGGCCTCGACCCCGCGCTTGGCGGTGTAGTCGTGCATGCGCCCTTCCCGGTCGCATGCGATGGCCGGGGCCGACCGACAGTCCGATTCCGCCGTGGCGGATGGCCCGGCGCAGCGTATGATCGGTTTGGTCGCGAGATGGTAGTCCGCCATGCTGCGCAATACGGATCCGACGGCGGGAAAAGAAGTGCAGTCTGCCGGACGAGCTTACTGGCAGACGTGCAAAGAGGCAAAGTTTGGGGGTACTATTGGGGGTACTGCAAAAAGACTGGAGTCTTTTTCTGTATTGGAGCAGATAGTTAAACTTAAAAAGTGGGTCCCGCCCTCACCACAAATCCCCACACGTCGGCAGCCTACTCCGCCCCCTCGATCAGCACCTGGCGCGATTCGGAGGCGAACTCGCGGCGGGAGAGGACGAGGAGCGTCACGGCCGTGGCGAGCGCCAGGGCGGCGGGGCCGAGCAGCCAGCCGAGCGCGCCCAGCGCGAAATAGACGCTGCGCAGGCCGCGGTTGAAGTTCCGCGCGGCGGTGATGTTGATATGGGCCGCGCGTTCGGCCATCGGGTAGGCTTGGGGGTCGGCGGGGTCGTTCGGCACGGCGGCCATCACCACAGCGCAGTAGCCGAACAGGCGGTGCGACCAGACGAATTTCAGGAGGCCGTTCGACACGAAGAGAAGGACGAGGAGCAGCTTTGCCTGCCACAGCACCGCCGCCGCCGGGGGCAGGGCCAGTTCCTTCGCCGTGTCGGCCAGCCGTTCGGCGTTGCCGATCAGCGCGGCCCCGCCGCCCAGCGCGATCAGGCAGGCCGAGGCATAGAAGCTGACGCCCTGGCGGAGGTTGTCCATTACCGAGGCGTCGAAGATGCGTGGCTGGCGGGTGACCATCTGCCGCATCCAGCGGCGGCGGTAGCTTTCCATCAGGACCGACACTGAAGCGCGGCCGCGCGGCGGATGATCGACGACCCACCCGATCCCCGCCCAGGCCATCAGGATGAAGGCCAGGGCCGCGAAATCGGCATGGGTGAGGGCGGCGAGTTCGGCGGGGATCGTCATGGCCGCGCAGAGTAGTGCGCCCGCTCCCCGCTGGCCAGCCGCGTTGCCAGAGACGGGCAATGCCCCTAACCTTCGCGGGGAAGGAGAGCCCGACCATGCAGATGCCCGACCCCGATCCCGCCATTCTGGCGCGCAAGGCCGACGTGGTGGCCCGGCTGCGGGCCGTCCTGCCGGGCGATGCGGTGATCGACGATCCGGACGAGACGCGGGCCTATGAATGCGACGCGCTGACCGCCTATCGCTGCCAGCCGCTGGCGGTGGTCCTGCCGCGCTCGACCGAAGACGTGTCGGCGGCGCTGGCGGTCTGCCACGCCCTGGGCGTGCCGGTGGTGCCACGGGGGGCGGGCACGTCGTTGGCGGGGGGCTCGCTGCCCACGGCGGACAGCGTGATCCTGGGCGTGGCGCGGATGAACGCGGTGATCGAGACGAATTTTGCCGACCGCTATATCCGCGTGCAGGCGGGGCGGACGAACCTGTCGGTGACGGGCGCGGTCGAGGCCGAGGGGTTCTTCTATGCCCCCGACCCGTCAAGCCAGCTTGCCTGCGCGATTTCGGGCAATATCGGCATGAATTCGGGCGGGGCGCATTGCCTGAAATACGGCGTCACCACGAACAACCTGATGGGGGCGACGGTTGTCCTGATGGACGGGACCGTGGTCACGCTGGGCGGGCCGTGGCTCGATGCCGGGGGGCTGGACCTGCTGGGCGTCGTCTGCGGGTCGGAGGGGCAACTGGGCGTGGTGACCGAGGCGATCCTGAAGATCCTGCCCAAGCCCGAGGGGGCGCGGCCCGTGCTGATCGGATTCCGGTCGAACGAGGTGGCGGGTGCCAATGAAATCGCAGGCGCCTGCGTCTCCGACATCATCCGCGCGGGCGTTCTGCCGGTGGCAATCGAGTTCATGGACCGCCCCTGCATCGTCGCTTGCGAGGCCTTCGCCCATGCGGGCTATCCCGATTGCGAGGCGCTGCTGATCGTGGAGGTGGAAGGAAGCCCCGCCGAAATCGACGCGCAGCTGGGCCTGATCCGGCAGATCGCGGGGCGGCACGATCCGGTCGAGGTGCGGGAAAGCCGGTCGGAGGAGGAATCCAAGCGCATCTGGCTGGGCCGCAAGTCCGCCTTCGGCGCGATGGGGCAGATGGGGGACTATATCTGCCTGGACGGCACGATCCCGGTCTCGGCCCTGCCGATGGTGCTGCGGCGGATCGGGGAGCTGTCGGCGGAATACGGGCTGAAGGTCGCCAACGTGTTCCACGCGGGCGACGGCAACATGCACCCGCTGATCATCTTCGATGCCAACAAGCCTGGCGATCTTGCCCAAGCCGAGGGCCTGGGCGCGGCGATCCTGCGCCTGTGCGTCGAGGCCGGGGGGTGCCTGACGGGCGAACATGGCGTGGGCGTCGAAAAGCGCGATCTGATGGGGGTGCAGTTCGGCGCGGACGACATGGAGGCGCAGATGCGGGTCAAGGACGTGTTCGATGAAGGCTGGCTTCTGAACCCGGCGAAGGTGTTTCCGCTGGAGGTAAGTGCCGCGCGGCGTGCGCCTGCGGCCCGGCGGAGCGCGGCCTGAAAGCGCCGGGAGGGCTGTCTGCCCTCCCGGACCCACCCGAGGATATTTTGGCCGAGGCGAAAGCAAGGGCGCAGTGCAGATCAGGAATGAGGACGACCTAGCCCAGGCGATCCGGGATGCGCAGGGGCCGCTCAGGATCGTGGGCGCGGGGACGCGGGCGGTGGGTCGGCCGGTCGCGGGTGATGTGCTGTCGGTCGCGGGGCTGTCGGGGATCACGCTCTATGAGCCGGGTGCCCTGACCCTGGTGGCGCGGGCGGGCACGCCTTTGGCCGATGTGCAGGCCGCGCTGGCGGCCGAGGGGCAGCATTTGCCCTTCGAGGTGCCGGACTGGCGCGGGGTTCTGGGGACGCAAGGTGCGCCGACGATCGGCGGCGCGGTTGCCGCCAACGCCTCGGGCCCGCGCCGGGTTCAGGCGGGGGCGTGCCGCGATGCGCTGATCGGGGTGCGCTTCGTCGACGGGACGGGGAAGGTGGTAAAGAACGGCGGGCGGGTGATGAAGAACGTCACCGGCTATGATCTGGTGAAGCTGATGGCCGGGGCCTGGGGCACGCTGGGGGTGCTGACGGAGGTTGCGTTCAAGGTGCTGCCAAAGCCGGACGCGGTGGCGAGTGTAGAGATCGAGGGGCTTTCGGACGCTCAGGCGGTGGCGGCGATGGCGGTGGCGCTGGGGTCGCCCTTCGACGTGACGGGGGCGGCGCACGTGGCTGGCGGGGTGACGCGGGTGCGGGTGGAGGGCTTTGCCGACTCGGTCACGTATCGGGCCGGGCGGCTGGCGGGGCTGCTTGCGCGGTTCGGGGCGGCGCGGGTGGTCGAAGGCGACCAGGCGCGCGCGGATTGGGCGGGGCTGCGCGACCTTGCGCCGCTGGCGGGGCGCGCGGGCGATATCTGGCGGATCGTTGCGCGGCCGTCCGACATGGCCGGGATCGTGGCACGGGGCGCGCCCGAGGCGGCGGTGTATGACTGGGGCGGCGGTGTGGCGCATGTGCGTGTGGCTGAAGGGACGGACCTGCGCGCCGTTCTAGGGCCGTTCGACGGGCACGCGACGGTGTTCCGGGCGCCGGCCGCGACACGCGCGCGGATCGCGCCCTTTCCGCCGCGGAGTCCCGCTCTCGCGGCACTGGACCGGGGCCTCAAGGTCCGGTTCGATCCGCGCGGCGTTCTCAATCCGGGGCTGATGCAATGACCTGCGACGGACTGACGGGCAACGACCTGACGATGTGCCGCGCGATGGAGGCGGCGCAGACAGCGGCAGAGGCGGCCACCAAGGCCGCGACAGCAGCGGCCAAGCTGGCCGAGGGTAAGTCGTGGGTGGACAACCTCGTGTCCCTTGCCGGGGCGCTTGGGTCGCTCATCCTTCCGGTGGCCGCCGTCTGGTTGTTGTGGCGGCTTTGGCCCGTCCTGGTTGGCATCTTCGAGAAGCGCCAGTTCACCGTGAAAATCGGCGGATTCGAGCTGTCGGCGCAGGCTGCCACCGATCAGTTCCAGGCTGCCATCGAAGATCTTCAGAAAAAGGTTGCCGCGCTGGAAGCCGTCGGGTCCGGACACCAGAGACCGGTGGCCGAGGCCGCGACCGACACGTCAAGCGGGGGTGATCCGAAGCGGGTTATCCATCGCCTACGGACGCCCAGAAACCGGCGCATCCTGTGGGTCGACGATCATCCCGCGAACAATGCCGGACTGATCGCGGCGTTCCAGGCGGACGGCATCCGCGTCGACACCGCGCCTGATGGCGCCTCCGCACTGGGAATGCTTGGGAAGGACGGGGACGCCTATGACGCGGTGCTGACCGACATGGGACGCGAAGAGGGTGGACGCTATGTGGCCGAGGCTGGGCTTCAGCTGGCAGCCGAACTGCAGGCGCGCGCGATCCCGGTCCCGTTGGCGTTGTATTCCTCGGCCCGGCTGGCGACCAAGGCAAAGGCGACGCAGGCCAAGGACTTTGAACTGATCACATCCTCGCCCACCGAAGTGCGGTCGTTCGTGCTTCGTTACGCTGGGGGAGACACCTGAGTTGCAGACGCACTTCACGCCCGACCAGTTGCGCGACCCCGGCACCGCGACCGCCAACCGCATCCTGCGGACCTGCGTGCATTGCGGGTTCTGCACGGCGACCTGTCCGACCTATCAGGTTCTGGGCGACGAGCTCGACAGCCCGCGCGGGCGCATCTACCTGATCAAGGATATGCTGGAGAAAGGCCGCCCCGCCGATGCGCGGACGGTGAAGCATATCGACCGCTGCCTGTCCTGCCTGTCCTGCATGACGACCTGTCCTTCGGGGGTGCATTACATGCATCTGGTGGATCACGCGCGGGCCTATATCGAGCGGACCTACCGGCGGCCGTTCCCGGACCGGGCGCTGCGCCGGGTGCTGGCGGCTGTGCTGCCCTATCCGGGGCGGTTCCGGCTGGCGCTTGCCCTGGCGAAGGTGGCGCGGCCGTTCCGCAGGCTGGTGCCGGATGCGCGGCTGCGCGCGATGCTGGACATGGCCGGGGTGAGGGTGCCGCCGGTCAGCCGCAATGACGACCCGCAGGTGTTTCCCGCGCAAGGCGCGCGGCGGATGCGCGTGGCCCTGATGACGGGCTGCGCGCAGCGGGCCCTGAACACCGACATCAACGACGCCACGATCCGCCTTCTGACGCGGCTGGGCTGCGAGGTGGTGGTGGCAAAGGGCGCGGGCTGCTGCGGGGCGCTGACCCACCACATGGGGCGCGAGGCGGAAGCGCACGGGTTCGCGCAAGCGAACATCCGGGCGTTCCTGTCCGAGAAGGCCCGCGGCGGCCTGGATGCCATTGTCATCAACACGAGCGGTTGCGGCACGACGGTGAAGGACTACGGCCACATGTTCCGCACGGGGGCGCTGGCGGCGGAGGCGGCCGAGGTGGCGGGCCTGGCCTGCGACGTCAGCGAGCTTCTGCAGCGCATCGGCCTGCCCGAGGGCGTGCCGAAAGCCCTTCGCGTCGCCTATCACGCGGCCTGTTCGCTGCAGCACGGCCAGCAGATCAAGTCCGCGCCGAAAGAGTTGCTGGCCCGCGCGGGCTTCACCGTGGTCGAACCGGCGGACGCGCATCTGTGCTGCGGGTCGGCGGGCACCTACAACCTGCTTCAGCCCGACATTTCGCGCACGCTCCGCGACCGCAAGGTGGCGACGCTCGAGGCGCGCCAGCCGGACGTGATCGCAGCCGGCAACATCGGCTGCATGATCCAGATCGGCAGCGGAACCGCCATCCCGGTCGTCCATACCGTCGAGCTTCTGGACTGGGCGACCGGCGGTCCGATGCCGAGGGCGCTGCCTGCTTCGATGCACGGGCACATTGGTTAACGCAGCCGCGAAGCCTTCGCCCTCTGGCCACAATTCCGCCCCATCCGCTGCGTACCGATTTCCCGACTGAGTGAGGGAGACGACATGCGAACCGGATTGGGTGCACTTTGCCTGATGGCTTTTGCGTGGTTGTCCGCACCCCCGGCCATTGCCGAGGGAAGCCCGCTGGAGACCCTGGTCACCGCTGATCAGACCAAGGGCTGGGAAGCGGTGGGGCGGATCGACCTTGGTGCCACCGGGTTCTGCACCGGCACGCTGATTTCGCCCACCCAGGTCCTGACCGCCGCGCATTGCCTGTTCGACAAGGAAACTGGTGCGCGCTTTCCGGTGGACCAGATACAGTTCCTGGCCGGTTGGCGGAATGGCCGCGCTGCCGCCTATCGCGGGGTGAAGGCGGCCTACGCCCACCCCGACTACCTGTATGAAGGCCCCGACAAGATGGACCGCGTGGCCTATGACCTGGCCATCCTGGAACTGGACCAGCCGATCCGCCTGCCCTCGATCAAGCCCTTCCCCACAGGCCAGGACCCCGAGAACGGCGAGACGGTCGAGGTCGTGTCCTACGCGCTTGACCGGTCCGAGGCGCCGTCCCTGCAGCGGACCTGCGACGTTCTGGGCCGCCAGCCGGGCGTGCTGGTGTTGTCCTGCAATGTCGACTTCGGGTCGTCCGGCGCGCCGATTTTTGCCATGCGCGACGGCGTGCCGACGATCGTGTCGGTGGTGTCGGCCAAGGCCGAACTGGACAGCGAACTTGTCGCGCTGGGCACCCAGATGCAGATGCCGCTGGCCGAGCTGATGGCCTCGATCCCCGCGACACCCGCACTGCCTGCCGTGCACAACGCCGTCGGTGTCTCGGCCGTCAAGACGGCTGGCGGCGGTGCGAAGTTCCTGACGCCGTGACGGGGACCGGCAGGGCGCTTCGGCGGGCCGCGCTGCTTCTGGCGCTGGCTGCGTCCGCAGGCCCTGCGCCCGCCGATACGACCGGACTGCGTTCGATGACCATGCGTGACCAGCTTCTGGGCTGGGAAGCGGTGGGGCGCGTGGAAATCGGGTCCTCGGGGTTCTGCACCGGCACCCTGATCGCAACGGGGCTGGTGCTGACCGCCGCACATTGCCTGTACGATCCCGAACACCCCGGCACGCTGAACGACATCTCGACCTACCGTTTCCGGGCCGGGCTGCAGAACGACAGCACCGTGGCCGAGCGGCGCGTGCTGCGCGCCTTCGCGCATCCGGGATATGTCCATGCGGCGGTGGCCAGCGCCGACTCGATCCGGCACGACGTGGCGCTGCTGGAGCTCGACGGCGACATTCCCGCGGCCGTCGCCGCGCCATTCCCGGTGGCGTCGCTGCCGTCCGCGCAGTCCGAGATCGCGGTCGTGTCCTTTGCGGCAGGGCGCGAGACGGCCTTGTCGATCCAGCGGCGGTGCGATGTCACGGGCCGCGGAACGGGACTTTTCGAGTTCGACTGCGATGTCGCGCCCGGGTCATCCGGCGCGCCGGTCTTCGACATGTCGGGCGGGCGGGGGCGGATCGTGTCGCTGATCTCATCCGGCACCCGCACCGAAGGGCGCGTCTGGTCCTATGGCATGGAGCTTCCGTCGTTGGTGGCCGACATCGAGCGGCTGATCCGCGCCGCCGGGTCGCCACGCCCTGCGGCGGCCCCCGCCATCCTGTCGCCCGGCGAGGTGCGCGCCGGGGGGGCGCGCTTCCTGACGCCGCCGTGACGGAACCGCGCCCCGCCCCGGGGTCTTGAAACGCGACGGTGGGTCTCCTTCATAAAGGGGGCCGGACGCCCTGATGGGGTTCGGCGTCCCGCCCGTCCCGATCATGGGAGGGCACAACAGACATCGCTCGCTGGAGGATGACCATGCGTACCTATGATTTCGCCCCGCTGTACCGCGCGACCGTCGGCTTCGACCGGATCGCCGACCTGATGGACCGGGTTCTGTCCACCGATGTGGCCCAGCCCGCCTACCCCCCCTACAACATCGAAAAGACCGCCGATGATGCCTACCGCATCTCGGTCGCCGTCGCCGGGTTCGCCGCCGACGAGCTTGGGGTCGAGGTGAAGGACGGCTCGCTTGTCGTGACCGCCCGCAAGGCTGCGGACGAAGCGCCGAAGACCTACCTGCACCGCGGCATCGCGACCCGCGCCTTCGAACGCCGCTTCGCCCTTGCCGACCATGTCCGCGTGACCGGTGCCGTCCACCAGGACGGGATGCTGCACATCGACATGGTCCGCGAAGTGCCCGAGGCGCTGAAGCCGCGCCGGGTCGAGATCGCCCGCCCGCTGGTCGAAGGCACCGCGGTCGAGGCGAAGGCGGTCGAGAAAGCCGTGAACTGACCGGACCGCGACGGTCCCCTGCCGGACCGAAACGGAAAGGGCGCGCCACCGCGGCGCGCCCTTTTTCTGTTGCGTTACGGGGGTCTGGCTCCCTTTGCAGGGTGCCCTATGCCCAGACCCGAATCACATAGTCCTTCCGCGTGGTCTCGATCACCTCCCACGTCCCCCGGAACCCGGGCCGCAGGACAAAGCTGTCGCCGGGGCCGACCTCGTGCCGGGTGCCGTCATCGGACGTGATGACCGACCGGCCCGTGAGGATGCGGCAGTATTCCCATTCGTCATAGGAAATCCGCCACGTGCCGGGGGAGGATTCCCAGATGCCGCAGTAAAGACCGTCGCGTTCCTCGAGGTTCCAGGTGGTGAAGCGGGGGTCGCCGGAGACGACTTTTTCGGGGGCGGGGCGGTCGTGGGTGGGGTCCGCCGCTCCGGTGCCGATCCGCCGGAACTCACTCAACCCAATGCACCTTCGTCAGGTCGTTCGACTGGTTCGGCGCGTTTTCCCACAGGCCTTCGATCTTGGCGTTGGCCACGCCCGTCTTGGCCAGCTGGAACAGGTAGGCATTCACGTAGTCCTTGGCGATCATCGTCTGCGCGTCCTTCAGAATGGCCGAGCGCTGGGCGGGGTCGGTTGTGACGGCCAGCTTGTCCATCAGGGCCACGAACTCGGGCTTGCCGTACTGGAAGTAATAGTCGGGCCGGGCGTAGATGTTGATGTCGGCGGGTTCGGTGTGACTGACGATGGTCAGGTCGAAGTCCTTGTTCTTGAACACCTGTTCCAGCCATTGCGCCCATTCGACATTGGTGATCTCGGTCTTGATCCCCACCGCGGCGAGTTGCGCGGCGATGATCTCGCCCCCCCGGCGCGCATAGGTCGGCGGCGGCAGGGCCAGCCGCAGCGTCAGGTCCTTGACCCCGGCCTCGGCCAGAAGGGCCTTCGACTTTTCGGGGTCATAGGCGGACAGGCTGGTCAGGTCCACGTAGTCGGGGTTGTGGGGGGCGAAGTGGGTGCCGATGGGCGTGCCATAGCCGAACATGGCCCCGTCAATGATGTCTTGCCGGTTGATCGCGTGCGCGATGGCCTCGCGCACCTTCACGTTGTCGAGCGGCGGCTTCTTGTTGTTCATCGCCAGGATCGTCTCGCCCTCGGTCGAGCCGACGATGACCTTGAAGCGCGGGTCGGCCTTGAACTGGTCGAGCGTCTCGGGTGCTGGGTAGTTCGGGAAGGCGTCAAGGTCGCCCGACATCATCGCGGCGAAGGCGGCCTGCGGGTCCGAGATAAAGCGGAACGTGGCCTTGGCCAGCGCCGGCTTCTCGCCCCAGTAGTCAGGATTGCGTTCAATATCAACGCGATCGCCCTTGATCCAGTCGACGAATTTGAACGGCCCGGTGCCCACGGGGTGGTTGGCTTCGTCGGCGACGGATTCGGGGGCGACGATGACGGCGTCGCCCCAGGAAAGGTTGAAGGGGAAGTTGCCGTCAGGGTTTTTCAGCGTGATCGTCACGGTCAGGGGGTCGGTCGCCTCGACCTTGTCGATGCCGGCAAACAGCGCCTTCTGCGCGTTCGCGCTGTCGGGGGCCATGGCGCGGTCGAGGCTGAACTTCACGTCGGCGCTGTCCATCGCGGTGCCGTCGTGGAACTTGACCCCGTCGTGCAGGTGGAACGTCCAGGTCTTGCCGTCGGCCGAGGTCTCCCAGCTTTTCGCCAGCAGGGGAATGATCGACCCGTCCGGGGCCACGCCCGTCAAGCCCTCGAAAATATTGGCATAAACCACCTCGTCAATGGCCGCCGCCGCGCCCGCTGTGGGGTCGAGGTTCGGTGGTTCCAGGACCATGCCGAGCGAGATCGTGTCCTTCGCCGCCAGCACGGGCGAGGCGAAAAGCGCGAGGGCCGCGGCGGCGGCGAGACGGCGGTTCGGCATTGTGTCCTCCGATGGCGAAGGCCGGGACGCGGCCCTGATTTCGGAAAATCTAGATCAATGCGACGCCGGGGGCCACGGGGGAAGGTTAACCAGGTGTTGACGGGGCTGTGTCCGTTGAACGGTCGCCTTGGCCGTAAGTGCCTGCGGGCGCTGGATTAATCGGGGTAAAGGGGCGGTTAGGAAACGTATGGCATGCGTATGGCACCTGTATGGCTTCCTGCCATACGCGGGGCTGGCGGGGGCGGCGTTAACCATGTGGAGCGAATCGGTGGGCGGGGGGCCGGAAAGGCGGGGTGAACCCCGCCCTACGCCAGCAAGTCCGCCAGCACCATCGCCATGACCCTTGCGCTGTCTTCCATGTCGGCGATGCCGACCCATTCGTCGGGCTGGTGGGCAAGTTCCAGGTGGCCCGGGCCGTAGGCGATGCAGTTCTGCATCCGCCCGATGCGGTCGATGTGTTTCTGGTCGTAGGTGCCGGGCGAGACGATATAGCCGGGCTGGCGGCCCAGCACGCGTTCGATGGCGGCGGCGGTGGTGGTGACCACGGGGGCGGCGCGGTCGGTCATCACCGGGGCGACCTCGAACAGATCGCGCATCGACCAGCGGAAGCCGGGGCGGCGGGCCTGCACGCGGTCCATGACCGCCGCCACCTCGGCCTTCACCTCGGCCAGCGCTTCCTCGATCAGCCAGCGGCGGTCGATGATGATGCGGGCGCGGTCGGGGACGACGGGGGCAGGAAGCGCGGTCGACCCCTCGGGCGGTTCGGGTTCGCCGCCGTGGATGGCGTTGATGTTGAGCGTGGGTGTCCGTGCGCCCTCGGGGACGACGGGCATGGCGGTGCGGCGGGTGGCCAGCGCGGGAAACAGCGTCGCCTCCATCTCGGCCAGCACCGCGCCCATGTGGCGGATCGCGCTGTCACCCAGGAAGGGCATGGACCCGTGGGCGATGCGGCCCTTCGTCTCGATCTCGGCCCACCAGACGCCGCGGTGGCCCAGGCAGATCCGGTCCTTGCCCAGGGGTTCGGGGATGATGACGTGGCTTACGCGGTCGGGGCTGAAATAGCCCCGTTCCGCCAGCCACGCGACGCCGCCGTAGCCGCCCGTTTCCTCGTCCGCCGTGGCGCTGATCTCGATGGCACCGCCGAAGTCGGGGCAGAGGGACAGGAACGCCTCGGCCGCGATGACGGCGGCGGCGAGGCCGCCCTTCATGTCTGCGGACCCGCGGCCGTAGATGCGGTCGCCCTCGACCTGCCCACCGAAGGGGTCGCGGGTCCAGCCGTGGCCGACCTCGACCACGTCATGGTGGCCGTTGAAATGGACGCACGGGCCGGGCCGCCCCCCCTCGCGGCGGGCGACAAGGTTCCAGCGCGGGTGGCTGTCGCTGTCGCCGGGGGTGCCGGTGGCGCGGAGGAGTTCGGTGGTGAACCCCGACCGGGCGAGGCGTTCGCCCAGCATCTCGCAGATCTCCAGGTAGCAGTCGCCCGGCGGGTTCAGGGTCGGGATGCGGATCAGTGCCTGCGTCAGCGCCACAAGGTCATCGCGGCGGGCGGCGATGTCGCGGGCGATGGCGGCGTCATGAGGGCGAGGTTCGGGGGGGTGCGCTTCGGGGGGTTGGGTCATGCGGGCAGGCTAGGGGCCGGGGGCGTGCGGGGCAAGTTCGCCGGTATCGGGGGGTGCGCGGGCAGGCCTGAACGACTACATTCCGCATGAGTGTCGCGGGGGGCCAGGACATGGGCATCGTCTATCTGATCGTCGGATGGTTCGTGATCCTGACGATTGTCTATCTGGTGGTGTCGGCCTATTCGGCGTCCGTCCGGCGCGAGCGGCTGGAGCACGAGTGGGACACCGACCCCGCGCGCGAAGGCGCGGCCGAAGCCGACCGGACGGCGTTCATCGAGGGCGGGATGGACCATTACCGCCACGGGCTGCGCCGGAAGCTGATCGTGCTGGTCTATGTGGTGCCGATGGTGGCCTTTGCGGTCATCGTCTATGTGATCAACGTGCAATAGGGGGCGGGGCCGATGTGGACATATCTGAAATGGGGCCTGCGGATCGCCATCCTGCTGATCGTGGGGCTGTTCCTGTGGTACGAGCTGCCGCGCCACGACATCGTGCGGATCACCAACACCTACAACCGCCTGACCACCATCGGGTCGAACGCGATCTTCTATTCCTCGGGTGACAGCGGGTCGGCCGAGACGGGGGCGACGCGCGACATCCGGTTCATCGAGGCGGTGCGGCCGAACGGCAACGTCGTCGTCTATCGCAATGAGGACACGGGGTGGGTCTGGCCGCCGTATTTCAAGTACAACAGCTCGAACGTGCAGGCCGAGGCGACGAACCTGAAGTCCGACGCGGCAAATCCGCAATGGGTGGCGGTCACGCGCTATGGCTGGCGGATCCCGTTCATCTCGATCTACCCCAACGTCGTGAAGGTGCGGGCGGTCGACGGGCCGGACGTGTCGATCTTTCCCTGGGTCAACATCATCATCCTGAGCCTTCTGGCGCTGGCGGTGTTCTTTGTCCGGCGCATGTGGCTGCAGTTCTGGGAACGCACGGTGGACCCCGCGATCGGGCAGGCCGAGCTGGCGGGCAAGCGGGCGCGGGGCTGGCTGGGCGGGCTGTTCGGGCCACGGCCGCCCGCGCCATGACAGGTGCGTGGCGCCCTGTTTCCCAGGTGATCTTCGATTGCGACGGCGTGCTGATCGACAGCGAGATCATCAGCGCCCGGATGCTGGTCGATGCGCTGGCGGGCTTTGGGGTGGTGATCGATCTGGACTATGTGGCGCATCATTTCCTCGGGCGCAGCTATCCCACCGTGCTGAAGGTGGTGCGGTCTGATTTCGGGATCGTGCTGCCCGACAGCTTCGAAGATGACTACCGCGCCCGCCTGCTGGCGGCGTTCCAGCGCGAGTTGCGGATCATGCCGGGGGTGCGGGATGTATTGCGGCGGATGGGGGTGCCGTGGTGCGTGGCGACCTCGTCCAGCCGCAAGCGGGCCGAGATGTCGCTGGATCTGGTGGGGCTGACGGGGCTGGTGGGCGACCGGCTGTTCACCGCTGGCGAGGTGGCGAACGGCAAGCCCGCGCCGGACCTGTTCCTGCACGCGGCGGCGCGGATGGGGTGGGACCCGGCCGGGTGCCTGGTGGTCGAGGACAGCCTGAACGGCATCCGCGCCGCCCGCGCGGCGGGGATGCGGGTGTGGCGGTTCACCGGGGGCAGCCACCTGGAGGGGCGCGACGGGCCCGAGCCCGACGATGCCCGGCCCGACGGGCGGTTTGCATCGTTTGCGGATTTCTTCCACATTGCGCCGGGTCTTGGACCGAAGCCCGCCGTGGATGCCGCCCCTGCCGATGAACCAGATCGAACCGGAACCCAGCCTGCTTGACGAAGCCGCCCGTGCGGGGTGGCTGTACTATGTCGGCGGACTGACGCAGGACCAGATCGCCGCCGAACTGGGCGTCAGCCGCCAGCGGGCGCAGCGTCTGGTCGCGCGGGCGATGACGGAAGGGCTGATCCATGTGCGGCTGGATCACCGGATCGGGTCATGCCTGACGCTCGAGGCCGGGCTGACGCGGCGGTTCGGGCTGGGGCATGTGCGGGTGACGCCGGGGCTGGGGGCCGGGGCGGACCCGACGCGCGCCATCGCGGGGCCTGCGGCGCAACTGCTGGAGGTGTTCCTGCGCCGGGCGACGCCCATGATCGTGGCGCTGGGCACGGGGCGCGCGCTGCGCGCGATGGTGGACGAGCTGGCGCCCATGTCGGCCGAACAGCACCGCATCGTGTCGCTGATCGGGAACATCGCGCCCGACGGGTCGGCGAGTTTCTTCGACGTCATCATGCGGATCGCCGACAAGGTGCATGCGCCGCATTACCCGATGCCGGTGCCCGTGGTGTCCGACACCCCCGAGGAGCGCGCGGTGTTCCACCGCCTGCGCCCGGTGCAAAGCGTGACCGCGCTGGCGCGGGTGGCGGATGTGACCTTCGTGGGCGTGGGCCAGATGAACGACACCGCACCCCTGCTGAAGGACGGCTTCGTCACCGAAGGCGAACTGGCCGCAATGCAGGCGCGCGGCGCTGCGGGCGAGATCGCCGGGTGGGTCTATGATTCGCGCGGCGTCTACATCGAGGCCGGGCTGAACGAGCGGGTCGGCGGGGTCCGGGTCGAGGCCGGGCGCAGCGAGCCGGTGATCGGAATCGCCGCCGGAGAGACCAAGCTGACGGCCATCCGCGCCGCCCTGAAGGGCCGTATCATCAACGGCTTGGTCACCGACGAACCCACCGCCACCGCGCTTCTTGCTGCACCGCGATAGCCGCAGCGCAGCGAGTTTTCCCTGTTGACGGACGTGTGTCCGCGCGTGAATAAATCATCACGGTATGAGCATATGCTCACCATAGGGAGGTTACTGATGACAAGGACTGTCCGCGCGCTTCTGGGCGCGTGCGCCGTCAGCGCGCTTGCCTGCGCTGCCTCGGCGGAAACCACCATCACCGTCGCCACCGTCAACAACGGCGACATGATCCGCATGCAGGGTCTGATGGACGACTTCTACGCCAAGCACCCCGACATCAAGGTCGAGTGGGTGACGCTGGAAGAAAACGTGCTGCGCCAGAACGTGACGAACGACATCGCCACCGGCGGCGGCCAGTACGACGTCATCACCATCGGCACCTACGAGGTTCCGATCTGGGGCAAGCAGGGGTGGCTGGAAAGCCTGAACGACCTGCCCGCGTCCTATGATGTCGATGACCTTCTGCCGCCGATCCGCGCGGGCCTGACCGTGGACGGCAAGCTGTACGCCGCCCCGTTCTATGGCGAATCGTCCTTCGTGAACTACCGCAAGGACCTGGCCGAGAAGGCCGGGATCACCATTCCCGATGCGCCCACGTGGGACGACATCAAGAAGGCCGCCGCCGCGATGACCGACAAGGACGCGGGCATCTACGGCATCTGCCTGCGCGGCAAGGCCGGCTGGGGCGAGAACATGGCCTTCCTGACGACGATGGCGAACAGCTATGGCGCGCGCTGGTTCGACGAGAACTGGAAGCCCCAGTTCGACCAGCCGGAATGGAAAGCGGTCATGACCGACTATGTCGACATGCTGACCAAATACGGCCCGCCCGGCGCGTCGAACAACGGCTACAACGAAAACCTGACGCTGTCCTTGCAGGGCAAGTGCGCCATGCGGATGGACGCCACGGTGTCGGCCGGCGCGCTGACCGATCCCAAGCAGTCCGAGTTCGCCGACAAGGTGGGCTTCGCCCTTGCGCCCGATGCGGGCCTGGGCAAGCGCGCCAACTGGCTGTGGGCGTGGTCGCTGGCGATTCCGGCGTCGTCGGATGCCAAGGATGCCGCCAAGACCTTCATCGACTGGGCGACGAACAAGGACTACATCAACCTTGTCGCCTCCAAGGAAGGCTGGGGTGCGGCCCCTCCCGGCACGCGGACCTCGCTGTATGCCAACCCGGAATACGCCAAGCTTCCCTTCGCCAAGCTGACGATCGACTCGATCAACGCGGCTGACCCGACCCATCCGACGGTCAAGCCCGTGCCTTATGTCGGCGTGCAGTTCGTGGCCATCCCGGAATTCGCGGGCCTGGCGACGACGGTCGGCGAAATCTTCTCGGCGGCGCTGGCTGGCCAGAAGACGGTGGACGAAGCGCTGGCCGAGGCCCAGCAGGTGGCCACCGAGGAAATGACGTCGGCCGGTTACATCAAGTAACCCCGACGCGCCCGGCCCCGACAGAGGGCCGGGCGTCCCAACTCTCCCCCCGCCGTTGCTCCCGTGGCTGCGGGGGGGCCTTGCCCCGGCCTGACGCCGCGGCGTCCCGCCCTTCGGCCCTCTCACCCTGATCGGAGACACGGACGTGGCAACGCAATCCTCGCGCACCGCTGCCCGGCTGATGGTGGCACCTTCCGTGATCGTCCTGTTCATCTGGATGATCGTACCGCTGGCGCTGACGATCTACTTCTCGTTCCGCCTGTATCGCCTGATCTCGCCCGACCGGACGGGATGGGTGGGGTTCCGGAACTACGCGTGGTTCCTGAATTCGCCCGACTTCTGGCTGGCCGTGTCGAACACGCTGTTGCTGGTGGGGGGCGTTCTGGCCATCACCATCGTCTTCGGGGTCCTGATCGCGCTTCTGATCGACCAGCCCGTCTGGGGGCAGGGGCCGCTGCGCATCCTGGTCATCTCGCCCTTCTTCGTGATGCCGCCGGTGGCCGCGTCGATCTGGGAAAACCTGTTCATGCATCCCCAGAACGGCATGTTCGCGTCGCTTGCCCTTGCGCTGGGGTTCCAGCCGATCCTGTTCCTTGAGGAATATCCGCTGGCCTCGGTCATCTTCATCGTGTCGTGGGAATGGCTGCCCTTCGCCACGCTGATCCTGCTGACCGCGCTGCAGTCCTTGTCATCCGAACAGCTCGAGGCCGCCGAGATGGACGGGGCGGGGGCGTTCAGCCGGTTCCGCTATATCGTCCTGCCGCACATGACGCGGGCGATCACGGTGGTCATCCTGATCCAGACGATCTTCCTGCTGGGCATCTTCGGCGAGATTTTCACCACCACGCAGGGCGGGCCGGGGTCGGCCAGCACCACGCTGCCCTACATGATCTACAAGCAGGCCGTGATCGCCAAGGACATCGGGCGGGCCGCCGCCGGGGGGATCATCGCGGTGATCCTGGCCAACATCGTCGCCTTCTTCCTGATGCGCGGCATTGGCAAGAACCTGGACGCGTGAGGAGAACCCGATCATGGCACGCGCCGTTCCGACCCGCACCAAAATCGCCTACACCGCCGCCGCCTGGGCCGTGGCACTGCTGATCTTCTTCCCGGTCCTCTGGACCGTGCTGACCAGCTTCAAGACCGAAGCCAGCGCCGTCGCCTCGCCGCCGCAACTGTTCACCGCCGACTGGACGACCGAGAACTATGCCGAGGTCTGGGGGCGGTCGGACTATCCGCGGTTCTTCTGGAACTCGGTCGTCATCTCGGTCGGGTCCACGCTTCTGGGTCTTCTGATCGCCATTCCGGCCGCCTGGTCGATGGCCTTCGTGCCGGGCAAGAAGACCAAGGACCTGCTGATGTGGATGCTGTCCACCAAGATGATGCCTGCCGCCGCGGTCCTGATCCCGATGTACCTGATCTTTCAGCGCACGGGGCTGTTCGACACCAAGACCGGCCTTGTCCTGGCGCTGATGCTGATGAACCTGCCGGTCATCATCTGGATGCTGTATACCTACTTCAAGGAAATCCCCGGCGAAATCCTTGAAGCCGCGCGGATGGACGGGGCGTCGCTGAAGAACGAGATCCTGTACGTGCTGACGCCGATGGCGGTGCCGGGGATCGCATCGACACTGCTTCTGAACATCATCCTGGCCTGGAACGAGGCCTTCTGGACGATCACGCTGACCACGACGAAGGCCGCGCCGCTTTCGGCCTTCATCGCCAGCTTCTCGGCGCCGCAGGGCCTGTTCTATGCGAAACTGTCGGCGGCCAGCACGATGGCGATCCTGCCGATCCTGATCCTGGGCTGGTTCAGCCAGAAACAACTTGTCCGTGGCCTGACCTTTGGCGCGGTGAAATAGGGGGACGGCATGGGACAGATCACGCTGAAACAGGTCCGCAAGTCGTTCGGGGAGGTTGACGTCATCCCGGGCGTGGACCTCGACATCAACGACGGGGAGTTCGTCGTGTTCGTCGGCCCGTCGGGCTGCGGCAAGTCCACGCTCTTGCGCCTGATCGCGGGGCTGGAAGATACGACGAGCGGAAAGATATTGATCGACGGCAAGGACGCGACGGACAGCCCGCCTGCCAAGCGCGGGCTGGCGATGGTGTTCCAGTCCTATGCGCTGTACCCGCACATGTCGGTTCGGAAGAACATCGCCTTCCCGCTGAAGATGGCCGGAATGCCCGAGGACGAGCAGAACCGCAAGATCGAAGCAGCGGCCAAGGTGCTGAACCTGACCAACTACCTGGACCGCCGCCCCGGCCAGCTGTCGGGCGGGCAGCGGCAGCGGGTGGCGATCGGGCGGGCGATCGTGAGGGAACCGGCGGCCTTCCTGTTCGACGAGCCGCTGTCGAACCTGGATGCCGCCCTGCGGGTGGGGATGCGGCTTGAGATTACCGAACTGCACCAGCGGCTGAAGACGACGATGATCTACGTCACCCACGACCAGGTCGAGGCGATGACGATGGCCGACAAGATCGTCGTCCTGAACGCCGGCCGGATCGAGCAGGTGGGCAGCCCGCTGGAGCTGTACAAGGCACCAAAGAACCAGTTCGTCGCGGGCTTCATCGGCAGCCCGAAGATGAACTTCCTGCCGGGCGCGGCGCTGGGCGACAGCGCGGCGACGGTGGGCATCCGCCCTGAACATCTGCGCGTGGCGCGCGAAGGCGGGCCGGTGAAGGGCGTGGTCACGGTCAGCGAACACCTGGGGTCGGACACGTTCCTGCACGTGAAGACCGACCACGGCATGATGACCGTGCGGGTGGGCGGCGATGTGCCGGTCAGCCACGGCGACGCGATCACACTGTCGCCCGACGCGGGGCAGATCCACCGCTTCGACAAGGATGGAAAGAGGCTGGCATGAGGCTGAAGGGCAAGGTTGCGCTGGTCACGGGCGGGGCGCGCGGCATCGGGCGCGCGATCTGCGCGGCCTATGTAGCAGAAGGCGCGCGGGTGGCGGTGGCCGACCGGCTGGCGCACGAGGCGGCAGAAACCGCAGCCGCGCTGGGGCCGAATGCGATGGCGGTGACGATGGACGTGACCGACCTTGCGTCCATCGCCGCAGGCGTGGCGGCGGTCGAGGGTGCCTGGGGCGGCATCGACGTGCTGGTGAACAACGCGGGCATCTTCAACATGGCGTCTATCGACAAGGTGACGGTCGAGGATTACCGCCGCCAGTACGACGTGAACGTGGGCGGCACGATCTTTGCCATTCAGGCGGTGGTGCCGTCGATGAAGCGGCGCGGCGGAGGCGCGATCATCAATTTCTCGTCGCAGGCAGGGCGCCGGGGCGAGCCCAATATCGTGATCTACTGCTCCACTAAGGCGGCGGTCATCTCGATCACCCAGTCGCTGGCCCTGGAATTCGCCAAGGACAACATCCGCGTGAACGCGATTGCGCCGGGCGTGGTGGACACGCCGATGTGGGACACGGTGGATGCGCTGTTCGCCAAGTATGAGAACAAGGCCATCGGGCAGAAGAAGCGCGAGGTCGGGCTGGCCGTGCCGATGGGCCGTATGGGCGTGCCCGAGGATATCGCGGGGCCCTGCGTCTTCCTCGCCTCGGACGAGGCACGGTATGTGACGGCGCAGACGCTGAACGTCGATGGCGGGAACTGGATGAGTTGAGATGAAACTGTCGAACGCAACGCTGCCGTCGCTGCCCGCCGCCGTGGCGCGGCCCGCCTATGACCGCTCGAAAATCACGCCCGGCATCGTCCATGTCGGCTGCGGCAACTTCCACCGCGCGCATATGGCCGTCTATCTGGATGACCTGTTCGCCCGTGGAGAGGGGCATGACTGGGGTATCATCGGCGCAGGCGTGCGCGAGGGCGATGCGCGGATGCGCGCCGCGCTTGCGCCGCAGGACTGGATGACGACGGTGATCGAACTGGAACCCGGCGCGCATTCGGCGCGGGTAACGGGCTCGATGGTGGGGTTCGTGCCGGTTGAGGCGGGGAACGGGCCGCTGATCGCGGCGATGTCGGACCCTGCGATCCGCATCGTCAGCCTGACGGTGACCGAAGGCGGCTATTACATCGACCCCAAGACCGGCACCTTCAGCCCCGACCACCCCGACATCCGCAAGGACGCGGCCAACCCTGCCGCGCCGGACACCGTGTTCGGCGCGATCATCGCGGCGCTGAAGGCGCGCCGCGCGGCGGGCGTGCCCGCCTTTACCGTGATGTGCTGCGACAACGTTCCCCACAACGGCCGCGTGACGCGGGATGCCGTGGTGGGGTTGGCGCGGCTGTCCGACGCCGCCTTCGCCGACTGGATCGCCGCCAACGTCGCCTTCCCGAACAGCATGGTGGACCGCATCACCCCCGCCACCGGCGACCGCGAACGCGCGATGGCGGCGGGGATGGGCGTCGATGACGCCTGGCCCGTGACCTGCGAGCCGTTCCGGCAGTGGGTGATGGAGGACAACTTCCCCCAAGGGCGGCCCGCGCTGGAGAAGGTGGGGGTCACCTTCACCGATCAGGTGGACCGGTTCGAGACGATGAAGATCCGCATCCTGAACGGCGGCCACGCGATCATCGCCTATCCCGGCGGGCTGTTCGATGTGGAGCTTGTCCACGACGCGATGGCCCACCCGCTGATCCGCGCCTTCCTGGATGCGGTGGAAACGCGCGAGATCGTGCCCATCGTGCCGCCCGTGCCGGGCGTTGATCTGGTGGCCTACAAAGGGCTGATCCTGGACCGCTTTTCCAACCCCGACGTGGCCGACACGGTGCGGCGGCTGGCCTTTGACGGGTCGAACCGGCAGCCGAAGTTCATCACGCCCTCGATCCGCGACAACCTGGCGCGCGGCGTGGTGGCGGACGGTCTGATCCTGTCCACCGCGCTTTGGTGCCGGTACTGCGCGGGGGTGACCGAAAGCGGGGCGGTGGTTGCCCCGAACGACCCCAACTGGGACCGCATGGTGGCCCGCGCCAAGGCCGCGAAGGACGACCCGGGCCAGTGGCTGGCGATGGCCGAGGTCTACGGCGACCTGGGGCAGGACCGGCGCGTGGCGGACCGCTTCGCGGTGATCTTGCGGCGCGTCTGGGCCGAAGGATCGGCGGCGGTGATGCAGGCCTATATCGACGGGGGGCTTTGACAAGCGTCAGAGCCGCACGGGCGATCCGATGTCCTTCAGGATCGCGTTCGCGGTATGGCGGCTTTTCAGGTTGAAGGGCACGATCATGGTTCGCCCGCTGTCGGGATGGACCCACTTTTCGTGCGACCCCTTTCCGCCTTTCTTCACCACGTACCCGGCTGCGCGCCGTTCGCGCAGGACGGCCGTACAGAAATCTGGCGCCACGTCACTCGGCCGCAGTCAAATGCTGGTCGTCTGCGCGCCAGAAGATCGCCGGGATCAGGTCGGCAAGCGGCGAAGTTGCAAGGTCTTCCTTGGTGACATGGTTCGCCACGACAAGGTCAAGTGCATGGGCGTGAAGCTCGCGTTCGAAGGCTTCGACCGTCTCGGCCTCGATATGCAAACCCGTGATGTCGCTTTCGCTGAACCAGACGCGCGCCTTGTCGTCCCAATGGGCCGTAACCGTGAAGGTGCGTTTCATCTGGAACCTCGATGGCGGGCAACCGGCTGACGGGCCGGGTCTACCACGAAAATATGGACCCGCGCACTTGCGATGCAAGGGCGGTCGGATCGTTCGCGTTTTGACCAAATGGTCAAAGGATTGCGTTGCCGTCCGGGGGCAAAGCGACTAGCGTCCGGGGCGCGCAGGTTCTTGCCCCCGCGTTTCCTTGCCCTGGTGCGCCCCCATGCTTCTGTCCAATACCGACCGGAACCCCGGCGTTCCGCTTCAGGCCGACTGGTTCGATGCCATCGCCGTCAACACCCAGGCCGCCGAAAGGCGGGCGTCGACGCTGACCACGCGGCGGACGGTGAAGAAGGTGTGGCAGGCCGGGTGGCTGGTGAACGCGATCCGCTGCATCGACCTGACGACTTTGGCGGGCGACGACACGCCCCACCGGGTGGAGCGGCTGTGCGCCAAGGCGAAGGCCCCGCTGGCTGGGCATATCCTGGAGGGGTTGGGGCTGGACGGGGTGAAGGTGGGCGCGGTTTGCGTCTACCCGACGATGGTGGCGCCTGCGGTGAAGGCGCTGCAGGGGTCGGGCATTCCGGTGGCCTCGGTCGCCACGGGGTTCCCGGCGGGGCTGATGCCCCTGCGGCTGCGGCTGGAGGAAATCCGCTATGCGGTTGAGGAGGGGGCGGAGGAAATCGACATCGTGATCTCCCGCGCCCATGTGCTGGATGGCAACTGGGCCGCGCTGTACGACGAGGTGGCGCAGATGCGCGAGGCCTGCGGGGCGGCGCATATGAAGGCGATCCTGGCGACGGGCGAGTTGAAGACGCTGCGCAATGTCTACAAGGCCAGCACGGTGGCCTGCCAGGCGGGGGCGGATTTCATCAAGACCTCGACCGGGAAGGAAGGGGTGAACGCGACCCTGCCCGTGTCTTTGGTGATGGTGCGGGCGCTGCGCGACTATGGTGAACGGACGGGCCACCGGATCGGGTTCAAGCCGGCGGGCGGGATGAAGTCGGCGAAAGATGCGATTGCCTGGCAGATCCTGATGAAGGAAGAGCTGGGCAACGACTGGTTGCAGCCGAACCTCTTCCGGCTGGGGGCGTCGTCGATGCTGGCGGATATCGAACGGCAGCTGGAACACTTCGTGACCGGGCGCTATGCGGCCTCGTCGCGGCATGCGATGGCGTAAGGGGGGCGGGTGATGACCAAGGTGACCGACGTTCTGGCCAGCATGGACTATGGCCCTGCGCCCGAGGCGAACGATATCGTTCTGAGATGGCTGAAATCCCGGAAGGTGTTCGGGCACTTCATCGGCGGCCGGTTCACCGAGCCGGGCAAGACCTTCACGGTGAAGAACCCGGCCACGGGCGAGATGCTGGCCGAGGTCACGCAAGGATCGGACGCGGACGTGGCGGCTGCGGTCAAGGCGGCGCGGGCGGCCCTGCCGGGGTGGTCGCGGCTGTCCGGGCATGAGCGGGCCAGGTGGCTCTATGCGCTGGCCCGCAACGTGCAGAAGCGCGAGCGGTTCCTGTCTGTCCTCGAGGTCATGGACAACGGCAAGCCCATTCGCGAGGCGCGCGACATCGACGTGCCGCTGGTGGCCCGGCACTTCTACCACCATGCGGGCTGGGCCGAGATGCTGGAGGACGAGTTTCCGGGGTCCGGGCCGGTGGGCGTCTGCGGGCAGATCATCCCGTGGAACTTTCCGCTTCTGATGCTCGCGTGGAAGATCGCGCCCGCGCTGGCCGCTGGGAACACGGTGGTGCTGAAGCCCGCCGAATACACGCCGCTGACGGCCCTGGCCTTTGCCGAGATCTGCGCGGAAGTGGGTCTGCCGAAGGGCGTGGTGAACATCGTCACCGGCGACGGGGCCACGGGGGCGGCTCTCGTTGCGGCGGATGTGGACAAGGTGGCGTTCACGGGGTCCACCGAGGTCGGTCGCGCGATCCGGCGTGCCACGGCAGGGACGGGAAAGAAGCTGACGCTGGAACTGGGCGGCAAGTCGCCGTTCATCGTATTTGCCGATGCCGATCTGGATGCGGCGGTCGAGGGCGTGGTGGACGCGATCTGGTTCAACCAGGGGCAGGTGTGCTGCGCCGGGTCCCGGGTGCTGGTGCAGGAGGGGGCGGAGGCCGCCTTCGTCGCCAAGCTGAAGGCGCGGTTGTCGAAGCTGCGGGTGGGCGATCCGCTGGACAAGTCCACCGATGTGGGGGCCATCGTCGATCCGATCCAGCTGTCGCGCGTGACGGACCTTGTGGCCCAGGGCGTCGCCCAAGGAGCCGAACTGCATCAGGCCGACTGCGCGCTGCCCGCCAAGGGCTGCTTCTTCGCGCCGGGGTTCTTCACGGGCGTCGCGCCCGCAAACGTGGTGGCCGAGGTGGAGATTTTCGGGCCCATCGCCACGCTCACCACCTTCCGCACGCCGGACGAGGCGGTCGAGCTTGCCAACAACACGCGCTACGGGCTGGCGGCGTCGATCTGGTCGGAAAACGTGAACCTGGCGCTGGATATCGCCGCGCGGGTGAAGGCGGGGGTCGTCTGGATCAACACGACGAACGTGTTTGACGCAGGCGCGGGGTTCGGCGGGTATCGGGAATCCGGCTTCGGGCGCGAAGGCGGGCGCGAGGGGATGCGGGAGTATCTGTCGCTTCCCAAAGTTTCGGAAAAGAAAGAAACCGCCCCCGTCGCCCCCGACCCGCTGCCCCACCCGGAAGGCGGCTCGCACCAGGGCATCGACCGCACCGCGAAGCTCTATGTCGGCGGCAAACAGGCGCGGCCGGATTCGGGGTATTCGTTCGCGGTTGCGCCGAAGGGAAAGGTCCTGGGCCTTGCGGGCCTTGGCAACCGCAAGGACATCCGCAACGCGGTCGAGGCGGCGCATGCGGCGGGGGCCTGGGGCAAGGCGACGGGGCACAACCGGGCGCAGGTGCTCTATTACCTCGCCGAGAACCTCGCCCAGCGCGAGGCCGAGTTCGCGGCGCGGCTTAAGGCGGCGGGCAGCCCGAAACCGGCGGAGGAAGTCGCAGCCAGCATCCGCCGCGCTTTCTGGTACGCGGCACAGGCCGACAAGTTCGACGGAGCGGTCCACCAGACGAAGACGGCGCATGTGACGCTGGCCATGCCCGAACCCTATGGCGTCATGGGCATCGCCTGCCCGACCGACGCGCCGCTCTTGGGGTTTCTGTCGCTCGTCCTGCCCGCCATCGCGATGGGCAACCGCGTGGTGGCCGTGCCGTCGCAGAACATGCCACTGGCGGCGACGGACCTCTACCAGGTGCTGGAAACCTCGGATGTTCCGGGCGGCGTCGTCAACATCGTCACCGGCGCGCGCGAGGAACTGGTCAAGACGCTGGCCGACCACGACGACGTGGCCGCGCTCTGGTACTGCGGCACGCCCGAGGGCGCGAAGGCGGCAGAGGCGGCGAGTGCGGGGAACCTGAAGGTCACATGGGTGATGCCCAACCGCGACTGGCTGGGCCGCGACAGCCAGGGGGCCGAGTTCCTGCGGCGGGCGACGCAGGTGAAGAACATCTGGGTGCCCTACGGAGAATGACCCAATTCCTCTTCCCCCCGCGCCCGCAGCCCTCGCTCCCCCTCCACGGCCGCGCCGAGCGCTTCCCCGTCGCCCGCATCTTCTGCGTGGGGCGCAACTATGCCGACCACGCGGCCGAGATGGGCAATCAGGTGGACCGCTCGGCCCCCTTCTACTTCACCAAGTCGCCGCACCATCTGGCGCAGTCGGGCGACACGGTGCCCTATCCGCCCGGCACGGCGGACTATCACCACGAGGTCGAGCTGGTCGTCGCCATTGGCCGCCCGGCCTTCCGCATTCCGCGCCACGACGCGCTGGGGGCGGTGACAGGCTATGCCGTCGGCCTCGACATGACGCGGCGCGATCTGCAGGCGCTGTCGAAGGAAAAGCGGCAGCCCTGGGATACGGGGAAGGATGTGGAAGGCTCGGCCATCGTGGGGGCGCTGGCGAGCCCTGCGGGTTTCGATCCGAATGGGCCTTCAGAACTCACGCTGCACGTCAACGGCGACCTGCGGCAGCGCGGGCGGCTCAAGGACATGGTCTGGCGGGTGGATGAGATCGTGGCGCATCTGTCCACGCTCTATCATCTGGAACCGGGCGATCTGATCTTCACCGGCACCCCCGCCGGGGTGGGGCCGGTGGCACCGGGCGACCGGCTGGAGGGGCGGGTGGCGGGGCTGCCCGCGCTGGTGGCCGAGATCGGGCCGCCAAGCTGACGGCAGGAACGCGCCAATGCCCCGTGCATCGCCCCACGAACCATGCCATGCTGCGGCGCGGCAAGACGGTGGGACTGACGGGTGGGGGCGGGCATGACCGGCAAGGTGATCGTGGTGGCCCAGCAGAAGGGCGGATCGGGCAAGACGACCATCGCCGTCAACCTTGCCGTCGCGTTGATCCGCGAGGGGGCGTCGGTCGCGCTGTTGGACACTGACCCGCAGGGAAGCCTTGGCCGCTGGTTCATGACCCGCCGCGAAAAGATGGGCGAGGCGGGGGTGGAGTTTTCCACCTCTTCGGCCTGGGGCGTGTCCTATGAATGCGAAAAGCTGCGGAAGATCGTGGATGTCGTCATCGTCGATACGCCCCCCAAGGTGGACGCCGACCTGCGCCCCGCGCTGCGCGAGGCCGACCTGATCCTGGTGCCGGTGGCGTCGAGCCATGTGGACCTGTGGGCGACCGAAGGGGTGCTGGACCTTGCCCGCCGCGAACGCAAGCGTGCGACGGTTGTCCTGAACCGCGCCCGCCCCGGCACGCGGCTGACGGCCGAGGTGGCCGAGGCCGCCCGCGCGCTGGACGCCGAGGTGATGGAGGCCACGCTCGCCAACCGCACCGTCTATGCCGAAACCTTGGGGCAAGGCACGGGCGCGCTGGAATCGCCCCGCCCCGGGCCCGCCTCGGGCGAGATGCGCGCCCTGCTGGCCGAGGTGCGGGCGCTGCTTTAGCCCGCACCCGGTCCTTTCGACGGCCCCTTCACGATCAGCACCCACCCGGCCCACAGCCCGATCGCCGCGAACAGGATGGCCCAGCCCGGGTTGCCGCCCCACATCTCGAACGCCGACCAGGCCAGCGGCACGATGAACGTCGCCCATCGCCGCCAGACGGGGCGGAAGAAGGGGTGGTCGGGGTCCAGAAGCTTCGCACGCTCGGGCATGGGCGGAAACGCTAGCCGCCCCTTCCCCGGCGGACAAGTGCGGCACGTTTGCCTGACCCGTTCACTTCCCGTGCCCCGGTTCCCATATGCCCCGGATGTGACACGCAAAAGGACCGGCCCCATGAAATGCCCCGTTGACGGCGCGACCCTGAACATGACCGAAAGGAACGGCGTCGAGATCGACTTCTGCCCCACATGCCGCGGCGTGTGGCTGGACCGGGGCGAGTTGGACAAGATCATTGCCGCCGCCGCCCCCGCCCCTGTGGCGCAACCCGAGCCGCGCCGGGACGCCCCGCGCGGCGACTACCGCGACGCGCGCCCCGAGACGCGGCCGTGGCGCGGCGACGATGATGACGACGATCACCGCTACGGCAAGCGCAAGCGGCGCGACAGCTTCCTGTCGGACCTGTTCGACTTCTGACCGGCGGAACGGGGGGGGGCGGGGTATGGCGTTTACCTTCGCCCCGGTTCGTCCGATACTGCAGGCGACGGGCCGTGCGGGAGGACGCCGATGCCGACGATTTCCACCAAGTTCGCGGGCCAGACCGTCATCACCACCTTCGAGACGACGCCCGGCACCGCGCAAGACCTGATCGACGCGCTGACCGACGCCTATGCCACGTTCATCAGCCGCCAGCCCGGCTTCATCTCGGCCGCGATCCACATGAATGACGCGCAGACGCGGGTGGCGAACTACAGCCAGTGGACCCGGCGCGAGGATTTCCAGGCGATGCTGCGCACCCCCGAAATGCGCGAGCGCAACCGCGCGATCGCCACGCTCTGTTCCCGGTTCGAGCCGGTGATGTACGAAGTCATGGGCGTGTTCTGACCCCGCCCCCATCCAAGGAATGCAAGACGATGCCAAGAACCGTGAAGGACATGATGGCCGAGGCGAACGCCGCGGTTGAAAAGATCGACGCCACGCGTGCAAAGGCGCTGATCGCCGGTGGTGCGCTGGTCGTCGACCTGCGCGACGGCACCGAGGTCGCGGCCAGCGGCAAGGTGAAGGGCGCGGTGCACGTCCCGCGCGGGCTTCTGGAGTTCAAGGCCGACGACACCGCGCCCTCGCACGACCCGGCCTTCCGCAAGGACCGCGCCGTCATCACCTACTGCGCGGCGGGCGGGCGTGCGATGCTGGGCGCCAAGACGCTGAAAGACATGGGATATACGCAGGTCTACAGCCTGGGCGGCTTCAAGGACTGGGCCGAGGCCGGGGGCGACACGGAACCGGCGGGCTGACGCCGCGGGGCAAGGGGGCGAAAATGGGACTGGGCGCGATCCTGGTGATGATGCTGCTGGGCGCCTTGGCCGGGTGGGTGGCCGGAAAACTGGTCACGGGCTATGGCTTCGGCCTGTGGGGCAACATGGCCATCGGCATCCTGGGGGCCGTTCTGGCCGGTGCGGTGCTGCCGCGTCTGGGTGTCGGTCACGGCGCGGGGCCGCTGGGCGGTTTCGTCCGCGCGGTCATCGGGGCGGCGGTGCTTCTGGGCCTGATACGCCTGGTCAAGCGCGTCTGACGGCCGGGGAAGGCCCCCGGCCGCCGGATCGGCCGGGCCGGGTCATGCGGCCTTGCGCCGCGCCTCGGCCACGTTCGGGGCGCGCTCGGCGGCGGGTGCCGCCTGTTCCGTGCGTGCCGGGGCGCTTTCCATCTCCAGCCGGTAGCCCCGGCCCCAGACGGTGGTCAGCGCGGCCGGGTCGCCCCCCGCGACCTCGATCTTGCGCCGGATATGCGACACGAAAACCTTCACGATCCCGTCCTCGGGCGTGTCGTCCAGCCCGTAAAGGTGGGTCATGATGTCGTCGTCCGACATCACGCTGCCCGCACGCAGGGCCAGGAACTCGACCAGCGCGAATTCCAGACGCGACAGGCGCACGGGTTGGCCGCCCACCTGCGCCGTGCGCCCGAACAGGTCCAGCTCGATCCCCCCCGCCAGAACCGGGGCCGCCGGGAAACCCGCGCGGCGGCGCGCGATCGCGCCGATCCGGGCCGCAATCTCGCGCGGCTGGGCGTCGCGGCACAGCGCGTCATCCGCCCCCGCCATCAGCGCCGCCAGCCGCAGCGTGTCCTCGTTCCGGCCGGTCAGCACCAGGATCGCCGTCTGCGGACGCCGCGACCGAAGCTCGCGCAGGCAGGCCAGCGCCCCCAGGTCGGGCAGGTCGGCGTCCAGCAGGATCGCGTCTTCCTGCGACAGGCCCGCATAGTCGATGACCGTCTGACCGTCATCGGCGCGGGTCACCAGATAGCCGGTCCTTTCCAGCTCGGCGGCGATGGCAGAGGCGGACCAGGTCGTCTCGGACAGAAGGATGCGCATGGCGGTCAACTCCGGATGGGCCGGTGCCTGACCGCATCCCCGGACGCGCCCGGCCGACACCCGGGATGGGGGCGGCCACGCACATGGCGGTTGGGGAAACGTGCCCTTCTGGGCGGGGGGGCGGGTGCGATTAACCCGTCGTTAGCGACGTGTGTAGGCCCGGGCGGGCCGGCCGAAAAGGGGGATTCGATGCTGTTGGTTAAGGCAAGTCCGGGTCAGACCGCAGGGCTGTGCCCGGCTGCGTCCATCGCATAGGCGTCGAAGTGCCGCGCGATCATCCGCGTCAGCGGCCGCGACGCGGGCGGGATCGCCAGCCCGTCGTCTGTCGCCGTCAGCATGCCCGGAAACTCGGCCATCGCGCCCGCGAACAGATCGGCCACGCGATGGGCGGGCAGGCCGAACCCGTCCTCCAGCATCCGGCGGCTGACGGCAAAGTCGCACATCAGGGCCTCGATCAGCCGACCGCGCCACAGGTCTTCCGGGGTGAAGGCATGGCCCCGCGATATCGCGAAGGTTCCCGCCCGCACCGCCTTCACGTAGTCCGAGGTCGATGCCGCGTTCTGCGCATAGCCCTGCGGGAACCGCGATATGGCCGAAGCGCCAAGCCCGATCAGGACGGGCGCGGTGTCGTCGGTATATCCCTGGAAATTCCGCCTGAGTTGCCCGTTGCGCGCTGCCACGGCAAGGCCGTCGTCGGGCCGCCCGAAGTGATCGATCCCGATCTCCTCGTACCCGTCCCACAGGAACAGCCGCCGCGCCGTCTCGAATAGCCGCAGCCGGTCTTCGGGCACCGGAATCGCTTCGGACGGAATCATCGTCTGCCGCCGCGCCATCCACGGCACATGGGCATAGCCGTACAGCGCGACCCGGTCGGGCGACAGCGACAGAAGCTTCTGCACGCTGTCGGCGATCCGGGCCGTGGTCTGGTGCGGCAGTCCATAGAGGATATCGGCATTCAGCGACGAAATGCCCCGCGCCCGGATCATCTGAACCGCGTGGCGCGTCACCTCATAGCTTTGCGCCCGGCCGATGGTTTCCTGGATCGCGGGGTCGAAATCCTGCACCCCGATCGACGCCCGCGTCAGCCCCGCCGCCGCCAGCGCGTCCATTCTTGCGTCGTCGATTTCCTTGGGGTCGATTTCCACCGAGAACTCGGCCCCTTCGCCCAGAGGCGCGATGGCGAAGACGGCCTGTGCCAGGTCGCTGAGCGCATCGGCAGGCAACAGCGTGGGTGTCCCGCCCCCCCAATGCAGGCGCGACAGCGTCACGCCCCGGGGCAGCAGCCGCCCCAGGTGCGCGATTTCCGCCATCAGTACCTCGGCATAGGCGCGCACGGTGTCGTCGTTGCGGGTGCCTTGGGTGCGGCAGGCGCAGAACCAGCACAGCTTCCGACAGAACGGCACATGCAGGTACAGCGAGATGCGCGACCCTTCCGGTATCGCCCGGATCCAGCCCGCGAATTCTGCCGGGCCGACGCCGCCTGCAAAATGCGGCGCGGTGGGATAGCTCGTGTAGCGCGGGACACGCGCGTCGAACAGGCCGTGGCGGGAGAGTTGCGCAATCTGATCCATCGCCTATTCTGGACAGCAAAGGGCGTAAGCCCGCCTTGACACAGATCAAGCGGCCAGATGACACGGATCGACAGCCTGACGGCGCCGCCGGATTGCGGTGACTGCCCCATACGCCACCGCGCCGTCTGCGCGCGGTGCGAGGCGGACGAGTTGGCGCGGCTGGACGCGATCAAGTACTACCGCAGCTTTCAGGCCGGACAGACGCTGATCTGGGCGGGCGACCGGATGGATTTCGTGGCGTCCGTCGTCACCGGCGTCGCCTCGCTGACCCAGACGATGGAGGATGGGCGCACGCAGATGGTGGGCCTTCTCTTGCCGTCGGACTTCGTGGGCCGCCCGGGGCGCGAGAAGGCGGCCTTCACGGTGACGGCCGTGACCGACCTTCTGATGTGCTGCTTCCGCCGCAAGCCGTTCGAGGAGTTGCTGGGCACCACCCCCCATATCGGCCAGCGCCTTTTGGAGATGACGCTGGACGAGCTGGACGCGGCGCGGGAATGGATGCTGCTTCTGGGCCGCAAGACCGCGCGCGAAAAGATCGCAAGCCTTTTGTCGATCATTGCCCGTCGGGATACCTCGCTCAAGGGGCGGCAGGGCGGCAAGGCGATCGTGTTCGATCTGCCGCTGACACGCGAGGCGATGGCGGATTACCTGGGCCTGACACTGGAAACCGTCAGCCGCCAGGTCTCGTCGCTGAAACGCGATGGGGTGATCGTTCTGGAAGGCAGCCGCCGCGTGACCGTCCCCGACTTCGACCGCCTGACGGACGAGGCGGGGGACGACACGGACGGCGGCTTCCTGGTCTGACCACCGCCGACGCCGGTCATCCGCGCCGGGGCCCGCGATCCAGTGATTCGCGGGCAATCGTGAACGTCGCGCCCGACCCCGCCGCGTAGCTACGCTGTAGCTACGCAAAAGCTACGCAGAAGCTACGCGAAAACGGCGGCGATCTTGCGCCGCGGACCCCCGGTAAACGCTGCGTTCCCAAGGGCTTGCCCGTGCAACGCCGCGCCCCTGCCCGCCTGCCCCTTAGTGCGCCATCAGCAACGGCACCCCATCCATTTCCAGCATTTCGCGTGTCATGCCCCCAAAGACCGCCTCGCGGAAACGGGAATGGCCGTAGGCGCCCATCACGACCATGCCCGCATTCACGTCGCGGACATGCCGCAACAACACCTCGGACAGCGTGGGCGCAGTGCGGGCCAGCACCGCGACCTCGACCTTCACACCATGCCGCGACAACCACTGCGACAGGGCGCCACCCGGATCCGAACGCTCTGCCCCGACCGAGGGCGGGTCGATGACCGCCACGCTGACCACCGCCGCCCGCTTCAGGAACGGCAAGGCCGCCCGCGCCGCAGACAGCGCTTCGGGGCTGCGGTTCCAGGCCAGAACGATGCGGTCGGCAAAGTCATTCGCCAGGCCCGACCCGGGCACGATCAGCGCGGGGGTCCGCGCGGCGAAGAGGGCACCTTCCAGAACCGCCGTGCAGTCGCCGCCGCGATCCCGGCCGAACGGACGCCCCGTCACCAGAAGGTCGGCAAAGCGGGCGCGGTCACCGACGACCTGCCCCAAAAGCCCCTGCTGCACGATGGCTGCCTCGGAGGACCAGCGCACGTCTTCGGCCGCCAGGCGGTCCTTGACCGACTTGGCCGATTGCGTGGCGTCGGCACGCGCATCCGACAAGGTTTCCTGCGGCAGGACCCCGGGCACGCCCGCATAGGCATAGGCCAGATCGATACGGTCAACACCCAGCGAAATCACCTCCAGGTGCGCATCCTCGCGCCGGGCCAGCTGAACGGCCGCGTCAAGCAGACCGGCCACCGGTGCCGGGCCGGTCGTGACGGTCAGCAGTGTCTTGTAGGCCATCGCATCCTCCTGCCAATGCGGGCCCTGCGACCCGCTGGTCGGATTCAAGCACGGCCCCCCGATGCGGTCCTTGATCCCCGTCAACGCGCAGGGCCTTCCCGCTTGACGCAGATCAAGGCGGCAGACCCCGCCTGCCGCCAGAAGGGCATCAAGGCCGGACTCTGCCCCCGAAAGGGGTGAAAGAACCGGAGCCCGCAAGAACGAGGGGACCGACCATGTGGGATTACGTCAAGGTGATCGTCCTTGGGGCCATCGCGGTTCTGGCCGCGATCGCCGCGAACTACGCGCATGACCTGGCCTATCAGGTCAACGCGCTGACGGTCATGCTGGCCGCCGCCGCCGCATTCATCTGGGCGCTGCGGACGGTGGGCGAGGCTCGGCCCGAGCCGATCAACGAATACAACGACGGCGTGATCCGCGCCGGGGCCATCGCGACCACCCTGTGGGGCGTGGTCGGGTTCCTGGTGGGCGTCACCATCGCCTTCCAGCTGGCCTTTCCGACGCTGAACTTTTCGGACGCGATGCAGGGCTACACGAACTTCGGCAAGCTCAGGCCCCTGCACACGTCCGCGGTGATCTTCGCCTTCGGTGGCAACGCGCTTCTGATGTCGTCGTTCTATATCGTCCAGCGCACCTCGGCGGCGCGGCTGTGGGGTGGGAACCTGGCCTGGTTCGTATTCTGGGGCTACCAGCTGGTGATCGTGCTGGCGGCAACAGGCTACATCCTGGGCGCGACCCAATCGAAGGAATATGCCGAGCCCGAGTGGTACGTCGACTGGTGGCTGACCATCGTCTGGGTCGCGTTCCTGGCCGTCTTCCTGGGCACGCTCATCAAGCGCAAGGAACCCCATATCTACGTGGCGAACTGGTTCCTGCTGTCGTTCATCGTCACCGTGGCGATGCTGCACGTGATGAACAACCTGGCGATCCCGGTGTCGTTCTTCGGGTCGAAGTCGGTGCAGGTCTTCTCGGGCGTGCAGGACGCGATGCTGCAGTGGTGGTACGGCCACAATGCGGTCGGCTTTTTCCTGACCGCGGGCTTCCTGGGCATGATGTACTACTTCGTGCCCAAGCAGGCAGAGCGCCCGGTCTATTCCTACAAGCTCAGCATCGTTCACTTCTGGGCGCTGATCTTCCTCTACATCTGGGCGGGTCCGCACCACCTTCACTACACCGCGCTGCCCGAATGGGCCTCGACCCTGGGCATGGTGTTCTCGGTCATGCTGTGGATGCCGTCGTGGGGCGGCATGATCAACGGGCTGATGACCCTGTCGGGCGCCTGGGACAAGCTGCGCACCGACCCGATCCTGCGGATGATGGTCGTATCCATCGGGTTCTACGGGATGTCCACGTTCGAAGGCCCGATGATGTCCATCAAGGCCGTGAACTCGCTCAGCCACTACACCGACTGGACCATCGGGCACGTCCACTCTGGCGCTCTCGGCTGGAACGGGATGATTACCTTTGGCGTCCTTTACTTCTTGGTGCCGCGCCTCTGGCACCGCGAGCGGCTGTATTCGCTGACGCTGGTCAGCTGGCACTTCTGGCTCGCCACAATCGGGATCGTCCTTTACGCGGCTTCGATGTGGGTGACGGGGATCATGGAAGGGCTGATGTGGCGCGAGGTCGACGCGCAAGGGTTCCTGGTCAACGCCTTTGCCGACACCGTCGCCGCCAAATTCCCGATGTACGTGGTGCGCGCCCTGGGCGGGACACTGTACCTGAGCGGCGCGCTGATCATGGTCTACAACCTCTGGGCTACCGTCGCCCGGCAACCGGCGTCGTCCGGTGCCGTGGCTGCGGTCCCGGCTGAATAGGGGGGCCGGGCATGGCCGTTCTTGAAAAGCACAAGTTCATCGAAACCAACGCGACGCTGCTGCTGATCTTGTCGCTTCTGGTCGTCACCATCGGCGGCATCGTGGAAATCGCGCCTCTGTTCTACCTCGACAACGTGATCGAGAAGGTGGACGGGGTGCGGCCCTACTCGCCCCTGGAGATGGCGGGCCGCGACATCTATCTGCGCGAAGGCTGCTATGTCTGCCACAGCCAGATGATCCGCCCCATGCGCGACGAGGTGGAGCGCTATGGGATGTATTCGCTGGCCGCCGAGTCGATGTATGACCACCCGTTCCAGTGGGGGTCGAAGCGCACCGGGCCGGATCTGGCGCGGGTGGGCGGCAAGTATTCCGACGAATGGCACGTCCAGCACCTGACCGACCCGCGGTCGGTGGTGCCGGAAAGCGTGATGCCGGGCTACGGGTTCCTGGCGAAGCGCATCATCACCGGGGCTGACATCGAGAACCGCCTGTCGGTCGACCGGATGCTGGGCACCCCCTACACCGATGAGATGATGGCGTCGGCCAAGGCGGACTTCGCGCTGCAGGCCGACCCCAATGCCGACAGCGAGGCGTTCCTGAAGCGCTATCACGGCGCCCATATCGCCAACCCCGACGGCCAGCCCGGCATTTCCGAGATGGATGCGCTGATCGCCTATCTTCAGGTGCTGGGAACGATGGTCGATTTCTCGACCTTCCAGCCTGATCCGCAGCGGTAGGGGGTGGTCATGGACTATCACATCTTCCGTGCTTTCGCCGACAGCTGGTTCCTGGCGCTGATGGTCGCCTTCTTCGTGGGCGCGATCCTGTGGGCCTTCCGCCCCGGATCGCGGCCCCTGCAAGAGGACAGCGCCCGCATCCCCTTCCGCCACGAAGACCGCCCCGCGCCCGCGATGCGCCGGGGAGAGGAGACGACGCCATGAGCAAGAAACCCCTCGCCCGTCCCGCCGAGCCGGACACCACCGGCCATCAGTGGGACGGCATCCAGGAGTTCAACAACCCGCTGCCGCGCTGGTGGGTCTGGACCTTCTACATCACCATCGTCTGGGGGCTGGCCTATACCATCGCCTACCCCGCCTGGCCGATGCTGACCCGCGCGACGCAAGGGCTGCTGGGCCATTCCATGCGCGCCGACGTGGCCGCCGACATCAAGCGGTTTCAGGACGCGAACGCCCCCGTCGAGGCCAAGCTGGTCGCGGCCGACCTGACCGCTATCGCGTCCGACCCGGAGCTGGTGAACTACACCAAGAACGCCGGGGCCGCGATCTTCCGCACCAACTGCGCCCAGTGCCACGGGGCGGGGGCGGCGGGGCACAAGGGGTACCCGAACCTGCTGGACAACGACTGGCTGTGGGGCGGGGATATCGAGTCGATCCATACGACGATCACGCACGGGGTGCGGAACACGACCGACCCGGATGCGCGGGGGGTAGGGCTTTACATGCCCGCCTGGTCGGACCACGCGGTTCCGGGTCCGATGAAGGACGCGGCGACGGCGGCGCTGACCGACGATCAGGTGGGGCAGGTGGTGAACTATGTGCTGAAGCTGTCCGGCCAGAAGGCCGACGACGCGAAGGCCGCGGCGGGGCAGCAGATCTTCGCCGACAATTGCGCCGCTTGCCACGGCGAGGACGCCAAGGGCAACCGCGACATGGGTGCGCCGAACCTGACGGACGCGATCTGGCTGTATGGCGGGGATGAGGCAACGCTGACGCAAACGGTCGCCGGCGGCCGGGGCGGGGTGATGCCGAACTGGGCGCCGAGGTTGAGCGAGGCCGATATCCGGGCGGTGGCGGCCTACGTCCACCAGCTGGGCGGCGGCGAGTAAAGGGAAACCCTGGGGGGGCCTTCGGGTCCCCCAGGGCTGCGCCGGTGCCCCCCTGTTCGCGCGTTTCCAGGGGCACCGGCGTTCTTTCGGGGGAGGCAGGGGGCGGCCCGGGAGGGGGCCGCCCTTTGGGTTTGGGGGACGTGTCCCTCAGAGGGACAAGTTAACGGGCGTGTAATCGCAAGGGGTTACGGGGCGCGTTAGGGGAAAGTTTACGACTGTTGAGGGGGGTTAAGGGGGGGGTGGTCAAGGGAGGTGGGGCCATAAATACAAACCCCACGGCCGGGGGCGGGGGCG
>JAESFG010000416.1_pt1 | contig 41986 bp, 35 predicted proteins | sample 9269371 | NCBI WGS metagenome assembly JAESFG01 (sample SAMN14506227, study PRJNA617093) | algae metagenome | isolation source: Aetokthonos hydrillicola CCALA 1050 (B3-Florida) and co-occurring... | place: USA: South Carolina | collected 2013-01-01 | reverse complement strand
TACACATATTTTTTTGCTTGATTTATGCTATAAATTTAGCACTTAAATTCCTGATTTCCAAATGATTAGGGTAATATTTTTGTACTAAAACTTAACTATTTTTGGGTCAGTCAAGTATATAATTACCTAATAAATTTATCAATTCTATCGAAAAAATTTTGACCAGTTAAGTTTAAGTTAACATCAAAATAAATGAAAAGTGGTAAGATTCGAACCTGCAACCCCTCTCATGCTGTGAGAATGCTCTTCCATTTGAGCTACACTTTTCGGCGTTCAATATAGATAAAAATCATTTAGTAGTAGTTACCAGTTTATATACCCGTACATAATCTACCTCCATTCGTTGCGGAAAAATGCTGTCATCCACACCCTGCTGTCCACCCCAGTTGCCCCCAATAGCCAGATTGAGCAGCAAATGAAATTTTTTGTCAAAGGGCCATTGCTGCCAGCTTCCTTCATTCTTAAATTCAAAATATTTTACTCCATCAATATACCCTTTAATATCTACTGGAGTCCAGTCTATACGATACACATGAAAGTCGGTCATGGCAGTCGGAATGGTTTTCACAGCCGTCTTTTCCGTTTTCTTGGGCCAGTTATAAGCCTGGCAGTGAACCGAAAAGTGAACCACGTTAGGGTCGTAGCCTACATGTTCCATGATGTCAATTTCGCCATTATCGGGCCAGTAGGTATTGCTGTAACTCTGGCTGGTAGGCAGCATCCAGATGGCGGGCCAGGTTCCTTTACCTGAAGGCAATTTGGCTTTTATATCAAAGCGTCCATACAAAAAATCAGCTTTATTTTTAGTAACAAGTCTTGCAGAAGAGTAGTCCGAGCCAGCCATTTTTTCTTTACGGGCTTCAATAATCAGCTTACCGTTTTCCATGCGGGCATTTTCGGTACGTTTGTCCGTATAATATTCCAGTTCGTTGTTACCCCATCCATGTCCTCCTACATCATAGCCCCATTTCGTTTCATCCACCAAACCCGTACCATTAAATTCATCCTGCCAAAACACAGAGGTAGTATCAAACGTATAAGTAGTTTGTTGTACAGGAGGCAACACAGGTGTAACGGTACCGGAAGTTTCTTTTTTACAACTCCAGATATTACCCGACAATACAACCAATGCCAGCGAGCCGGCAATTATTCCCTTAAAATATTGTAACATACTTTTAGACATTATTTGATTTTGGTGAAAGACAAAGATAGCTTTTTATCCAAAAACATCCATTTTATTATAATTTTTATTCAAAAAATCCTAATTTACATTTTTCAACAAATAAAAAAAGTACAATTTCAACCTTTTATAAAGCAAGTTTGCCTTTTGTACAAAAAAAGTTCCAGTGTTTTTCAATTAAAAAAGGCATATAACGTTTTATAGACAACTCAATTTATTTTGTCGATTCTCTTGTATTTTTTTTAGACAAAAAAATTTGTATTTTCAGGTATGGCATTTTTTTTGTGGTTAAAATTGCCGGAACCAGCTTATATATTAAACTTTTATTTCTGCCGTTTGTCCAATAATGGATTTTGCAGTTATTAAAAATGTACTATTTTTGCTAAAACTTTAACCGCTATAACCTTGACCACCCGTTACTCAAAATTTACCAGAAGTATTTACCTTACCGGTGATATTACCCTGTTAAACCTGGCATTTCTCGTAGGTCATTATATTGCTTTCGGAAGATTTTATCCGGTAGAAGACCATTATATAGCCCTCCTCCTGTATTTTAACCTTACCTGGATTGCTACTGCATTTATCTTACAGATTTATGATATTCACCGGGTAGCCCGTAGCAAAAATGTATTACTCAACCTGCTCAAGCTCCTTTTTTTCCATGTTTTGCTTACCAATGCCTATATTGTAGTAAGAGAAAATCAGTATTATTCCCGCAGGTTGTTGCTTATCAGTTATCTGCTTATAGCTGCGTCAATCATTATCTGGCGACTGTGCAGTGTCTATTTTTTCAGAGTTTACAGATCTGCCGGCGGAAATTATCGTCGTATTATTATTGTAGGTTTTGGGGAAATTGGCAGAGATTTAAAAAACTTTTTTCTTAGTAATCCTCATTACGGGTATCGTTTTATGGGATTCTTTGATGACTACATAGAGAACGTACCTGATGTAAAAGGCAAAATTGATCAGGTCAAGCCTTTTACACTTCAAAATGATATTGATGAAATTTATTGTTCGATGACAGACATTGACAACGAACGATTAAACGATATTATCGATTTTGCTGAAAAAAACCTGATTCGTGTAAAAATCATTCCTGACTTCAGAGGTATTAATTACCGTAAAGTACAGCTTGATTTTTATGAACATTTTCCGGTAATCACCTTCAGAGATGTTCCTCTGGATGATATTCTCAACAGAGTAGCCAAAAGAACTTTTGACATAGCATTTTCAATGCTGTTCTTGGTTCTGATAGCCTCCTGGTTGTTCCCCATTATTGCTCTTGCCATCATTATTGATTCCAAAGGTCCTGTATTTTTCAGGCAGCGTCGTTCCGGAAAAAATAACCAGCCTTTTCTGTGCTTCAAGTTCAGAAGCATGTATGTTCATAATCAGTGTGATGCCCGACAAGCTACCCGTAATGATGCCCGTATCACCAAAGTAGGTGCTTTTCTTCGCAAAACCAGTCTCGACGAATTGCCTCAGTTTATCAATGTTTTGCTGGGAGATATGTCTGTTGTGGGTCCTCGCCCCCATCCTATCAAACTGGATGAAAACTTTAACTGGATAGATGGCTATACCGAAAGAAATATGGTAAAACCAGGTATTACAGGACTGGCTCAGGTAAAAGGTTATCGTGGAGAAACTGCTCACCCGCAACTGATGGAACATCGTGTACAAATGGATAATTTTTATATTGAAAAATGGTCATTTCTGCTTGACATGAAAATTATCTCCATGACTGTAGAAACGATGCTAAAAGGTGATAAAAATGCTTTCTAAGGCTATTTTTCATCGGGAATGAATATCCTTGTTTTAATTCTGGATTTAGATGGCGTTTTGATAACAGTTCCTCTCTGGAAATCAGATGAAATTCATGAGGATGGATACTCTGTATTCAACACCAAAGCAGTGAACCATCTCAATTTTTTACTCACTCGGTTTGATTGTAGCATTTGGTTAAGTTCAAGCAGGAGAAAAGTCAAAACGATAGAAGAATTTAATACAATTTTTATAAATAGAGGTATTATACAAAAACTGTCAGGCTATTTGCCTGTCAGTTTTCCTCCTGCTTCCCGAAAAGATGATTTAATATCCTTTATTGATAGTAATCAAATCACAAAATTTCTTATTATTGACGATGATAAGTCACTTTTTGAAACAGAAGTCATCTTACAAGAAAAGATTGTGATTACAAATACGCTACAAGGATTCAATGAAGAAAAACTGCTGGAAGCCCTGGAAAAGATGAAAAACCAGATGTAAAATGTTATTACAGGATGCCATAGATTTATTAAAAAACCAGGCTATTTTGTCTGATAAGGCTCAAAATTGGGCAGATTTAGGTTGTGGCTCTGGTCTGTTTACTCTGGCACTTGCATACATACTTCCTTCCGAAAGCACAATTTTTGCCATTCACACCAATAGCACTGACTTAAGAAATATCCCTGCTTCTTTCAACCATATAACCGTTGCTACCTTGCAGGCAGATTTTATTAACGACATGCTCAGTATTCCGCCACTTGATGGCATCCTGATGGCAAATTCATTGCATTATGTGAAAGAAAAGCATTCTTTTCTGCAAAAACTCAAAAGTTATCTAAAAGTAAATCATTTTTTTCTGATTGTAGAATACAATTCTGATAAAGCCAGTTCCTGGGTACCTTTTCCGGTAAGTTTTAAAACTTTACAGGATTTGTTCAGGTCAGAAGGGTATTCATGTGTTGAGAAATTAAACGAAAAACCATCTGTATATAATGCTTCAGGCATGTATTCAGCAATCATCACCACTTAAAAAAGATACCTTGGTCTCTTATTTAACGTGAATTTGGGATAAAAAGAGCGTAGGGATACAACAGCAGTGTGAACTAACCCGAAATCACCACGAAACTGATAAGAGAGCTGAAGGGTTAGTTTTTGCTCGTTCTTTCATAAGGCTGGCTCAAAAGCTATCAATTTTTGCCCTACTACCTTTTTTTGCTTACTTTTTTGGGCAATCAAAAAAGTAAGAAGGTCTTTCAATGAATAAAAGTTGGGAATTAGCTAAACAAAAGTTCGTTAAATTATTGATAAACAATAACTTAGGAATAAATATAATCCAGATTTCACGTTAAATACAGATGTTCCATTTGTCAGATTATCTTTCATTTTCTGAAGGCTTTTCTTTTGCTCTCCAAACTATTCCTTACAACCACAATGACCACCTTCGGGTAAAACCATCCCAAAAAAGGTACTTTCTGCATTTCTATCTTGCCTAAGGGCTTAAATCGTGTGGAATAGCCAGATAGCTGGCAGGATTATCTAAAAACGAAGAGTAGTTGGCAACAAAAACTGCCGGAATCTATCCGGTTATTTTTTCTCTGCCTATGGTCTGGTAACGGATTCCGATGAATAAATCGAATAAAAATCCCCAGAAACGCAAAAAAAGTGAGACATAATACCACCTGTCTTTGCCCCCAATATAGTGGAAAAAGCAGCAAGTGGAAAACACACAATCATGAAGAAAACAAATACAATTGAAGCATACATAAACCAACGTTTTTGCAGAATAGTCTTAAACATATCATGTAAAAAACACAGTATAAAAAATGGGTTCGTGTTAATACAAAGCTATCATTTTTTACCAAAAATTTTAGTATAAAGTATTTTTTTATTTAACTTTACAAAGCAGTAAAAAATGGTGTTTTTCAAATAAAAAACTTCACTGTCAGTTGTTTATATTTTAAAAATTTTAACCTTTTTAATATTTTCTGTATGAGCATTGTTAGTAATAATATAAAATATATCAGAAGGCAGCTTGGGCTTACACAAGAGCAATTTTCCAGAAAAATAGGAATAAAACGCTCACTATTAGGAGCTTACGAAGAAGCTCGTGCAAATCCCAACCAGGAAAACATGATGAATATTGCCAGTATTTTTGGGATTACGGTTGATCAGTTCCTTAAAACAGACCTTGAAAAGGCAAAACCTGCTAAAACACTCGACTTTTTAGATATTCCACCCAAACCCGTAGAAGAGATAAAAGTGTCTCAAACCGCCGGAGATTTGCTACACCAGCTTTTCCAGCCGGAAACTGATCTTTCCGTCTCTGCTAAAAATAATACTGCATTTCCTAATCCGGTAGTATTTGAACCTCTCAATAAGGGTAGTAAAAATTTTCAGTCTTTCGACTCACAAAACTCTCAACTATTTGATAATCAACCATCTATTATCAGTAAAATGACTGACAAAGGAAAATCTGCCTCTGTCATTGAATGGGTTTCTCAAACCGAAATACCAAATTATCTTAATAGTTATGCCTATCCTGACTATCTAAGCCGATTGCCTGCATTACAACTTCCGCTGCTTCCTGCTGGCAACTACAGGGCTTTCGAAGCAGGAGCTGATTTCATGCTGGAAGGCACAACGCTGGTGGGTCAGGCACTCCCAAACTGGTACGACTTAAAGGATGGACAGCCCTATATTATTGTAATTCACAAAAAAGGTATAGTATATCGCCGTGTCTATAATCAGGTAAAAATAAAAGGAGTGTTATTGCTTACTTCTGACAACCCACAATTTCCGCCAGCAGAGGTACCCATTAAAGATGTACTGGAAACCTGGGAAGTAAAATTATTTATCAGCTCCAAAATTCCACAAAACCAGAACAGTCCTGTGCTCGACCGGCTTGAGAAAATAGTCAATGCCATGCAGGAAGAAATCAGACATCTCAAGCAATAGAATAGATATTTATTTCTCAAAAGAAAATGGGCTTTACTTGTAGAAAGCCCATTTTCTTTTGAGAAATCTCATACAATCAGCTTTTTGATACAATTAATTTACTAAGAAATTTGAGCTTATCTGGATTGGAATAGTCATATTGATAAATACCATCTTTTCCGGTTACTATCAATACATTGCCAAAAGGGATTACATCAACAGCATTAATATCAGAAAGTCTTTCTTTCAGGTTCTTATCAATATCCCATACACTGGTCTTATCATATCGTTTTAAGCCTTTGTCACCTTCACAGATAAACAGATTTCTACCATCTATTCCTAAGCCATAAGGATGTTCCATCGGAAAAGTTTTATACAATCGTGGATTCGACAAATCCCGAATATCTACCACACTTAAAACATCAGATGGGGCATCACCACAGCGGGTAAGATTATTGACTGATCGCAGAGTAACATACGCATATTCATCATCTGCTACTACAGGGTCACAGGCACGGGCATGTGAGAAAGAAGAAAGCTGTTTCGGATTGGACGGATCAGAATTATCAAAAATAAACATTCCATTCTGAGAACCAATAAACAAGGCATTTTTATAAGGAAAAATGGTTTCTATCCCCAAGCCATTGATTGATATTTTAGATTTAAGACTTGGTGAGGAAGCATTTGCCGTTTCGAATAAAAACAATTGAGAGAAATCTACTGCATATAGATAATTGTTGGAAATAGTAAATCTGGCAGTTGAGCCTCCCCTGCCCGGGCTATTTACAGCAGAACTTGCTGATGTTAAAATGCCGGAAGATTTTGAATATCCTGCCATATCATTAAAAACCCAGCCTCCACCCCACCACATATTGCCCATATTACACTCACTTACTTGTTTTACTTCCCGTTCTTTCCACTCTACAATAATCCCTTTAATGCTGTCTATGGTACCTGTGCTTACAAAACCAGAAGTAAGCCACTGACGATAATACACATCAAATGTATTTTCAAGCCTTTTACTTACTTTTACTTCAGCCGGATTACTTATATCAATTGCAACCAAGTCTATATGGCTGTCTGCATAAAGTATATTCCCTTTTATAGCCATATCAACATTTCCGGGAATGTTAATAAAGGAGATATTTTGAGGAGCAGATGGGTTACTATTATCAAAAACATGTATCCCCTTCCCTAATTCATTGACAAACAAATAATTATCTTTAATATATATTTTCCCAGGGTTAATTAATGATTGAGCAGGTAGTGATTTTACAGATGTCCTGAAATCATTCAAAGTCATATAAACCGGGTCGAAAACCGTATAGGTTGTGATTCTCTGACATTTGTCTTCACATCCTGAAAACAAGAGAAATAAACCTGCCAAAATCAACTGAAAACGGTGTAAATAATTCATTTTCATAAGAAAGAGATTTAAAATAAGAAAACAGAGTTACATCAAGGACAAAGATTAAACTTTCCTCCTTTTAGAATATAAATAATAAATCTAAAACTATAAGAGCAGACCTTGTTCCGGAGTTAATTACAAGGTTTTATCGACTCTCTGATAAAATAATAAAAATTCATAGCTGGCTTTACTGTCACCTTTAAACCTACTGATAAGGTAGGATGTATGGTATGGCTAAAACCAGACATCCTACTTTCAATCTCTGTTTCAGGAAGTTACAAACCCAAGAAAAGTCAGAGATAAAATGAGCAATATGATATAAAAAGAATATTCCCGGATAACTTTAAACGACTGCCGGGATTTAATTTTCAAAAGTGGCATAGGTAATAAACAGGTCTTTTGTTGTTATGACCCGTCACACCCTGAAAGGGTTGCATGAAGTAAAAAATATTAAAGAAAGTTAGAGAAACCAGATTGATGAAGACAACTAAAATTCTATTGTAGAATAATCGGTTATTACTTAACCGGGTTAGTTAATCCAGCTTTTTTTATTTGAACAGAATCTAATTTCACAGTTGTTGGCTTAATATCAAGCCAACAACTGATTTATTTTCTCCTCTACTTTCTCAAAGCCAAAATCATCCAGCGTTTTATCAAATTGTTGTCCGATTTCAGCATTGCATAGATTACCAATACTTCCTTCATGGGTATGGTGCAATTTGTCAGGTATTGAAAAAGTACCTTCTGCTATTTCCTTACCCACTTTTTGGTATGCCTCACGGAATGGTAAACCCTGCAAGACAAGTTCGTTTACACGTTCGACGCTAAAAAGCAACCGATATCTTTCATCAGTTAAAATATCAAGCCTTACTTCCAGATTTTCAAGCATAAAAATTGTAACATCCAGACAATCCAGTATCTCCGAAAAAGCAGGCATCAATATTTCTTTAGTTAATTGCAACTCTCGGTGATAACCCGATGGAAGATTAGACAGCAGCAAGGCAAATTCATTAGGTAGCGATTTGATACGATTTGTTTTACCTCTCAGCAATTCTGCCACATCCGGATTTTTTTTATGAGGCATTATTGAAGAGCCGGTAGTGAGTTCGTCAGGTAATTTTACGAAAGCAAAATTCTGACTGTTGTACAAGCAAATGTCCATTGCCATTCTCGACAAAGTACCTGCCAGATTTGCCAGAGCCATACAGGCAATATGCTCTGTCTTGCCACGAGTCATCTGAGCATATACCACATTATAATTCAAAGTTTCAAAACCAAGCAGTTCTGTAGTGAGAGTACGATTAAGGGGAAAAGAAGACCCATAACCAGCAGCAGAGCCTAAAGGGTTTTTATTGGCAATTTTGTAGGCAGCCTGCAAAAGCAGCAGGTCGTCTGTCAGACTTTCGGCATAGGCTCCAAACCATAAACCAAAAGAAGATGGCATGGCAACCTGCAAGTGTGTATAACCCGGTAATAAAACATCTTTGGTATGTTCACTTAATACCTGCAACAATCGGAATAACCGCTCAGTTAAATCTACTGTTTCAGTGAGTTTTGCTCTAATAAAAAGCTTGATATCTGTTAGTACCTGATCATTGCGTGATCGTCCGGAATGAATTTTTTTACCACTTTCACCTAATCTCTGAGTAAGCATCCATTCAATCTGAGAATGTACATCTTCTACTGAATTCTCAATAACAAATTTTCCTGATAAAATTTCCTGATAAATATTTTTAAGTTCAGTCTGTATATCAACCAGTTCTATATCAGTAAGTAATCCAATGGTCTGAAGCATTCGGGTATGAGCCAGCGAACCCAGCACATCAAAAGGAGCCAGCTGTAAATCCATTTCACGGTCTTTGCCTACAGTAAATTTTTCTATTTTTTCGGATGTGGAAACGTTTTCTTTTTGCCAGATTTTCATGTCGTAATACAGATAAAAACGAATTATGTCATTCAGGCAGCAAAGTAAAAACTATTTTATGAGCTGTTCTGCATTTTTCAGGCACATATTCAAAAGATTTCTGATTTGAAGAATCTGTGAAACTTTTCTGTTTATATGTTATGTAGTCTGATTTTAAATTACTAAACCGATTTGGATTATCGGTTTTTTGAAAACAACTTTGCAACTATGAGGACTTTTATATCCATAGCACTTGCTTCACTTCTGCTTTTCAGCAGTTTGCTGCCAGGCTTTGGTGTAAAAGAACTTCAAAAAATTCCATTATTGCTCGAACATTATAAAGAGCACAAACAAAAAGCCGGAAAATTATTTAGCTTTTTGGATTTTTTGAAGCTTCACTATGCTACCGAACACGGCAAATCAGGTTGCCACCATGAAGGCATGCCATTTTTAAATATAAGTGCCGGATTATCTTTTATTCTTTCTGATTTTCATTTAAGCTTCCGGCTCAAACCTGTTCCGGTTATTTCATCAAAAGTACAGTTTACCTATACTAATAATTACAGCTTTCAGTCTGTTTTCTGTATTCTGCAACCTCCCCGCATCTGACTACATCAGTCTGATTCATTTCTTGTAGTAACGCTTTGATTTTGTTGCATTAAGACTATGTATTTTTCATAAAATATACACTGTCTTATGGATAATTCTATCCTCATGCATCATACTGCAAAAATGTATGGACATTCTATCTCTCCTGACAGTATTTATAATTCTTTTTGAAAAGATATTTTCCTAATTATTTATTATGAAATCACATACAGAGAATCACCTGACAAGCTCTCAGTTTATTACAGACATAGTAATAGGTATGTCTGATGGTTTAACGGTACCGTTTGCACTGGCTGCCGGCTTAAGCAGTGCTGTCAGTTCCTCAGCGGTAGTTACTACTGCTGGTATTGCCGAAATTGTAGCTGGCTCTATCGCTATGGGTTTGGGAGGCTATCTGGCAGGGCAAACCGAGGCAGAACACTATCGTGCTGAACTGAAACGAGAATATGATGAAGTAGAAAGAGTGCCGGAAAAAGAAGAAGAAGAAATACGTGAAATTTTTGCAGAAATCGGTCTTAGTAAAACTTCTCAGGATTTGATTGTAAGCGAACTTACAAAGGATAAAAAGAAGTGGGTTGATTTTATGATGAAATTTGAACTGGGTCTGGAAGAGCCTGATTCCAATCAGGCTGGCAAAAGTGCCTTAACAATTGGATTGGCGTATGCTATAGGTGGTATTATTCCGCTCATGCCCTACTTTTTTACAGAAACAGCACACCAGGGCTTACTATACTCAGCCATTACAACCATTATCTGTCTCTTTATTTTTGGATTCCTGAAAAGCAAAATCACTGGTCAAAATCCCTGGATTGGGGCTTTAAAAGTAGTAGCCATCGGTACAGTGGCTGCCGGAGCTGCCTTCTGGGTAGCTAAACTTATAGGCTAGTTTAAAATTAGACATTTTTAAAATTATGATGGATTCACTCATTCATTTTAGTATAAAAAATAAGTTAGTTATTGGTATACTGACCTTATTTTTAATTATCTGGGGAGGATATAGTTTCACGCAACTCCCCATTGATGCCGTTCCTGATATTACCAATAACCAGGTGCAGGTCATTACAAGCTCGCCGTCTCTGGCAGCACAAGAAGTAGAAAGACTTATTACATTTCCTATTGAAGTAAGTTTACGTAATATACCAGACATTATTGAAATACGTTCGATTTCCAGGTTCGGGCTCTCTGTTATTACAGTGGTGTTCAAAGATGAAACCAACGTATACTGGGCAAGACAACAGGTAAAAGAACGATTAAGCGTTGCGGCAGAACAAATACCCAAAGGAGTAGGAACACCTGATTTGGCTCCTGTGACCACAGGATTAGGTGAAATTTATCAATACACACTGCGTCCAAAGAAAGGGTATGAAAAAAAATATTCAGCTATGGATCTGCGAAGCATTCAGGACTGGATAGTAAGACGGCAATTGCTCGGAACAGAAGGTGTAGCGGAGGTAAGCAGTTTTGGTGGTTTTGTAAAACAATATGAAATAGCATTAGACCCTGATAAACTTCGAAATCTGAATATTTCAATTAGTGAAATTTTTACAGCACTCGAAAATAACAACCAGAATACAGGTGGAGCTTATCTGGACAAACAACCTCAGGCATATTTTATCAGAAGTGAAGGCTTAATAGGAAACCTTGATGATATAGGTAAAATTGTTGTCAGGCATAATAAACAGGGATTACCTGTTCAGATACGAGATGTGGCAAAAGTCAGTTTTGGGCATGCCATACGTTATGGAGCCATGACTTATAATGGAGAAGGTGAAGTAGTAGGTGCTATTGTGATGATGCTAAAAGGCGAAAATTCTTCCAAAGTAATTAGAAATGTTAAAGACCGGATTGAACAAATAAAAAAATCTTTGCCTGAAGGCGTTGAAATAGAAGCATTTCTTGACAGAACCGGCTTAGTAAATAAAGCCGTAGGTACTGTGGCTGAAAATCTGATTCTGGGAGCACTGATAGTAATTTTTGTCCTCGTCTTATTATTGGGGAATTTACGTGCTGGTCTGGTGGTAGCCTCTGTTATACCGCTGGCTATGCTCTTTGCAGTTTCTCTGATGAATCTGTTTGGCGTCTCAGGAAACCTGATGAGCCTGGGAGCCATAGATTTTGGCTTGATTGTAGATGGTGCTGTCATTATTGTTGAAGCTACTTTGCATCACATTCAACTGAAATTCAAAAATACTCAGGAACAGAGCTATCTCAGTCAGCAGGAAATGGATGATGAAGTATTTGAATCTGCCTCCAAAATAAGAAGTTCGGCTGCTTTTGGCGAAATCATCATTCTGATAGTGTACCTCCCTCTACTGGCACTGGTGGGCGTAGAAGGTAAAATGTTTCGCCCAATGGCACAGGTGGTTTCTTTTGCTATACTTGGTGCATTTATTTTATCGCTTACCTACGTACCAATGGCATCAGCTTTGTTTTTGAGCAGAAAAAAGCTATACAAAAAGTCTTTTTCCGATAAATTGCTTGCTAAACTGTATCAATTCTATAAACCACTGCTGGCGTTTTCTCTCAAAAGAAGTTTCATAATTCTCAGTATCACTGTTGTCTTTTTTGTAGCTTCTTTGTTCCTGTTCAATACACTGGGAGGTGAATTTATTCCAGCTTTAGACGAAGGTGATTTTGCTGTTGATACCCGTACACTTACTGGCTCATCACTTTCTGAAACCATCGATGCAACCCTGAAAGCAGAAAAAATTCTCAAAGAAAAATTTCCGGATGAGGTCATAAAAGTAGTAGGCAAAATAGGAAATTCTGAAGTTCCTACCGACCCGATGCCTATTGAAGCTGCTGACATGATGGTGATACTAAAAGATAAATCAGAGTGGAAAAAAACAAACTCTACCTCAGAACTTGCTCAACTGATGGCAGATGCCCTAATCGATTTGCCTGGAGTATCTGCTGGTTTTCAGCAACCCATACAAATGCGTTTTAATGAGCTGATGACTGGCAACAAACAGGACGTGAGTATTAAAATTTTTGGCGAAGATTTGTCTTTACTTTCTGAAAATGCAAAAAAGGTAGCTGCTGTTATCAAAAATACAGAAGGGGTTAAAGATTTATATGTAGAACAGGTAGAAGGATTGCCCCAGGTTGTGGTCAGTTACAATCGCGACAAACTGGCTGCTTTTGGCATTTCGGTAGCAGAAGCCAACAAAGCCATCAATACTGCATTTGCAGGAAGCAGTGCTGGGCTGGTATTTGAAGGTGAAAAACGATTTGACCTCACAGTAAGGCTTGACCCTGCCAAACGAAGCAGCATAGACGATATACAAAACCTTTTTATCACAAGTCCTGATGGAATGCAGGTTCCTCTTTCACAACTTGCTGCTATTGAAGTAAAAACCGGAGTGAATCAGATTCAACGGGAAGATGCCAAACGCCGGATTACTATTGCATTTAATGTAAGGGGCAGAGATGTGGAAAGTGTGGTAAATGAGGTAAGAGCAAAAATCGAAAAACACATTAAACTTCCGGCAGGCTATTATGCTACCTATGGAGGGCAGTTTGAAAATCTTCAGGAAGCAAAAACCCGTCTCAGCATTGCTGTTCCGGCAGCTTTATTCTTGATTTTCATCCTGTTGTATTTTACATTTCAGTCAGTAAAACAGAGTTTACTGATTTTTACAGCAGTTCCCCTTTCTGCCATCGGTGGCATCATTGCCTTATGGATGAGAGGAATGCCTTTTAGTATCTCAGCGGGTGTAGGTTTTATTGCTCTTTTTGGTGTGGCTGTTCTCAATGGAATTGTGCTGATTGCCGAATTCAATCACCTTCGCAAATCAGGGCTATCAGACATTAATACAATTATTACTGAAGGAACTTATACACGTTTTCGTCCGGTATTGATGACAGCTCTGGTAGCAAGTCTGGGTTTTCTGCCAATGGCTCTTTCTAATGGTGCTGGAGCGGAAGTACAAAAACCCCTCGCCACTGTTGTAATTGGTGGACTACTCTCCTCTACCCTGCTCACGCTACTGGTTTTGCCGGTATTATATATGCTGCTTGAAAAACGAGCTGACAAAAATGATGAGACTACCCTTACCTCTACAGAAGATTCCTCTGAATTAACTGTTTCCGACTCAAAAAGTAATATCTTATTTTCAGCAGTATTGCCAAAGTGGCTTATCATACCCCGTTCTATAATTGGCGGAGTTACTGGATTCATGTTGTTATTTTCAGGCATTTCCACTAAAGCTCAGGTAGTTACTTTACAAAAAGCACTTGAATTAGCTTCGTCTCAGAATCTGACGGTAAAAACAGGTTTATATGAAATTGATTATCAGAAAAAACTGCAACATACTGCCATTGATTTATCCAAAACCAATCTGTCCTGGACGGCTGGTCAGTATAACAGCCAAAATTTTGATAACAATTTTACTGTGTCACAATCTCTTCCATTTCCTTCAGTTTTTCGTAAACGAGCTGATTTGTTTGCTGCTCAGACAAAAAGTGCAGAAAACCGACTGGTACTCACAAAAGCACAACTGACAAAAGAAGTAAAGCTAAATTATTACGAACTTGTTTATCTGTATAACTACCATAAACTGGTAAACGAGCAGATGGCAATTTTTGGAGAGTTTGTGAGGGCAGCAAAAGTTAATTTAAAAGCAGGCTCAGCCAATCAATTGGAAGTAGCTACGGCTGAAAGTCAATATGCTGACACAAAAATGTTGCTTTTACAAATTGAAAGTGATTTTAAAGCAGTTCAGGCACAGTTTAAAGTTTTGCTTAACATTTCGGAAAATATTATTCCGGCAGATACGACGAATTTAAAAAGGGGGTTGAGTTTCTCACAAACAGACTCAAGCAAACTAAGCCAACATCCTCTTTATCAGTATTATACACAACAGCTTTTGGTTAGTCAAAAATTAAAAAGCACTGAGAAAGCAAATTTTTCACCTGATATTACAATAGGCTATTTCAATCAGTCGCTGATTGGCTTTCAAAATATTAACAATCAGGATGTGTATTTTAATGGTAGCAAACGTTTTCAGGGATTTCAGGCAGGTATCAGCATCCCCTTATTCTATCAGGCTCAAAAAGCAAGAGTAGAAGCAGCAGGTTTACAGGAAAAAATAGCTCAAAATCAGCTCACTGAAACGAAAAAACAACTTCAAATCCGATACGAACAAGCCCTACAAAAGTACCTGACTTCTCAGACAACACTTGGTTTTTATGAAGAAAAAAATCTGAATCAGGCAGAAGTTTTACTTAAAACAGCTACCAAAGCCTATCATTCCGGTGAAATAGGATATGTTGAATATTCGCAAAGCCTAAACAGAGCTTTAAACATCCGAACTATGTATTTAGACCTGATTAGAGCTTATAATCAGGCTGTTATTGAAATAGAATACTTAATCAGTGAATAAAATTTGAAAAATAAAGAAATGAAAACTCGTCTTTTTATATTAATTATCAGCCTGATGGTATTGCAGGCTTGTCAGCAAAAAAACAATACTACTGAAATCAATAATCCGCCCCCAACAGCCTCTAATATCACTGAGCTCACCGAAACTCAGTATAAAAATGCTGGCATAGAAACCGGATCTGTAGAAATGCGAACCTTGAGTAATTTGCTTAAGGTGAATGGAACTATTGAAATTAGTCCTGAAAAGCAAATAAATATTTCGGCTCCCGTAGGTGGATTTGTCAGAAAAATTTTTGTTGGTTCCGGCTCAAAAGTCACAGGTGGCATGACGCTGGCAACTATTGAAAATCAGGAATTTATTCAGTTACAACAAGATTATGCCGAAAATGCCAGTCGTCTTGAATATGCCGAAACTGAATTTAAACGCCAGACAGAGCTTGCACAGGAAAATGTGTCTGCTAAAAAAAATCTAGAACTGGCAACATCTGAAGTAAAGACCCTACGTTCCCGTAATCTGGCTCTGGAACAAAAATTACTGACCATTGGCATCAATCCTGCAAGCGTAAAACAGGGCATCATTACCAATCAGATTTCGGTTAAAAGTCCTGCGAGTGGTTTTATAACTGCTGTAAATATAAACACCGGTAAATTTATAAATCCGGCTGACATGCTTTTTGAGGTGATGGATATTTCTGCTCCAATGGCACAACTTGTAGTCTATGAACAGGATATTCCTAAAATAAAACTTGATCAAAAGGTGATTATTTCACTTGCTAATGAACCGGCAAAAGAGCGAATAGCTCATATTATCAGTATTACACCTAAAATAGGTGAAGACAGAACTATAAAAGTAAAAGCTCGTCTTGACTCAGCAAACAGCCATATATTTCCTAAAACTTTTCTGAAAGCTTTCATTGAACTGGATGAAAATCCGGTGATTGCTCTGCCTGATGCTGCGGTACTGACTTTTGACAACAAAGACTATATTTTTGTATCAAAAGGCAAAAAAGGCGAAAATTATGAATTCGAAATGATGGAAATAAAAAGAGGTATATCTGAAAATAATTACACAGAAGTGATTTTTCCGGACAATACTGATACTCGTACACTCATTATTGTAAAAAAAGGAGCTTATAACCTGTTGGCTAAAATGAAAAATGCAGGTGAAGAAGAGTGATTATAAGTTCCCATGCTACCACTAAAGAACAGAAGTCTGTTCCAAAAGAACGACTTCTGTATTTTTCACCTAATATCGAAAAAAAACAAAATGTGTAATAAAGACTTGGTAAGTCTTGTGAAACCATCTCTATTCATGAAATTTATCTCAAGACTTGCCAAGTCTGAACACGAAATACAACTTTTAAATGGATATCGCTTCTATTATTTAAAAACAACAGTTCTAAAAGTAGTACTATAATTATCTTCACAATAGCAACCCAACTGACTTACACCATTTTGTCCTGTGGTCAGGATTGTATTGTCTGTTTTCAAAATCATGGCATGAAAAGCACCTGTCGATACAGATTTTACATTAGTAGCAATCTGTTTAAAACTGGTTTCATGGCCTTTGTAGTTATCACCCAGTCCGAGTTCTCCGTCATAATTAAATCCGGTTCCCCACAGAGTATGGTCTGATTTCAGAGCCAAACTAAAGTGAAATCCAGCAGCAATACTCTCTACATCTGTCATGACCTGTTTGGCTGTCAATGTATTCTGGGTAGTTCCATCCCCTAAAGCCCCATAACCGTTGTAACCTGTCATCCAGAGGGTATTATCTGTTTTTAGTATCATCCCATGGTTTTCTCCTATAGCCACAGTTTTTACATTCGTCATTACCTGTTTAAAAGAAGTCAAACTTGTCCGGGAAGAACCATCACCAAATTCGCCATAATTATTTACACCTGTTACCCACAACGTATTGTCAGTTTTAACAACATACGAAAATATACCCAAAGTTTTTGCTTCTCTCACATCTGTCATTAATTGCTTGGGTGAAGCAATCTTTTGTTTGATGGTTCCGTCACCCAAAGCTCCCCAATAGTTATCCCCTACAATCCAGAGGGTATTATCCGATTTCACAATCATAGTTCCACCATAAGCTGCTGATACCGACCTCACATTTGTCATCACCTGTTTAAAAGATGTAGTTGAGGTTTGTGTGTCATCAGCAAGCTGCCCCGTATTATTATTTCCTACCGCCCAGAGGGTATTATCATTTTTTAGAGCAAACGTATAATTATATGCTGTAAAGACATCTTTTACATTATTCAATACAAAAGTAAACCGATCTTCATTATCGGATTTGCCTGTACCCAGCAAATATTCTCTACCACTTCCTGTTGCATACAAACTATCATTTCGAATGACAAACGACTGGTAAAAACCTGCCCTTACCGTCTGATTTTTCTGAGGCTCTTCGGATGTCTTTTTACAGGAAAAAATAAGTCCAAGTAGCAATACTGCGAATATGGGTTTTAAAATATTTTTCATAGTTATTTATTTGAAATAGAAATTTTTACAAAAGTGTTTTGTTGATTTGAAGTTGTCCCGTTACCAAACTGTCCGTAGCCGTTATATCCTGTAGCCCAGAAAGTACCATCATTTTTTAATACCAGTGTATGTGCCATTCCTGCTGCAAATGCTTTTACATCTGTTAATACTTGTTTAGGTGTACTCACAATGTTATAAGTTCCATCGCCTAATTCGCCATCATCATTGTAGCCAAATGCCCACAAAGAATTATCAGATTTGAGTACAAGAGAATAATTAAATCCTGCTTTTATACTTTTAGCATCAGTCATAATCTGCATAAACTTGTTGTTCATTGCACTATAAGCACTAGTTCCATTTCCCAATTGCCCATAATTATTTCTGCCAGAAGTCCATACAGAATTATCTGTTTTTATAATAATTGAGTGATTTCCGCCAGCAGCAATTGCTTTTACATCTGACATCACTTTTACAGCAGTAGTAACATTGTTATATTTTGGGTCTTCTGTTCCGAGCTGACCATAGTAGTTGCCTCCAAGTACCCACAAGGTGTTATCATTTTTCAGGATAAGCGAATGTACATTACCAGCAGCAATGTCTTTCACATCGGTCATTAACTTTTGAAATGTCGTTGTAGCTTCATCGGTTATACCCAGTTGCCCGTCATAATTGGCACCACTTCCCCAAAGCGTATTGTCATTTTTTAAAACAAGTGAGTGACTAAATCCGGCTGAAACTTTTTTTACATCAGACATTACTTTCACTGGTGAAAGCTCTTTACCATATTTACCTGTACCCAATGCTCCATCACCAGCATCACCTGTTGCCCAAAGTGTATTATCTGTTTTAAGAATCAATGTATATTCCCCAAATGCGGAAACATCTTTCACATCTGTCATAATTTTTTCGGCAGTAGTTACTGTCTGTGTGCTTCCATCTCCAATTTGCCCAAAAATATTTCGTCCGCTTGCCCAAAGCACATTCTCTGATACAAATAATGAGTGATTAGGACCTACCGCAACCGTCGAATAAGTTACCGGAGTCTCATCATTTTTTTTACATGATAATAAGGCGGCACTCAGTAACAACCCTGATACCAGAGATTTAAGAGATAATTTCATAAAAAATTTAACTAAAAGTAAAAACAAGGCTTCTTTTGAATAAAAAAGCAAGTTCAAAAAAGCCTTGTCGAGAAAGTGAAAGAAAATTTATTTGTTATAAATGAAAGCCTTGTTGCAATCAATGGAATCCATACCGGAATTGGCATAATCTACCGGAGGGGTTGTATAGTTTTCTGAAAGACTACCAATAGTATAAGTATTCAATTGTTCAATTTGCAGATTCATAAAACCACAGCTACCATCTGCTTTTTTAAATACAGCTATGATTGGCATTATTCTGGAAGTAAGGGTTTTCTCAAGTTTAGGACCCAGGTTTTTGTATTGAGGAACCCATTCTCCGGTAGGATAGCAATATTGAACTACTTCTTTCCAGCTATAGTCTCTGGCTCTTTTTTTCACAGCATCCATCATTTCTTTTTGAGAAGGTGCTTTGGCAGGTGTCAGTTTTTTAGGCAATTCATTTCCGGCAGTGTAAGCTTCCTCTTTTTTCTTATCCATTTCCTTGAAAATCTGGGCTATTTTTGCCGGCGGGTAGTTTTTGATTTTATCTTCCATTCCAGCTTTATAAAAAAACAAATATTGCTGCCCGTCAAATAAATTATGTCCATAAGGATTGCTGCCAGATGCTGCATAAGGCTCATCAGACGCATAAAATAGCCCGGGCTCTAATTGTAACAGTCCTTTTACTTCTCCTTTTTTTACACCATCCGCAGGGTTTTTACTTTGATACTGCACAAAGGCTACATCGGGCATATAACATTCTCTGTAGTGTACAATCCCTTTAGAACGCATTTGCTGTAATAACAGTGCTTTTGCTTTTTCACTAATTCCTGAACTTATCCAAGATGTATATTGAGCATCTACAGCAGGAGTGCCATTTTTCTTTTGAAAATGATAACGGGTGAGCATATTCACTTTAAAATTGGCATCATCAAATTCTAAATAGACTTTTTTTACTGCCAGTATCTTATCCTCTACAGCACTTTTTATGCCCATTGGGACAGAGACATAATAAATACCACTTGGACCATCTTTTTTGAAATTTTGGCTTTCCAGAAAAGGGTCATTTGCATCTTCTTCTAATGCTTTTAGGTCTTTTTTGTCGGGAGTAATTGCTTTTTTAGCATCACTTTCCGGGGAACCTAAAGCTTTTTCAGCCATTTTATTTAATTTCTGACCCAATTGTGCCTGAGCCGTATTGATAAAAATTGTATGGACAGCTACAAGAGCAGCCACTTTCCAATAATTTTGTTTCATTTTTATTTGTGTGATGATTACGGCTGTAAAAGTATTTGAAGAGGAATTACCCGGATGGAGAGGATTTACCAAATGGCTTTCTGAGTTTACCAAATACATTTTTCATATTTGGTAAATTCAAAAACCACTTTCATTAACTCAACTGTTTCAATCAGGCTAATTGCTTATTTTTGCAGGATAACATCTTGAAAACAGTAGTCTCCATATCCCTCTTCTTTATTGTCTTACACGTTTTAGGACAACATCCTTTTTATTATAAAATAGATAAGACAAAAGGTCTGCCTTCTGATAATATTTATGATATTTTTCAGGACAGGGAGGGTTTTATGTGGTTTACTTCAAATGCCGGAATTTGCCGTTTTGACGGACGAAAATTTGTGAGTTATTCTAATGATAATCAAACCTCAAGAGCGGGTTCTAATATTCAGCAAGACTCATACGGCAGGATTTGGTACTGCAATTTTGATGGGTATTTATACTACATAAAAAATGATACCTTACACAATCTTCCCAGTCAGCAGGGTATTGGGTTTGTGAAATATGGTATTATAAAGAATTTACTGTTTACTTTAGAAAAGAATACCCTGATTGTTTATGACTTACGAACCCTTCAACAAATAAAACACCTTCCAATAAATACTGACAAATTGATTGGTACACACTGTTCGAATGGCAAATTTTATGTGTATTCTGATTTTTTGTATGAAATAGATACATCACTTAAAGTTAAACTCATCTCTCTGCCAAAAGATATGAGAGAAAATTTTCCGGCAAGTATTTTTCAGAATACGACAGATGGTCTGTTATTTATGTCAAAATATACTACCTTTTATTTCCTCTATCATCAGGGCGTATTCAGTAAACATGAAATAAAGGGAAAGATCTCTTTCCTACAAAATCTGTCTTTTGATGGAAAATACAACTGGGTATGTACGACAAAAGGAGTTATCAAAAGTGAGCCGTTATCTTCCCGGATAAATATTCTTCAAACTTATTTTGATGAGTTTAATATTTCATTTGTCTATCGGGACAGAGAGAATCATTACTGGTTTTCTACTATCAGCAATGGCATTTTACTGGTTACAGACCTTAATAACAATTTTATCCCCTTTCACAAAAAGACAAATGTTATTGAATTTATAGACTCCCAACTATATGCCAGCACTACCGATGATAAAATATTTACAAGAGCATTGGGGAAAGAAGAAATAAAGGAAATTTATTCCGGAAAGACCAATCATGAGGTATATTTTATGGCATTGGACAGCCTGAATAATAAAATATATACAACCTCCAGCACTTTTAAAATTCTAGACCTGCATGGCAAAATACTTCAGGAAAATATCATTGCAATTAAAGATGTACAACCTATTGATAATGCTTATTTTGCCTATGCTGCCAGTGGGAAATGTGGAATTTTGAAAATTTCGGATAACTCGGGCAAATGGCATGAGTATTTTAAAAATCTTGAAAAATTTGAAGATTCAAATTTTTTATTAGGCTCAGTACTTAATAATATTCAGGGCAAATCAGCTACTTTTAATCCTGATAATCAAACCATTTACTTTGCAACAAGCAGCGGGCTTTTTGCTGTAACCACTAAAGAGACCAAAGAAATCACCTATCAAAATAAATCCCTGTATTTCTCAAAAATCAGATACTGGAAGGGTAAGACTTATGGATTTGCCACCAATGAAAAGTTGTATACAATTGACAGCCAAAATCATATCGAACCTTTTCAGATTCAAAATCTTATTAATAATGAACAGATTATAAAATACAAGGTCTCACATCAGTCTTTTTTTCTTTTTACGGAAGCCAGTATTTACGAATACAAACCTGAAGAGCATAAAGCAAACAAAATTATTGCCCTCAATCCTGAATTTGAAATAAAAGACATTACAACTTTCAAAAATCAGGTTTGTCTTTCCACCAACAGGGGCTTTTTATTGATGAATCAAAAAAACACAATCACCTCTGCCCCACCTCAGTTCATCATAAATTCAGTGTTGGTCAATAACCTGCCCTGTTTACCAACAAGTTTATCTAATCTTACTTATCAGCAAAATAATATCAATATTAATTTTTCGGTTTTATCATTTATTCCTAACCAGAAAAATAAAATTTATTACAAAATCAATGAAGAAAGCTGGCAACAAATTGAAGACGAAACCCGAAATTTTGTATTAACCTCACTTGCCCCCGGAGCCTATACAATTTCATTTAAAACGGGTTTTGAAAATACACTCTCCTCTGAAACACATTTATTTTTACAGATTCACAAGCCTTTCTGGCAAAGCATTTGGTTTATGGCAGCAATTTTTGCTGTCAGTTGTCTCATTTTATTCCAGATTTACCGATTTCAGATTGAAAAAATCAAAAAAAGAAATCAATTGCTCCTCGACAAAATTAATCTCGAAAAAAACCTGAATCAGTTTAAACTCAAGGCAATCAAGTCACAAATGAATCCACATTTCTTCTATAATGCACTCAATACCATACAGTCTTATATTCTATCTAACGATAAAAAACAGGCTATCAGCTATTTATCTAAATTTTCAAGCCTAACACGTACTATTCTGGAAATGACAGAAAAAGAAAGTATTTCTTTATCAGAAGAAATCAAGACACTTGGTCTGTATCTGGATATTGAACAGGGTCGGTTTGACCACGATTTTACGTATGAAATACAGGTTGAAGAAGACATTGATACAGACAATACCAAAATCCCTTCTATGTTGTTGCAGCCTTATGTAGAAAATGCCATCAAACATGGCTTATTACACAAACAGGGCGAGAAAAAATTGCTGATACAATTTGAGAAAACATCTGAAAATCTGAGAATTACGATTGATGACAATGGCATTGGAAGAAAAAAAAGTGCCGAACTGAATAGTATTAAAAACAAAAAGCATAACTCATTTGCCACCAAAGCCACCCAAAACAGAATAGAACTGCTTAATCAAATGAATAATCAAAATATCAGTATCTGCTTTATTGATAAATCAAACAACAGTTTATCAGCTGCCGGCACTACTGTTGTAGTAATAATACCCATAAACTAAAATCATGAAAGCAATTGTTATTGATGACGAAAAGAGGGCACGAATTACTCTTTCATTACTTTTAGAAGAATATAATCCTGATGTATTGCTGGTGGCAGAATGTGAAAATCTGCCGGAAGGAGTAAAAGCCATCAGAAAACATCAGCCGGATTTGGTGTTTCTGGATATTGAAATGCCAGGTCACAGTGGTCTTGAATTATTAGATTTCTTTGACGAAAGTGAAATACATTTTTCGATAATTTTTACGACTGCCTACAATGAATATGCCATTCAGGCTTTTAAGTTTTCGGCAATAGATTATTTGCTTAAGCCTATTAATCCTGAGGAACTTACCAATGCCATAGCAAGACTCGAAAAGCAAAAACAGCGTCTTGAAAATATTAAAGCTTTACAGGAAAACATTAAACAAGAAAGCTTAAAACGGATTGCTGTACCTACTAATAATGGTTTACTTTTTCTGGATATAGATAAAATTATGTATATCAAGGGGGAAGGGGCATATTCTGAAATCATTTATGAAAATGATTCTAAAATATTGGTAAGTCGTAATCTGAAAAACTTTGAAGATATTGTATGTGCTGACACACATTTCCTGAGAGTACACAAGTCTTTTATCGTAAACCTGAGTTTTGTAGCTGCATATATCAAAAGTGACGGAGGAAGCCTAATACTGCAAAACAAACAGGAAATTCCTGTCTCACCGGATAAAGTTCAGGTTATTTTAGAAAATATTCAGATTGTTAAACGATAAAATTAAAAAACAGAAGCATGGTTGCTTCTGTTTTCACATTACAATTGATTATTTGGCTTTCTTTGGTTTTTCAGAGCTTGTTTTCTTTGAAGATGATTTTTCATCTGAAGCAGATGTAACAAGAGGTTTGCCATTTACACCACTTTGCAAAAATTGTCCCCAGGTCAGGTTATCTTGTCCTGCCTTTTGCTTTTTGGCTCGTTCAATCGCCATTTCAGCAGCATTTTCAACAATCCATTCAAAATTTGACTGTCCTACTGAATGTATGTCTGCATCCGGAGCCGGATTACAGAAGTCAATAGCATAAGGGATGCCATCTCTCACTGCCAGTTCGACCGTATTGAAGTCATAGCCTAAATACAGATTTAGCTTCTTCACATAATCTACCAAAGTTACCATCAGTTTTTTGGCAACTGGTCCGCCATCTTTTACATAACGCAGGTGGTGTGGGTTGCGTGGCTCATATTGCATCACATGCACACGATTGCCTCCCAGACAATAACATCTGAAATAATCCGTAAACACTATTTCTTCCTGAAGCATCATGACCAAAGTTCCTGTTTCGTCATAAGCCTTAAAAAATTCATCTACATTTTCCAGTTTGTACACATTTTTCCATCCGCCGCCTGCAAACGGTTTCATGTAAGCCGGAAATCCAATATACTGAAAAATACTTTCCCATGCCAGGGGATAAGCCATATTGCGGTAAGATTTATCGTTGGTATCAGGCTGATGCACTTTAGACGGCAGTAAGACTGTTTTGGGAACCGGAACCCCTATTTTTTCAGAAAGGCAGTTGTTAAAAAACTTTTCGTCAGCACTCCACCAGAAGGGATTATTGATAACGGCCGTTCCACAAAGGGCAGCATTTTTGAGATAAGCCCTGTAAAAAGGTACATCTTGTGAAATACGGTCAATAATTACAGCATATTCTGTAGAAGCAGCCTGAACAACTTTTTCAATTAAAACTGGCTCTGCAATAATATTTTTGCCTTCTTTCTGATTTACCCGTTCAATAAAAGCCTGTGGAAAAGTATTTTCCTGTCCGAATAGAATGCCGATTTTTTTAGGAGCAGCCATGTGTTAGGGTTGGGTTTATGGGTAAGGGTTATAACCTAGTTTTTATCAGTAGTAAAAATATACCGTTTTTGTTCCTCTTGCTTTTGCATACTCCAGAAAATGCCTGAAGTTTCTCAAATCCTGCCCGAAATTATTGCCAATATATCCGTTTCCTGTATTTACATTAAAATTTTCAAAATACCATTTAACATCCAATGTATCAAAGTCTGTAGAATCCAGTAATTCGGGTAAGTTTTTTATTTTTGAGAGCTCCTTTATCAAGCAATCTAATGTATGCAATACCTTATCTATTTCTACATTTTGGGTATTCATATCATAAATAGACGATATATCAACTCCTGTAATCTCACCTATCTGATCCAGCTCTGGAATCTCATCTTCACTTACAACATATTCCCTTTGCATAAAAATACAAAAAGTACGACTCAGATTGTATTTGACCAAAAAGTCACTTATATCATCATTCCAAACCTCCTCATTACTATCAGTAAAAATATGAACATCTAATCCCATATTAATGATTAAAAATCATGGACAGGTAATGAGGAAACATTTCTTTCCAGGTGGGCCAGTCGTGAATACCTCCACTCCGGATGTCGAGCCAGTGGTTGATATTTTTGCTTCCAAGTATGCCCGATAGTTTTTCGTTAGCCGGTCTGCAAAAATCATGTTCTCCTACTCCCAGCACAATGCCCATATCCCATAAAGCCCAGTTATCTGCATTGGGCAAAAAATCCGGCGGATTATTAAAATACACAGTATCGTCATAATAGCCTTGCAGGTGCATTTTGATGTCAAAAGCTCCACCCATCGAAAACATATAGCCTGACATTTCTGGATAACGAAAAGCAAAATTGGCAGCATGATACCCTCCAAAACTACAACCAGCCAAAGCAACTTTACCCGAATTACACTCATACATGGCTCTTTTTACTACTTCTTCCCGGATAAGAGCATCATATAAAGTATGGTTATACACTCTCACCGAAGGATGAACATCCCGATTATACCAACTGTCATTATCTATACTATCAGGACAGTAAATTCTTACTAACCCTTGTTCGATAAACCACTTTGCTGATTCAATTAAACCAAAATCTTTATTCTGGTAAAATCGCCCCATTGAGGTTGGAAAAAGGATGACAGGATAGCCGGCATGTCCAAAAACAAGCATTTCAAAGTCTCGTCCAATTTGATGTGAGTACCATTTGCAATATTCCTCTCGCATAGATTATAAAGTTAAAAATAACTTGTCAGATCAGTGATTAATAGAAAAGTTTAGTTCGTTGATATATTAATTATAAATTCAGAATAGCAAAACTACCCCTCATAACTTTGCTCAATATCTGTATAGTTTCTGAAATATAAAATAAAAGTTGTGCCTTTGTCAGGTTCACTCTCAACTTCTACCCTGCCTCCCATAGCTGCTATCTGAGATTTTACCAGATACAAGCCCAATCCTTTGCCTTCTACATGCAGATGAAACCGTTTGTAGAGGTCAAAGATTCTGTCCTTATATTTTGTCATATCAATCCCTAAACCATTGTCTCTGATAGTAATGCAGATAAAATCGCCTGTATTTTTGCTTTCTATATAAATTTCAGGCAAACGGTTGGGGTGACGATATTTAATAGCATTGGAGATAAGATTAAAAATGATGCTGTCAACATAGGGAGGAAAAGCAACTACCACTTCCTCAGGAGGATACATTTCAATAATTTTGGCTTTTGTTATAACAATCTCTTCAGTAAGCAGGCGTTTATTTTTCTCTATAATATCCGACAGTTTTAATTTTACATAAGCCTGTATTTGCCCTTTTTTAATCTCAAGAATCGTATTTAAGTCTCTTATAATGCTATCAAGTTCAACAGAAGATTGTACCATACGCTTTATAATTTCTTCCCTTTCAAGTCCATCTACATTTGGTAATTTTAAAAGTTCACCCAGTCCCATAATTCTGGCTATTGGAGATCGCAGATTATGGGCTGTAATAAAAGCAAACTGTTCAAGCTGATAGGTATATTCTCCAAGCTCTTTGTTGGTTTCGCTAAGCTCGTCTGTTCTGTGCAGGACTTCTTTTTCCAATAAGCTGTTTCGTTCCTTTATTTGTTCATTTTGTTCTTCAATAATAGCCTTGATTTGTTTAAGTTCTTCATTCTGCCAGGAAAGTAAATCACGTTGTTGCTCTATATGCTGCTGTTGTGTTTTGAGTTCTTCATTGAGTGAGATAATTTCTTCATTCTGAGTAAGAATATCCCTCGTTCGCTCTTCTACTTTTTTTTCCAATACCACATTCTGTTCTGTCACAATCCGAAGATTGTCAGCTTCAATCTGCCTTATTCGCTCATGGAGTCTGAATGTTTTACTTATCAGCCAGGCAACATAGGCAAGTGTAGGTAAACCGAAAACAATCAATGAAAATTGTAAAATACTATTCCTGCGAGCAGCTTTCGCAACAACAATATCAGCATCGGCTTCAATTTTTTTTTCAAAATCAATCAGTCTAAGCTGATAGTCGTACCAGATTTTAAAGGGTATCATGCCCCTGTCTTCGTTGAGAAATTTTTTAAATTTAGTGAGACTGTCAGAATCCACCAGCTTTACCATATAACGACAAAAAATCACATAACTATCCAGCGAATCTTTAACAACATACAAGCCCTTAAGTAATGAATCAAGTGTTTGTTGAGATTCAGGAATACTCTCCATTTGATGTTGCAAGAGCGTTTTTGTATCTTCAAACACAGGTTTGATATCTCTGACAGCATTATTAAAATGGGTAAGATGCACTTTTTCTTTTGTAAGAGCATACGCTCGAAGGCTTTGATCGATAGCCTGTAAAAATTGTGTAAGAAACCGATTGGAATTATGAATAACATTTTCTCCTTCTTCTTTTAATGAAACGCTTTCTAATGCAATATCCCGATTATGCTGTGAAAAGAGTGTCATCAGAATTATCATCAAGCCTACAAGGCTAACACAGGTGTAGATTACATATTTCTCAATAATTGTCTTCATAAAAAGGGCTGTCTTTTTGAAGTGGTTCCTGATATCAACAAAGGAAAACACACTACAAAAACTTAAAACCTGTTATACTAACCTTAAATATAAATACCCACCATATTTCGTTATGTCAACCAGTTCAGTTATGGTTTTTCGGGAAAATTTGCTGTCAGTCCTGCTTCATTAATTCCTGTGGAGTAGGCAACCACAAGCCAAATGGGTCTTCCTCAAAATGACTGGTAAAGGCACTTTTATAAGTTACTGTTCTTAAATCATCTGGAGAAATATCACGAGGGTCAGCATGCCCCATTACTTTGGTAAGCTCCATCATATCTTCATGAAAACCCTTAAAAAACTTGTGAATACGAGTTGATTTTTCATTGATAACCAATCCATGCATCCGCCAGGGGTCTGACGAAGTAATACCGGTAGGACAATGTCCGGTATGGCATTTAAGTGCCTGAATACATCCTAAAGATAGCATGGCAGCCCGGGCGGTGTCAATAATATCTGCTCCATAAGCAAAAGCCAGTGCTGCATGAACAGGTGTAAAAATTTTGCCGGAAGTAGAAATTTTTACTCTGTCTCTAATCCCTGCTTCTTTTAGCTTTTTGTCCAGATAATTTGCAGTTTCTATTGCTCCGCCATAACCAACATAGTTTACAAAAAGATTAGGTCCGGCACCGGTTCCTCCATCTGCACCATCAATCTGTATGGCATCTGGTCCATCTTTCGTCACTTTCATGGCTTCAACCAGCAAATCAATCTCTTCAAGCCGTCCTACTGCAAATTTAATTCCTACAGGCAGGTTGGTAATTCGTCGTACCCGTTTTATGAAATCAATCATTTTAAGGATAGATTCTTTGGGAGTATTACCAAGCATTTCGGCATGTTGTGAAGGAGAAATTACCGATTTATAAGGTTCAACTTTACGAACAGCAGCTATTTCAGGAGTTACCTTTTCGGCAGGCAGGTGTCCGCCTATGCCTGGTTTTGCTCCCTGCGAAATTTTCACCTGAATCATCTTAATGTTTTCATGCTGCTTTACCAACTCTGCCAACAACTGGTCGTTAAGTGTACGCGTCGGCTGCCCGTTAGGAAGTGTAGCATGATCGCCCACACCAAACTTTCCGGTGCCTATCTGAAAAACCACATCATTGCCTGCAATACCATGCGGTCCATACCCTCCTTCACCCGTATTGACATAACAAACCTCCTTTGCTCCAAAACTGATACATTCAGCAGCTCGCCAGTTGAGCGAACCATAACTCATTGCCGAGACATTAATTACATTTTTTACTACAAAAGGTTTAATATCGGTTCTGCCTTCTCCCACGATACATTCATAGTTAGCAGGTTGTGCCACATAAGCCGGGAAATTACGATGCAGTATCCTGACATTGGTGGTATTATCAGAATCGTTGATATCAAGCTCTGTTCCAAAACTGGTCAGTGATTTTACACCTTTGGCTTTTTGATAAATATAATCTCTTACAATTTTTGGAATAGGACGACCATTGGTATTGGTTTCATTAAAATATTGTAAAATTTTATCACGAAAAAGGTCTTCTACAATATACCTTCCTCTGCCCAACGGACCATAGATTCTTATCAGAGAGTGGTCGTCCTGTATGTAAAAATCCCGAATCAGAAACAAAGCTATTGCCAGAATCAGACATCCAATTCCTACCCAAATATTCAGAAAATAGCCTGCAGGAATACATGCCAGAAAGAGGACAATTACGATATACTTTACAGGAAGGTCTAGCGGTGGATGATATGAGGGAGAAATCAGTGCTTTTTCTTTTCCTAGTTTTTCTATACGTTTCTGAAATTCAGAGCCTTCTTTTGAAAGATGATAAGACATAGGTTTGTTCGTTTATATTTATCGTAAAATTTGACTAATCAGAGCACAACTAAGTTAAATTACACCACAAGAAACACACCCGTATGGCAAGAGGCAGATAATTAGTATTTAATTGATAAACCCTTGCAAGGGCAGGTTTTACTTGATTGTGTACCAATGCTTACATATAATGAAATAAGCATTTTTTGTGCCTGCAATAAAAGTAGGGGCTTTAGCTGAATTGTCAAAATCTGCTTTTAATTTATAATAATTTCAATTTCAGGAATTATAAAACACCCAATAGTCTTAAAACTGTAATCCGGATAGCAACTGCGAGCCAGCATTACAAACTGCAACGGACATTCTTTTCAATACTTAACAAGCAGAAAAGCAGGATACTGTTTGATTCTTTCATCCATTTTTTACTATTTTCGCCTTTCTCAATACCGCTCATCATTTTTATTACCTCTGCAAGCATTCTGATTTAATTATTTTACATCATCATGCATAAAAAACACTATGAAAACATCTGTCTTATTAGCAAGTTTAGTACTGTTTACGTCGGTAACCCATGCTCAGGTTTTGAAAAAATTAAAAGACAAAGTGGAGCAAAAAGTAGAAAAAACAGTAAACCCCAACGCATCAGGTAATAATTCCTCTACCGAAACCAACACGACTACCAGCAATACCAACGCCAGTACTGCTAAAATACTGACTGACTATTGCCAGAAAGTATATCAGCTGGAATCAGGAGAGAGTATGGCTTATAATGAAAGCAGACTTGGCTTTGGAACTGATCAGAAAGGCTATAAAATTATAATTAAAACCAAAAATGGTTACAAACTTCTGGAAAATGGCAAAACAACTCCCCTAACCTCTCCACCAACAGAATTGCTGAAAGATGATGCAGAAAAACTCCACCATAACGTAACTTTATCTGACCAGGAAGTAAGAAGCAATTACGTAAAAACAAATGCCATGTACGAACAAATTATTGTCTATAAAGGCAAAACCATTGCAACTTTTAAAATGCTTCAGGGGATAGTAGTTTCTCAGGATAAAAACCACCTTTATGCAGCAGGCACCGAGTTTATCAATAACAATATGGTTTATAACCTTGTTTCTCAGGATGGTAAAAAAACAAAATTACCAAGTATGCCCATGCTTGTGATGATGAGTGATGACGGTTCTGTGGGAGGGGCAGCAATATCAGAATACAACATACAGAGTGAAAAAAACTCCAATCCAGACCCTTCTACCATGGGGATTATGCACCTTTACCTGACAAATGGCAGTGTAATTAATACCACTATGGAAGATTTGCAGGGTAGCTGGATTCACAAAGCAGGGAAACTGATAACTTACAAAAACGGTCAGGTACTGGTAGATGGCAAGCCAACTTTTACACTAAGCAACGAAACATCAGGTGAAGTTTTTGTTAATGACAATCTTACTATGGCGGTAAAAGTACATGAAGGCTCCATTGAGTTTTCTGACGGTATAAAACCTGAATGGGCATATAGCATAAATAAAGTAACAATTGATGGAAAAACTTATTTCTCCTGGTTTACAGTTGATTTCAGTACCAAAACTATTTATCTCTGTAAAAAAGAATTTTAAGGTTGCTCTGGGGCTGATTTTGTGGCTTTGTTCGCTAAATGTTACTGCTCAAAACTATAAAATAATATTCGGAAAAAACTACCAGAAAGCCTCTCTGTTTGTCAGTCAAAATTATCATTCTATTGACTCTGTTTGCCGGAAATATCAGGCTCCGGCAAACTTTATTTTGGCATTGGTTTTTCCTGAACTTATCAGATATGATGCCCTTTCTGACCAGATGGAAACCAAATCGCTTGAAATACTCTATGTAAATTGGGGTAAAGAATATGCAGATTTTTCAATAGGAAGATTTCAGATGAAACCATCTTTTGTTGAAAGACTTGAACAAGACATACATTCTCTGAAAGACACTTCTTTTCTCAAAGAATCCGGATTACAAACATTACTCAATCTTCAGGATGAAAAATCTGTTCGAGAGAAACGTATTTTCAGAATGGAACAATTCGGTTGGCAAGTCAATTATCTGATTGCATTTTATAAATTATGTGAACAAAAATTTGTCCATCTTAATTTCAGAGATGATACCGAGAAGTTGCATTTCTACGCAACAGCTTACAATTCGGGTTATTGGAAAGACACAGAGAAACTCAAAAAGATGCAAAAATCACATTTTTATACCATTGCAAAATTTACCACCCAAAAATCATACAATTATGCAGATATAGCAGTTTTTGCATTTAAAAATGAAAAACCATCAATCAAAAACCATTAATTACCAACATATTAATGGTTTAGTACATGCAATTTTTGCAAAAAAAAAAATATTTTTTTTACCTGAGAAATAATTTTTATGACTATTATTGGCAATGTTAAAACTGGATAAAGTTCTGGTTAATAAATTGCTATAATATGAAATCCAAACTATTTTTTACAAGAGTATTATTGCCTGTGGCAGTAATTTTTATTTCAACTGTTTTGCTGGCACAATCCACCCGCTGGTCTGAAGCAAAAGCAAAAGATTGGTATACCAAACAAGGCTGGCTGAGAGGTTGTAATTTTCAGCCAAGTTCTGCCATAAACCAGCTGGAGATGTTTCAGGGAGATACGTTTGACACAATTACCATAAACCGGGAACTTGGATGGGCTGAAAATCTGGGAATGAACGTAATGAGGGTATATTTACATCATCTTTTGTGGACTTCTGATAAGGCTGGCTTTAAGAAAAGACTTGATACATATCTGGATATTTCATCAAAACATGGTATCAAAACACTATTTGTTTTTTTTGATGACTGCTGGAATGATACAGCTATACCCGGCAAGCAACCAGAACCCAGGGCAGGTGTACATAATTCAGGTTGGGTACGTGACCCTGGAACCATGATTTATACCCATCCGGATACTCTAAAAGTGCTTGAAGCTTATATCAAAGATGTATTGACAACCTTTAAAAATGATACCCGGATTTTGATGTGGGATTTGTATAATGAACCGGGCAACAGTGGACAATTCATTAAAAGTATGCCATTGCTTCAAAGTGTGTTTAAATGGGCAAGAGAGGTAAATCTTTCACAGCCTGTAAGTGCAGGTATTTGGGCAGGCGGAACTGGCTTTAACGAACTTAACAAATTTCAGTTAGAAAATTCAGATTTAATTACTTACCACAATTATAATTATATTGACAATCATAAAAATATGATTGATACACTCCGCAAATACAATCGCCCTTTGATTTGTACAGAATATATGGCACGTCGAAACGGGAGTATTTTTTCATTGATTATGCCTATGCTGAAACAGGAAAATGTTGGAGCTATCAACTGGGGTTTTGTAAGTGGCAAAACTAACACCATTTTTGCATGGGACACTCCCCTACCTGACGGCAAAGAACCTCCTTTATGGTTTCATGACATTTACAGGAAAGATGGAACCCCTTTCAGCCAATATGAGGTGGATTTTATCAGAAAAACCACAGGGGGCAGACAAAGAAAGAAATAAGCATTGTTTTTAAAAGCTGACAAAAAATCTCAGATAATTGAACATTCAAAGATTATTTCATTCTCTCTTAGTTTTTTTACAGACTAAATATCCGATTTGCCAAGGCATTATCCAACTAAAAACCTGACAACAAGACAATTACTCCCTCAATCAATTTTTATCCTATGTCTGTTCCTGACACAATAAAAACCATGAAATTAATCATAGAAAAGCATGTAGGAGTAGTTTTAACAACTGTTGTGGTATTGACCTTCCTGATAATCATATTAAATTATTTAGGTTTCTTTACACCTTATAATTATCTGACAGCTCAATGGGATGTAGCTCTTAATAAACCAAGAATTTTGAAGTATGGCGAGCCGGGGTTTACCGATAAACAATGTTATAAAATTGCTCCACAGTTTGGGTTCTCTTATGACATTGTTGCCGGATGTGTGGTAAGTGAATCCCTTATCAATGGTGTTAATTCCTACAATGCTGTAACTACATCATACCTAAACAAAAAACTTGGAAAAAATTGGGAGGAAAAGTTTAACTTGAGTGTCGATTCCATGTATTTTGCTGACCAAGCGGTTGCCATTCGTGATACAGTTCTCAAAATTGACCAAATTAAGCAGATGAACCAATTCCTCGATTCTGTTTCCAATGGTCAGAGGCATCTCTCTGTTTGGGTTTTACCACACAAAAATGATGACTATAATGTTAAAGTTGGCGAATTAATGCCAGACAGTTCTATTACTGTTTTTTGTTACTATCAGATTGACCTAAATAGGTTAAATATAGTTTCTGCTTATTATGAGAAGAATCTTTCAAAACAAGATACGAAAAAAATACCATGAGATTTGACAAAATCCTGCCGGCAGAGCCACTCAAACCTTATATCAAATACTTTGTGGTTTCCGAAAATAGGCAGGAAAATCAATATAAGGTTTTTCCTTCTTCAGGGTTAGTCATAGGGTTTCAGTATCAGGGGCAACTTTCGGCAATTGCAAATGAAATGACCACAAAGCTGGCAACTTCAGGCATAACCGGAATTTCTGACAGCTATAAAATATTTAAAAACGCTACAAACACGGGGACTATTCTGGTTTATTTTACCGAAATTGGGCTTGCTCATTTTACAGTTAGTCCTGCAAATGAATTGTTTAACCAAAGCATTTCGCTCAATTATATTTTTGACAAAAATAAAGTAACTGAAACCGAAGATAAACTGGTATCAGCCAAAACAGACAGACAACGCATTGCCATAGTAGAGCAGTTTTTTTTATCGCAACTCAAAGACACTCAACAGGATAACCTCATTGTAGAAGTCGTCAAACTCATCTATCAGTCAAAAGGAAGCATTAAAATCAGGGAGTTACACGAAAAACTATTTATCAGTCAAAGTCCTTTTGAGAAACGTTTCAGAAAACTGGTAGGTACTTCCCCCAAAAAATTTGCTTCAATTGTCCGCTTCAATAACGTCCTCAATCAGCTAAATACGGAGAAATCACTCACCGAAATTTGCTACGAAAACAATTTTTTTGACCAGGCACATTTTATCAAAGATTTCAAACAATACACCGGCGATACTCCCGAACAATTCAAAAATCACTTATAAAAAACGATTTTTTACAATCACAGCTTTCTTGTTTTTCGGAATTTTGCTTCATCATACAATCAAAAACCTTTAACAGGAAAAACAATGTTTACAATAGAACAAATCAAAGCAGCACATTCAAAAGTAAAATCAGGTGCCGATTTTCCAAAGTATGTTCAGGAGCTGATAGCATTGGGAGTCACTTATTATGAAGCCTTTGTTTCGGACGGACATATCGACTATTCCGGAAAAGATGGCTACCAGATTTCCTCGGCATCCAGGTACAATCCGTTGGTTGTAGCAGAAGAAAGCAACATAGCCCAATTTAAAAATGAGTTGAAAGCCCATCAGCAGGGCAAAACAGATTACATGACTTTTTGTAACGACTGTGCCAATTCCGGCGTGGAGAAATGGGCTGTTTGTATGAAAAAAATGACCTGTACTTACTATGACAAAGCCGGCAATGAATTGCTGGTCGAAATAATACCACAATAGAAAACTATGTGATAATAAACCCTTAGTATAGTAACTCAACTATATTACATCTCTCAGGGTTTTGTATTAAATTTGAACTGACAGTTTTATAAACTGGTTAATATGCAGCAATGACACAATACATAGAAAATTCCATTGTCATAGATTCAAAAACCGACACTGTCTGGGAAACTTTAACCCAGCCGAGTTTGATGAAAAAATGGATGGGAGAGCTGGAAATTTATACAAACTGGAAAGTGAACAGTCCTGTGGTGATGACAGGTTTTCACCATATAAAATTTGAAAACAAAGGAATTTTATTGGGTAATCAGCCTAACAATAGGCTGGTTTACAGCCATTTAAGTTCCATATCTGAACTGCCCGATGATACAGATAATTATACAATCCTGGATTTTTTGCTCACATCTCTTGAAAACCGGACAAAACTGACTTTGACAATCAAAAACTTCCCTACAGAAACTATTTTCAAACATCTTGAATTTTATTGGCAAATAACTCTTGTAATTATCAAAAAAATAGCCGAAGAACAGACGTTTTTCTGCTTTAGAAACCTTACCCAACAACTATAAAATTCTCCAGTTCAGTTTTTGCAAAAAATTATGCTCACTTTTTATCCCGGACCTTCCAAAGTTTATCCTCAAATAGCCCAATACCTACAAGATGCTTATTCTTCAGGAATCCTGAGTGTCAATCACCGTAGTCAGGCATTTATGGATATTTGTAAAAAAACACTTGAATTGCTTCATCAAAAACTTAATATTCCAAGTGATTATTCCATTACATTTGTTTCATCAGCCACTGAAAGCTGGGAAATTATAGCCCAGTCATTTACGAAAAATGCAGGTTTACACCTCTACAATGGGGCTTTTGGAGAAAAATGGTTTGAATATGCCGACAAACTCAAACCCGAAAGCTGGGCTTACGAATTTGAACCGGAAGAATATATTTTGCCGTCAGAAATTACTTTTCATCATGAAACTGAATTGATTTGTCTGACTCAAAACGAAACTTCCAATGGTACACAGGTCAAGCCAGAATATATTACTCAATTTAAAGCAAAATTTCCGGAGCCTTTGCTGGCAGTGGATGCCACTTCTTCATTAGGTGGAATTGCTTTACCATTTGAGGAAGCAGACTTATGGTTTGCTTCTGTGCAAAAATGTCTGGGTTTGCCAGCCGGGCTGGGTTTGCTGATAACTTCTCCAAAAGCATTAGAAAAAGCTAAAACCCTGAATGACAACCTGTTTTACAACAGCTTTTTGTTCATGCACCGAAATATCAGGCAGTTTCAGACCCATTATACCCCAAATGTGCTGAATATTTATTTGCTGATGCGGGTAATGGAACGGGTTGAAACTATTGACCTTCTTTCAGAAAAAACGAAACAACGGGCAACTGATTTATATAGCTTCTTTGAAAACAATACTGCGTTTCAGCCTCCGGTAAATAATCCGGATTTGCGTTCTGATACAGTACTTTGTCTGAAAGGCGAAGAAAAAGAAATTGCCAGCATCAAAGAAAAAGCCAAAACATCCGGAATTACTCTGGGAAACGGATATGGGGCATGGAAAAATACAACATTCCGCATAGCCAATTTCCCTCAGATTACTGACAATGAATTTGTAAAATTGAAAGAGTTTTTCACAACTTAATAATAACATATCATGCAAAAAACCAGTTTAATCATTTCTTTTATCTTACTGAGTTTATCACTTCTTGCACAACAAAAAGAATATGACGAGGCAAAAGAAAACATAAACAAAGGAAATATAAAGGAAGCTATTAAGCTTCTTGACAAAGTCATAAAGAAAGACCCCAAATTCATAGCTGCCTATTTAGACAGAGGTACTGCCAGATACCAAACGGGAGATATAGAAGGAACTTTAAATGATTACAACAAGGCATTGGAAATAAACCCCAGATCAGCTGATGCTTTCTGTAACAGGGGAATAGTTTTATCAATAATTGGGAAAAAAAGAGAGGCTGTTGAAGATTATAAGAGTGCTTTAAAGTATAACCCTGATTTGGTAATAGCTTACGACAAACTTTCAGCATATTATGTAGAAGCAGGACATAAAGATAGTGCTGTTGCGTTGTATGATGATGCGATTGCCCGGTATCCATTAAAAGCATATTATTATTTACAACGAGGACTTTTAAAATCAGGAAAGGGACAGCTAGAAGATTTTGAAAAATCAATTAAGTGTAATCCCGAATTTGCAGAGGGGTATTATAATATAGGACTAACTTACCATAGAAATGAGCAATTAAGTTCAGCTCTTACTTATTATGAAAAAGCTCTGACAGCTACTGAAACTTATGTTTGGCTTATAGGAGCAATATTAAACAATATAGGAGACATCAAACGTCGTGAAGGTGATACAGAACAAGCCTCTCTATTATTTTAAGAAATCTATTGAAGTATATCCCAAATCACCTGATCCATATTGTAATATTGGTAGAATTGAAGTTAGTAATGGAAATTTAAACGAAGCTATAAATCAGTATATTAAAGCTCTTAGACAAGACCCTAATCATGCTTTCACTTATTATAATCTCGGGCTGGCTAATTTTTATAAGCAAAATTATGAGCTGGCAATTGACCATTATACCAAATCAATTGAACTAAATTATCAATCCACTTCTGTTTATAACGATCGTGGGATGGCTTATTTGTTTAGTAAAAAGTATCAGACAGCTCTTGCAGATTTTACCAAAGCCATTGAAATAGATAACACATACGCCAGAGGCTATAATAATCGCGGTCTTGCTAAACTTGGCTTAAAAGATTATAAAGGGGCTATTGAAGATTATACACAAGCTATTAAACTAAGACCTGAATATGGGTTAGCCTTTAAAAATAGAGCCGAAGCATATCTGATACTTGAGGAAAAAGAAAAATCATGTGATGATATAAAGAAAGCTAAAGAGTTAGGGCAGGAAATCACTAAGGAAGAAATGAATAAGTTTTGCAAGTAAACCCAGTTCACATTTAATTATGAATCTCAATTACCTCCACCAGCATCATCTTATTATTCTGGAAGCCATCATGGGTTCGCAGGCGTATGGTACGGCATTGCCTACTTCCGACCAGGATATACGAGGAATTTTTATATTACCTGAAAACGATTTGTTTGGCATGGATTTTACGGAACAGGTCAGTGACGAGAAAAACGATATTGTTTTTTATGAAATCAGGCGTTTTTTGCAATTGTTGCTTACCAACAACCCCACTATCATGGAGTTGCTCAACATTCCCGAAGATTGTATTGTGAGCAAGCACCCGGTTTTTGATAAAATTTATGAATACAGAAATCAGTTTATCACCAAAAAATGCAAAAGTTCGTTTGGCGGATATGCTGTTGAGCAAATCAGAAAAGCTCGTGGATTGAATAAAAAAATGATGCAACCTGTAGAAAAAGAACGAAAATCACCACTTGATTTTTGCTATGTAATAACCGACACAGGCTATGGCAGCACCGAACTCTCAAAATTTCTTTCCCAAAAAGGCTGGAAACAGGAAGATTGTGGCTTGGTCAATATCCCGAATATGAAAGAGGTATATGCCTTATTCCATGATGAAAACCATCACTTTAAAGGGATTATCAAAAAAGAAAACTCTGATGATATAGCGTTGAGTTCTGTTCCGGAAGGCATCAAACCGGCAGCAACGCTCACTTACAACAAAGATGGTTTTTCATCGTATTGTAAAAAATATCGGGAGTATTGGGAATGGGTGGAAAAAAGAAATCCGGTACGATATAACCAAAATGTAGAAATTGGAAAAGGATATGACTCAAAAAACATGATGCACTGCCACCGACTGCTTGATATGGCAATAGAAATTGGGGAAGGTAGAGGCATTAACGTAAGAAGACCCAACCGTGAGGAGTTGCTCAGCATCAGAAAAGGAGATTTTGAATATGAAAAACTGCTGGAAGATGCCGAAGCCAAAATCAAGAGAATGGATAAAATCTATGAAAAATCAGACCTGCCGGAAGAAATTGATGCTCAACTTGTAAACAATTTATTGATTGACATCCGGAAAATGTTTTATAAAAAGTAAAATGTAATTTTCAGGCTAACCCTTATGAGGGTTAATTTTTAGAAAATCAGTGGATTATTTTCAACCCTCATAAGGGTTTAAGCAGTTATTTACAAAGTAATAAGTATCAGAATATTATTTAACTATATGTTTCAGTCTGTTTCAATAAGTCGTTTTCTTTTTGTGTTGGTTGTGTTAGTAGCCGTTTCCTGTAAAAAAGATGACCCCACCGCTCCCACACAGGAAAATAACCTCGCTTTGGGAAATCCCAGCAATGCCGGTACTTCTGACGATGACAATTACCTGATGACAAAAACCCAGTTTACTTTGTCTTACAATCGTTCGAGAGGAACTGCCAACTGGGTAAGCTGGCACCTGAGTGAGGCATGGCGTGGCAATGTCAGTCGACAGGATAATTTCAGGACAGATACCGAACTACCCTCTTCATGGTTCAGAGCAGCCACCTCAGACTATACAGGCACTGGCTTTGACCGGGGGCATCTTTGTCCTTCTGATGACAGAACCCTGACGGAAACAGATAATTCGGCAACTTTTCTGATGACTAACATCATTCCGCAAGCACCCGACAACAACCGTGAACCCTGGAAATATCTGGAAGAATATTGCCGGAAACTTTCTGAAAACGGAAATGAGCTCTATATCATTGCCGGAGCTTATGGCGAAGGCGGAACCGGCTCTAATGGGGGTACAACCAAAACAATTGCTGATAAAAACATTACTGTTCCGGCAAGGCTTTTTAAAGTAATTCTGGTTTTGCCTAACGGCGAAAATGATTTAAAAAGGATTACCTCATCAACCCGTGTCATAGCCATTGACATTCCAAATAAACAGTCTTCAGATAACTATAGCTGGGATTATTACCGGGTTTCTGTAAGAAAAATTGAAGAGGCTACAGGTCTTGACTTTTTCTCTAAACTATCATCAAGCTTACAAACCAGTCTTGAAACTAAAACTGATAATGAAACGATACAGTAAATTGTTAAATGGTTGAATTGTCAGATTGTTGGGTTTAAGTTATTAATTTATCAATACCACACTTTAACCATTCAAAAACTATTTCGTTTCCTTTTCAACTTTAATGCCAACACTCATGATTCCAGGTAATGGATCCTGACGCATGTATTGTTTGATGGTAAATGTATATTCTCCCTTTGCCGGAAAACTTACTCCTGACAAACAAACCAGCTGACGGTCATAGATATCACCCAATCCATCACCCAGTGGCTCGCCGGTCTTGGCATCATACAAAGCAAGTTCCTGCAAACGAGTAGATAATACTTTTCCGGAAGCATCTTTGAGTTCGTAGGTTACATACAGATTATAATAAGGATATTGCAAGGCATGTCTAATATTATATAAAATACTGTATTTCAAAGCATTATCCTCTATTTTAAAAGTAAATTTCTGCTCATCCTTAATTAGCCATGCATAATCATCAAACTTATGATAATCATCTATTATAACATTGGGATTACAGGACAATAATCCTGTACCAATCAAAATCAGAGCAGCAATAAAACTTATTCGATGCATATAAAACAAATAGTAACGAAATATGTGGAAACCACTTAAAATTTACACTTGAATATCACCTGTTTATTACTTTTTTCAACTCAAAATAATAAGTAGGTCATCAAATGGATTAAATATTTGCAAAGGTTAGAAAGTTTAGGCAATTTCAACAATTAAATTTTTAAGGACTCAATAATCAGCAAATTAATGATATGTATCTAACACTATCAAAAATGTCAGACGATATAACTTCTAAGAAATTAGAAGCAACTGGCAAAATAGACGACTATTTAAAAACAGAATTCGAGAATCGAACTTATGGAGAGGGTATCAAGTGTTGCATTTTAGTTTTGAATTGTCTCAAACCTAACAAGTTTTCTCCCTATGATTTTGAAACAGGATGTATAATCTCTAAAAAATATACTAAATCCCAAAAGTATTTGGAATTTGATTTTAAGCTAAATTATAAGGAACTGAGCAACACTCAGACAGAAGAAGAAATAATTGAGTTAATCAAGAAAGGCATTACTATATCTTTTTTGGAGATAAGTAAAATGGATATCCCCAAATTTAATTTTGATAATTTTTATACCGATTTAAAAGAAATATTTAACAAAAGAGGCTGGGAGAATAATGACTATCCATTTAAAAATATTCCATTTCCTGAATATCTTTTTAAAACCAGTAAAAAAATTCCATTAATGAAGGAAAGTATATTTTGGGAACTGCTAGAAAGCTCAAGAAAACTCTCAAGAGATAGCTATGAGCAATGTGAAGTAATGATTTCACTATTAGAAGTTCATTCAGCAAAAAACATTATTGGTTTTGAGCATCTATTAAGAATATTATTACAAAAATTGGTAGTGTATTAAAAGTGTTGAATATTAAAGAAAAAGTGATTGATAAAAAGAGCAATTACTCTATCATGAACGAGAATAGATTTAGAAAAACAAATGGTTTTTCGGGTAAGTCTTTTGATACG
>JAESFG010000415.1_pt1 | contig 42091 bp, 34 predicted proteins | sample 9269371 | NCBI WGS metagenome assembly JAESFG01 (sample SAMN14506227, study PRJNA617093) | algae metagenome | isolation source: Aetokthonos hydrillicola CCALA 1050 (B3-Florida) and co-occurring... | place: USA: South Carolina | collected 2013-01-01 | reverse complement strand
GGGGAACCTGCGGTTGGATCACCTCCTTTCTAAGGATCTTAACAAACAGACCGACTCGCCTTGAGCAGCGAGAAGGTCACGTGTCACCAGCCCCCGATAACGCTTCGCTACCAACTTGCAAGGATATACTCGACACCCCGCAGCACACGCTGCGGGGTTTCGTGCTTTTACCACCGCTCGTTTTCCCTGCCCACATACACTGATCGCATGGACGATGCATTTCTCAGCCAACTCCGCTGTCCGATCGACCCGGAGCGGGAGGCCACGCTTTCCCGCGTCGAGCAGCAACTCGTGTGCTCCGGTTGCTCCGCTCACTTCCCCATCAAGCAGGGGCTTCCGGTGCTCGTACCCGATGAGGTCGAACTCCCGGACGGGATGCGCGAGGTGAGCCAGCTCCCGTGTCAGCGGCGCGAGAACCGGCGGCGTAGCACGAATTGATCTGGTTCCGCGCACCCCGCGCTGCTATCCGGCGTGCGTGCGGAACTTCTTGAGCCATCTCGTTTGGGTCGCGGTCGCAGTGGCGACCGTGTTTGCGCTCGCGCCGCCGGCCCGCGCCGCGGAGGTGCCGCGCGACCTACCGCAGTACGACCTCGACATCTCGTTTGACCCGAACACGCACCGGGCGACCGTCCGCGAGCGCGTCACCTGGACGAACAACACCGGGGCCGCCACCTCCGAACTTGCGTTCAACTTCTACCCGCACTACCGCGTGCCCGCTGGCGAGGCGCTGCTGTTCGCCAAAACCCTGGAACTGCTGCGGCTTCAGCCGTCGCTCGGGATCGACCGCGACGGCCGCACCGGCGACATCAAAGCCGCTCAGTTGCTTCAGCCGAACGGCCCGCCGGTCGCGCTGAAGTGGAGTTACGAGGAGAAGAACCCGACCGCGCTGCGGTTCCAGCTTCCTGAGCCGGTGCAGCCGGGGCAGACGCTCGCGGTCGAACTGGTGTGCGAGGTGCGGCTACCGAACAAGCAAGGGCGGTGGGGCTACTACGAGGGCGTGACGTACTTCACGAACGCGGTGCCGCTACTGGCGGTTGCGGACGCGAAGGGCTGGCACCCGATGCCGTTCGTGCCGTGGCACCAGCCGTGGTACAACGAAGCCGGGGTGTTCCGGGCGACGCTCACCGTGCCCGAGGCCGAAAAAGTGGCGTGTTCGGCCGCGATCAAGCGTGAAACCCGCAGCGGCGACGGGTTCAAGCGGGTCGAGTGCGAGCCGTTCGTCGGCCGCGACTTCGCCGTCCTCACCTCCGCCCGCTACCGCGAGTTCACCGGCACCACGAAGCTCCCGGACGGTCGCGACATCGCGCTGAAGGTGCTGGCGTTCCCCGAGCACGAGTTCTACGCCAACGAAATCCTCAAGACCGTCGGCGAGGCGATCCCGGTCTACTCGCAGTGGTTCGCCCCGTACCCGTATTCGCAGTTCACGGTCGCCGAGTCGTACTTCGGGTGGAACGGGAACGAGTGCGCCGGCCTCGTCATGATCGACGAGCGCATCTTCGGCATGCCGCACCTCGCCCGCGGGTACGTCGAGTACCTCGTCTCGCACGAGACCTGCCACCAGTGGTGGTATAACCTCGTGGGCACCAACGGGTACAGCGAGCCGTTCATGGACGAGGGGGCGGCCGCGTACTTCACCCACCGGCTGATCGACCGCAAGCGCGGCCGCAACAACGAGTTCCTGGACTGGCCGAAGCAACTGGAGTGGCTGCCGAACATCAACCGCGAGAACTACCGCTACGGCAGCATGTTTCACGCGATCCGTAACGGCGAAATGATGCCCGCGGCGCAGGAACTCCCGCAGTACAAGAGCCTGTTCGGGCTGTTCACTGGCGCGTACGACCGCGGATCGAAGGTGTTCGGCATGCTCGAGGACCGGCTCGGCGAAGCCGCGTTCATGGACTTCATCGGCGGGCTGGCGAAGAAGTATTCGTGGCGCATCCTGAGCGCGGAACAATTTCGGAAGGAACTCGAAGCGTACACCGGGCGCGACTGGGGCGAGTTCTTCGACCGCTGGGTATACGGCAAGGGTCTGGTTGACTGGTCGGTGGAGAAGGCGACCGTCGAGAAGGCGGGCGGGCCGCGGGCGAAGGCCACATACAGCGCGTCGGTCGTCATCAAGCAGAGCCGCGAGTTCACCGAGCCGACCGTGCTGGCGTTCGAGCAGGGCGAGCGGACGGTGCGCATCCCGGTCGGGCCGTTCGCGGAGCAGACCAAGTTCGACGAGTTCGCCGCGCGCGTCACCCCGCTGGGCGAGAACCGCTGGCGGGTCGATGTCGAACTGCCGTTCGAGCCGTCGCAGATCGCCATCGACCCGGATGGGGTGTTGCTTGACGCCAACCCGGGCAACAACGCGTGGAAGTCGAAGCCGAAGGCGCACTTCACGCCGCTGTACACGATGCTGGACGAGACGAGCTTGACGTCGGACTACGACCGCTTGAACGCGGTGTGCGGGCCGTGGGTGTGGGGGCCGGCGGCGCAAGACCCGTGGTACACGCGCTCGACGATGCTCGGGCTGCGGGCCGGGGCGTTCCGCAACGAGAAGTTCAACACCGGGGCGTATGTGGCGATCCGCTCCGATTATCGCGACGCGGTGGTGGGGGCCGACGCGCGGATTTTCGCCCCGCACGCGGAGTTCGGGGCGAACGTGGAAGCGCGGATCGCCGGGCCGTTCGGCGGACTCGACGGGCAGAGCGGGCCGGTCCGCGCGTCGGTGTACGCCCGCAACATCCGCCGCGAGAGTTCCAGCCTTTACCTGCCGCCGATGTTCTACGACGAGGTGTTCGCGACCTATCAGGACAACTTCCTGCCGTTTCCGCGGTTTCGCGGCGGAAATCAGCAGGGCGGTGAGCGATACGACTCGCTGTGGTGGGCCGGGTATCACGTGCGGCTGAACCTGTACACGCCGTACTGGGACCCGGAGTGCGGGGTGTGGGCCGACGCGGTGGTCGGCGGCGGGCAGGCCGACTTCGACCGCGTCAAGGGCATGGGCCAGGGGCGAATCGAGTTGGCCGGCGTTCACCCGCTGCCGGAGTGGACCGGGCCGTTTCGGGTCGCGCGGCTGGCAGTCCGCGGGGTGGGGCAGGTAGCGACCCCGCGGCAGGGGCAGTTCTTCGCGCTCGGCGGCGGCACGCTGTTTCGCGGGTTCGACCTCGCGGAGCGCCAGGGCAGCGCATTGTGGGTGGCGAACGCGGAACTGCGCTTCCCGCTGGCCCGGAACGTGACGTGGGACGCGCTCGACCACTGCATCGGCGCGCGGAACGTGTGGCTGGCGACGTTCTACGACGTCGGGGCGGTGTACGCGAACCGGCGGCTGGTGGGCGGGGACGTGGCGCACGCGATCGGCCTGGGCCTGCGGGTGGACGTGGCGATCTTCAGCTTCATCGAGCGGGCGACACTGCGGGTGGACGTGGGCAAGGCGCTGAACACCAGCGCCCCGGTGCAGGTGTGGTTCGGCGTGCAGCACGCGTTCTAGCGGAGATGTGCATGGCCCTTCCGCCGTTCACCGAGTCCGGCGATTTGCCTGTCGGAATTCATCCGGCTTCGCTCTCTAATGTCGCTCAGCGGTTCGGCAGCGGAACGCCGCAGCGGCAACTCGTGTTCGACCGCCTCGAACGTATCTGCCGGATCGCGGTCGCTACCGGCCATGTCGCCCGGCTCATCGTGTTCGGCTCGTTCGTGACTGACAAACCGGGGCCGAACGACGTTGACGTGTTCGCGCTGATGGAAGACGCGTTCGACGCGACTCACCTGACCGGCGAGGCGCAACTGCTATTCGATCACCGCACCGCGCAAAGTCACTTCGGGGCGAGTTTCTTCTGGCTCCGTCGGCTGTCGGCGTATGAAGGCGAGCAGGCCGCGATAGAATGGTGGCAAGCCAAACGCGGCGGAGGGTTGCGGGGCATCGTCGAAATCGTGCGAGACCAGCCATGATCGCGGACGACAAGGAACTGGAAGCGACCCTGGAGCGGATTCGCCGCTTCCAAATGCAACTGGCACACCTGCGGCGCGTCGAAACGATCCCGGCCAACTACCGGCTGTCGTCGTCCGGCTTTCTGGCCGAAGTGGATCGCATGCAACTCGAAGTGCGCGAATACCTGTCGCGTTTGCCGACCGAACTCGCCGCGGCGGGCTGACGCGGCGAGTTCGACGACATTTACGCCTTCTTCGGCTTCCGCTTGGCGGCTGCCCTCGGCTTGGCGGCCTTCGCCCCCGGGGCTTTGGCCTTGCCGGTCTTCTCGCGGAGTTCCTCGATCTTCTCAGACGCCTCCGCCTTTGTCATCTCGTCGGAGACCTCTTCGCCGGCCTGCCGGGCGAGCGTGTGGACGTAAGACTCCTGCGCGCCGGTCATCGGCTCGTCACCGGTCGTCCACTCGCTCGGGTCTTTGACGGCGTCGGCCGGAATATCGTCGTTGCGGTTCATGGTATACCTCCGTCGGGCGATGGACGGAGATAAAGCAATACGTGTGCCAATTTACACAGGGTTACGCAGAGCGGCGGGTCAACTTCGCGCGGGCGGCCAGCGCGACCGCGCCGATGCCGAACAGTAGCGCCGCCGGCGGCGCGGGAACCGGGTTGCCGCCCACCGGCGGCGAACCGGTGTCGGCCTGCTGCACCACGAACGGCCCCGGCGGGTCGATCGGGCCGGACTCGGACAGGTAGTTGAAGTTCGTCGTGTTGCCGATCGAGATCGTGATCGGCCCGGTCAGCCCGACGCCCGGCGAAACGGTGATCGTTCCCAGGGTGTCGTTCGCGCCGGCCACGACGTCCACGCCCGGCTCGCGCGGCGGGAGGTTGTCCAACGGGTCGATCAGCGAGAATCGCACTTCCGTTCCGTTCGGGTCGGTTTCAAGCCCGAAGCCGAGCCGCTCGGTCGTGCCGAACACGTAGCGGTCCGGGCCGGCCGGGGTCGCGAACACCAGCAGCGGCGGGTTCGTCACCTCGGTGCCGAACTTCAGTTGCAGGTTGTACGCGGTCAGCCCGAGCAGTTCCGGCACGCGCAGGGTGAAGGAGAACGGCTGCCCGGGGGTGTAGGTGGACGGCATGCCCTCGACCAGCGGCAGCGTTTCCGCCCGCGCCGGGCCGGCCGTCAGCCCGACCGCCGCCATCACCGCCAAAACCGCTCGTGTCATCGCGACCCTCCGGTACGCCGTGTCTGTCTCCGCTTCGTGCGCGGGTTGTCAGTGTGGCAGCCGGGAAACCGGCAGACAAGGCCGAATCGGCGAATCCGGCAAAGTCGAACTTATCGGCACCTTCGTTCGTTGCCGCCGGGAAACGGGCGCGTTAACTTGACCGTACTTTCCCTCTCACACCCCAACCGCGGACGTGCTATGGCTACCGCCTCGTTGCCCCCTGCGCCGGTCTCGGATCGGTACGCGCAGCAGTCCGTTCGCCTCCTGACGGCCCTCGCGAACGGCTTCGAGGGGGCCTTCGCGGTCCGGCTGTGGACCGGGGAGACGTGGCGGCACGGCACCGGCGAGCCGCCGTTCACCCTGGCGCTCAAGCACCCCGGCGCGCTGCGGGCCATGTTTTGGCCGTTCGACAACATGGGCGTCGGCGAGGCCTACGTCTTCGACGACTACGACATCGAGGGTGACGTCTTCGCCTTTACCATGTTCCTGAAGCACCTGGTGAAGCTGCGGCAGTCGCGGACGCTGTGGTCGAAGCTGTCGCTGCTCCGCGGGCTGACGAAGCTGCCGCGGCAGTGCAACCCGCGCGACCCGGCCAAGATCGGCCGGCCGGTGAAAGGCGACCACAGCATCGCTAACGACAGCGCGGCGATCTCGTTCGCCTACGACCTGTCGAACGACTTCTACAAGCTCTGGCTCGACGAGCGGATGCTCTACACCTGCGCGTACTTCCGGTCGCCGGACGAGAGCCTGGAAGACGCCCAACTGCGGAAGATCGACTTCCTCTGCCGCAAACTGCGGCTGAAACCGGGCGACAAGTACGTGGACTTCGGCTGCGGGTGGGGCGGGCTGGCGATTCACGCGGCCAAGCACTACGGCGCCCGGGTGACCGCGGTGACGCTGGCCGGCGAGCAGGCGAAGTGGTGTGAGAAGGCGGTGGAGGCGGCCGGCGTCCGCGACCGCGTAACGATCGTGTACAGCGACTACCGCGACTTCAAGGCGGTGGGCGAGTTCGACAAGGCGTCGAGCGTGGGCATGGCCGAGCACATCGGGGTGGCCAACCTGCCGGTGTTCATGAGCAAGATCTACGAGTGCCTGCGGCCGGGCGGCTGCTACCTGCACCACGGCATCAACCTGCGGCCGCACACCCCGTACCCGGCGTGGACCGCGTTCGCCCGGAAGTACGTGTTCCCCAACGGCGAACTACACTCGGTCCTCCAGGCCCAGGAGGCGGCGACGCGGGCCGGGTTCGAGGTCCGCGACCTCGAGAACATCCGCGAGTCCTACATCCTGACGCTCGAAAACTGGGTGAAGCGGCTGGAGGCGAACCACGACACCGCGGTGAAGCTGGTGGGCGAGGCGAGCTACCGCGTGTTCCGCATCTACATGGCCGGGGCGACGCTCGGGTTCAAGTCCGGGGTGTACTCGCTCAACCAGGTGCTGCTGTCGAAGCCCAACGACGGCCGCTCCGAACTGCCGCTGAACCGCGGCGACTGGTACGCGAAGGGGATGGACGTGACGGTGTGAGTGCCGCAGGCGCGAGCGTTGAGCGGCGGCTCCTGCGGGGGGCGGCCGCTCAACGCTCGTCATGTCACTTCAGTCGGAGTGACGCAGTTGCGGTTGTGACGGGATCCAGGGGTTGAAACCCCTGGATCCCGTCACAACCGCAACTGCGTCACTCCTATTCACTTCTTCAGCCGCGACCGCACGTCGGCGAGGACGGCGTCTTCGTCCGGGAACTTACCGGTCGCCAGCTTCGAGTAGATGAGTTCGCCGTCCACGGCGACCTCGAAGCACCCGCCGCCGGCGGGCACCAGCGTCAGGTTTGTCACCTTCTGTTTGAGCGCGGTCAGCAACTTGGCCGTCAGACCGACGGCCTTCGGCTCGTAGCCTCAGAGCGAGCAGTAGCGCAGTTCGATGTGCATGAGCGTGTCTCCGGCGGTGCGGGTCGCGGGGTCGGGCACCGCCATTCTACGCCGCGGTCACGCCTGCGGGTCGGCGGTGCGCAAGAACGGCTGTAACCCGAGGTTCGGCGGCCCGGTGTGGACGATCAGGTATCGCACCCCGCGCCACTGCTCCTTGCCGGCGACCACCTGCCCGGTGAAGTGCGACGCCTGCGCGTCGCGCATCTCCTTCGTGTCGAACTCGCCGCCCTCGCGGAACAGGTACACCTTGGCGCGGTCGCGGCCGTTGCGGGCGACGAAGGTGACCACCGGGACGTATCGGTCGGCGATCTTCTCGTACCCGCAGCCGACCCACAGGTCGTAATCGAAGTCCCACGGCAGGTTTTCGGGCAGCTTCTCGGCCGCCAGCCACTTCTGCGTGTACTCGCGCGGGTTCTGGACGCCCGCGTCGTTTGCCCGCACGATGCCGTCGGCGTCCGCCGCCGGCCGCTGCGTGAAGATGCCGACGCCGACGGCGATCAGCACGAACGCCGCGGCGACCAGCCCGCCGTAGCGGAGCGCGGTGCGGCGCAGCGCCGCCCCTTGCGCCTTCGCCGCTTGCGTGACCAGCCGCTCGCGCAGCCCGGAAGGGACCGGCACGCCGCGCATCGCGAGGCCGATGGCGCGGTCGAAGTTCGCGGCGGCGCGGCCGAGCCGGGCGCACTCGGCGCAGGTCGCCATGTGGCCGTCGAGCGCGGCGGTCACGTCCGCGCCGAGTTCGTCGATCCCCTGACCGGCGGTGCGGCGCAACCGCAGGTAGAACTGAGCGTCACGGCACTCCATCGGTCACCTTCTTCGGGGCGGCGTCACCAGGGAGAGGGCCGCTCCCGTCTGCGGTTTCGGGCGGCATCAGGCGGCTCTTCAGGTACGCCTTGCCGCGGGCCAACCGCGACATCACCGTCCCGATCGGCAGGTCCATCTGCTCGGCGATGTCGCGGTAACTGAACTCTTCAAAGTAGAACAGAATAATGGGCGTTCGGAACGCCTCGTCCAGTTCGTTGAGCGCCTGCTGAAGTTTGGCCGGGTCGATGTCCGGCACGTCCGGCTCGGCGCGGCCGGGCAGTTCGCCCACCGCGTCGAGCGGCACCACCTTGTGCCGCTTCTGGTCGCGCACCTTGTGCAGGTACAGGTTCCGCAGGATGCGGAACAGCCAGGCGCGGGCGCGGTCCGGCTCGCGCAGTTGCGGCAGGCGTGCGAGCGCCTTGCCGAACGCCTCCTGGGTGAGGTCTTCCGCGTCGGCCGCGGTCCCGCTCAGCCGGTACGCGTACCGGTAGAGGGCCTCGTAGTGGGCGTCGATCAGTGAGTGCAGCCCACCGGACGGCATGGCGGTCCCTCAATCCACACGAACCCGAACCCGGCCGTTTATTCCCCCCGCGTCGGGGAATCTCCCGGTTCCGGTCGCAAATCCGTACCCGGAAGGGGCTTCGCCTTTGTACTGCAGAAGTGAAAAAGGGGGTAATATCGGGAATCGGAAATTTTTGGGGAATAACCTCAACGACTTCGTATCTATGTGGTCGTGGGCGAAAACGACGGCTCGTAACGCCGGCACACAAGTGCCAGAAGTCGCGACTCAGGAATGAGTTGTGGCGATCGTGTTAAGACGCTGTCGCGTTTGCCCGAGAAACAGAAGGACCGCGCCCCCGGATTGGCCGGGAACCGTGCGTTGCCCCCTCTGTTGTCCCACCACGGTCCTCCGCCGAATAAGCGGAGCCAAACGGAGTTCTCACATGAAGCGGATCATCGTCGCGCTGGTGCTGGCCCTGAGCGTCGTGTCGGTCGTTGGCTGCGGCGGCGGCGCCACCTCGGGCACCAAGAAGTAAGTCGACGCCCGCTTCTCGCGGGCTTCCGCCACGCGCGGGTGAAGGGCCGTGTGTTCCCAGGAACGCACGGCCCTTCGTTTCGTTTGACACCTCCCCACTTCCGCCGGGTGCCGCCGTGCGCCGAATCGTGCTGCTGATGCTGACTGTGGCGTTGAGCGTGACGCTGATGGGTTGCGGCGGGGCGCGCGAGCGCGGCCGCAACAAGGACTACGACCGCCCGTCCACGCAGAAGTGAAACCCACCCCCAACCCCTCCCTACAGGGAGGGGAGAAGGAGTCGACAGAACTCGTCAACGTTCACGGCTCTTCCGCGGTTTTCTCCCCTCCCTGTAGGGAGGGGTTGGGGGGTGGGTTCGCCTACCCCCGCTTCACCCGCTCCAGCGCGTCGGCGGCCTGCCGCGCGGCCGCGGGGGTGTCCTTTCGCATGGCGCGGTCGGCGTCGCGCAGCGCCTCGCCCGGGGCGACGACCGCGCCCGCCACAGGCGCGCCGAACGCCTCCGACGCAGCCCGCAGTGTCTCCAGTGCCGCCGCCCGGAGCTTGTCCGCTTCGGTCGAGCCGTCGGCGCGCCGCCGCGTCGCGTCGGCCAGTCGCGTCTCGGCGTCGCGCAGCGCCGCGGCGGCCGTGACGAGCGCCGCGTGCGCCGAATCCGTCGCGTCGAAGGTGTCGGCGCCTCGCGCGAGCCGCGCCGCCAACTCGGTCGCCGCCCGCCCCAACTCGGCCGCCCGTTCGGCCTGCCGCGCGACCGCGACCGCGGGGTTGTCGAGCCGCGCGGCCAACTCCGCCCGCGCCGCGTCCTGGCGCGCGACGAGGTCGGCGGCCCGCTTCGCCCACGGCTTGCCCGCGCCTTCGGTCGCCAGTTGCCGGAAGAAGTTCGCGGCGTTGTCGGCCTCCGCCCTCGCCCCCCGGGCCAACCCGACCCGCACCGCGTCGGCGGCGAGTTGCGCGGCCGCCGCGGCGCGGGTGGCGGCGTCCGAACCGACCTCGGACGCGAACTGCCGCGCGTCGCGGGCGATTGCGGACTGCGCGCGTTCGATCGCGGCGAGCGGGTCGCCGGCGACCGGCTTGAGTTTGGCGGCGAAGTCGTCCGGCAGGCGGCCGATTTGGGCCTGAATCGCCCGCTGCCGCCGCTCCAGGTCGCGCAGCGCCTCCGCCCGCGCCCGTGACGGCAGGTACTCGTCGGCCGGGTCCGGCGCCCGCGCGGCCGGGGCGAATGTGGCCTCGGGCACCTTCGGCGCGAGGTCGTCGAGCGCCGCGGCCAGCGCCTTCAGGTCGGTGCCGACGCGGTCCGGGTCGGACTTCGCCCGGAGTTTGGCGTAGAGGTCGAGCGCCTTCTTCTTGAGCGCCTGCCCGTCCGGGCCGACGCGGGTGCGGGTGAACTCCTCCCACTCGCGGCTCAACTGCCGCACCGCCTCGTCGGAGGTGAGCAGCTCCTTCGGGTTGGCCGCCGCGGCGCGGCGCAGCGCCGCCAACCGCCGGACGCGGGCCGCTTCCGACTCTAGCCCGTTCAGCCGGTCGCACAGCCGCCCCACCGCGGCGGCGGCGGAGCGGACACGGCAGGCCGCGTCCGGTTTCGCGTCGCGCAGCGCCGCCTCCGTCGCTTGCACCGCGACCCGGGCCTCGTGCAGCAGCACCTGCGCGTCGGGCGAGGCGACCTGCGCGAGCTGCCGGCCGGCGTCGCCCACCGCGGCCGTGACCGCCGCGCCCGGCCCGTCGGCGTCCAGCGCGTCGGCCGCCGCGGTCAGCTTGCGGAACGCCTCGTCGGCCTTCGCGTCCGGCGGCGCGGCGCCCTCGAGCGCGAGCTTGAGCCGCTCCAGCTCGCGCCGCACCCACAGTTGCGACGCGGACACGTCGTGCTGGACGCTGTCGCGGAGGTCGGCGACGGCGGCGTCGAACGCGGCGGCGACCCGCTGCTGGCGGTCGCCCAGCCCCGGGAGGTCGAGGGCGGCGACCGCGGCGGCGGTCTTGCGCTGCTTGTCGGCGTGCGGTGCCAGCCGCTTCGCCAGCGCCTCCGGCTGCCGCTCGAACGTCCGCAGCGCGCGGTCGATTTCGCCGTTGCTCGCCTCGAAGTCGGCGCGGAGCTTGTCGAGTTCGGCGCGGGCCTTCGTGTGCCGCTCGCCGACCGCCGGGGCGCGCTCGGACAGCACCGCGAGCGCGCGGCCGGCGGCCTTCATGGCGTCCTCGGCCCCCGCGCCGCCGCGGCCCAGGAACTGGACCGCCAGCGCGGTGTGCCGCACCGCGTCGTCGCGCGCGGCCTTCACCGCCTCGTCCGGCGGGAACGTCAGCCCCTCGACGGCCGCCGCCAGCGCCGTTTGCTCGGCGCGGAGGGCGGATTTGGTGGCGTCGGGCAGGGCGGCGAACGCCCCGGCGGCGCGGACGCGGTCGAGCAGGTCGGCCTGCCACTGCGCGAACTGCCGGGCGGCGAACTTCGGGTCGGCCCGCTCGGCCGCGAGCCGGTCGAAGGCGTCCGCGAGCCGGGCGAGCTGCTGCGCGTGCTTCTCGCTCGCGGCCAGCGCGTCGAGCAGGTTGCCGGCGGCCGCCAGCTTGCCGACGCGGGCCAGCTCGTCGGCCGTCGGCATCGGCGCGCCGGCCAGCCGCGCCGGGGTGCCCAGCCGGGCGAACACCGACGCGGCGCGCCGGGCGTTGGCGTCCAGCGCGCGGGCGACCGCCGCGACCAGCGCGGCGCGGGCGTCGGCGTCGGTCTGCCGGGCCGCGGCGTCCAACTCCCGCAGCCGGGCGGCGAGTTGGGCGACCTCGGCCGCGAACCGCCGCAACTCGTCGGCCTTCGCGGAATCGTGGGCGGCGCGGAGCGGCTCGCTCTCGGCCAGAAGTGCGGCGAAGCGGGCGCGGAGTTCGGCCTGCGCCGCCGCGAACGCCGGCCCCGGCGGCGTCTTCGCCAGCGCCGCCTGGTCCGCGGCCAGTGCGGTCAGTTTGAGGCGGTCGAGCGCCGCCCGCGATTCGCGGCGGTTGCGCCCGGCCAGTTCGGCGAGGGCCGCGAGGGCGGCACGCAGGTGCTCGCCGCTCGCCGCGAGCGCCTCGGCGCGGGCGGCCGGCGAGTCGGTTTCGGCGCGGCGGAGCGCGTCCTCGGCGGCGAGCACCACCGGCACGACGGCGCCGACCGCGGCCGCGAGCGGGCGCGCCGCCGGGTTCAGCGCCGCGTCGTCGGCCGCCCCCTGAAGCTCCGCGCGAGCGGCCCGCACCTTGTCGCGGGCGTTTCCCAGCCGCGAGGCGAGGTCGAACGGCAACTCGCCGCTCCCGGCGGCCGCGGTCTGGACCGCCGCGGCCTCGTCGGCGGTATCCTTCAGGTCTTTTTGCGCGCCGGCCAGCGCGTCGCCGAGCGCGTCGCGGGCGCAGGCGATGTCTTGCTCCGCCAGCGGCGGCGCGGCGGCGGCGACCCGCAGTTCCGACCACCCGGTTCGCGGAAACGCCGCCGCCTGCGGCCCGGCGTCCGCCCCGGCCGCGCGGCCGTCGGTCACCACCACCCGCACCCGCACCACGTCGCCGACGCGGGCCTTGCCGCTCAGGTCGAACTCGAACGCGGCCGCGGCGCGCGGCGCCCCGGCCCCGGACAGCGCCAGCGGCACCGACACGACGTTCGCGTCGTCCGGGCCGACGACGTACTGCAACTCCGCCCCGCTCACGCCCAGGTCGTCGCGCGCGGCGAGGGCGATCGGGATTCGCGCCGCCGGCGTCACGATGCGCGGGCGCGCGGCGAGGCCGGTCAACTCGTCCAGGCGCGGCGGGGAGTCGGGCCGCACGCGGACATCAGCCACGACGTCGGTGCGGAGGCGCTTGCCGCCCGCCTCACGCACGAGGACGAGCCGCAGCGTGCCGCTCGCCCGCGGCTGGAGTCGCGCGGTCGCGCCGAGCCGGTCGGGGGCGAAGTCGAGGCCGATCGGCTCGCCCTTCGGGTCGCCGTCCGGCTTCCAGTCGAGGTGCCCGGCGGCGGCCGGCTGCGTGAACGCCAGGTTGAACGTGACCGTGCCGAACTGAAGCACCTCCACGTCGCCGAACGCGCCCGGCGCGCGCCGCAGCCCGCCGGCTGCGTAGCCCGGCGGGCGCACCTCGACGGCCGTCGCCGGCGCCAGCTCGACCGGGTCCAGGGCCGACACGCGGAACCACCCGCTGCGGACCCCGCCGACCTCCACGCAGTAGTCGAAGTCGGCCGCGACCGCCGGCCGGGTGTGGTGGAAGGTGAGGCCGTCGGCGGTCATCGGGGCGCGGGCCTCGGGCGCGTCCGGGCCGTCGCGGGTGACCAGCGCCGCGTCCGGCGGGCCGGCGGCGCGGGCGGCCCGCTCGGCGTAGGCCGACAGCGTGACCGGGCCGCCGCGGCGGACCACCGGCTCGCCGGACGTGACCACCACGCGGTACGCGCCGCTTGCGGCCCGCGCCCACGGCGTCGCCACCCGCTTCAGTCGCTCGACCGAGCCGGGCACCAGCGCGGCCGTCGCGACCACCGCCGCGAGCGCCAGCGCCGCGCCCGAGACGAAGCCGACGGCCGGCGCCACCGGCACCGCCTCGGCCCGATCGACCCCGCTCAGCAGGTGGGCGGCCTCGCCCGAGTGCCGCGGCGCGGCGACCGCGTCGAGCAGCCGCGCGCCCAACTCCGGCCACCGCTTCGCCACCTCCTGCGCCACGTCGGCCAGCGGCAATTCGCCCCGCAGCGGGATCAGCACCCACCGCCACGCGAGCACCCCGACGGCGGTCACCCAGAACGACAGGAACAGCCCGCGCGCCCACGCCGGCAGCGCGAACCCGGCGTCGAGCAGGAGGACGAGCGAGGCCGCCCCGAGCGCGGCGGCGACGAGCCGGCTGGCCCCGTGCGCCGCCCGCAGCGCGCGGACCCGCGGCGCGACCGCGGACAGCCACTGCTCGACGGCCGGCACGGCTGACATGAGCGCTCCGACGGGGCCGACACGGACGACAACGGACGCGACGACGACGGGTGACTAAACTATACCCGCACCCGGGCCGCGGCGGCAAGCGCGGCCCGCCTCGCCTTTCGCCCCGCGGAGCGCTCGCCCGTCATGGTGTCACCGGAACGGCTGGAGTCGATGCAGAAGGCGTGGGCGCGCGTGCTGGAGCGGTTCGGCGCCGCCCCGCCCGACGTGTACCCGGCGTTCGACGCGCTGGTCGCCGCGTACTCCGCCCCGGAGCGGCACTACCACAACCTCGAACACCTCGCCGAGATGTTCCGCGTCATCGAGCGGCTGTCGGGCACCGTCGAGAACCCCGACGCGCTTCACCTCGCCGTCTGGTTCCACGACGCGGTGTACGACTCGCGGGCGGCGGACAACGAGAAGCGGAGTGCCGAACTGGCGGTCGATCTGCTCGGCCCGCTCGGCGTGCCGGCGAGCGCCATCGAGCGGGTCGTCCAGATGATCTGGGGCACGGCGCACACGCCCGACGGCCCGCCGCCGTCGGCGGACGCGCGGGTGCTGCTGGACGCCGACCTGGCGATTTTGGGCGCGGCGGAAGGGCGGTACGCGCGGTACGCGGCCGACATCCGGAAGGAGTACGCGTGGGTGCCGGAGGCCGACTACCGCGCCGGCCGGGTCGCGGTGCTGGAGAAGTTCCTGGCGCGGCCGCGGGTCTACCACACGCCGCTGATGTTCGAGGAGGGCGAGGCCCGCGCGCGTGCGAACATGCGGGCCGAGATCGCCGCCCTACAGGCGAAGTGACCAAGCGGTGTTTCGTGTTTCGTTTCTCGTGTTTGGTGCCTGACGGACGCCCGGGCACCCTCACAGTTGAGTGACCGCACCAAACACAAAAAACCAAATACCAAACACCAATCAGCCGCGGATACGGAAGGTGATGCGGCCGCGGGTCAGGTCGTACGGCGAGATCTCGACCTTCACGCGGTCGCCCGGGATGATGCGGATGTAGTGCTTGCGCATCTTCCCGCCGATGTGGGCGATGATCTCCCCGCCGACGTCGAGTTCGACGCGGAAGGTGGTGTTCGGCAGGGCCGTCTTGACCCGCCCCTCGACCTCGATCGCGTCCTCTTTGACCTTTTGCATTCAATCTCCCGGCGGAAACAAAAAGACCGCCGGCGGTAAACCCGCAGGCGGTCGTCCTGTTGTATTGTACCGCCTCGACGGGCCGATTACGATCCCGAACAGAGATTCGTGTCGGATCCTGTCCGCCCGCTGAAAGTCGGCGTTCGGAGCTAAAGCCAGGTTTTGCAATACTATACGGAAAGTCAGAAATTTTCCGAATTCCGATTTGACTCCGCGAAATCATCGCCCACAATTTCACTACTGGTAATATTGCCAGTATTTAATCGACTTCCGGCACGGGCTGGCGAATCCGTACGTTCGGTCGGTCCTCTAATGTGCGACGCCCGCCTCCACCCATGAAGAGAGTGCGGGAAGGAGGGACCACATATGAACTTGGAAAACTTCACCGAGAAGGCCCGCGAGGCGCTCGCCGGGGCGCAGAAGATCGCGGCCCGACTCAACCATCAGCAGATCGATTCGGAACACGCGCTCCTGTCGCTACTCGATCAGGAGAAGGGACTCGCGCCGGCCATATTGCAGAAGGCCGGGGTGTCGGTCGACGCGGTCACCGTCAAATTGCAGCGCGAGATCGACCGGCTGCCCAAAGTGACGGGGCAGGGGGTCGAACCGCGGCTGACGCAGCGCCTGATCAAGCTGATCGACGCCGCCGAATCCGAAGCGAAGAAGCTGAACGACGAGTATGTGTCCGTCGAACACCTGTTGCTCGCCGCGACCGACGACACCGGCACCGCCGGGAAGACGCTCAAGGAGTTCGGCCTCACCCGCGAGCGGCTGATGAGCGCGCTGAAGGAGGTTCGCGGCAATCAGCGCGTGACGACGCCTAACCCGGAAGAATCGTATCAGGCGCTGGAGAAGTACGGCCGCGACCTCACGCAGTTCGCGCGAGCGGGCAAGCTCGACCCGGTGATCGGGCGCGACGAGGAGATCCGCCGCGTCATGCAGGTGCTCAGCCGCCGCACCAAGAACAACCCGGTGCTGATCGGCGAACCGGGTGTCGGCAAGACCGCGGTCGTGGAAGGCCTGGCGCAGCGGATCGTCCGCGGCGACGTGCCGGAAGGGCTGAAGGACAAAACCATCGTCGCGCTCGATATGGGCGCGCTGATCGCGGGCGCGAAGTATCGCGGCGAGTTCGAGGAGCGGTTGAAGGCGGTGCTCAAGGAGGTGACCGGGTCGGAGGGCCGCGTCATCCTGTTCATCGACGAGATGCACACCATCGTCGGGGCCGGGAAGGCCGAAGGGGCGATGGACGCCGGCAACCTGCTCAAGCCGCTGCTCGCCCGCGGCGAGCTGCACTGCATCGGCGCGACGACGCTGGACGAATATCGCCAGCACGTCGAGAAGGACGCGGCTCTCGAGCGCCGCTTCCAGCCGGTGTTCGTCGATCAGCCGAGCGTGGAAGACACGATTAGCATCCTCCGCGGGCTGCGCGAGCGGTACGAGGTTCACCACGGCGTGCGGATCAAAGACGGCGCGCTGGTGTCGGCGGCGGTGCTGTCGAATCGCTACATCGCCGACCGCTTCCTGCCGGACAAGGCCATCGACCTGGTCGATGAGGCCGCGGCCAAGTTGCGCACGGAAATCGACAGCATGCCGGCGGAACTGGACGAGATCTCCCGCCGCGTCATGCAACTCGAAATCGAGCGCGAGGCGCTGAAGAAGGAGACCGACCGCGCCTCCCGCGACCGGCTCGAAAAGCTGGAGGCGGAGTTGGGCAACCTGAAGGCCGACGCCGACGCGATGCGCGCCCGGTGGCAGGCCGAGAAGCAAGCGGTTCAGCAGGTGCAGGCCGTCCGGGAGGCCATCGAGCAAACCAAACTGGAGGTCGAGAAGGCGGAGCGCGCCTACGACCTGAACAAGGCCGCGGAACTCAAGTACGGGAAGCTTCCCGCCCTGGAGAAGCAGTTGGCGGCGGCCGAGGCGACGTCCTCGCGCGACCGGGCGAACAAGCTCATCAAAGAAGAGGTCGGCGAGGAGGAAATCGCCGCGGTGGTGAGCCGGTGGACCGGGGTGCCGGTGACGCGCCTTATGGAGGGCGAGAAGGAGAAACTCCTGCACCTCGAAGACGAGCTTCACAAGCGGGTGATCGGCCAGGACGAGGCCGTGACCGCGGTGGCGGAAGCGGTGGTGCGGGCGCGGAGCGGGCTGAAGGACCCGAACCGGCCGATCGGCTCGTTCATCTTCCTCGGCCCGACCGGCGTCGGCAAAACCGAACTCGCCCGCGCCCTCGCCGAGTTCCTGTTCGACGACGAGAAGTCGATGGTCCGCATCGACATGTCCGAGTACCAGGAAAAACATACGGTGTCGCGTCTGGTCGGCGCGCCGCCGGGGTACGTCGGGTACGACGAGGGCGGGCAACTGACGGAAGCGGTGCGGCGCCGGCCGTACTCGGTGGTGCTGTTCGACGAGATCGAGAAGGCGCACCCGGACGTGTTCAACACGCTGTTGCAGGTGCTCGACGACGGCCGGCTCACCGACGGGCAGGGGCGGACGGTCGATTTCAAGAACACCATCGTGATCATGACGAGTAACGTCGGCAGCGGGCGGATTCTGCAATACAAGGGCACGCACATCGGCGAGGTGTACGACCGGATGAAGTCCGCGGTGCTGGAGGAGCTGCGGAAGGCGTTCCGGCCGGAGTTCCTGAACCGCATCGACGACATCGTGGTGTTCCACGCGCTGACCGAGGCGGACCTGACGAAGATCGTCGAGATTCAGCTCGGCAACCTGCGGAAGCGGCTGGCGGAGCGGAAGATCTCGCTGACGCTGACCGAGGCCGCGAAGACCTTCGTGGTGAAGACCGGGTACGACGCGGCGTACGGCGCGCGGCCGCTGAAGCGGGCGATCCAGAAGGAGATCGAGACGCCGCTCGCGCGCCTGCTCTTGAAGGGAGAGGTGGCCGACGGCGGCGCGGTGACGGCCGACTACGACGCGGCGCACGACGCGCTGGCGTTCGCCGCGAAGCCGGCCTCGGAGTGAGTGAAGGGTTGGCGGTGGAGGACAACGAACCCGCCGGGCGGACCACGTGTCCGCCCGGCGGGTTCGTTCGCGCTGTCGCGGGCGCGCCGGGCGTGATACCGAGTTGCGTTGATTCCCTTCGGAATCGCCCGGCGGCGCGGGTTTTGCCTTCTGTCCCCGGCCTCCCAGATGAAGGCCGGTGCTTCGCGCGTCGTGTCGCTCCGGCCTCACAGAGGCCGGCTACAGTAAGAGATCAACGCAAGCCAGCATGACAGGGCATGCGCACTTCAATGGAGTGCGAACCGGATGTGCGCGCCCACGGCCTGCCGGCCAAAAGCCGCGCCGATCGTCACCAGCGGCCCGGTGAGGTCCCGCGCCGCCAACAGATCGGGGCGCCCGGCGGAAGAACGTCTCCTCAGGCCGTCCGTACCCGGCGACCTGTTTCCACCCGTCCGCCCCGGCGATCACCAGGATGTCGGTGAGCGGGTGCCGCTTGTTGGCCGTCTCGATCCGCGGATCGGGTACGCCCGCGAACACCGCGGTCAGCGCGAACGGCATCGGGTCTCCTCCTGATGCCCTCGGTGTAGCGATAACTGCTTACCGCGGCAGCCGTTCATGGCGCGCACGCGCTGCCCTGCGGGGAGGGGAGAAAAGCATCGACAATTCGGCGGCGCTGGCGAAGCGCGAAGGTGTCTTTCTCCCCTCCCCGCAGGGAGGGGCCGGGGGTGGGTTCTTCACGGCGTGCCGAACAGCGCGCCGGCGTCGCGGCACAGCTCGGCGGCCCGCTCGGCGGTCGGGGCTTCGGCGATCACCCGCACCACCGGCTCGGTGTTGCTGCCGCGGACGTGCAGCCACCAGTCCGGGCCGTCCAGGCGAAGGCCGTCGTCGCGGTTGCGGCGGGCGTCCGGCCACCGGGCTTCGAGCGCGGCGAACGCGGCCGCCAGCTTCTCACGCGGAACGACGAACTTCGTCTTGAGCATCGCGTACTGCGGCAGTTCGGCCACCAGTTGCGAGAACGGCTTCCGCTCCTCGGCCATCAGAGAAAGGATGAACGCCATCCCGACGAACGGGTCGCGCACCCACCCGATGCGCGGGTCGATGACGCCGCCGTTCCCCTCGCCGCCGATCACGGCGTTGGTCGCGCGCATCAGGCCGACGACGTTCGCCTCGCCTACCGCCGACCGCAGGAACGGGCACCCGGCGGCGGTCGCGACGTCCTCGTTCATCCGCGACGAGGACATGTTCACGACCACCGCCCCCGGCTGCTGACGCAAGCGGTACTTGACCGCGAGCGCGAGCGTGCATTCCTCGCTCACGCAGGTGCCGGTTTCGTCGATGAGGGCGAGCCGGTCGGAGTCGGGGTCGAGCACGAACCCGACGGCGCACTCGTGCTGCTTCACCCACGGGGCGACGTCGGCGAGGTGGGCCGGGATCGGCTCCGGCTCGTGCGCGAACAGCCCGGTCGGCTCGCACGCGTGCTCGATGACGTCGCACCCGAGGTCGCGGAGCAGGGCGGAGCCGAGCGGGCCGCCGGCGCCGGCGTTGGCGTCGAGAAAGACGCGAAACCGCTGCCCGGCGACCGCCGCGACGCTCACCGTGTCCAGAACCGCCTGCCCGTGCTCGCCGGCCACGTCCGGCGGGACGGTCACGCTGCCTTGTTGGTCCCACGCTCCACGCGGAAAGTCGCCGGTCTCGTACAGCGCGCGAACGATCGCGCCTTGGTCGGCGTTGAGCACCGCACCGTCCTGACCGAACATCTTCAACCCGTTCCACGGTGCCGGGTTGTGGCTGGCGGTGATTTGGATCGCCCCAGCGGCTCCGCTCCGCCGCACCGCGAACCCGCACGTCGGCGTCGCGGCGATGCCGATGTCCTCGACGGTGCAGCCCGCGCCGAGCAGACCCGCGGTGACCGCGTGCCGGAGCATCTCGCCGCTCGGCCGCCCGTCGCGCGACAGCAGCACGCGCTTGCCGCGAACGGTGGAGCCGTAGGCGGCGGCAAACCGCGCCGCGACCTCGGCGGTCAGTCCCGCGCCGACGATCCCGCGAATCCCGCTGACCGAAACGATGAGGTCCGACGGCACGGCCATGTGAGAGTTCCAGAACGTGGGCGACTCGCGCTTTTTCGTTTCCTTGTTCTGTAGCCGGCCTCTGTGAGGCCGGAGCAATACGCAAGGAATAGCTCCGGCCTCACAGAGGCCGGCTACAGTCAGCGCACAACCTACCTTCTAGCCTATCGAAAGCTCACCGCGCTCTCGCCGAAGCGGTCGATCAGCGCCTTCTTCCCCTTCTTGCCGACCGTCTTTTCATCGACCACGAGCGTTTTGAGCTTCGGGAGGTGTTTCGAGTTCGCCAGCGCGGCCGCCCCGGCCGGGCCGATGCGGTTGTCGCTCAGGTCGAGGTCGGTGAGGTTGGCGAGCACCTTGCTGCCGGCGAGCACCGCGACCGACTCGGCCGTCAGCCGGTTGCTCCACAGCCGCAGGTTGGCGAGCGCGGGGAAGTTCTTGGCCGCGCCCGAGAGCCACTCGGCCGCGGTCCGCTGCAGCCGGTTCCGGGACAGGTCGAGCACCTTCAACTTCGGGAAGCGACCCTGGAAAAGGGTCGCCGCCCCGTCGCCCAGCGAGCAGTTGTCGAGGTACAACTCCTCGAGCGTTGCCACAAACGGCGCGCGGGCGAGGTGGGCGGCCATAGTCGCACGGAGGCTGACGCTGTTCAGTTTCAGCACGCGTAGGGCGGGCAGTTGGCACTGCGCCAGCGCCTCGAACGCCCCGGGCTGGAAGCGGGCGGTGTCGAGGGTGAGGGTTCGGAGCGCCCCGGCGAACGCGGCCCGGCCGAACAGAGACGTGGAACCGGCCGGGAACTCCGAACTGCCGAGGTCGAGTTCGGTCAACCGCTTCAGGTGCGGGGAGTGGGCCACGAGGTGAACGCAGTCGGTCCCGGCGTTGTTGCCGCCGATGCGGAGGGTCGTGAGGTTCGCCAAGCCGGGGGCGTTCATCAGCACCCGCACGCCGTCGGACGACAGTTGGCAACTCGACACGTTGACCGATTCGAGCTTTGCCAGCCCGGGCCACTTCGCCAGCACCTCGGCCCCGTCGTCGCCGAGCGGGTTCAGCCAGAGACCGAGTTTCTTGAGCCCGGTCAGGTGTTTCGACTTCAGGAGGGCGCGCAACTGGTCGGCGGTCAGGTCGGTGTGGAACAGTTCGAGTTCGTCGATCTGCGAAAGCTGCTTGACCTTCGCGAGCGCGGCCGGGTCGAAGTGCCCGCGCTTGAACTCGAGCTTGCGCAGGAACGGGGCGGCCGCGAACAGCCGGTCGGCGTGGTCGGGGAACAGGCCGGGGCGGTCGATCGTCACTTCCTCGATAACGCCGCGCTCCAGCGACTGCCACGCATACGGCGTGAAGTGGCCGTGCACCTCCGGCCGCAGCCCGATTTCGCCGAGCGGCGCGAACCACTCCTCCGCGTGCGCGTCGGCCAGGTCGCTCGCCTCGCGGCTCAGGCGCTCGCGGTCGGGGTGGTCCGGCGGCAGCGCGTCGGCCTCGGCGCACTTGCGGATGTAGTCGCCGAGCGAGTCGCCGCGCTCCGTGAGGTAGTCGGCGTAGACGAGGTAGCCGGTGCGGTCGTCGCGGTTCTGGAGGATGGCGTTGATGAGCGCGGTTTCTTCGCCCGCCCGCTTGGCCGGCTTGCCGGCCTTGATCTTGCGGGCGAACGCGTTCAGCCCGTGGGCGGCGTCGTAGAACAGTTCCGCCCCGCGCAGCTCGTCGGGCGTCTCCGGCGTCCACATCATCATCTGCGCCTTGCCGTCGTCGCCCCGCCGCGACCACAGCAACATCTGCTGCCCGCCGATGTCGCTGCGGTGCGGCGGGTTGACCATGCGGTCGAGCCGGTCGGCCAGCTCGGCGCGCTCGGCGTCGGTCATCGGCGGGCCGACGTCGGGATCGAGTTTCATCGGCGGCTCCTCGCGGAATGGCTCGAATCTACCGCGCCGTCGCGGGCGGCGTCATGTCTGTTGCCAGACGTGCGACACCGCTTCCGGTGCGATCACCCGCACGAACCCGTCGGGCGTTTCCACTTCCAGACCGTCGAAGGACATGTCGCGGAGCCGCCCGTCGGCGACTTCGCCGCCCCGCAGTTCAATACGCACGGGGCGGCCGAGCAGTCCGACGCGCCACTTCCAGTCCGCCTCGACCGCGACCCGCTCGCCGCCCCGCAGCCGCGCGTATTCCGCATCGAGTTTGCGAATCACCACCTCGGCCGCCGCGAGCGGGTCAACTGACTTCCCGCCCAGAATGCCGACCGACGTGGCGTCCGGCAGGCCGTTTTCGGCGAACTCCGCGGCGGTCTGGTTGAGGTTCAGCCCGATCCCGGCGACGGTGACGAGGTCCGACCCGGTGCCGCTCTGCTCGATGAGGATTCCGCACACCTTTTTGCCGCGCACGAGCAGGTCGTTGGGCCACTTGATGCGGGCCTGCACGCCGCTCAGGGTGTACACCGCGTCCGCGATCGCGACCGCCGCCCACGCGGTCAGGACCACCGGCCGGCGGAGATCCGGCGGCGGGCGAAGGATCACCGACAGCAACAGCGAGTGCCCGGGGCGGCTGTGCCACACGCGGCCGTACTGCCCGCGCCCGGCGGTCTGCTCGCCGGCGATCAACACCAACCCGTCGGCGTCCGGGTCCGCCTGCGCCAGCGCCGCGGCGCGCGTGTTGGTGCTGTCCACGGTGTCGTAAACGAGGACACGGCGGCCGACGTGGGTCGTGCCGAGGTGCCGAACCTCGCACGGGGTGAACGCGCTCACGACAGGTAGTCCAGCCCGATGTCCAGCGCCGGGGCGGAGTGCGTCAGCGCCCCGACGCTGATCCGGTCCACGCCGGTCGCGGCGATGTCGCGAACCGTCGTCAGGTTCACCCCACCGGACGCCTCCAACAGCGTGTTCGGTGACACCGCGTCGCGGCGACTGATCGCAGCGCGGATCACATCAGGGGGCATGTTGTCGAGCAGCACGATGTCGGCTTTCACCGCGAGGGCGTGTTCGAGTTGGTCGAGCGTGTCCACCTCGACCTCGACCGGCAACCCGGCGTTGCCGGGGTACGCGCGGGCCGCCTCGACCGCCCGCCGCACGTCGCCGCCGATGCCGGCGAGGTGGTTGTCCTTGATCAGAATGCCGTCGTACAGCCCGATGCGGTGGTTGTGGCCTCCGCCCATTCTCACGGCGTACTTTTCGAGCAGCCGCCAGCCGGGCGTGGTCTTGCGGGTGTCGAGCATCTTCGCCGGGAACCCGCTGGCGGCATCGACGTACTTGCGCGTCAGCGATGCGACCCCGCTGAGCCGCTGGAGGAAGTTGAGCGCGGTCCGTTCGGCCGCCAGGATCGCGCGCAACGGGCCGCTGACGGTGGCGAGCGTCAGCCCGCGTGCGGTGGGCGTGCCGTCGGGCACTGCGGGGTCGAAGACGAGCGCGGAACTGACCGCGGCGCAGACGCGGGCCGCGACTGGGAGGCCGGCAACCACGCCCGCGCCGCGGGCGACGAACGCGGCCCGGCCCGGGGTGGTTTCGGGGATGGTGCTGAGGCTGGTGCGGTCGCCGCCGGTGCCGAGGTCTTCGGCCAGTGCCAGCGCGATGAGCGCGTCGGCCGCGTCCGCTTCGGCCGGGGTGAGGTTGGATGTCGTCATGCCGTAAAGGTAAGCCGCCGCCCGCGAAGCCGCAAGCGGCGATCGCTCACGGCCCGAGCGGCGGCAGGTCCGGACGGGGCATCGCGCCCGGCAGCAGTTCGAGCGCCTTCTCGATCGCCACATCCAACTGTAGCGCCGCGTCCGCTTCGAGGACGTGCGGGACCACCCCGACGCCGTTGATCGGCCCGCTCCGCGGCGCGATCAGCCGGGCGATCGTCACCCGCACCGTGCCGGACTTCGGCACCCGCTTGCCGGTCGCCGGGTCCACGTCGTCCAGCGTCACCATCCGCAGCGGGTATTGCAGCGTGCCCTTGCCGAACGTCGGCATCCCGACCAGCGTCGCCCGGTCGTTGTCCTTCAATGCCGCGGCCAGCACTTCGGCGGCCGACGCGGTCTCGGCGTCGATCAGCAGCACCACCTTCACGTCGTGCGCCATCATCCCGCTCGACGACGAAAACACCTGATTGTTGACCTCGCTCGCCTGCCCCTGCGTGGTGACGATCAGCCCGGACGGGAGCAACCGGCGGGCGGTATCGACGCCGGCCAGGAACGAGCCGCCGTGGTTGCCACGGAGGTCGAGCACGATCACCTGCGCGCCTTCGTTCTTGAGCTGATTCACCGCCGCGTCCAGCTCGCGCGGCGTGGTCGGGCCGAACGAGCCGATGCGGGCGTAGCCGATCAGCTTGGGGTCGAGCAGGCGGGTGCCGTAAACCGTCGGGACGAGCACCGGGACGCGGGCGAAGGTCGGCTCGGCGTCCGGCGCGGAGCGGAACTCGAACTGGTGAAAGCCGTCCAACCCGGGGGATCGCAGCGCCTCGGCGGCGGCGGCGAGCGTCAGCACCACGCGGCCGTTGATCTTCGCCACCGCCGCGCCGCGCTCGACCCCCTTGTAGGTCAGGCCGAACCACGAGTTCGCCGCGACGCCCTGCACGACCACCGACTCTTTCGACTGCCCGAGGTACAGCCCGGCGGTCGAGAGGTCCGGGACCGCGTCCGCGGCGGCGTCCGCCTGCGGCGGGGTGAGGAACACGGTGTACTCGTCCAGCCCGCCGCACGCGCCGCACGCCGCCTCGACGGCCAGCGCCGCCGGCACCTTCACCGGCAGCGCGTCCTGCGCGGCGGCGATCAGGTCGCGCAGCGCCGCCCGCGCCTTCTCCGCGTCGGTGACGGCCCGCTTCGCCCAGTCGCGGCGCAGTTCGGTTCGGAAGCTGGCGAGCTTGTCCGACCGCGGGTTGCCCAGGAACGTCTGCCGGAAGTACGGCTTCTCGAACGCCCGGGCGATCTCCTCGACCGCGTGGCCCCACAGCGCTTGCGGGGTCGCTTTGTCGCGGTCCGCGTACGCCCCGGGCACCCGCTGCACCACCTCCGCGAACAGGTCGAGGCCGTTGGGCAGCGTCATCCCGCCGACGAACTGCTGGAAGCCGGCGTCGCGGTGCCGGCGGATCTGCTGGACGTGCCGGAGTGTGGCGTTGAGCCGCTCGCGCAGCTCCGGCTGGCCGCGGTCGGCCACGAACAGGTGGCAGTAGGCGTTGAACGCGGCTTCCCAGTCGCCGGCCTTTTCGGCCTTTTCGGCGATGTCGCGGAGTTGGGCGGCGGTCGGCCGGGCCGGCTTGTCCGCGGCGGTCGCGGTCGCCGGCAGCCCGAACGTCAGCACGACCAGCGCCCCGAACCGGCGGATTGTGGCCCACGCGGTCATGTCGGAAGTCTCCAGAGCCGGAAGCCGGGCCGTGAAGTGACATTCGGGGAGAGAGGGCGAATGCCGGTCTTCACACGATGTTAATCGATCCGGGGCGGGCGCGTCAAAGGAAAGTTCGTCGCGTTACACTCAAGTGACCATTCTTCCGCAAATCCACAAGCAGCGGGTTCGCCTTCCCATCCTGCCGCGGCGCGTGTACGACACCAGCAGTCTCCATTCGTGCGTCGCGGGGTCGCGGTGATGGTCGATCCGGTCCGGTCCGAGGTCGTTTCGGGCGCCAAAACGGTGGTCATCAAGGTCGGCACGAACGTGTTGGCCGACTCGACCGGGCGGCTCGACCGGCACCGCATTCAGTCGCTCGCCGACCAGTTGCACCGCGTCCGCGTCGCCGGCCGGCAGGTGGTGCTGGTGACGAGCGGCGCGATCGGAGCCGGGGTCGGCAAACTCGGCCTCGGCAAGCGCCCCACCGACCTCGCCCACCTCCAGGCGTGCGCCGCGGTCGGGCAGGCGGCGCTCATGCAACTGTACCAGGAAAGCTTGAGTCAATACGGCATCCAGACCGCCCAGATTCTCCTGACCGCCGGCGACTTCGACAGCCGCGCCCGCTACCTGAACGCCCGCAACACGATCGCGACGCTGTTCGAGTACGGGGCGCTACCGATCATCAACGAGAACGACACGGTGTCGGTGGCCGAGATCAAGTTCGGCGACAACGACCACCTCGCGGCGATGGTTACCAACTTGCTCCGCGCGCCGCTACTGGTGTTGCTGACCAACGTCGACGGCCTCTATTCCGACGATCCGCGGAGCAACCCGGATGCGAAATTGCTGCCGACCGTACCCAATATCGATCAATCCGTGACGGGACTTGCCGCGGCCACAAAAAGCGACCTCGGCACCGGCGGGATGGCGAGCAAGTTGAAGGCCGCCCGTCTGGCGACCGCCGCGGGCGAAGCGGTGATCATGGCGAACGGCTCAATCGACGGCATTTTGGACCGCGTGTTCGCCGGCGAACCGGTGGGGACGCTGTTCTTGCCGCACGGGGCGAACGTGTCGTCGCGCAAGCGGTGGTTCGGGTTCACCGCCCGGCCGAAGGGCGTCTTCCGCCTCGACCCCGGCGCACGGCAGGCGGTTCTCGACGGCAAAAGCCTTCTGCCGGTTGGAGTTACGGCGGTCGAGGGGGAGTTCGGGAAGGGCGATGTCGTGTCGCTCCTCGACCCCGACGGCGTGGAGGTCGCACGCGGGCTGAGCAACTACGCCTCGACCACGGCGGTTCGCGTGCAAGGTCTTCACACGGAACGAATTGCGGCGGTTCTCGGGAGCGTGCCGTATCCTGAACTCGTGCATCGAGATAACTTGGTGGTCGTGGGTTAAATTGTCAGTAGATGGGATCGATGGCGTTGAGTTCAGACGCTAGCGACGTCTGAGCTCAACGCCGAAACAATGGCGATATGACCTGTTAGCTTCCGTTCCTGGTGTCGTCTTGCTGTTGACGACGCCGAGTGACGACCCTCGGTAGTGCCGATGCCCCCAGGCGGATCGAACCCCCCGGACCCGCTCGGCTCCGCCCGACGGACGGAGTTTGAATCGCTGTACGCACAATATAGTCGCGAGGTGTGGGCGCTGGCCTACGCCCGCTGGACCGACTCCGACTTGGCCATGGACGTGACCCAGGAGACGTTCCTGAGACTGTGGCGGCAGTGGGAGGCGCACCCGGCCGAGGACATCCAGAACCCGCGGGCGTGGCTGCTGCGGGTGGCGCGAAATTTGGCCGAAGATTACGCGAAGAGTGCGTTCCGCAGGAACGGGACGCAGCCCCCGGAACTGCTCAACGGCGTGCGGTCCTCGCAACCGCTGCCGGCCGACGAGATGGAGCGCCAGGAGCAGTTCGCGGTGTTGCGGTCGGTGCTCGACGAACTCGCCCCGGCCGACCGCGAGATCCTGACCCTGCGGTACGCCTTCGACTACGACGCGAACACGATCGCCGAGCGATTGAACGTCGCCGTGACCGCCGTTCACATGCGCTTGAGCCGCGCCCGGCAGCGGCTCGCGGAGAAACTTTCCTCCCGCGGAGACTTCGCCCCCGGCACCGCCGCGGGTGAAACCCAACACTCATGAACGCTTCTCCCACTCGCACTGACGCCGCCGACGACCTCGACCGGTTGCTCGCCGGCTTCTTCAAGGCGCAGGTGCCGCACCCGTGGCCGAACGCGCCGCTCCCGCCGGTCGCGCAGGCCGAGCCGTCGGCGCTGGCGACCGCCCGCGCCGCGCGCCGGGGGGGGCGCTGGGACACCGGCAGCCGCGCCCGCGTCACGCTCGCCGCGTCGGTCGCGCTGATGCTCGGCACCTGCTGGTATCTGTCGAGCGGGTACACGCCGAGCACGCGGCCGGCAAATCGCCCCGCGGGCGGCCCGAGCCTGTTCGACGGCAGCGACGCGAACGACAAGGGCGTGCTGCCGCAAATCCAGAAGAACAAGGCCGAAGACCCGCCGAAGATGGACGCGGGCAAGTTCGAATAGTGGAGCCGAAAGTCGTAAAGTCGAAAGTCGTAAAGTCGAAGATGCTTGTGGTAAAGGTCTTCGACTTTACGACTTTCGACTTTACGACCTTACGACTCGGCCCGACGAAATGACCTTCGACTTGAGGCCGTTTGACTCGGCGCGATAGAATATCCGCACACGGCGTAATGGACGCCAACGTACACGCATTTTGATGGAGCCTGTGTTGACCCCCCAACCGAATGGGGACGACTGGACCGTTCCCGACACCGAGCCCGAATCGACGCCCGCCCCCGCGGACGAGTCGGCGGGCGAGCCGACCGACGAGCCGACACCCGCCGAAGTGGTTGACGAACTCCCGTCTGACGTCGAATCGGAAGAGGAAACCGAGCCCGTCGATCCCGACCACGAGTCCGCCCCGCCGCCGGAAGTCGATCCGGCCATGACGTTCGCGGACCTCAGCCTCATGCGTCCGCTCATGGACGCCGTCAACGCCGCCGGCTACAAGCACCCGACGCCGATTCAGGAAGCGGTCATCCCGCCGGCGCTCCGCGGCAAGGACGTCATCGGCCAGGCCCAGACCGGCACCGGCAAGACCGCCGCGTTCCTCATCCCGTTCCTCAACCGCTGGCGGCCGCACACCCTCAAAGGCCCGATCGGTGTCGTCATGACCCCGACGCGCGAGTTGGCGCTCCAAATTGCCAACGAAGCGGACAAGCTCGCGCCGAGCCGCAAATTCCGCTGCGTGCCGGTCTACGGCGGCACCGGGATGCAGCGGCAACTGGACGGCCTGGCCCGCGGCTGCGACCTCGTGGTCGGCACCCCGGGGCGGATGCTCGACCACCTGCAACGCGGGTCGATGTCGCTGTCGCAGGTGCGCTACGCGGTGCTCGACGAAGCCGACCGGATGCTCGACATCGGCTTCCGCGACGACATCGAGAAGATCCTGCGGAAGTGCCCGACCGAGCGGCAGACGCTGCTGATGTCGGCGACCGTGCCGGACTCGATCAAGCGGCTGGTCAACCGCTACATGAAGGACCCCGTCCACCTGCACATGACGCCGGAGAAGCCGACGGTAGACAAAATCCGCCAGAGCTACTTCACGGTGGACGCGGAGAAGAAGTTCGACCTGCTCAAGCGGGTGATCGAGCGCGAGAAGCCGCGGCAGTGCCTGATCTTCGTGGAACGCAAGCGCTGGGCCGACAACCTGTACCGCGACCTCAAGCGGGCGGTCCCCAAAGCGGCGGTGATCCACGGCGACCTGCCGCAGAGCCAGCGGGAGCGGATCATGGCCGCGTTCCGCACGGCCGACATCAAGTACCTGATCGCGACCGACGTGATGAGCCGCGGGATCGACGTGAGCGGGCTGTCGCACGTCATCAACTACGACCTGCCGTCGGACATCGAGAACTACGTCCACCGGATCGGCCGCACCGGGCGCATCGGCAAGGACGGGATCGCGATCTCGTTCGTGCTGCCGGAGCAGGGCGAGCAGTTGACCGACATCGAGATGATGATCAATCGTTTGATCGAGGCGGACGCCATCGAGGGCTTCGAGGCGACCGCGCCGCGGACCAAGCGGCCGGCCGCGGAGGTCAAGGTGGTGTTCAGCGGGCTGGACGCGGTCAAGCCGCCGCCCAAGCCGGACGGCGAGGACGACGGCTGGGGTTCCGACGACGACGCGCCCAAGCCGGGCGGCGCGGCGGACGAGAAGAAGGGCGTGTTCGGCCGCCGCGGGAAGAAGTACAGCCAGCGGCTTTAAGGAAGTGTTTGGTGTTCGGTTTTTGGTGTTTTGTTCTTCCCGCCGCGCGTCCGGGACTCGCGCGGCAGAAGGTGAAGCCGACACAAAAAACCAAACACAAAACACCAACTCAGCACGGGTGCTGTTCGTAGGCCGGGATCTCGAACCGGTTCTGCCGGTACGGGCACACGCCCCGCCGCCAGCACAGGAAGCTGGACAGCGCGTACGCCGGCAGGAAGAACGGCCCCCACCGCATGTACTGGCCGACGTGGACGTGCTCGTGGTTCCGCGTGTGGTCGAGCATCGCGCGGTCCTGGCCGAGGATGACGTGACCGAGCGTCATCGCGCCCGCCCCGCCGGCGATCTTGCGCAGGAACCACCGCGCCAGCCCGCCGTGAACCTCCATCGCCCCGCGCTCGAACCGCACCCCGCCGCCGCTCAAGATGGCGAGCGGGGCGAAGCACGCGCCGAGCAGCGTGTTTGGCAGCGCCCAGGTGTAACCCAGCGGGTACGCGACGTAGCGGATGGCTTTCATAGTAGGCGACTCGCTCCGCGAGTCGCGCCCGCGGCCGTCGGAGTGGTAATTGAGTTCTGTCTTGGTGGCGGATGGCCCCCTCCCGCCTCGCGGTGGGAACCTCACTCGCGGAGCGAGTGACCTACTTTCCAAACCCCTCAATCGCGTTGTCCTTACCGCCGACAACTTTCAAAGGAACGGACGACGCCTTCGGGCGGTCGTCGCGAATCAGACACCCGTGAACCCGCGACCGCGTGAGGTCCTTCAGCAGCAACCCGACGTCGTCACAGTCCAAAATCGTCAGGTTCGCCACATTAAAGCGATCACACTTTTCCAGCGTCACCCCCGCAGGGGCGGCGCGGGTGCGCGAGATCGTAAAGCCCGTCAGGGTGCAGTCGGAACAGTTGCGGAACACGATGTCATTCGCGGTGGTCGGTTTCTCCTCGCCGGCGTACCGCGGGTTGCGGTCGAAGTTGTTCGGCCCGACCGTCACGTAAGCGCTGTTCTCGGCCAACAGGTTATGTTCATAAGCGGTCCAGCACGTGTTGCCACTCATGACGACGCCGCGAGCGCTGTCGAGGTGGACGTTCACCATCACGTCGCTGAGCACGTTGCCGGTGATGGCGACGTGCCCGTCGCGCATCTCCTCCGTGTCCTTGATCTTGCGCTCGCTCGGCCCCTTGATGCGGATGTTCGCGGAGCCGGGCGCATTGTGGTTGTGCTGGATCGTGCAACCGGTAATCGCGACTTCGGCGTTGGACCCGCCGGTGCTGTCGATGAGCACGTTCGCGGTCGGCGGGGCGTCCTTGCCGTGGTTGCTCTCGATGTCGCACCCGGTGATGTGCAGGTTCCGCACCTCGCCGGCCTTCGCCACCACGCCGCCGAGGTCGCAATAACTGATGTGGCAGCCGGTTACGTTGATCTGGTGGAGGTTGACGTTGTCGAGGAACACACCGATCCCGCGGTTCTCGTAGATGTGCGATTCGCTGATCAGCACGTTGCGGTTGCGACCGGTGAGGTGGACGCCGTGCCGGCACTTGCGGATGAGTACTTTCGACACCGTCAGTTGCATGGTGCCGCTGGCCTCAATCGCGTCCGCTTCGGCGTGTTCGCCGACGATCTCGATTCCCTCGACCACGGGCATTCGCTCGTTCCACACGCCCGCCTTCACGGACTTCGGGTCGGCGGTGCCGGCGTGGGTGCCGACGAACTTGAACGCCGGCCCGGGACCGGTCATGACGACCCGCGCGCCCGCTTCGCCGCGAATGGCAACCGGACCCGTCTTCGCGAGGTCGATGACGACCGTTTCTTTGATGCGGTGTTCGCCCTTCGGCAGCGTGATCGTGCCACCGGCATCGACGGCCGCTTGCAGCGACACCGGCAGGCCGCCGGGCGGCTTCGGCGGCTGCGTCCGCGCGGTGAGGGCCAACCCGAGCGCGAGGAGCAGGGTGAGCGGGACGAGGACGCGACGCGACACGGCGAAACTCCGTTGGCCGGCACAGAAGAGTTTTATCCGCAGATTACGCAGATAAACACAGATTGGAAGAGAAAGAAGGGGCCGAAGTCGATCTCCTCTTTTTCTTCCAATCTGTGTTTATCTGCGTAATCTGCGGATAAAACTCTTCCGCTCTTACTTCTTCTCCTTCACCACCCAGTAGTGCAGGGTGTACTCGTCGCCGTCCTTGCCGAGCACCTTTTCCGTGCGGTCCGGCTTCCACTCGCCCAAGGTGAACCGGTGCGACACCACCCGCGTGCCCGGCTTGAGCAACTTCTGGAGCACCGGGGCCATCCGCGCGCCGAGGTCGTCGCCGATGTAGATCAGCACCACGCTCGCCTCGGCGCAGATCGCCATGTCCTTCTCGTTGAGGATGTCCCCTTCCTTGATGACGACGCGGTCAGACACGCCCTCTTCCTTCGCCTTCTCCTGCGCCTTCTTGACCATCTTCGGGTCGATGTCGATGCCGATGCCCTTCTTCGCCCCGAGCAACTTCATCGGGCGGATGAGCATGACCGCGTCGCCGCAGCCCGGGTCGAAGATGACGTCGTCCTTGGTCACCTTCGCCATCTCGGCCATCTTGTCCACGATGTCGTCGGGCGTCGGAACCCAGCGGACGACGATCTTGTCGTCCTTCTCGTTCTTGGCGGTGAGGTCGAGCTTGACCTCGTCGCCCGCCTTGACGGTCACCTCACGCGTGCGGGTGATCTTGGTGTAGTTGTTCGGTTCGATGAGCGCCTCGACCTTGAGCTTGTACTCCTTCCCGGCGTCGAGCGGGCCGGTGGTGAAGGTGCGGGACGCCCCGGTGCCGCTCACCTCCTTGCCGTCCACCTTCACGACCGTCTCCGCGTGCCCGCGGTCCGGTACTGCGATCTTCAGAGTCGCGGTCTTCTTGTCCTGCCCGATCGCCGCCGCCCCGATCAGGACGACGACCAACCCGACGCTCAGCGCACGCATTCCGGAACCCTCCCAACGGTGTGACTGCTCAGGATCATATGGCGCTCCAGTCGATGTTGTCCTTATCGATCGCGGGCAGTTCCGCGGGCATCGCTTCGAGGTATTTGGGCGCGGCCCCGGTGTTGAACACCACGACGCGCTCGTCCGGCTCGATCTCGCCCGCCGCGACCATGCGTTCGAGCACATCGAAGCACACCGCGGTTTCCGGGCACACGCTCACGCCCTCCGCGGAACTCGCCCGCTGCATCCACCCGGCGATTGTCGCCTCACGACCGGTTACGGCTTTCCCTCCGCTGGCGCGGATGGCGTCGAGCATCATGAAGTCGCCGACCGCGACCGGCACCCGCAGCCCGCTGGCGACGGTGCGGGCGTTCGGGAACAGCGGAGCGAACCGCTCGCCCTTCTCGAAGGCCGTGGCGATCGGCGCGCAGCCTTCCGCCTGGCAGGAAATCAATCTGGGGAACCGCGTACGTGGCAGACCCACCCCCCCAACCCCCCTCCCTGCAGGGAGGGGGGCTTCCGAGCCTTCGCGCGCCGCCGGCGTGTGCGATGTGTTGATGTCTGAAGCCCCCTCCCTGCAGGGAGGGGGTTGGGGGGTGGGTTCCTCGCGCAGCCACCCCAACTCCGCCAACTCGTGAAACGCCTTCCACATGCCGATCAACCCGGTCCCGCCGCCGGTCGGGTAGAAGATGACGTCCGGAAGCGTCCACCCCATCTGTTCCGCGATCTCCAATCCCATCGTCTTTTTGCCTTCGAGCCGGTACGGCTCCTTCAGAGTCGAGAGGTCGAACCACCCCATGCGCTCTTGGCCGGCCTTCACGATGGCGCCGCAGTCGTTGATGAGGCCGTTGACGCGGAACGCTTTGGCCCCGTACAGCTTCGCCTCGAACTGGTTGACGACCGGTGTGTCGTCCGGCATGAAGACGAAGCACTCCAGCCCGGCGCGGGCGGCGTACGCGGCCGCGGCCCCGCCCGCGTTGCCCGCCGTCGGCAGCGCGACCCGCTTCACGCCGAGCCATCGCGCCATGCTGACCGCGGCCGCCATCCCGCGGCTCTTGAAGCTGCCGGTCGGCAGTTGCGACTCGTCCTTGATGTACAGGTTCGACAGCCCGAGCTGTTTTCCGAGCCGCGGGCAGTGGAGCAGGGGCGTCATCCCCTCGCCGAGCGTCACCGGCTCTTCGTTAAGGGGCAGGGGAAGGAGTTCGCGGTACCGCCACAGCGTCGGCGGGCGCCTGGCGATCTCCTCGCGCGTGACCGCGGCGCGAATCCTGTCGAGGTGATACCGCACCCAGATGGGGCGGCCGTTGTGCATGTTGGCGAGTTGGCCGAACGGCAGAATCGCGCCGTCGATGGCACCTTCCAGGTGCGAAACGAAGCTGTTCATGCCGCTATCGTAGGGAGAGTTCCGGGTTCCACGTTGAAGACAGCGTCACCAGCTTCTTATCTTCAACTTGGAACCTGAAACCGGGAACGTGGAACCAAAACATGACACCGGCCATCATCTGGGACGTGGACGGCACCCTCGTCGATACCGCGGCGCACCACTTCCAGGCGTGGGCGGATTTCGCGGCGCAGATCGGCCACCCGTTCACAAAGGCGGACTTCGCGGCGACGTTCGGGATGCGGAATCCCGAAATCCTCCGCAAGCTGTTCGACCCGCACGCCGACGACGCCAAGTGCGCCGCGTGGGGCGAGCAGAAGGAAGACCTGTACCGCGCGTCGGTGCGGCGCGAGGGCACCGCGCTTCTGCCGGGCGTGGCGAAGTTGCTCGCGGCGTTCGCGGAGCGGGGTTGGCCACAGGCCGTTGGCTCGTCGGCTCCGCTCGGCAACCTGGACTTGTTACTCGGCGTCACAAACACGCGCCATTACTTCGGCGCGGTCGTCACTGGCGATGACGTGACCCGCGGCAAGCCGGACCCCGAGGTGTTCCTGACCGCGGCGAAGAAACTCGGCGTCGAGCCGTCGCGGTGCGTCGTGTTCGAGGACGCGGTCGCCGGGGTGGAAGCGGCGAAGGCGGGCGGGATGGCGTGCATCGCGGTGACGTTCGTGAAGCACCATCCGGCCGACAAGCTCCGCGCCGCCGGGGCCGACATCGTGGTCGAATCGCTCGAAAGCATGACGCCCGATCAAGTTGCGACACTTGGAAAGTAGGTCACTCGCTCCGCGAGTGACGCCAGCCACCGACACAGGATTCGCTCCCTTCCTCGACAGCCGAGGGCGCGACTCGCGTCGTGAGTCGCCTGCTTTCAGTGCGTAATCCGGAACCCGCTCACGCCCGGGTCCGGGTCGCGGTCGAAGACGTCTTCGTTGTCGATGTGGTCGGCCATGTACCGCCGCACCGCGTCGAGGTACGCGTCAACGGCGGCCTCGGTGCCGTCGGCGTACAGTTCGACGCGGCCGTCGGAGAGGTTGCGGACCCACCCGCGCACGCCGGGGTGCATCCGCGCGATGGACACCGCCGTCGCGCGGAACCCGACGCCCTGCACATCCCCGCTGTAGAACACGCCCTTCGCCACGTCTAAATCTCCGCGAGCGGTTCCTTCGAGTCGCCGAACTCCTTCAGCGGCACGCCGGCCTTCTCCAGCAAGCTCAGGTAGAGGCTGCACATCTTGCGGTTCGGCTTGCCGAGGTAGTCGAGCACGCGCCCGGTCTTGATGCGGCCGCCGCCCTTGCCCAGCACCACCACCGGCAACTGGTCGTTGTTGTGGTTGCCGGTCATCATGCTCGAACAGAACAGGATCATGCTGTTGTCCAGCAGCGTCCGGTCGCCCTCCTGCACCGCGTCCAGCTTCGAGCAGATGTAGGCGACCTGCTCGGTGAAGAAGCGGTTCACGGACAGCCAGTCGGCGCCGTCGGTGTGCGACAGCAGGTGGTGAATCATGTAGTCGATGCCGCCGCTGCCGTTCGCCGCTTTCAGATTCGGGAAGCGGAGCGACGAGTGGTCGTTGTTCAGCTTTAGGGTGCAAACCCGCGTCGTGTCCGTGCGGAACGCCAGAACCAGGATGTCGCACATCAACCGCATGTGCTGATCAATATCTTGCGGGATGCCGTCGGCCGGGCGCTTCATGTCGGGCTTGTCGAGCGTCGGCCGCCACCCCTGCAGGCGGCCATTCTTGCCCGCCTGCTCGATCCGCTGTTCCACCTCGCGCACGCTGTTGAGGTATTCGTCCAGTCGGCGCTGGTCAGCGGTCGATACCTTGTTTTTGTAGCTGTTGGCGTCCTCGCGGACGGCGTCGAGGACGCTCTTGTCGGCCTTCCCGACCTCATCCCGGAAGAGCCGGTCGAACGCCAGTGCCGGGTACAGTTCGAGTGGCGTCGGGGTGGTCGCGCTGCTCCACGAGATGTGGGAGCTGTAGATCATCGAGTAGTTCTTGTGGATCGCCGCGATCGACGGCTCCGTCCCGAGCACCAGCGACGGCACCTTCGTCTGGCCTTTGGTCTTCTCGGCCAGAAGCTGATCGCAACTGACGCCGCTCTTGACCTCGCCGCCGGGCGCGAGGTGCGCCCCGGTCAGCAGGTTGCCGGTCTGGCAGCTATGAATGCCGCCGATGAGGGCTTCGGCGTTGTAGAGGCCGCGCAGGAACAGCATCTTCTCGCGGTGCGGCGCGAGCGGCTCCAGCACCTTCCCGACCTGCATCTCCTTGCCTTCGCCCCGCGCCCACCATTCCTTGCTGTGGAACCCGTTGCCGCTGAACAGCGCGGCGAACCGCACCGGGGCGTCGGACGCGCTGTTTTTGGGCTTGTCGTCGCCCCACACCGGGGCCGACTCGAGCCACGGCAGGGCCATCGACACGCCGACGCCCCGCAGGAACGTCCGCCGGGAGAGGGGTTGGAACATCGCGCGTCTCCGTATGTGTGGTGAGGCTCACGCCAAGCCGCAAAGACGCCAAGAAGGAAAGGAAGAAAGAACTCTTGCTTCTCTTGGCGTCTTTGCGGCTTGGCGTGAGGTCGTCTATTCCCCGAACCCACTGCCCCGGACCATCGTGAACTGCTTACTCTTCACGATCACCATCACGGCAGCCGTCACCCGGCCGCCGTTGGCGTTCAACTCGCGCACCATCTCGTCAATCAATGCCGTATCGGACAGCGTCACGGCCCGCCCCAGAGCATACCCCAACAGCCGGCGGCAGAACAGCCGCACGATCACGTCCTTTTTCTTCGTCAGCAGGTAGTCGCGCAGCCCGTCGATGCCGTCGAACTCGGTGCCGTCCTTCAGCTTCGATTTGGCGTCGATCGGCAACCCGCCCAAATCTTTACCGCGCAAGCGCCCAATCGGGTCGTACCTCTCGAGTGCGAACCCAAATGGGTCGATGCGGACATGGCATACGGCGCATGCCTGATCGCGCGCGTGTCGCTCCACCTGCTGCCGAACTGTCAGCTTGTCCGCGCCTTCTTCCTCCGGAAGCTGCGGGACGTTGGCCGGCGGTCGCGGGAGCTTCTCGCCCAAGAGCGTCTCGACCACCCAGTTGCCGCGGAGAACCGGGCTGGTGCGGGACGCGCCGCTCTGGGTCGCCTGCACCGCCGCGAACCCCAGCACCCCGCCGCGGCCGAACTTCCGCACCCCGTCCACGCGGCGGAAGTGGTCGCCGGTCACGCCCGGGATGCCGTAGTGCTTCGCCAGCGTTTCGTTGAGGTAAGTGTGGTCGGCGTCGAGCAGCGACGTGAGCGGGCGGTCGTTTCGGAAAAAATCCAGAAAAAAGTGGTTGACTTCCTTGCTTATGGCAATTTTTAGTGGATAATTGAACATAGGGAACAGGCGCTCGGATTTCTCGTTGTGCGCCTCGAACCCGCGGACGTGCAGCCACTGCGCCCCGAACTCGGTGGCGAGGGCGAGCGTGCGCGCGTCGCCGAGCATGCGCCGCGTCTGTTCCGCGAACACCTTCGGGTCGCGCAGCGTGCCGGCCGCGGCGAGCGCGCGGAGTTCGTCGTCGGGCTGCGACGCCCACAGGAAGTAGCTGAGGCGCGTTGCCAGTTCGTAATCGTTCACTGGCCCGGGTTCGGCTCCCTTCGGGGCCTGCTCGATGCGAAATAAGAAAGCCGGGCTGACCAGCACGCGCGCGATCGCGCCGCGAAGGGCCTCGTCGTGCCCCGCGCCCTTCGCGCGGATGCCGTCGTAGAGGGCGCGGAGGTCGCCTTTCTCTCTTTCGGACAGCGGCCGACGGTACGCCTTGTCGGCGAACGCTTCGAGCGCGTCACGGTGTTTGGCAACGGCCGCTTCTTCCTCCTTCAGGAAGTCGTCGGCGTGCTTCTTGAACAGCGGCTTGCGGTCGATGAAGAACTGCTGGAACTCTTTCGGCGTGTCCTGGGTGGTGTAGCCCATGAACTGCGGCAGGTAGTCGTACTCGGCGACCGGCTGGCGGCTCACGAACCGCTGCCGCTCCCACAGCCGATCGAGCGCCTTCGCCTCGTCGGCCGACAGGAAGAGGCGGGCGAGCGGCTCGTCCTCGCGGTGGAACATCTTGAGCGTGACGACTTCGTCTGTGGGCACGACGGACGGAAAGCAGGTGAACAGCGGGAACACGGCGCGGAACTCGTCGTGTCCGGCGAGCAGTTTCTTGTAGGCCGGGCTGGTCGCGGAGCCGAGCAGCGGTCCCGGGCCGGCGTCGTCTCGAAGGGGCACAAGACTCAACCGCGGGCGCACCAGGCGCTCCGTTTGAGGTGTGTCCAGGCGCGCATCGACGACGAACTCGCGCCCCGCGAGCAGCGCCGCCGGCAGCGTGATCGAGAGCGGCGCGTTCGCGGTCGCGCGGACGTCATCGCCGGTGAACTTGTCCTTTGGCAGGCTGAACGTGCCGTCGCTCCGCTTCGCGAACGTGGTCGCGTCGAGGCCGGCGAACAGCGCGCTCTCGGCGTGAACGAGGTTGTCGTACAGGACTCGATCGGGCGACTTCTCCTGTGCCGGCCGCGCGCCGCTGAGCAGCGCCTGAACTTGCGCGCCGAGCTTCGCGGCCTCGTCCTTCTTGTTGGGGTCGGATGCGATTTCGCGCCACCGGCCGAGCAGCGACGCGGGCGGGATGACATTGGAAATGCTCGTGCCGAGTGGCCGCGACGGGCCGCGGACGAAGCTCCACACGGCCTTGTTGCCGTGCGAGTCCGCGTGCGGGTTACTGTCCTGAATGGAGGCGGCGACGTCCTTCGCCAGGTCCCACACGCGGCCGGGCTTGTCGGCCTCGGTCAGCGTGAAGTCGATCGCGGTCATGTCGCAGATGTGGTTTTCGGCCTTCGCGTCGATCGCGAGGATGAGCAGGTCGCCCTTCTCGACCTTCAGCGCGACCGCGGGCGGGTTCGCCTCGCCGCCGAGATCGACTGCGCCCTCGCTCAGGACGGCGGCGCGGCCGCCGCGGCGGCGTTCGAGCCACCACGCGACGCCGTTGCCGCACGCCGGGTGCGCGTGGACGATCTTTGCGCTCACGCGGAACGAGCCGGCGACCGGCGCGGCCCACGCGACCCCGACGAACTCCTTCGGCATCGGGTGGACGCCGACCCCCTTCGCCGGCACGCGGCCGGGGATCTGCTCGGCCTTGTCCGACGAGTTGGCGAGGACGACCGGCAGGTCGGTGCCCTTCTTCCGCCAACCGCGGACCGGCTTGCCATCGACCTGCGCCTTGTCTTCGAGCGGGGTGAGTTCGACCGCCGGGACCAGCCGGCCGGGCGCGTCCGCGTCGCGGGTGTACGGCTCGACGGCCAGGAGTTCGCCCCAGCGCTTCAGAAGGGCCGCGTCAAGCGAATGCTTCTTGGCCGCGGTTTCCAGTGACAGCGCCTTGTCGTTGGCGCGCTCGACGGTGGCTTCAAGGTACTTCGAGAGGTTGGCGAACGCCGTCGGGTAATCGACCTCGAACGGCGGGCCGAACTGCGGGTAGTTGCTGAGCAGGAGCGGCGGCTTGTTGGGCGCTTCGAGCCGCGGCCGCGCCCACACGACCGCGCCGCCGGGACCGGGTTCGAACGCGGACAGGTGTAGCGTGACGGCGCTCTGCCCGGGTTGCGGCTTCACCCCGAGGCGCAACGTCGCCGACGCCTGCGCCGGCGGGTCGTTCGGCACCTGCCGGGCGAGGCTCTCGACGTACCCGCCGGGCGTGTGCCAGCTCGCCTGCACGTAGTTGCCGACCTTCACCGCGCGCCACAGCGCCGCTTGCTCGGCGGCGGTGGTCGCGTTCAGTGCCGGCACGTCCGCTTCTTTCGCGGTTCGCCATTTTGCGCGAATCGCGTCGAGCGGATACGAAGGAGTTTTGTCGGCTAGCGCCGCGAACAGCACGCCGAGGTATTTGGCGTTCAGCTTTTCGGCCGCGGCGACGTCGGCGACCTTGCCGGCGGCGAGCGCGTCGCGGTGCTTCACGGTGGCGAGCAGGTACGGTTGAAGCGGCAACTTGCCGTCGGCGGGGGCGACGCGGGCGTAGAAGTGCCGCAGCGCGGCGGTGCCCTCGTCGGTCCAGTCGCGGCGGGTCTTCGACGGCGAGAACCGGAAGCCGTCGGGCAGCAGCACCGCGTGTTCGGAGACGTCCTTCGCGGCGTTCAGATACTTGGTGAACAGCGCCGGGGAGATGTCCGTGAGCGCCTCAGCGGCGTTGGTGAAGCCTTCACCGGCCGCCCCGTCGGCGGGGAACTCGCGCGCGGGCTTGAGATCGACGCCGGTGAGGTCGCGGACCGTGTTGTCGTACTCGGCGTTGCTGAGCCGGCGGAGCGGCACGAACCCCGGGTCGCCGGTGCGCGCCCTCGCCTCGGCATCAAGGAAGTTCTTGACCCACGCGAGCAGTCGCTTCTTCTCGTCGGCGGTCGGTTGCCGCTTCTCCTTCGGCGGCATCTCGCCCGCTTCGACCTGCTCGATGAGGGACTGCCACACCTTGACGTCCTTGCGGATGTCCGCGGGGGTGGAAAATCGTTCGAGGTCGAGGCTGCCCTTCTTCGCCTTCGCGGAGTGGCAGTCGAGGCAGTACGCCTTCAGGATGGGCTGAATCGTGGTCGCGTAGTCGGCCGGCTTCGGCTCCTGCGCAGCGGTCGGGCGGTCGGAGTAGGCGAAGCCGAAGGCGAGCAGCGCGCCGACCGCCGAAACTGTCGCGGCGCGAAGGAGAGGAATCATGGCGTGCTCCGGGGCGGGATCGACACCGCGCATGATACCCGCTCGCGCGGCGCTTGGCACGCACGGTGTTTGCGGATACCCTCAACAGCCCCGCACGGAGTCGCACGCATGCCCCGAGCACTTGTCGTCTTCCTCACACTCGCACTCACACCCACACTCCGCGCAGCGGACTGGCCGACCTTCCTCGGGCCGACCCGCGACGGCGTCTCGGCCGAAAAGGGCATCGTCGCGCCGTGGCCGAAGGCCGGGCTGAAGAAGGTGTGGGAGTGCGAACTCGGCATCGGGTACGCGGCGCCGGTGACGAGCGGCGGGAAGCTGTTCCACGCCGACCGGTTCGGCGACAACATCCGGCTGACCGCGCGTGAGGCCGCGACCGGCAAGCTCCTCTGGAAGTACGAGTACCTGACCGCGTACGAGGACTTCTACGGCTACGACCCCGGCCCGCGAGCCTGCCCGGTCGTCGATGGCGACCGCGTCTATCTGTATGGGCCGGACGGCGTGCTGTGCTGTTTGAGTGTGGCCGACGGGAAAGAGGTGTGGAAGGTCGATACGAAGGCGAAGTACTTCTTCTTCCAGAACTTCTTCGGCACGGGCAGCGTCCCGGTGATCGAAGGCGACCTGCTCATCCTGCCGGTCGGCGGCAGCGCGAAGGGGCCGCGGCCGATCGACTTCCGCGAGGTCAAGCCGAACGGCACCGCGATCGTCGCGTTCAACAAGAAGACGGGCGAAGTGAAGTACGCGGCCGGCGACGAACTGTCGAGTTACGCCAGCCCGGTCGTCGCGACCGTCGACGGCAAGCGGTTGGGCCTGTACTTCGCCCGCGGCGGCCTGCTCGGGTTCGACCCGCAGACCGGGAAGACGGAGTTCCACTACAAGTGGCGGGCGCGGATCGAGGAGAGCGTCAACGCCAGCAACCCGGTCGTGGTCGGCGACAAGGTGCTGCTGACCGAGTGCTACGGCGTCGGGGCGGCGTTCCTCGACCTCAAGGGCGGCAAAGTGAAAGAGGTCTGGACGGACAAGGACAACGACGTGACCGACCGGGCGCTCGCGTGCCACTGGAACACGCCGATCCACGCCGGCGGGTTCGTGTACGGCAGCAGCGGGCGGCACACCGAGGACGCGGACGTCCGCTGCGTCGAACTGGCGACCGGTGAGGTGAAGTGGCGGCAGAAGCGGACCAAGCGTAGTTCGCTGACGCTCGTGGACGGCCACTTCGTGTGCCTGTCCGAGTACGGCGAGCTGTCGCTGCTGAAGGTGAACCCGGCGAAGTACGACCTCGTGTCGAAGTACGAGGTCGAGGGGCTGGAATACCCCTGCTGGGCCGCCCCGGTGGTGAGCGACGGCTTGCTCTACGTGCGCGGCAAGGGGAAGCTCATCGCACTTGAGTTAATTCCGACGAAGTGAGTTCAGACCGTCTTCTGCAGCCGGCCTCTGTGAGGCCGGTGCGACCCCATACGCGTCGCTCCGGCCTCACACAACAGATTTCAATCTTCATAGGTGCTGTTGGCGGTGGATGATGCGTGCGGCGTTGATGACCAGCTTGCACCACACCCACCGCGTCACCCGCCCGAGCCTTCGGACCCAGTTGGGC
>JAESFG010000414.1_pt1 | contig 42407 bp, 47 predicted proteins | sample 9269371 | NCBI WGS metagenome assembly JAESFG01 (sample SAMN14506227, study PRJNA617093) | algae metagenome | isolation source: Aetokthonos hydrillicola CCALA 1050 (B3-Florida) and co-occurring... | place: USA: South Carolina | collected 2013-01-01 | reverse complement strand
CGGCGACGGTGCGGACACTTTCGTGCTCGATCACAACTACGGCCGCGACGTCGTCACCGACTTCCACCCCGAGGACGGCGACCTGATCGACCTCTCCGGCGCCGTCGGCATCAGCGGCTACCGCGACCTGATCGCCAACCATATCAGCCAGCACGGCGACGATGTCAGGATCCGCGCCGACGACGGATCCGTGCTGGTCATCCGCGATTTCGACCTCGCCGATCTCGCAAAGGATATAGTGCTGTTCTGAGGGGCTGGCCGGACTGTCAATCCGGCGGCTCCATCGGCCACGGGAGGTAAGGCCGCGTTCGCTCCCAAATCCGCTCGGTTGCAGGAACGCGGCTTGTCTGGCAGGTCCCTCGCGGCTCATCGAAGGTGGGCGCCGCGCTCGGCCAAGGCGGCGCGCCGTTTCGAAATGCCGTAACGGGACGACCTGACAGTTTCACAAAACCGAATCGTTCCCTACATCCGCCGGTCATATGGCGCTCCTAGCTACGGTGCGGTCAAACCGCCAACCTCTGGAGATTCCCTGATGACTAGGAAATGGCTGCTTTCCGCCATGACGGCCGCGAGCGCGCTCATTCTGAGCGCCGGCAACTCGCTCGCCGCGCCGACGAAGTTCGAATTCTGGTACGGCCTGTCGGGCGACCTCAGCGAACGGATCCAGGAGATGTGCAAGACGTTCAACGCGTCACAGCCGGACTACGAGATCGTCTGCGTCAGCCAGGTTGACTACGACACCAACCTGCAGAACACGATCGCTGCCTTCCGCGCCAACAAGCAGCCGACGATCACCCAGATCCACGACGGCGGCACGCTGGACCTGATGCTGTCGGGCGCCTATATCCCCGTCCGCGAGCTAATGGAGAAGAACGGCTACCAGATCGACTGGAAGAACTATTTCTCCGGCATCGCCTCCTACTATTCGACGCCGTCGGGCGAACTGCTCTCCATGCCGTTCAATTCCTCGACCGCGATGATCTACTACAACACCGACGCGCTGAAGGCCGTGGGCTTCGACGGTCTGCCGAAGACCTGGAGCGAGGTCGAGACCGTTGCCCGCGCCATGAAGGCCAAGGGCTATGAGTGCCCGGTCGCCTTCGATCCGACCGGCGTCTGGCAGTGGTTCGAACAGTTCTCCGCCATCCACAACCAGCCGATCGCCACCAAGGGCAACGGCTACGATGGCCTCGACGCCGAAGTGGTGTTCAACAAGACCAAGTTCGTCGACCAGCTGACCTGGATCAAGAAAATGTATGACGAGGGTCTCTTCGTCCACAAGAGCAAGGCTGCCGGCGAGACCGCCAACGACGCGTTCGTCAACGGCAAGTGCCAGATCACCTCGTCGTCGATCGCCGACCACGGCACCTTCTCAAAGCAGGCCAAGCCGGGCATGCACTGGGAGGTCGCGATGCTGCCGATGCTGGACGGGTTCCAGCGCACCAACTCGCTGGTCGGCGGCGCCTCGCTCTGGACGCTGAAGGGCAAGTCGGAAGCGGAATACAAGGGCGCGGCTGCCTTCTACGCCTTCATCGCCAAGCCGGAACAGGCCGAGTGGTGGTCGACGGTCACCGGCTATATCCCGGTCACAAACTCCGGCTTCGAAGCCATGAAGGCCAAGGGTTTCTACGACAAGGCTCCCTACAAGGGTCGTGAACTTGCGATCCAGAGCCTGACCTTCACGCCGCCGACCGAGAATACCCGCGGCATCCGTCTCGGCAACTTCGTGCAAATCCGCAAGGAAATCTCCATGGCGATGCAGGACGTGCTGTTCAACAACAAGCCCGTCCAACAGGCGCTCGACGAGGCCGCTGCCCGTTCCAACGACATCCTGCGCCGCTTCGAGAAGACCTACGCCAACGCCAAGGTCAACTGACCCCGTTCCGCGGGCGGTCCGTCACGGGCCGCCCGCATTTCTTTTCCGATGTTGTGAACGGTCATCCATCGTGGAACGACGCGCCTATTACCGCAATCCCATCCTGCCCTGGCTGCTGGTCGCGCCCCAACTGCTCCTGGTGCTGGTCTTCTTCTACTGGCCCACCTCGCAGGCCCTCTACTGGGCCTTCACGCTGGAACAGCCATGGGGCGGCGGCAACCAGTGGGTCGGCTTCGAGAATTTCGCCGCCGTGTTCGGCGACGGACGCTACTGGGCTACGGCGCTGCGGTCCGCAGTCTACGGCGTCTCGGCAACGGCGCTTTCGATGTCGATTGCGCTGATGCTGGCACTGTTCGTCGATCGCGGCCTTCGGGGCACCAAGATCTTCCAGTCCGTCTTCATCTGGCCCTATGCGCTCGCCGCCCCCGTCGTCGGCGTGGCCTTTCGCTTCATCCTGTCGCCGCAGGCGGGAATGGTCGGTGCGATCAACACGATCTTTCCGGGCGCCTGGGATCCCGCCACCAACGGTACGCATGCGCTGATCATGGTGATCATCTGCCATGCCTGGCTGTCGATCGGCTATAATTTCGTGTTCTTCCTGGCGGGGCTGCAGATGATCCCGCGGTCGATCAGCGAGGCGGGGGCCATGGACGGCGCCGGCCCAGCCCGGCGCATGCTCGACCTTCAGCTGCCGCTGATTGCGCCGACGGTGTTCTTCCTGCTGATCATGAATATCATCTCGACCTTCACCGACAGCTTCGCGCTGATCGACACGATGACCGGCGGCGGCCCGATCGGGCAGACCGAGGTCATGGTCTACAAGATCTACGAGGACGGCTTCAAGGGGCTGGACTATTCGGGCGCCGCCGCCCAGTCGATCGTCCTGATGCTGCTCGTCATCGCGCTCACCTTCATCCAGTTCAAATGGGTGGAGCGGCGCATCCACTACGCTTGAGGCCGGTCCGATGATCGAACGTTCCCGCAGCTTCGACTTTCTCACCTATGCCGGCATGCTGGCCGGCGCCTTCATCATCGTGGTGCCGTTCTGGATCGTGCTGGTCGGTGCCTCGCTGTCGCTGCCCGAGGTCTCGCAGGTGCCGATGCGCCTCTGGCCGTCGGCGCATCTCTCGGAAAATCTCCAGACGGCGTGGACCCGGGCCGATCTCGGCCCCAAGCTCGTCAATACGCTGATCGTCGCGGTGCTGGTGACGGCAGGAAAGATCACGATCGCGGCGCTGACCGCCTTTTCGATCGTCTTCTTCAACTACCGTGCCCGGATGCTGGTGTTCTGGCTGATCTTCGTGACGCTGATGCTGCCGCTGGAAGTGCGCATCGTGCCGACCTATTCGATCGCTGCAAATGCACTGCAGCCGTTCCAGACCATGCTCGACCTGGCCGGCATCACCGGCCTGATCGAGGCGGTCAGTGGCTATCGGCTGGCAATGAACTGGAACCTGCTGAACTCCTATTCCGGCCTCATCCTGCCGCTGGTAGCCACCGCGACCGGCACTTTCCTCTACCGGCAATTCTTCATGACTGTGCCGGACGAGCTCGTCGAGGCTTCGAAAATGGACGGGTCCGGGCCACTGCGCTTCTTCGTCGACGTGCTGATCCCGCTCTCGCGCACGAACATGCTGGCGCTCGCCACGATCATGTTCGTCTATTCGTGGAACCAGTATCTGTGGCCCCTGCTCGTCACCACCGACCGGCCGAACTACGGTACGGTCATGATGGAGCTCAAGGCGCTCATTCCCGCGCAGAACGGCATGCCGGAATGGAACGTCACCATGGCCGGCGCGCTGATCGTCATGCTGCCGCCGCTTCTGATCGTCGCCTTCATGCAGCGCTGGTTCGTGCGCGGCCTCATCGCCAAAGACAAGTGAACAGGTGAAATCATGTCTGCCATCAGCTTCCGCAATGTGAAGAAACGCTACGGCAAGAACGAAGTCATCCACGGCGTCGATGTCGAGATCGAGGCCGGAGAGTTCATCGTCATTCTCGGTCCGTCCGGCTGCGGGAAATCCACGCTGCTGCGCATGGTCGCGGGGCTTGAGGAGATCTCGGACGGCGAGATCCGGATCGGCGACCGCGTCGTCAACCAGCTCGAGCCGCGCGAGCGCGGTTGCGCCATGGTGTTCCAGAACTACGCGCTCTATCCGCACATGACGGTCGCCGGCAATATCGGCTATTCGTTGAAGGTGGCCGGCCTGCCGAAGGCGGAACGAGATGCGAAGGTGCTGAAGGTCGCCCAGTCCGTCGGCCTGCAGGACTATCTGGCACGCCGGCCGAGCGAACTGTCCGGCGGTCAGCGCCAGCGCGTGGCCATGGCGCGCGCCATGGTGCGCGAGCCGAAGGTCTTCCTGTTCGACGAGCCGTTCTCCAACCTCGATGCCAAGCTCCGGGTGGCGATGCGCGCGGAGGTTCGGCGACTGCACCGGCAGCTCGGCGTCACCTCGATCTTCGTCACCCACGACCAGATCGAGGCCATGACGCTGGCGGACCGGCTGATCATCATGAATGGCGGCCATGTCGAACAGGTCGGGCGGCCTGCGGACATCTATGACCGGCCGGTGAGCCGCTTCGTCGCGGACTTCATCGGCTCGCCGTCGATGAACCTGCTGGAAGGTGAGTTCGACGAGAACGGCCTGTTCGTCCATGGCCGGGGCGGTCGCATTCCCGTTTCGTCACTGAACGGCCAGCGTGTGCCCGGCCGCAAGGTCGTTCTCGGCATCCGGCCGGAAGCGGTCAAAAGCGCCGACGGATCGGCCGAAAACGCCATTCCCGGCGTGGTGGACTATGTCGAGGAGCTTGGCGGGGCGCGGCTGATCCATGCCGATGTCGCAGGCTCGCGGGTCGTCGCGCTCGATACCGGGCGCCGCGATCTCGCGGCAGGAACACCGATCCACTTCACCTTCGACGATGCGCTGCACGCCTTTTCCGTCGAGGACGGGAAGCGGATCGAAACCCATTCCTAACCGGACGCACCAACCAGGAGACTGACGATGACCAATCTGATTGCCACCGGCTTCAATGCCGCCTCGAAGGATGGCGAAATCGAGAGCCTCGGCGAAGACCTGCGGGCGCTCGCCGACATGGGTGTCGAAGCCGTCGAGCTCGGCGTGACGACGCTCGACCTCGTGGCCGGCGGCCGGATCATCGAGGAGCGCGCCGATGCGCTCGTCGCGCTCACCTCCGAGTTCCCCTTTCTCTACACGGTGCACGGCCTGGTATCCTCGAACTTCATGGATCCCGCCACCCAGCGCTACCAGCTGGATGCGGCCAAGGCGCTGGTAGAGCTCTGCGACCGGATCGGCGCCCGCGTCATCGTGCAGCATTCCGGCGCGCTGCGCGCCGACCAGCTGGCCGAGCGTGCCGGCGCCGACCTCCGCGAGCGCGAGGCGCTGACCGAGCTTGCGGATTTCGCCCGGCCCTATGGTGTGCGGATCGCGCTCGAAAACATCTTCACAACCGAGCCCGGTCAGTACCGCCAGACCCCGTCCGAGGTTGCCGAGACCGTCAAGGCCGTGAACCACCCGAATGTGGTGGCGCTGGTCGACTTCAGCCATGCCTATATCGAATCGACGTTCCGCGGGCTCGACTTCCGCGCCGAAGTCGCCGCAATGGCGCCGGTTGCGGGGCACCTGCATCTCCATGATTCCTTCGGCCGTCCCCAGGCCTTCTACAAGGGCTTCCATCCGCAGGAAAACACCGCGATGGGCATCGGCGACCTGCACATGCCGCTCGGCTGGGGCGACATCGCCTGGGACGAGCTGTTTGCGGATCTGACCTTCCTGCCCGACACGGTGGCGATGATGGAGATCGGCTACCGCTACCGCCGCGAACAGCCGGCGAGCCTGGCGCGTGCACGGCAGCTCCTGTCGACTAATGGAGGACGGACGGCGCTCGCCGCCGAGTGATGCAGTGTTGAGGCCGGCTCCCTTCGGCGCCGGGGAGCACAGACCGGGGCTGGTCCTTGCGCGTCCGCGTCGGGCCGGCTCCGGGCGACTACTTCCGTGCCAGGCTGAAGGAGAAGTGGCTGCCGCGGTGGTAGTCGACGGCATAGATCACTGGAATGCCGGCGGCGTTGAAACAGGTCTCGGTGATCAGCAGAGCCGGGCCGAAGTCGCGTAGGTCGTTCCGCTCAATGACCTCGTCGGGCAGCATAACGGCGGAGACGGTCGCGGCCGACATCCTCGGCCGATTCTTGTAGCTTTCGAGCAGGGCGAGGAGCGAGCCGCTCCAGTCGATATCGTAGAGCCGGGCCGAAATGATGCTGCGCGGGACATAGTCGACGCAGTAGAGGATCGGCTCCTCCTTCTCCAACCGCAGGCGCTCGATCCGGATCACCCGGTCGCCTGCCCGCATCTGCAGTTGCGATGCCACGAGATCGCTAGGCGCCTCCTCCGCGATCGACAGGACCTTGTTCACCGTGACGTAGCCGAAATGGCCGACCATGTCGGTCACGCTTTCGAAGACCGTGATCGGCCTGTCGACCCGGACCGCCGACATCGGCGAGACGAAGCGGCCGCGGCCGTGTTCGGCATAGATCAGGCTGTCCTGCTCGAGCAGCTTCAAGGCTTCGCGCACGGCCGGCCGGGAAATGCCGAACCGCTGCGTGAACTCGCCCTCTGTCGGCAGCTTGTCGCCGGGCTTGAGGCCCTTTTCCCGGATCAGATCGGCGATGCGGTCGCGGAGCTTGACCACGAGCGTCTGCTTGTCACGCAACGGCTCTTCCAAGATGTCGTTTCCCTCGTTCCGGCAGCCTTGTCTGACATTATCGCGAATGGTGAGGACTTTCCAGCGCGATATCCCGGAGCCTGTGCGAAACCGGCTTTGGAACAGGATGGAATTACACGGAGGTCGGCATTGACAGCCCGCCGTCAAGATGTAAGTTGTCTGACAACATTCGCAGCCTTTTCGGCGAGGAGACCTCATGTTGAACTTCGATGAACAGCGCTTTCTCCGCATCCAGTCGGGCGCCGTCGGCCTTGGCGACGGGATCGCCGCTGCGATCAAGGACTGTCTGGATCGGGGGGCGCAGAACATCCATTTTCTCGGAACCGGAGGTGCGGCAATCCTGATGCAGCCCGCGGTGCAGTTGCTGCAGCGGCGCTCGCGCTTTCCCGTCTTCTTCGACTTGGCGGCTGAACTCGCGCTGACCGGCTCCGCCAACCTGCATTCCGGCTCCATCGTGGTCATTCCGTCGCTGTCGGGGACGACGAAGGAAAGCGTTGCCATTCTCGCCCGGGCGAAGGAAGCCGGTGCCACCGTCATCACGCTGGTCGGCCATGCCGACACGCCGCTCGGCACAGGCGGCGACCATGTCTTCGTCAATTTCGCAGAGGACGACACGTCCTGCGAGTCCTTCTATCTCCAGTCCCTGTTCGTCGCGCTCGCCATTCTCGACCATCGGGGCGAGATCGGCGATCATGCGGAGACCGTGTCGGCTCTGGCCAGCCTTCCTGAGCTGCTTCTGGCGGTAAAGAGGGGCTTTGAACCCAAGGCGGAAAGCCTCGCAGGTGTCATCGCCGCGAGTGGCTATCATATCGTAACCGGGGCAGGAAATGTCTGGCCGCAGGCGTTCTACTACGGCATGTGCATCCTTGAGGAGATGCAGTGGATCCGCACGCGGCCGGTCCATGCGTCGGACTTCTTCCACGGCACGCTCGAACTGATCGAGAAGGACGTCTCGATCCTGCTCTTCAAGGGCGAGGATGCACTCAGGCCGCTTGCCGATCGGGTCGAGACCTTCGCGCGGACCTATACCGATCGTCTCACCGTGCTCGATACGGCCGACATGCCGCTGCCTGGCCTGACGCCGGACATGCGGGGCCTGGTTTCACCGATCGTGCTCGCCACGGTCCTGGAGCGGGTGAGCGCGCATCTCGAAGTCCTGCGCGACCACCCGCTCGTCACTCGGCGCTATTACAAGCGCGTGGCCTATTGAGTTATTGCCTCGGTCGGTCGATGAGACGGACTGTGGGCCACGGGGCGATTGACCGAGGAGGCGGGGATGACGACGCTGCGGATCGCGGTTGTCGGAGACAATTGCATCGATAAGTTCCTTCCTCCGGTGGGGCAGGCCCTGATCGGCGGAAATGCCGTCAACGTTGCCGTGCACCTGGCTCGTCTCGGACACCGCACGGTCTATTTCGGCGCCGTCGGGCCCGATCGTGACGGCGCGCGCACGGCGGCCGCTCTTGCCGACCAGGGGGTCGACGTCTCCCGCGTCGCGATCCGGCCGGGGAAAACCGCGCATACCGACATCCGCATTCTGCCATCCGGCGAGCGGGTCTTTCTCATCGAGGATTTCGGTGTCTGCGCCGGATACCGTCCATCGGCGGACGATGTCGCCGCGATGCTGTGCATGGACCATGTCCATATCGGCTGGCTCGATGACGGGGGCGCCCTGCGCGAAAGGCTCGCCTCTGAAGGCGTCAGTGTTTCGCAGGACATCTCGGTCAATGCCGCTGTCGGCAATCTCGGCCTTGCCGGGCTCTCCATCGCTTTCGGCTCGGCGGGCGAGGATGACGGTGTCGGTGAGGCGATGATCGCGCGGTTCCGCGCGGCGGGCGTTCCCATCGCCGTTGTCACGCGGGGGGCGCGGGGTTCCGTCGCCCAGTCTCCGACCGCACGGGCGGAGACCGGGGTCGAGCCTGTCGCAGTCGTCGATACGACCGGGGCGGGGGACAGTTTCATTGCCGCCTTTCTCGCTACCCATCTTCGGGGCGGCTCGCTCCAGTCGGCGCTCGAGGCCGGGCGCGATCATGCGGCACGGTGCTGCAGCCATGTCGGCGGCTTTCCGCAGAATCCCTTGCCGCTTGAATAGACGGCTACTTCAGCACCAGCCAGCCGGACACCACGATGATCATGGCGCCGGCGATGGTGTAGGGATCGAGCGGCGCGGAAAACAGCAGGAGACCGTAAAGACTCCCCCAGATGATCTGGCTGTACTGGAATGGCGCCACGACCGATGCCTCGCCGAGCCGGAAGGCGCGGACGAGCAGTGCGTGGCCGGCCAGCCCGAGCGTGCCGGCGACCAGGGCCATGACCAGTTCGGAGGCGCTCATCGGTGAAAGGCCGGTGCTGCCGAGCGCCGTTGCGAGTGTGAGCGGCATCATGACGGCGAGCAGGGTGGCCACCAGGGCTTCGTCGTTCTCGGCGGCCTTTGCGCGGCGTAGCAGCAAGAGCGACAGGGCGAAGAGGATGGTCGAGGCGAAGGCGGCGACATGGCCTATGCCGAGGTCGGCGCTGCCCGGCCGGAGCGCCACCGCGACGCCGATGAAACCGAGCACCACGCCGAGCCAGGCCAGCCTCGAAAGGCGCTCACCCAACAGCACGAAACTCAGGATCGCCACCATGATCGGCGCCAGGAAGGCGATGAGATAGACATCGGAGAGCGGCAGCAGCTTGAAGGCGTAATGGATCAGGATCGTATCGACGCCGAGCAGCAGCGCGCGCGTGACCGCGAGGCCCGGCTGAAGCGGAACCAGATTGCTCAGACGTCCGCGGGCCGCGGCATGGGCCACGATAAGGACCAGTCCGACCACGGTCGTGGCGAAGGTGACCTGTGGCGCCGGCAAGCCGACGGCGAGCAGCTTGATCAGGGCATCGGCTCCCGAAAACACCGCGAAAGCGACAAGGGCCACCATCGCCGCGTGCGTGTTGGGTCTCCGGCTCGCCTGCGCGACGGGCAGCGCCGCGTTTCTTTCAGCGGGCATTGAACCTTCCGAACCGTTCCTCGATGCGCGCCTGGGCATATTCCAGCGCGATGGACAGCAGCCAGTAGATCATCGAGGCCGTGATCAGCATCTCGATGTGGCGGAATTCCGTCTGGCCCTGCGTACGGGCGAGATACATGATTTCCCAGACGCCGACCACCGAAACCAGCGAGGAATCCTTCAGCATGGCGATGAACTGGTTGCCGGTCGGTGGAATGATGACCCGCATGGCCTGGGGCAGGATGACGAGTGCCATGGTCTGGCCGGGGCTGAGGCCGAGTGCCGTGGCGCCCTCGCTCTGGCCGCGATCGATGCTTTCGATGCCGGCGCGGAAGATCTCGGTCATGTAGGCGCCGTAGCAGAGCGACAGCGCCATAACGCCTGCCGGCACGGCGCCGATGACGTAGCCGACCTGCGGCAGGCCGAGATAGATGATGTAGATCTGCATGAGGAGCGGCAGGCCGCGGAAGAGCGAGGTGTAGAAGGTCGCCAGACCATAGATCACGCCGTTGCGGGAGAGTTTGGCGATGGCGCCGACCAGCGCGATCGCGGTGGCGATCACGATCGACAGCGCCGAGATGAAGAGGGTGGTGGTGACGCCCTGGGTGACGAGATAGCCGATTTTCTTGGCGATGAAGGCGAAGGACAGGTCGAAGGAATAGAAGAACAGCATCAGGCAGACGAAGAGTTCCACCCAGACGCCGATCACCTGATAGACCCGCGGCAACAGCCGCAGGAGCTTCCAGTTGGCAGCGAGGATCAGGGCCAGCAGAAGCGAGGACAGAAGGCGCCCGGCTGCCGGATTGTCGCCGATCCATCCGGCGCTCGGCGGCACGAGCCTGCCGAGCCAGGCCGAGCTGATGCCGAGTTCGAAGAGAACCAGCGTGATGACGAGGATGAGCAGGAGCCCGCCGAAGCGCTTGACCGCCTCGGGATGGGAAAGGATCAGTCGACCAAGCATGCATCAGCCCCGTTCATCATGCGGCGCGTTCGCGCCACCAATCCTGCGCCTGGAGTTTCCAGTAGGTGAGTTGCGCGACCGCCCGTCCGGCGACCCCGCCGGCCCAGACGAGGCCGAAGGGACGGAAGAGCTTGTAGCGGTCGCTCTTCCTGAGGATGGCCTCCGCGACCACCTTGCCGCCGGCCGCGGTCGTGTTGAGGCCATGGCCACCGAAAGCGGTGCAATGCCAAACACCCGGCTCGACCTCGCCGATCTGGGGCATGAGGTGCCGGGCGTAGGACATTAGCCCCGACCAGGCGAGCTCGGTCTTGAGGTCGCGCAGTTGCGGATAGGTACCGGTCATCTCGCGCCGCAGTTCCTGGACCAGGCCGGTCGTGGAGGCGGCGCGCGTGGTGATGCGTCCTCCCCAGAGAATGCGCCGGCCGTCGTCGACCAGGCGGTAGTAGTCGCCGGCCCGCCTGTTGTCGCCGATCGCCGCGCGCGTGGCGATCGCGCTTGCGATGAGTTCGGGCGCCTCCTCGCTGACCATGACATAGGTCGCGATCGGCAGGAAGGCGCGCTTCAGGCGGCGATCGAGATTGCCGGTATAGCCTCCCGTCGTGAAAACCACCTGGCGTGCACGGACCTCGCCACCTGCAGTCCGCACCATCTTCTCGGCGCCGGAGAGGCGGGTGGACATCGCGGGAGAGGTTTCGTGGATCCGGCCGCCGAGCCGCTCGATCTCTGCCGCCACCGCACGCAGATAGTTGAGGGGATGGATATGGAAGGCGTCCGGGCTGCGGAGCGCCTGAAAATAGCGCTTGGATTTTAATATGGCGCGCACCTCGTCGGTGGACATGTAGTCCAGTGCGTAGCCGTAGTCGGCCTGCAATTGGTCGCGATAGGCCTTGAGCGCGTCGCCGTCATTGTACCGCAGGACGCTGATGATGCCGTCCTGCCTGTCGACGCCCTGGATATGAAGATCTCGGATGGTGTCGCGGATGAAGCGGACGCCTTCCATCGAGAGGTGGAACAGCGCCTTGGCCGTTTCCTTGCCGGCCATCCGGGCGATGGCATCGCCGTCGGTCGAGAAGCCCGGGCTGACGAAACCACCGTTGCGTCCAGAGGCGCCATAGCCGACGCTTTCGGCTTCGAGCAGCACGACGCGCTGTCCGCCGCGGACGAGTTGCAGGGCAGTTGTCAGACCAGCCAGGCCGCCGCCGATGATGACGGTGTCGCAGGTCTCGGTGCCGGACAGGGCGGGACGGGTCCGGTCGTCCGCCATCGTGCGCCGGTAATAGGTATCGGGATAGGCCATGAAAGTCTCGCGCGTGTGGGAGACGGGACGACACCGGGCCGCCCCGTCCGGTGTCGCTCAGTCGGCGCTATAGTCCTTGCCGTACCACTTGGTGGTCAGCTTGGCGAGCGTGCCGTCCTTCTTCATGTCGGCGATCAGGCCTGCGACCTTGGCCGTCCATTCCGCATCGCCCTTCTCCGCGATGACGACGAGCGGCTCGCGGAAGGCATATTCGCCTTCCAGGATGCGGACCGGATAGCCGTTCTTGATCGCGTTCTGCGCGGTCTGCTCGGGGGCGATGACCGCGTTCAGGCGGACGCCATCGCCCAGCCTCAGGTCGTCGAAAGGCAGCATGGAATCGGCGAAGGTGCGGACCTCGCCGGGCTCGAGCTTATACTCGACGGGCGGCAGGCCCGGCGCGTCTATCTCCAGGCGTCGATTGATGAAATCCTCCGATGTCGTCGCCGTTTCGACGCCGATGACCTTGCCGTTGAGGTCCTCGACGGTCTTCGCCGTGCTGTCTTTGTGCACGACATAGACATAGGGGCTGTAGTAGTAGATGCCGACGAAATCGATGACCTGCGCGCGCGCTTTGGTGGGGGTCACCGAGCCCACGCCGAGATCGTATCGACCCTGCCAGCGGCCGCCGGTCAGAGTTGCCCAGTCGGGAGTTTCGAAACTTACTTCCACGCCGAGCCGCTTGGCGATCTCGCGCGAGACGTCGATGTCGAAGCCGACCATCTCGTTGTTGTCGTCGAGAAAGCTCTGGGGCGGCCAGCCACTGTTGGTCGCGACCACCATCGCCTTCTTTTCCATGACGCGGTCGAGCGTGGCGCCTGCCTGGGCGTGGCCTGCGGCGGCCAGTCCGGCCACGAGGAGCGCGACGCGGGTCAGTAATTTTCTCATGATGTCCTCCTTCCGATGTTCCCGTGCTTATAATGTAAGATGTCAGACAAGTTAGGTTGAGAGCAAAGCGGCCCCGGTGTCAATAGGCTGACGGACCGGAAAAGGCGGACGGCATCCGGAGAGAGCCAGGACAACAGGGCACCACGCCGTCGTACGGCATTGTGAGACGGGGCGGTCGGATGGATAAGGGACGCTCAGCCGAACGGCGGTGTGCGTGGAGGCGGCGTCCGCCTGTTGCCGGTGGCTTCGAAGGCGGCGGCAAGGGTCAGAAGGGCCGTGTCGTCATAGGCCCGGCCGGCGAAGGTGAGGCCGACCGGCATGCCGGTGTCCGACATCGTGCCCATGGGGACGGTCACGGTCGGGATGCCGAGATGACGGGGAACGAGGTTGCCATTGGCGACCCAGACGCCGTTCCGCCAACCGTGTTCTGCCGTTTGCGGATTGACGTCCATGTCGGCGGCCCCGACGTCGGCCACGGCTGGGAAGACGAGCGCATCGAGCCTGTGCTCGTCCATCCATGTTTCGAGGTCGATCCGGCGGGTCTCCTCGAGTCCGCGCAAGCCGGCTTCGAGGTGGGGGATGTCCACGAGGCTTCCGTAGGGCTTGGCGCGGACCTGCGCCGGATAATCGGCAATATGGTCGGGAAACCCGGTATAGCGGTCGGGCAGCGCGCCAGGCGGATGCGGAAAGATCATCGCCCCGTCGACCTCGGCGAGGCTCGATATCGCCGGATCGCCGTTTGCGCTGAGGAAGTCGTCCCAGGCCCAGGCGGAAAGGTCGAGGATTTCACGCGCCAGGAATTCGGGACTGACGAGGCCGCGGGTGAGGATCGAGGGTGCGCCGGGCCGGTCGGACTCGTAGTTCGTGACGGCAGGGAAATCCACCAAGACAACCTCTGCGCCGGCGGCTTCGAGGTCTCGGCGGGCGTCGTCCCAGAGCGCAAGGATCGAGGCCCGGGTTTCGATCCGCTGCCCGGTCGCTCCGCCTATGCCGCCGTGCGGATTGCTGCCGGCCTCGGGATCGGCGTTGACATACATGGCCGGCACGCCAATCCGTTTGCCTCGCAAGGTCGCCTGGGCGGCGGTCCGGTCGACGGGGGCGAGTGCGGTGTAGGACGCGGGTCTGGTATCGGAGGGCAGAGGTAGGGAAATCCAGGGCTGCGCCCGCCAGAAGTCGCCGCGAGTTTCAGGATCGTCTGCCACGATGATGTCCAGCACCTCGAAGAGGTCGGCCATGCTGCGGCTATGGGGAACCACCACGTCCATCGTCGGGACCAGTGGCCAGTTGCCACGAACCGAAATGATGCCGCGCGAAGGGGTGTAGGCGCAGAGCCCGTTGTAGGAGGCGGGCGCCCGGCCGCTGGACCAGGTTTCCTCGCCAAGGCCGAAGGCACAGAAGGAGGCCGCGGTGGCGGTGCCGGATCCGTTGGAGGAGCCGGAGCCAAAGGCACTGGTCAGCCAATCGGCATTGTAGGGGCTCTCGGCCCTGCCATAGAGGCCGCGCTGCATGCCGCCATTGGCCATCGGCGGCATGTTGGTGAGGCCGAGGCAGACGGCACCGGCCGCGCGCAGCCGCGCAATGGTGAAGGCATCGTGCCGGGCGACGAGGTCGGCGAAGGCCGGGCTGCCCGCTGCGGCCGTCAGGCCCTTCACCAGGTAGCTGTCCTTGGCGGTATAGGGAATGCCGTCCAGCGGTCCCAGGATCGCGCCGCGGGCCCGTCTGGCGTCCGACGCGCGCGCCTCGTCGATAGCGGCGGGGTTGGCGACAACAACGGCATTGAGGGCTGTCTGCGTGCCCGGGGCGTCGTAGCGTGCGATGCGCGCGAGATAGGCCTCGACCAGTCCGACGCTGGTCATCCGACCGGCTTCGAGCTGCGCCCGAAGATCGGCAATCGACGCTTCGGTGACTTCGAACCGGCTCATGCCGAGGGTCCGGTCGCGGCGAGAGCCGGCTGCTGCTGGGTGATGCAGTGGATGCCGCCGCCGCGGGCGAAGATGTCGCGCGAATCGACGGTCACGACGCGGCGTCCCGGATAGGCCTGCTCCAGGACCGCCGTTGCGGCGGCATCTGCGCGCGGATCGCCGAAGCCGCAGGCGACGACACCGCCGTTGACCACGAGGTGGTTGACATAGCTGTAGTCGACGAAGCCGTGTTCGTCGCGGATTTCGGTCGGCGCGTCGAGGTCGAGGATGGTCCAGGCGCGCCCGCGGGCATCGGTGGTCGCGGCAAGGATCGTGCGGATGTCCTGCATCACGCGGTGGTCGGGGTGGCCCGGGTCGGGCTGGCGGTGCACGAGGAGCGTGCCCGGTGCGGCAATGGTCGCGACGATGTCGACATGGCCGTTGGTGCCGAAATCCTCGTAATCCCGCGTCAGTCCGCGCGGCAGCCAGATCACCTTTGTCGCGCCGATCGTGCGGGCGAGTTCCGCTTCGACCTCGGCCTTGGTCAGTTTCGGATTGCGGCGTGGATCGAGCTGCACGGTCTCGGTAACGAGAACGGTACCTTCGCCGTCGACATGGATGCCGCCGCCTTCATTGACCAGCGCGCTCGAGACGACCTCTGCACCGACTTCCGCCGCGATCAGGCGGGCGATGGCCGCGGACTTTTCCCAGTTGGCCCAGGCATGGGCCCCCCAGCCGTTGAACACCCAGTCGACCGCGCCGAGCACCGTCGGCCGCGCACTGTCGAGAACGAAGGTCGGCCCGAAGTCCCGCATCCAGAATTCGTCGAGCGGCGCCTCGATCTGCGTGATTTGGCTACCCAGCATCCGTCGCGCGCGGTCCCGTTCGGAGGGGTCGACCACCATCGTGACGGGCTCGAACTCGGCGATCGCATGGGCAACGCTCGTCCATGCCGCATAGCCGGTTTCGCGCCAGGCCTCATCTTCGCCGAGCGTGATGCCCTCGCGCGGGAACGCCATCCAAGTGCGCTCGTGGGGAGCGGTTTCCGACGGCATGGTCCAGTTCATCGCGCGACTTCCTCTTCTCGTTGCCGCTCTGATCGTTTGTCCGCCGACGGCAGGGCACCGTTGGTGTTGGCGGGGCAGCATGGTGCCAACCGAGCCTCACTTCCCCGCCCTCTGTCAAGTGCGTCCGAGATAGGATCCGGGTCAGGCCAAGGGGCGCCCGAGTGCGGCCTGCTGCGCGCGCACCTCCTGAAGATGGGCTTCCGCCTCGGTCGCCTCGCGCTGGGCGTTCCACATCTGGGCATAGAGGCCGCCTTCGGCCAGCAGTGCCTGGTGCGTTCCGCGCTCGGCGATCACGCCGTCCTTGAGCACGATGATCTCGTCGGCCGTGACGACTGTCGAGAGCCGATGGGCGATGACGAGTGTGGTGCGGTTCTGCGAAACGACGTCGAGCGCTGCCTGGATCTCCTGCTCGGTGCGGGTGTCGAGCGCCGAGGTCGCTTCGTCGAGGATGAGGATCGGCGGCGATTTGAGAATCGTGCGGGCGATCGCCACGCGCTGCTTCTCGCCGCCCGAGAGCTTGAGCCCCCGCTCGCCGACCATGGACTGGTAACCGTCGGGCAGGTTGCGGATGAAGTCGTCGACCTGCGCGATCCGTGCTGCCGCCTCGATCTCTTCCTGGCTCGCGTCCGGCCGGCCATAGCGGATGTTGTAGGCGATGGTGTCGTTGAAGAGGACGGTGTCCTGCGGCACCATGCCGATCGCGGCCCTCAGGCTCTTCTGCGTGACGTCACGCACATCCTGATCGTCGATGGTAACGGCACCCTGCTGGATGTCATAGAACCGGTAGAGCAGGCGGGAGATCGTCGACTTGCCGGCGCCCGAGGGACCGACGACCGCGACCGTGTGTCCGGCCGGCACCTCGAAGGAAACACCCTTCAGGATCGGCCGGGCGGGATCGTAGGCGAAATGCACGTCGCGGAATACGATGGCGGCCGAGGCGACGTTGAGCGGCCCCGCCCCCGGGCGGTCGGCGATCTCGGCTTCCATGTCGAGGAGATCGAACATTTGCTCGATATTGGCCAGCCCCTGGCTGACTTCGCTGTAGATGAAGCCGACGACGGCCAAGGGCGCGGAAAGCTGCATCAGGAGAACGTTGATGAAGACGAAGTCGCCCACGGTCTGGGTGCCGGCGCGAATTTCGAGTGCCGACATGGTCATCATCGCCATCATGCCGAGGCTGAAGATCACGACCTGTCCGAAATTCAGGAAACCTTGCGAAGTCCAGACGCGGGTCGCCGCCTTCTCGTAGGCGGCCATGGATTGGTCGAAGCGGCGCGCCTCCATCTCCTCGTTGCCGAAATACTTCACCGTCTCGAAATTGAGGAGCGAGTCGATCGCCTTGGAATTGGCCTCGGTGTCAGACGCGTTCATGCCGCGACGGATGTCGACGCGCCACTTGCTCGCCTGGATCGTGAACCAGACATAGGCGGCGATGGTGACCGCGGCCACCGCCAGATAGGCCGGGCCATAGGTCCAGCCGAGGACCGCCGCCGTCAGGCCGAATTCGAGGATGGTGGGGATGGTGTTGAGGATGACGAAGCGAACGATCGTCTCGATGCCCTTGGTGCCGCGCTCGATCACCCGCGTCAGGCCGCCCGTGCGGCGCTCCAGGTGGAAGCGCAGCGAAAGCCGGTGGAGATGCTCGAAGGTTTTGAGCGACAGGCGCCGTACCGCGTGCTGGCCGACGCCGGCAAACAGCGTGTCCCTGAGCTGGTTGAAACCGGCCTGCACGATGCGGGCGAGATTGTAGGCGGCGACGAGACCCAGAACGGCGATGGCAAAGGCCGCAAGATCGTCCGCCGCGCCGCGACGGTCGGCGAGTGCGTCCGTCGACCACTTGAAGAAATAGGGGACGGCGAGCAGGACGAATTTCGACAGCACGAGGAACAGCGTGGCCCAGACGACCCGCATCTTCAGGTCGGGCCGATCGCCGGGCCACATATAGGGCCACAGATTGCGGATCGTTCCCAGCACGAGGCCGGAATCGGCGGATACCGTCTTTTGCTTGTCTGCCATCGCGATCCCGATGCTGCGCCGGTTGGTCCCCCTTTCCCGGATAGCCGTCCGGGCTGGCGCATGCAACCCGACACCTTGCCATGGGCGAGGCTCTGCGCCATGAGGGGAACGGACGGCATGGACGGGTCATGGCAGCAAAGCGGATAGCGATCATAGGCGGCGGGCCGGCGGGGCTTATGGCGGCGGAGGTGCTTGCCACGGCAGGACACGCTGTCACCGTCTACGAGGCAATGCCGACCGTTGGTCGCAAGTTCCTGCTCGCCGGCAAGTCCGGGCTCAACATCACCCATGCCGAGGACTATGCGACGTTCCGGACCCGGTTCGGCGGAGCGTCGCAACGGCTCGGCCCGGCGCTCGATGCCTTTACCCCTGCAGACGTGCGGGCCTGGGCGGCCGGTCTCGGCAGCGAAACCTTCGTCGGCAGCTCGAACCGGGTCTTTCCGACCGCGATGAAGGCCTCGCCGCTGCTCCGTGCCTGGATCCGCCGACTCGAAAGCCTCGAAGTTTCGATCCTGACCCGCCATCGGTGGAGCGGCTTTGCGGACGGTGGCCTCCGCATCGACGCTCCCTCCGGTTCGCAGATCATCGCGCCCGCTGCGGCCGTCCTGGCGCTCGGGGGAGCGAGCTGGCCGCGACTCGGCTCGGACGGCGCCTGGACGGAATGGCTTGCGGCCGAGGGCGTCGCGATCCGGCCGTTCCAGCCCGCCAATTGCGGCTTCGACGTCGACTGGAGCGCTACCATGTCCGCGCGCTTCGCCGGCGCACCGGTCAAGGCAGTCAGGGCGCAATCGGCCGCGGGCACGGTTCAGGGCGAGTTCGTGATCACCGCTCACGGCATCGAGGGCAGCCTGGTCTATCAGCACGCGGCTGCGCTGCGCGATGAATTGGCGGCACGGGGACGCGCAAGTTTCGTCGTCGATCTCGCGCCGGGTCGCAGCGCCGAGCGCCTCGCCGCCGACCTGGCGCGGCCGGACCGCAAGGCGAGCCTGTCGACGCGCCTGCGCAAGGCGGCGGGTATCGAGGGGGTGAAAGTCGCGCTCCTCCGGGAATGCGCTCCGGATGGAGCGCTCGCGGCGCCCGGAACGCTTGCCGCTGCCGTCAAGAACCTCTCCATTCCCGTCCTGCGTCCGCGACCGATTGCCGAGGCGATCTCGTCTGCGGGCGGCATTGCCTTCGAGGCGGTGGACGAGGCTTTCATGCTCCGCACGCGACCCGGCCTGTTCGTCGCCGGTGAAATGCTCGACTGGGAGGCACCGACCGGCGGCTATCTCCTGACGGCCTGCCTCGCGAGCGGTCGTGCCGCTGCCAATGGCGTGCTCGCATGGCTGGAACAATGAGCCTGCACCACGCGTTGTCGGCGCGGGAGGGGAAAACGGGGATGCAGTCGCCAATGAACCCTTTCGCCCTCTATTTCGACCTCATGCGCCTCGGTTGGGAATCATCCGTCGTGATATCGCTCCGCATGATGAAGCTCGCCGCTGGCGGTGTGGTGGCCAAAAAGGAAGCCCAGCTGATGATCAGCGAGAAGGGCGAGGCCGCCGTGATGGTCGCTCTTGCGAGTGCTTGGGGGATGGCGAGCGGTCAGTCCTTCGACACGGTCGGCCGCAAGGCCGTCGCCCATTACCGTCGTAAGGTTGTCGCCAATCGTCGCCGTCTTCTGCGTCGTTAGAGCGACGGCGTTTGGGCTGTCACCAATGGGACAGCCCTTGCTCACGGGCGATGGCACAAGACTTCCACGGCATGAGCCGAAGGAGGATACAAACAATGTCGCATCTGCTCGTCTTGGCATTCATCGCCATCATCGCCTTCGGCACGCAGCCGTCGAGCCTGGCATTTCGCCGGCGGCGCTGAACCTTTCGGAGAGTCCGACAGGATTGAGAGGCGGAGCGCGATCAACCCGCGCGGGGCACGCCGTCTTCCCGATCGAGATCGTCGAAGGCGCCGGCTATCTCGTCGACGCTGTCGGGGTCGGCGCCCGGCGGATCGCCCGGCGTGCCGAAGGTCGGCCCCTGGTCGATCTTGCCGGCTGCATCGTCCAGCGCGTCCTTTTCCAGATGATCCTGCCCGAGATGCGGTGCAGGAATACCCTGATGACGGTCCCGGGGTTTGAAGTCGGTCATGATTTCTTCCTCAAGCCCCGGGACCGGTCCGCCGCGGGTCAGGTGCAGAACGCGCAAAACGAAAAAAGGTTCCCACAAAAAAGGGCGCCGTTCCTGGCGCCCTTTCGACTGGTCGGAAAACCGGTCAGAACTTGAAGCCGACGCCGAGGATGGCGTTGTGCTGCTGGAAGTCGACCTTGGTGCCGCCGATCTTCTCCTGGCCGTAATCGTTGAAGCGATATTCGGCACGGGCGAAGACGTTGTCGGTGAACTTGTAGTCGACGCCGGCGCCGACGGTCCAGCCGTTCAGCACCTTCTCCTTGGAATCCGCGCCCTTGGGATCGACATAGCCATTCGCGGCCGTCCAGCCGCCGGTGCCGTAGATCAGCGCATTGTCCATGGCATAGCCGAGCCGGACGCGGGCGCTGCCGCCCCAATCCGTGCCGGCCTCGTAGCCGTTGTAGGTCTTGCCGTTCCAGTCGTACTTCAGATCGCCTTCGAGACCGAGGACGATGTTGTTGTCGAGCTGCTTGTTCCAGCCAGCGAAGCCGCCGAGCATCCCGCCGGTCGAAGTGCCTTTACGGTCGAGTGTTCCGTCGTCCAGCTCGCTTCTCAGCCAGTTCGCACCGCCGAAAATACCGAGATAGGCGCCGTCCCACGAATAGACCTGCGTCTGTTCCACCACGGCCTCAGGGGCCGCCGGTACCGGTTCCACGAGATCGGCGGCAAAAGCCGTGCCGGCCGAACCCGCCAGCAGGGCGGCAACGAGGATTCTCCTGATCATTCTTATACTCCTTCGACTTGTCCCACCGGAATATTCCGGGAAACCAAACGCCGTAACAACGCGCGGCAAATTTGGTTCCACCCAGATAGGGGCAAAACGGGGTCATTCCGTGGCGCCGCGGCCAAACTGCGACCCTGCGCCGCAATCGGATCCTCCGCCGGCGCTGGAAGCGTGTTGTTCGTCAGCGACTTAGCCGGCCGATCAAAAAACCGGCAAGGGCTGCCCAGAGTGTCGCACGGAGAGGGTTCTCGGAAATCAAATCTGTCGAATTTTCGGCAACGCGTCGCTTGACGTAGTGCGAAGACGCCTCGGCAATATGGGCAATGGACTGGCGGATGCTGTCGATCTCGGAACCGATCGCGGCGAGCTCGGCTTCCCGGTCGTGGGCCGGGGCGTCCCTGCCGACGTCTGGGCCCTGCGGATCTCCCGGCATTGCGGAGCCGAGGTCTTCGGCGGAGTCCGAGGCGTCATCGTGAAGTCTTGCCATTGGTTTCTTCCTTTCGTCCGGTCCGCCATGGAACGCATCCGCCGGCCGAGGGTTCCGCCGTGCTCCGGCTTCACAGATTTTGCAAACTCGCGGGATATGTGCTTTGACGCGACAGAGCGCCGGCATCGAGCCGGCCCAATCCAGGAAAGGTGTACGTCATGATCGAACCGATCGGAGTGTTGTTGTATGGAGATAACGACGACGACATCGCCGTCGTGGTGGGTGACGAGCATGACGATGTGGAATTCCGCTTCATCATGCTGGTCGGCGGCAAGACCGGCGAGACGCTGAAATTCCAGCCCAGCGAACGGATGACCGTCGGCGAATTCTTCGAATCGATGGACGAGGCGCCCGGCAATCCGAGCGAGGACGCCATCCTGCAGCTCTTGAAGCGCGAAGAGAATGCTGCGGTCCTGGTGGCCTTCGACGGCGAGCCGCGGACCTTCGATCTCGACGACCTCGGCTGAACAGGCCGATCCCAACACATGCGGGCGCCGGCAGGAACCTTCCGGCGCCCGTTCCATTAGGCACGGGTCTATTTTGGAGGACCCGATGGCATATTTCAGGAAAGGCACCAAGGTTTCATGGCGCTGGGGCCGGGGCCGGGCCGAAGGCGTGGTTCGCGAAACCTTCACCGAAGACGTGGTCAGGACGATCAAAGGCAAACGGATCAAGCGCCAGGCTTCGGCCGCCGATCCTGCCTATCTCCTCGAACAGAAGAACGGCAGCCGCGTGCTGAAGAGCGAGAGCGAAGTGAGGAGGTCCGAGTGATGGCGCGGGCGTCCGACAGGCATGTCTTCGCACCGACGGAGGCAATCGCGCGCAATGCCGAACGCGGTCTCGAACTCCGGCGCCGCTTCGGCCGCGGCGGCACCGAGGTCGGTGTCGCCCGCGCGCGCGATCTCAAGAACCGTCACCATCTCTCGCCCACGACGATCAAGCGCATGTACAGCTACTTCGCCCGTCACAATGTCGACAAGCGCGGCAAGGACTGGGGCAACGAGGACAATCCCTCTGCGGGTTATATTGCCTGGCTGCTCTGGGGCGGAGACGAGGGGCGGGAATGGGTGGAGGAGAAACGCCGGGCGCTCGAAGACTGACGTCTTTTCCGCCGGCGCTTCCGTGCTAAGCAGGGAGCGAACCGCCCGGAGGTCAGGTCCATGCGCACATCCAAGGTCATCCATGTCGTCACATGCCACGCCGAAGGCGAGGTCGGTGACGTCATCGTGGGCGGCGTCGCGCCGCCACCCGGCGAAACCATCTGGGACCAGAGCCGGTACATCGCCCGTGACCAGACCCTGCGCAACTTCGTCCTCAACGAACCGCGTGGCGGCGTCTTCCGGCACGTCAACCTGCTGGTGCCGCCGAAGAATCCCCGGGCGCAGATGGGCTGGATCATCATGGAACCGGAGGACACGCCCCCGATGTCCGGTTCCAACTCGATCTGCGTCGCCACCGTGCTTCTCGACAGCGGCATCGTGCCGATGACGGAGCCGCAAACGCGGCTGGTGCTGGAAGCGCCGGCAGGTCTGGTCGAGGTCGTGGCGGACTGCCGCGGCGGCAAGGCCGAGCGCATCACGGTCACCAATGTGCCGAGCTTCGCCGCGCGCCTCGAGGCCGAACTCACCGTGCCGGGGCTGGGTCGATTGTCGGTGGACATCGCCTATGGCGGCGACAGCTTCGTCGTGGTCGATGCCGAGGCTCTGGGCTTCAAGCTCGTGGCGGATGAGGCGCGGGCGCTTGCCGAGACCGGCATCCGCATCACCAAGGCGGCGAATGAACAGCTCGGTTTCTCACACCCGGACAAGACCGGCTGGGACCATATTTCCTTCTGTGCCTTTGCGGGCCCGCTCACGTGGGAGGACGGGCAGCTGACGTCGCGCTCCGCCGTGGCCATCCAGCCGGGCAAAGTCGACCGCTCGCCGACCGGCACGGCGATCTCGGCGCGCATGGCGATTCTCCATGCACGCGGGATCCTGAAAGTGGGCGAGACCCTGACCGGGATTTCGATCATCGGTTCGCGGTTCGTCGGCACGATCGTGCGGGAGACCACGGTTGCCGGCCGGACGGCGATCATCCCCTCCATATCCGGCCGCGGCTGGATTACCGGGACGGCGCAACTGATGCTCGATCCGAGCGATCCCTGGCCGGGAGGCTACAAGCTCTCCGACACTTGGCCGCGCATCAGCTAAGTTCGAGAACCGGTTCGCCGTCTTCGTCGCGGATATGGAGTGTCATGTTGTCTTCCAGTGTGTCGATGGGCGCGACGACGACCGGGCAGACCGTGCTGTAGAGCGCGCGCGCCACCATGGCGCCCGCGGTCACGATTGGATCCGGCCGCTGCATGACGATTCCAGCCGGCCCGGTCCCGTTGCGGATCGTTTCGGCAAGCACGGACGAGGCGGAGGACGAGCCGCGGCCCGAAGGCATGACCAGGATACGTCCGGCGAGCGGGGTGCCGCAGGCCGTTTGGCTGCGGTCGATGATCCGGCCGCTCTCGGCATCCACGCCGCCCCAGAAGCTCAGCGGCGTTGCGAGCCTGAGAATGCGTCCGCTGGCCTCCCCGCGAAGGTGGAAGACGCCGATCATGGCTCATGGCCCGCGATGCGCCCCGCCGCGGCGGAGGCGATGCAGTCTTCCATCGATCCGAAGCCGACATCCACGCCGAGATTGGCCGGGGCGTAGTGCGCCCATTTGCCGGAATTGGTCATCACCGCTCCGTCGAGCCGTTCCAGGATGGCGGTGAGATACGTGCAGGTGTCCGTGACGATCCTCAGCCCGAAAGCGTCGAGCCCGTCGACGAGCCCATCGCGCAGCAGCCCGTCATAGGTCTCGCGCGCGGTGTTGACATAGATCGGGATACCGCGGCGCGGTTCGGCATTTCGTATCAGCGGGACCAGGCGCTCCCATTCCGCACGAGAAAAGTGCGGCGTGCCGAGACAGACGGCCGTGATCGGCGTGCCACGCGGAACCGTCGAAAGATGGGCGAGGATCTCCCTGATGTCGTCGGGCCGTACGACGATCGTCTCGTCCGGCGGCATTCCCTGCAGGGCGTCCTCGCGAGTCGGCGCCTCCGGCGTGATGCCGACGGCATGAAAGAGCCCGACCGCACCCGATGACGCCGCGGCGGCACCGAGCGCCTTCAAATGATCCTCGCCGGGCGGCGGCGGCAGGCTCGCGATGACGGGAACGCGGTCGCCGGCGGCATGTCCGATGAGCAGACCGATGCCCACATAGAGCGCGTCGAGATCGAAGAGGCCCTCCGCGAAACCGTCGAGCTGGAATAGGACGCGGCCGCGCCTGTTCTCCGCCAGATGCAGGCCATAGGCAGGGGCGCGGCCGGTGATCGCGCAGCAGAGATCGATGAAGTCGCCATAGCGGTTGGTACGCGCACCGATGACCGAATTGGCGAAAACGATGGCGTTTGACTCACCCCAGGCGATCTGCTGGCCGAAGCGGGGGCGAAACATGGTCTGATAGGGCGCGCAGGTGAAGCTCGGCATGCAGCCGAGATCTTCGTGCGCCCGCATCAACCGGGCGAGCGGTGTCTGCTCGGCCGCGGTCATCCGCATGATTTCGGGGTGGATGAGATCGATCGAGCCGACATTCAGCGTCGTCGGGACAGCGACCCGTCCGCCGAGGGTGACGAGCCGCTCGACGAAATCGAGACTGACCCGGCCATGGTAGAGGCAACCGTCGATGTGGCTGCCCTCGATGTCGATGAATCCTTCTGCACCGACCGAGGCCGCAAAGCCGGCGAGGATCTCGAAAGCAAAAGCCTGGGCGGGGCCGAGGACGCCGTCGAGCCTTGCGCGATCCTCTGCGTCGAGCCTCAGTGCCACAGCCCGTTCTCCGTGAAGATGCGGCTCATCGGAATGTCGTGCCGCTGGGGGTGGATGGTCGGGATATGCTGAAGAGCATAGCCGACGCCGATGACCATCGGCCGGCCCGGATGGGCGGCGAGGGTGCGGTCAAAGAAGCCGCCGCCATAGCCGAGCCGGTAGCGGCGCCGGTCGAAGCCGACGAGCGGCGCGATCACGATGTCGGGCAGCATTTCGCGCCCTTCCGTCGGAACGGGAATGTTCCAGATGCCGCGGCCGAGCGGTTCGCCCTGGCGCCATGACCGGAAGATGAGCGGCTTGCCCTTCTCGACCACGATCGGCAGGAGGCATGTCGCGCCGCGCGCGGTGGCGCGATCCATCCAGGGGCGAAGGTCAGGCTCGCCGCGAAAAGGCCAGTAGAGGCTCACCGCCTTGCCTGCGAGATCGGGGAATTCGCGATCCAGTGCTGCTGCGATCGCCGCGGCATGGTCCGCGCGCGTCTCGGCAGAAAGCGCGAGCCGAAGAGCGATCAGCCGCTCGCGCTCGGCCTTGCGCCAGGCCTTGACCCCTTCCGGAGGCTCGCTCGGGCCGAGGCCGGCATAGATGGAGTCGACCTCGTGCAGACTGCAGGCGGGTGACGCCGTTTCGCGGGGCGTGTGGTCTTCGTCGTCGGGCATGTCCGAACTCCGATCCTCAATGGCAGGAGACCAGAAACCGGCGTGGCCCGCAACTGGTTGCGACGTCTTTCCGTGTCGCAGACGATGCTCTTCATTCATCAGCGCCGTTGATGGCAGACATGACGGATTTCCGTTTGCCGGCCTCGGCTTCGGCCGACTATTGTTTCTCCGAAATGGGCGGATGTCCGCCAAGGCCGACATGACACGTTCCCGACCTTCCGAAGCCATGATAACCGCTACCGCAGGCGCGCTGTCGCTCGCCATCGCGATGGGGATCGGCCGTTTTGCCTTCACGCCGTTGCTGCCGATGATGCTGCGCGACGGCGTGATCGATATTCACGACGGAAGCGTGCTCGCCACAGCCAACTATGCCGGCTACCTCGTCGGTGCTCTGGTCTGCATGGTCCTGCCGGCCGTCTTCCGTCGCGCCGGCCGTCCGATGCCGGGCAGCGCCCTTCTGGTGCGTTTCGCCCTCGTGATGACCGGTCTGCTGACGCTCGCGATGGCGCTTCCCGTCGCGCCCGTCTGGCCGGTGCTGCGTGGACTTTCCGGGGTGATCAGTGCCATCGGCTTCGTCTACACGTCGGGCTACTGCCTCGCGCGCCTGACCAGGATGGGGCAGGGGCGTCTCGCCGGCATCATCTTCACCGGACCCGGGATCGGCATCACGCTGTCCGGCCTTGGCGCCTTCGGCCTCGCCGGAGCCGGAGCGGCGTGGACCAGTGGCTGGCTGGTTTTCGGATCCGCGGCGCTCGTGCTGTCGGTCCCGGTCTGGCTCGCCATCGCGCCGGGCCAGGACAAGCAGGCCGTCACAGGCGGAGCCACGATGCCGGACATGCCGGCGCGGGGTTGGAGCCCGGTGGAACTGCTGCTGACCCTCGCCTATGGCCTTGCGGGATTTGGCTATATCATCACCGCCACGTTCCTGCCGGTCATCGCCCGCGACGCGCTGCCGGGATCCGGACTGGTCGACCTGTTCTGGCCGCTGTTCGGTATCGCGGTCGCCGCTGGCGCCCTGCTGACGCAGGGCATGCCGCTCCATGCCGACCGCCGGTTGCTGCTTTCCGGCTGCTACCTCATGCAGAGCGCCGGAATTGGGTTGACCCTCTTCCTACCCACGGTCGCGGGCTTCGTCGGCGGCAGCATCCTGCTCGGCCTGCCGTTCACGGCCATCACCCTTTTCGCGATGCAGGAGGTGCGCCGGCTTCGGCCGGTTGAGCCCACGGCGTTCATGGGGCTGATGACGGCGTCCTACGGGGTCGGACAGATCGCCGGCCCGGTGCTTGTGTCGGCGGTCCTGGTTCATTCGCCCGATGCCTCGGCGGGGTTTTCGGTGTCGCTGATGATCGCCACGGCCAGTCTTCTCGCCGGCGCCATGATGTTTCTCGTCCTCGGTGCGAAACCTCTCCTCACCGACTTGTGAAGGACCGCTTGACGGATTCGGGCCGTCCTTCTTTGAAATGCCGCGATCGCAGGCCCATTTCATGTCTAGACGCTGTTCCCTGGAGAATAGCGCAGAGGTTGGAACCGTTCCGACTTCAAGTCCGTTGATAACGCGAACCCGGCTCGAAGAAAGGAGGCCGACATGAGTGCATTGAATTCCGGTCTGTTTCTCGTGTCTGCTGTCGCATCGAGTTCCGGACTGAGTGGCCTCGCCCAGGAAACCTTCCGCCTGCGCACGCCGCGTAAGGTCAAGCGGAAGGTGAAGCGCGCCGACCCGACCTATACGCCGCTCTCGGCGCGCAAGAAGGAGGAGCTCATGCAGAGCATCCTCCATGACGACTGGCACGAGTAACGCTCTCGCGTCTCAGTCGCTGCCCGTCATCATGCGGCGGCTTCAAGTCCGCCGTAGCTTGTCAGGTAGTCGACGATCGTGCCGATCCCGTCACCTCGCTTCATGTCCGAGAAGACGAATGGCTTGCCCGCGCGCATGCGTGTGGCGTCGCGCTCCATGACGCCGATATCGGCGCCGACATGGGGTGCCAGGTCCTTCTTGTTGATGACAAGCAGATCCGATTTCGTGATGCCGGGCCCGCCCTTGCGCGGGATCTCCTCGCCCTGGCACACCGATATCACGTAGATCGTAAGGTCGGCGAGGTCGGGCGAGAAAGTGGCCGCGAGGTTGTCGCCCCCAGATTCGATGAATACGACGTCGAGGTCGGGAAAACGGCGGTTGAGATCGGCGATGGCTGCGAGGTTGATCGAGGCGTCCTCGCGGATGGCTGTGTGCGGGCAGCCGCCGGTTTCCACGCCGACGATCCGGTCGGAGCTCAGGGCCTGCATCCGCACCAGCGCTTCGGCATCTTCCTTGGTGTAGATGTCGTTGGTGACGACGGCGACGGAAAACCTGTCCCGCATGGCCTTGCAGAGCTTCTCGGTCAGTGCCGTCTTGCCCGAACCTACGGGGCCACCGATACCGATGCGAAGAGGGCCGTTGCGCGATGTCATCATTTGCTCCTGAAGTCTATGAACGGAAAAGCCGGACGCCGAGGGTCTCGTGGCGCGCCGACAGGATGTCGGCGATCACAGTGGCGCTGCCGAGATCGTCGAGGCTCGACATCTCCGCCCGTTGCACGGCCTCGAGCAGGACCGGCTCCAGCGCGGCGAGCAGCGACATCGCCTGCTTCTGGCCTAGGACGGACAGGCGTATCGCGGCCGACAAGGCCTGGCCGGCCATGCCGTTGAGGTAGGCCTGCAGGACGGGACGGAGGCCGATGCCGCTTGTCGCGGCGCAGGCGCCGACGGCCACGGGATAGGGCACAGTCTGCCCGTCGTCGAACAATAGGTGTTCGAGCCAGGGAAAGGCCGCTTCGAGAAAGGCGTTGCCCTGCGCGGTGGTTTCGAGGTGGCGTTCGGCCAAGCCGGCGAGCGCGCTGGCGAGCTCGGCCGCAGCGTGTCGCCGTGCCTTGTCGTTGCCGGCATTCCAGGCCTCGGTGAGCAGAACGGCGTCGTTCCATCCTGCTCCGTCGAGGAAGAACGTCTCCAGCCATTCCCCCAAGTCATCGGCCCCGACGACATGATTGTCGCGCACCGCCGATTCGAGCCCGCCAGAATAGGCAAAGCCGCCGACGGGAAAGGCCGGTGACAGCCAGGTCATCAGCCGCAAGAGCGAGGGATCGGCGCCGTCAGTGGCCATGATTATGACCATGGGCATGATAGGCCCCGTGCACAGGATGGAAGGGTTCGGACACGTCGCGAACCGTCGCACCCAAACCCTCGAGCATCGTGCGAATGACATGATCGCGTTCGATGAGGATGCGCTTGTCTTCGATCTGTGCGGCGAGATGCCGGTTGCCGATGTGCCATGCGAGTTCGGTCTGGTGAACCGGATCCCGTGCCGTGATTTCGATTAGCGGCTCCTCGGCGGCGATCACCTCGACGAAGCCGCCGCCCTCAAGCACCAGCAGGTCGCCGTGTTCGAGCACCACCGGCTCTTTGAGATCGAGCATGACCATGTCGTCGTCGGCCATGTGAAGCAGCTTGCGGCGGAGATGCCGTTCGTCATGGGTCAGCACCACGACGCCGACCGGCGTGGCGTCTGCGGTTCCGTGTTTGACGATGCGGGTCGAGCGATGGGGCATGCAGTCCTCTCCGGGCATTGAAGCGAGCCGGTCGGTTTGATCATGACTCGGGCGGTACCGTGCGCGCAATGCGTAAAACAGGCACCCCCGCCGTCAAAGGCCGTTCGGAAAGTAGCGGAGGTAGATCTGATTCAGGCGCCCGTTGCGCGCGAGTGCCAGGAGCGCAGCGTCCATGGCGCGAGCGACCAGCGGTTCATCCTTCCGGGTCACGAGCGTCAGCCCATCGCCGAGGATGGTGCGGGAATAGTAAGGGCCGCCGAGAAAGCGGCAGCAGCCATCGGCCGCGGCGGATTCGAGCCAGAAGGACAGTTGCAGCCCATCGCCGAAGGCCGCCCTGATCTCCCCCGCCTTCAGGGCGGCGAGCAGGTCGTCCCGGGTCGCAAAGAGCTTTGGCTTGAATTCCGGAAAGAAGGCTTCGAGCATGACGGCATGCGCCGTGCCCTTCACGACTCCCGCTTCGCCTGGCTTCAGTGTGGAGGGATCCCGCAGGACATCCTGGGCCAGCGGGGTCACGAACCGGGCCGGCAATTGCAGGAATGGCCGCGAGAGATTGGCCTCCTGACGCAGCTCGGGTGTGACCCGGATACCGGCCGCCACGACGTCCGCATTGCCCTTATCGAGTGTCGACAGCAGGTCCTTGTAGGCAACCGCCTCGATCTGGCAGCGATCGAGAACATTCAGCTCTCGACAGATTTCGCGTGCAAGATCGACATGAAACCCGGAAAGCTTGCCGGACTGGTCAATGAAGTTGAAGGGCGGAAAGTCGACACTCGTCAGAAATCGGATGCGGGACACGGAGGAAAGATCGGGCTTCTGCAGCCGTTCCCTCTGGTCGAACATCAGCGCGATACCGGGATCTTCGGCCGCTTGCGGAGCGGCGCTGGCCACGGGCCCTGCCAGAGCCGCGCCGATAATGAAACACAGCAAAAAACAACGTGACACAACCTTAGGATTCATTAATATCATCTCAAGTTTTGCCAAACTCTTACTTTTCAGTCTGTGCGCGTTATGGCGAATCGGGGGCAGGAAGACACCGATGGAGGGTTGACACCGTCGTCGCCGGCGAGCCGGCTTCGACGGCTCGCCCCCGCGACAGACCGTACAATCGAACCGCTTTCGGCGGAAGAGCGATTCCTCAGGGAGCTCGGCTTGTCCAAGCCGTTTCTCGCCGAAATGAAGACGCGGGCCGATCTGAACGGCACGACGATCGAGGCGGAGATTCTGGCAGACGGGCGCGTTCGTGAGGACGCCTACTATGCCGCCTTCGCCCGATCCCTGGGGCTTCGTTTCGTCGGGGCGATCGACGCGATACAAGTGATCGACATAAGGGATCTGGACAGCCAGTTGCGGCAGCCCGCCTGTCTCCGGATCCTTGATCCGGCCGTTGGCGTGGTGTCGCTGATCGTGCCGGAAGCGCGGCACGCGGGCAAGCTACGGCGACAGCTCGACGAGCTCGGCCGTCTCCGGGACCTCGTCGCGGTCACCTCGCCGTCGACACTGCGCCGCGCGGTCTGGGAGGCGGGGGCGGGCCGCCGGGCCGAGGCAGCTGCCAACGACCTCTTCGATCGCGCACCCGACCGCAGCGCCCGCTCAGTGTTGACCGGCGGCCAGGGCTTTTTGGCGGGATCCTTCGGCATGGCCTACCTCGCCTGTCTCGTGCTTCTGCCCGCTGGCACCCTGCATGTCACGCACGTCGTGGTTTCGGTGATATTCTGCGTTCTCATCACGCTCCGGGCCTTTGCCACCCGCCGCGGATCCGGTGCGGTCGGTACCTCCGTTCTGGCCGTCGAGGACGGCCTCCCGGTCTACACCGTGCTGGTCGCTCTCTACAGGGAAAAGGAGGTGCTCGACCAGCTCGTGCGTGCGCTGCGGCGGCTCGACTGGCCGGTCTCGCGCCTTGACATCAAACTGGTCTGCGAAGCGCGCGATCCGGAGACGGTGGCAGTTCTGAGCAGCATGGCCCTGCCACCGCATTTCGAGATCGTGGTGGTACCCGACGTGGGGCCGCGCACCAAGCCGAAGGCGCTGAACTACGCGCTGGCCGGAGCGCGGGGCGACTATGTCGTGATCTATGACGCGGAGGACCGACCCAATTCCGGACAATTGCGCGAGGCCTATGCCCGCTTCCGCGAGGCGCCGCAGGATGTCGTCTGCCTGCAGGCGCCGCTGATCATCGCCAACGCGTCGGAAAGCTGGATATCGACACTGTTTGCTCTCGAATATTCCGGGCTGTTCCGCCGGCTTCTGCCCTATCTTGGCGCGATCCGCCAGCCGATGCCGCTCGGCGGCACCTCCAATCACTTCCGGACGGGGGTCCTTCGCGATATCGGGGCCTGGGACCCATACAATGTCACCGAGGACGCCGATCTCGGGATGCGGCTCTATCGCGCCGGATACCGCGCCGACACTCTCATGCGCTACACGGTGGAGGACGCACCCACCGATTCCCGGACATGGATCGGCCAGCGGACCCGATGGTTCAAGGGCTGGATGCAAACCTGGCTCGTCCTGATGCGGAAACCGGTCCGGTTGACGCGGGAGCTCGGCGTGCCTGGCACGCTGATGTTTCACGTGCTGGTGACCAGCATGCTCGTCTCGGCACTCGGTCATCCGCTGGTGCTGACGTTCATCGGCGTTGCCGTGTGGGATTTCCTCTTCGCGCCGCAGGTGACGCCCTTCGAAGTCACGCTCTTCGCCGTGGACGGCTACAACATCATCTTCGCCTATGCCATCTTCGTGAGGCTCGGATGGCAGGCCATGGGCGAACGGGAGCGGGCCTATGTCCGCTTCAAGTGGCGCTACGTCCCGGCCTACTGGATGTTGCTCTCGCTCGCGGCATGGCGGGCAGCGTTCGAACTACGCAGCCGCCCATTCTTCTGGAGCAAGACCCCGCACAAGCCTTCGGCCCGATCGGTGTCACCGTCAGTGCAGGGAGGGCCGCACTGACGGCCAGGCCTCAGAACAGGAAATAGCGCTGCGCCATAGGAAGAACCGTCGCCGGCTCGCATGTAAGCAGGATTCCGTCGGCGCGGACCTCGTAGGTCTCCGGATCGACCTCGACATGCGGAGTCGCGTCGTTGAGGATCATCGATTTCTTGGAGATGCCGCCGCGCGTGTTCTTCACTGCCACCATCTGCTTGGCCGTGCCGATCTTGCCGGGAAGACCGGCATCGAGCGCGGCCTGGCTGACGAAGGTGACGGAGGAGGACGTGCGGGCCTTGCCATAGGCGCCGAACATGTGGCGGTAGTGCACCGGTTGCGGCGTCGGGATCGAGGCGTTCGGATCGCCCATCGGAGCCGCGGCGATGGTTCCGCCGAGGAGAACCATGTCCGGCTTCACGCCGAAAAAGGCCGGCGACCACAAGACGAGGTCGGCGCGCTTGCCGACCTCCACCGAGCCGATTTCATGGCTCAGCCCGTGAGCGATGGCCGGGTTGATCGTGTATTTCGCGACATAGCGGCGGACACGGAAATTGTCGTTGTCGCCCTTCTCCTCGGGTAGCCGGCCGCGCTGGCGCTTCATCTTGTCGGCGGTCTGCCAGGTGCGAATTGCTACTTCGCCAACCCGGCCCATGGCCTGGCTGTCGGACGAGATGATCGAAAAGGCGCCGATGTCGTGAAGGATGTCTTCCGCTGCGATCGTCTCCTTGCGGATCCGGCTCTCGGCAAAGGCGATGTCCTCCGGAATCGAGGGCGACAGATGGTGGCAGACCATCAGCATGTCGAGATGCTCGGCGAGCGTGTTGACCGTATAGGGCCGTGTCGGATTGGTCGAGGAGGGGATGACGTTCAGCGATCCGCAGACCTTGATGATGTCTGGCGCATGCCCGCCCCCGGCGCCCTCGGTATGGAAGGCGTGGATCGTCCGACCTTTCATCGCGCCGAGGGAATCCTCCACGAATCCCGATTCATTGAGCGTGTCGGTATGGATCATCACCTGCACGTCGTAGTCGTCTGCGACCGACAGGCAGCAGTCGATGGCAGCAGGGGTCGTGCCCCAGTCCTCATGCAGCTTGAGCGCGGAGGCGCCGGCCAGCACCATTTCCTGGAGCGCGCCGGGGAGCGATGCATTGCCCTTGCCGGCGAAGGCGAGATTCATCGGAAAGGCGTCGGCGGCCTCGATCATCCGCTGAAGATGCCAGGGGCCGGGTGTGCAGGTCGTTGCCAGCGTGCCATGCGCAGGGCCGGTGCCGCCGCCCAGCATGCAGGTCAGCCCGCTCATCAGCGCGTCCTCGATCTGCTGCGGGCAGATGAAGTGGATGTGGGCGTCCATTCCGCCCGCGGTCAGGATCTTGCCCTCGCCGGCAATCGCCTCGGTGCCGGGGCCGACGATGATGGTCACGCCCGGCTGGGTATCCGGATTGCCCGCCTTGCCGATCGCGACGATGCGTCCGTCCTTGAGGCCGACATCGGCCTTCACGATACCCCAGTGGTCGATGATCAGGACGTTGGTGATGACGGTGTCGACCGCGCCGTCCGCGCGCGTCACCTGGCTCTGTCCCATGCCGTCGCGGATGACCTTGCCACCGCCGAACTTCACCTCCTCGCCATAGGTGGTGAAGTCCTTCTCGACCTCGACGAAGAGCTCCGTGTCGGCGAGACGAACCTTGTCTCCCGTCGTCGGTCCGAACATCGAGGCATAGGCGGCGCGGGACATCTTGAAGGGCATGGCTTACCTCAATTCGGAGACGTTGGACAATTCGGTTGCGATCCTGTCGCGGGTTAGCATCGTCCCGCAGCCGTGCTGCGGATCGATCGCGCCCATCGACTGGTCGGCGCGCCTGCGGAGGCCCTCCGGCAGTGCCACCCGAGGCTTCGTTTTTTCATTCGCCGGCAGGTTCATGGTTGCTGCCCCCTACTTTCCCGACGCAAGGAAAGGCGTGTCGTTCGATGCTGCGTTCAGGCGGGAGAGGACCGAGCGTCGAACGAGGTCTTCTACCCAGGCCTTTTCCGCCGCCCAAGGATGACCGTCCCAGCCCTGGTGGCCGAACCCGGCAATAAGGACGCGGTCATCGGGCTGGCGAAAATGCGTCAGGATCTCGGAGATGACGACGGCACCGCTCGACGGCACGACATAGGGTAGCGGGTCGAAGGCCGACAGCGCGCGATCGAGCGCCTCGTGCGTCGCGCCGGGGACGATGCGGAAGTCCTTGCCGTTGGCCCGGGCATAATTGGCGAAGCCGTCGGTATAGTCGTCGCAGAAATCGTCGAGTTCGGGATGGCTGGAGAGCAGGCCGTCGCGCATGGCGCGGAACTTCGCCGGGTCCCGCACGCACCAGATCGCATTGGCCAGCCATACGGCCCGGTTTCCCGGCCAACCGGAATTGTCGATCATCGCCTTTCCTGGACGACCGGTATTGCAGACGGCAACAATATCGGTGCGTTCACCGCCCCGACCGACGGACCGGCAGTCATTGAACCGCACGACGAGTTCGGCAGCGTCGATGGTTGGGGCGAGCCCTTCGGCGATCTCGCCGTTGCCGACGATGACGATCGTGCGGCCCATCAGTTGCCGAGCCCCTCGGCGAGTTCCTTCAGTTCCTTGACGCGGTTCTGCGTCAGTGTCGCCTTGCAGCCGTCGATCAGCATAGGCTGCATCGAGCCGCCGGCCGCCTCGTAGCCGACACCCTCGCAATGGCCGTCCCGGTAGTCGATCCAGGCGCGCTGGGCCTTCTTGAGGGCCTTGACCGCGCCGACATAGTTGGCGTCGATCTCGGCCGATTGCTTGTCGAGATCGGCCTGCGCCTTCATCGCCTGCTTGTAGACGGCGTTCAGTTCCTTATCGGCCTTCTCGAAGTCGAGATAGGCGCACTGGTTCATGTCCGACTGGTTCATGGCGTTGTTGCAGTCGAGCGGCGGATCTTCCTGGGCAACTGCCGGCATCGCGCCGGCGAGCAGGAGAAGGGGGACGAGGAGGCGGATCTTCATCGGAGGCATGTCCTTCACGGATGTCACAGCTTGCCCATGACTTGCTGGCGGAAGCCGTAGACTTCTCGCTTGCCGGAGAGCGGGATGAGGGTGACGGTGCGCTTCTGCCCGGGCTCGAAGCGGACCGCGGTGCCCGAGGGAATATCGAGGCGCATCCCGCGGGCTTTCGTTCGATCGAAGTCGAGCCCCTTGTTGGTCTCGAAGAAATGGTAGTGCGAGCCGACCTGGATCGGACGGTCGCCGGTATTGGCGACATCGATCGTGACGGTCGGGGCCCCGGCGTTGAGCTCGACCTCGCCGGGCGCGGCGATGATTTCGCCTGGTTTCATGGACGTCCTCCTCTAGGCGGCCCGGACGGGACCGCATCCCTCGGTCTTCAGCACCCGCTTGGTCGAGGCGGGATGACTTACGAGTTTCGCTGCCGGTCGGATCGGCCGCCGGACCAGTTCCCCACCGCAATTGGGGCAGGCGCCGGACAGTGCCGCCTCCGCGCAATCGCGGCAGAAGGTGCATTCGAAGGTGCAGATCACGGCGTCCAGACTGTCGGGAGGAAGGTCCCGGTCACAGCATTCGCAATTGGGTCGAAGGTCCAGCATAGCAGCGCCTCAGCGTATCGGCTCATGGACGGTGACGAGCTTGGTGCCATCGGGGAAGGTTGCTTCGACCTGGACGTCATGGATCATCTCGGCGATCCCTTCCATGACCTGGTCGCGGGTGATGACATGGGCGCCTGCCTCCATCAGGTCCGCGACCGAGCGGCCGTCGCGCGCGCCCTCGACGACGAAGTCCGAAATCAGCGCCACCGCCTCGGGATAGTTGAGTTTCACGCCGCGTTCCAGCCGCCTCCGGGCCACCATCGCGGCCATCGAAATCAGAAGCTTGTCTTTTTCGCGAGGGGAGAGGTTCATAAGGGACTCCGCGATGATCGGACGAGATATGGGACTGTCGGCGGGCGGGAGGCAATACGGCAATTGCCGGTGCCTGAAATCAGATGTTCCACACTTTCGGCGGCGGATCGCCGTTTCGCAAGAGCGAAATGGCAGGCACCAGTATTTTCCTCAGCGAGAAGCCGTCGGACGCTGCCATGCGCAGCACCATCTTGCCATTCCACGCGCTGACGCCCGCGAGACGGTCCTGAAGCAGGGCCTGGAGCCTGGGCAGCAAGGCCTCCGCCCGTGACCCCACATAAAGGAGGGTGGCAAAGGCGCGGTTGCCCGAAAGCACGGACCGTCGCCCGGTCAACCGGTCGATTTCGCCCGTGAGCCGGAGATCCTCGGCATGAAACAGCCGCCCGCCTTGGCGTATGCGCCAACGATCGCGAAGGCTCCCGCACATCACCCTTTCGCCCATGGCCATCCGTCCGAGGAGCACCGCCTCGAGGGCCACAAATTCCGCATCGGCGGCGAGATCTGCATCGAGGCTGCGCGACAGCGATCCCTGGTCGAAAAGGATGGTCTCCTGGGGCAGCCAGTGCAGGCGGGCACCTGCGCCAACTTCCAGACGAGCTTCGACGCGGGCATCGCCGCCCGAAGACTTGTAGATCCGCTCGCAGGCCTGTGTCGTGACGGTGACGTCTGTCCCGGGACCGGCGCCCACCGACCAGCCGATCCTGTCGCCGCCGGTCAATCCGCCCGACGTGTTGATCAGGACGGCCTCCATCCGTCCGTCGAAGGATTCGGGGATTCGGATCTTTCCCGCTCCTTCCTGGTAGAAGACATCGATCCGCGTTCGGCCGTCGATCGATTTCGTCGCCAGCCGGCCTGTGCCTTTGGCCCGCTGAGCGGTGGCCGCCGATACCTCGGGATTGGGTGCTAGCATGAGGTCCCGTCACACCGTCAGATGGCGGCGAGCTTCAGATGTGTCCAGCGTTTCCGCCGGGCCCTCATGCACGATCTCGCCGCGGTCCATGATGTAGACATGGTCGGCAAGTTCCCGACAGAAATCAAGATACTGCTCGACGAGCAGGATCGCCATTCCCGTTGAATCGCGGAGATAGCGGATGGCACGACCAATATCCTTGATGATCGAGGGTTGGATGCCTTCGGTCGGCTCGTCGAGAACCAGGATGCGCGGCCGGGTCACCAGCGCGCGGCCGATGGCGAGTTGCTGCTGCTGACCGCCCGAAAGGTCGCCGCCGCGGCGTCCCAGCATGGTCTGCAGGATGGGGAAGAGGCTGAATATGTCGTCGGGGATCGAGCGCTGAGACCGCTTGAGCGGCGCATAGCCGGATTCCAGATTCTCCTTCACCGTCAGGAGCGGGAAGATCTCGCGGCCCTGCGGGACGTAGCCGATGCCGAGCTTGGCACGATTGTAGGGTGCCAGTCCGCTGAGTTCGGTCCCATCGAAGCTGATGCGGCCCGTCGAAAGCGGGTGCTGCCCTGTCACGGCCCTGAGAAGAGAGGACTTGCCGACACCGTTGCGGCCGAGCACACAGGTGATCTTGCCCATATCCGCGCGAAGCGAAACGCCGCGCAACGCCTGGGCGGCGCCATAGTGCAGGTTGACGTTGTCGACAGTCAGCATGTCCTGGTTCCCCGGTTCAATTCAGCATCGCCCTCTTGAGTTTCTGGAGGGTGTCGGCCTGGATCAAGGTCGGCTCGCCGCCGATGCTGGCGACGGCGTCGGCGATGTCGACGAGTTCCCGGCGCTCCCGTTCGTCGAGGGCGCCGAGCCACATGTCGCGAAAGCGGCGCAAGGGATCATCGGTGTTGACGACGCTGTTGGCGGTCCATTCCGAGAAGATCATCACCTCGTCCATGTCCTTGGCGTCGATGATGTCGCGCATCCGGTGGCGCAGGACCGTCTTCGCCTCCTCCATCTGCAGCGGCTTCTCCCTGGCGAGCGACAGGCAGAACACGACCGCGGCAATGGCGGGGTTCCGGATCGAGGTGAGCGGTGCGGCTTCCGCAGCTTTGCGGAACTGGCGGCGCTTGTAGGCGCCGCGCAGCCGCTCGACGGAATCGATGATCTCGCTGCCCGCTTCCTTCACCATCTTCAGGCGCCACCACCAGACGGCCGCACCGGCGGCCACCATCAAGAGCAATCCGAGAAAGGGCATGGTCTGAAACTCCAGGTTGGCGCGGGTCGTGCGCTCCCGCTTCCCACCTGACGTTTGAACGGTTCCCTCTATTCCGGTCATACTCAGCGGCCCAGATAGTTTTCGATGACCTTGGGGTCAGCGCTGACGAAGTCGATCGAGCCCTCTGCGAGCACAGAGCCTTCGGCGAGGCAGGTGACCTTGACGCCGAGGTCGCGAATGAAGCCCATGTCGTGCTCCACCACGACCACCGAGCGCGTGCGCGCGATGTCCTTGAGCAGGATCGCCGTCTCGGCGGTCTCGGCATCGGTCATGCCTGCAACGGGCTCGTCCACCAGCAGCAGTTTGGGTTCCTGGGCAAGCAGCATGCCGATCTCCAGCCACTGCTTCTGCCCGTGGCTTAGATTGGCGCCGAAATCGTTGCGGCGGTGCGTCAGGCGGACCGTCTCCAGGATCTCCTCTATGCGGCTCCGGTCCTCTGCCGACAGCCTGTAGAAGAGCGTGCCGAAAACGCCGCGGGAGCGGTTGAGGGCGAGTTCGATATTGTCCCAGACGGTGTGGCTTTCGAAGACCGTCGGCTTCTGGAACTTGCGGCCGATGCCGAGTTGCGCGATCGAGGCCTCGTCCTTCTTCGTCAGGTCGATTTCGCCGTTGAAGAACACCTCGCCCTCGTCGGGCCGGGTCTTGCCGGTGATGATGTCCATCATCGTCGTCTTGCCGGCGCCGTTCGGGCCGATGATGGCGCGCAGTTCGCCCGGTTCGACGACGAAGGAGAGCGAGTTCAGCGCCCTGAAGCCGTCGAAGGATACCGAGACGCCGTTGAGATAGAGGATGGACTTGGGTTTCATGTCCTTGCTGACGACGCCGTTCATTCCGCTGCCTCCGGTTCGGCCGTGGCCGGGATCTTGCCTGGGCGGGCCGCTTCGCGCTCTGCCGCCTCGCGGTATTCCTTGCGTCGCGCCAGCGCCTGTTGAACGGTGCCGACGATGCCCTTGGGAAGGAACAGCGTCACCAGCACGAAGAGGCCGCCGAGCGCGAAGAGCCAGATGTCGGGGAAGGCGCCGGTCAGGTAGGTCTTGCCGGCATTGACCAGCACGGCGCCGATGATCGGGCCGATCAGCGTTCCGCGCCCGCCGACCGCCGTCCAGATCACGACTTCGATCGAATTGCCGGGCTCGAATTCGCCGGGATTGATGATGCCGACCTGCGGCACGTAGAGCGCGCCGGCGATGCCCGCCATCATCGCCGAGACGACGAAGATGAAGAGCTTGTGGTATTCGACACGATAGCCGAGGAAGCGGGTGCGGCTTTCGGCGTCGCGAATACCCACCAGCACCTTGCCGTATTTCGACCGGACGATGGCCGAGGCGAGGAGCAGGGACAGGGCGAGAAACACGGCGGTTGCGGCGAAGAGGGCGGAACGCGTCCCGTCGGCCTGAACCGGATAGCCGAGAATGTCCTTGAAGTCGGTCAGGCCGTTGTTGCCGCCGAAGCCCATGTCGTTGCGGAAGAAGGCGAGCAGCAGCGCAAACGTCATCGCCTGGGTGATGATCGAGAGGTAGACGCCATTGACCCTGGAGCGGAAGGCGAGAAAGCCGAAGATGAAGGCGAGCAGGCCGGGAACGAGCACCACCATCAGGGCGGCGAACCAGAACATGTCGAACCCGTACCAGAACCAGGGCAGTTCCTTCCAGTTGAGGAACACCATGAAGTCGGGAAGGACCGGATTGCCATAGACCCCGCGCGGGCCGATCTGACGCATGAGATACATGCCCATCGCGTAGCCGCCGAGCGCGAAAAAGGCGCCGTGGCCGAGCGACAGGATCCCGCAATAGCCCCAGACGAGATCGAGCGCCAGCGCCAGCAGGGCATAGGTCAGGTATTTCCCGACCAGTGAAACGACATAGGTCGGGATGTGGAGCGGATTGTCCGGACCGAGCAGGAGATGGCTGACGGGCACGAGGACGGCGGCGGCAAGCAGGATGCCGATGACGGCGACGATGCGCTGGTCCAGCGAGCGGAGGAGAAAAGAGGTGATCATGCTTCCACCGCCCGTCCCTTGAGGGCGAAGAGACCGCGCGGCCGCTTCTGGATAAAGAGGATGATGAGGACGAGCACGGCGATCTTGCCGAGAACCGCGCCCGCATAGGGTTCGAGGAACTTGTTGAGGATGCCCAGCGAGAAGGCGCCGACCAGCGTGCCCCAGAGATTGCCGACGCCGCCGAAGACCACGACCATGAAACTGTCGATGATGTAGCCCTGGCCGAGATTGGGCGAGACATTCTCGATCTGGCTGAGCGCCACGCCCGCCATGCCGGCGATGCCGGAGCCGAGCGCGAAGGTCGCGGCATCGACCCAGGGCGTGCGGATGCCCATCGAGGACGCCATGCGCCGGTTCTGGGTGACGGCGCGCATCTGCAGGCCCATCGGCGTCTTCTTGAGCAGGAAGAGCAGCACCCCGAAGACGGCAAGCGAGAAGACAATGATCCAGAGGCGGTTCCAGGTGATCGTCAGTCCGCCCAGTTCGACCGCGCCCGACATCCAGGACGGATTGCCCACCTCCTGGTTGGTCGGGCCGAAGAGCGAGCGGACCGTCTGCTGCAGAATGAGCGAGATCCCCCAGGTGGCGAGCAGCGTTTCCAGCGGCCGGCCGTAGAGGTTCTTGATGACGAGACGCTCGATGGCGAGACCGAAGATTGCGGTGACCAGGAATGCCAGCGGCAGCGCGATGGCGAGCGAATAGTCGAAGGCGCCGGGATAACTGTCGCGGATCACGTCCTGGACGACGAAGGTCGTGTAGGCGCCGAGCATCACCATCTCGCCATGCGCCATGTTGATGATGCCCATCACGCCGAAGGTGATGGCGAGCCCGATCGCCGCCAGCAGCAGAACCGAACCGAGCGAGATGCCATACCAGATGTTCTGCGCGCCGTTCCAGAGTTCGGCGCTTGCATTGAGACGGTCGATCGCAGCCTGGATGTCGGGCTTCAATTCGTCGGGGGCGACGTTGAGGACGGTCGAGAGCAAGGTCAGCGCGTCGCGTCCGCCGGCGTCGCGGATCATTTCCACGGCGGCGCGCTTGTCCTCGATCGGCCGGTCGGAGGAGAGCAGCACAGCGGCGCGCGCCTGCCCGAGTGCAGCCTTGACGGCGGGATCGGCCTCTTTGGACAGCACGCTTTCGACCATGTCGAGCGACTGGCCGGCGGGGTTCTTGAGGATCGACTGGGCGGCCGCCAGACGCACGGTCTTGTCCGGGCTGAGCAGTGTCAGGCCGCCGAGGGCGGTACGGATGGTCCGCCGGAGAGAATTGTTCACCTTGACCTTCGTCAGCGCGCCCTTGGCTTCGCTGCCGACCTCCTGGCCGGTCATGGGGTCGACCAGCGTGAGCGTGTCGCCGCCACCCTTCGTCAGGAAGACGGCATTGTCTGACTTGCGGGCATAGACTTCGCCTTCGGCGAGCGCCTCGAGCAGCGGCACGACCTTGGGGTCGCCGGTTGCCGCGAGCGCCTTCACCTTCTCGTCCATGTCGGAGAGCTTTGCCGTGCCGAGCCCGTCGATCAGCGCCTTCAAATCATCGGCGGCGTGGACGGCGAGCGTGAGCGAAAACAGCAGGGCGAGAGCGGCGGCGATGGTCCTGAACAGTCGCAACATCGTCGGTTCTTTCGGGCTTTTCAGACAATGGAGCGGGCAGTGGATACTGCCCGCTCCTTGATCTCATCTGCGGGTCGGAGACCCTGGGGTAGGGCAGATGATCAGGAGCCCTTGCCGCCGCACTTGCCGGTCGCGACGTTGAAGTTGCCGCATTCCATCGGCTTGCGCCAATCGGAGATCAGGTCCTTGGAGTCGGGCAGGTAGTCCGACCATTCGTCGCCGACGATCAGGCCGGGCGTCTGCGAGACGATGTCGAACTGGCCGTCTTCCTGGATCTCGCCGATCAGCACCGGCTTGGTGATGTGGTGGTTCGGCATCATGGTGGAATAGCCGCCGGAGAGGTTCGGAACGGAGACGCCGACCATCGCGTCGATGACCTTGTCCTGGTCGGTGGTGCCGGCCTTCTCGACCGCCTTGACCCACATGTTGAAGCCGATGAAATGCGCCTCCATCGGGTCGTTGGTCACGCGCTTGTCGTTCTTGGTATAGGCCTTCCATTCCTTGATGAAGGAGGCGTTGATCGGCGTATCGACCGACTGGAAGTAGTTCCAGGCCGCCAGGTGGCCGACCAGCGGCTTGGTGTCGAGGCCGGCGAGTTCTTCCTCACCCACCGAGAAG
>JAESFG010000413.1_pt1 | contig 42424 bp, 33 predicted proteins | sample 9269371 | NCBI WGS metagenome assembly JAESFG01 (sample SAMN14506227, study PRJNA617093) | algae metagenome | isolation source: Aetokthonos hydrillicola CCALA 1050 (B3-Florida) and co-occurring... | place: USA: South Carolina | collected 2013-01-01 | reverse complement strand
CGAAGCTGCGGGCGTCGGCAGGTCGCTTGCCCAGGATCGTCTCGTAGTCGTACCACGACACCGGACTGGCCGACGCCCACGGCACGTTGCCCGTCTTCGCGTTCGGGCTGTTCGCGATGTCGACGGATGCGTCCCTGTCGCTCGCGCCCATCACGAGTGTGAAGTTCGCGGGGTTGAGCGCCTGATACGTGATCACGCCGGGCGTGGCCTCGATCTGAAAGATCACATTCGTCGGCGAGTTGCCAGCCGCGATGTAGTAGACCGTTCGGCCGCCCACCGTGATCGGCAGCGAGCGGTACATGCCCGAGCCCGTCGTCGCGTAGTCGGCAATCGATTCGCGGAACGGCGCCTCGAGATCGACGTTCATGCCGTTCTCGTGCGTGCTGTGGAAATGCGAGTCGCCGCCGGCCTGCAGGCTCAGGCCGTTCACCATGAACGTCGGGATTGTCGTCAGGTTTGCCGTGGCAGGGTTGGTCTCCCAGCTCTCGCTGGCGATCTCAACGAACTCGCGCGCCCAGATCGATCCCCACACCTCTTGTTGGTTCACGCCGCCGCCGATGACGTAGTAGTCGCCCGCGATCGGCTGGGGCAACTCGGTCCACATCTCGTCCAGGCCGTTGTTGATCCAAGTGTTGACGAAGCGATCGCGCGGACTGTTCTCGTTGAACGTGCCCGATCGCGAGTACGTGATCTCTTTCGGCTCTTTCTCGTACACCGAATTGCCGGTCGTCATCGCGTTGAAGACGCGAATGGCGTGGGCGGTGCCGTCGACGCGCAGGCGGGCCGAGTTGGTCGGGTCGACGATGTCTTCGCCCAGGATGCCATCGATCGGCATCGCGATGCCGTGCGACGGATCGAGCGGCGTCGCGTCCTGCGTGAGCGCGACCGTCCACGCGGGGTTCGGCGCCTTGAAGCCCATGTACGAAAGGCGCTGCTGCGCACGAAGCACATCAACCGAGAACACGCCTGTCTGAGCCGTCAGCGCGCGCCCGACGGGCAACGCGTCCGGGCCGCTCGCGGAGAATCCTTCGACGACGCCGATGCCGAGCGTGTAGGGCTGACCGTTGTAGGTGAAGGTGAGCGACTGGCTGCCGCTGCCATCGAGCGCGGGCGCGTAGAAGAACGACGGCGTCGTCGTCGTCAGCCCCGGGACGGGCGCCGTTGACGTCACCTTCACCCACGCGCCGTTCGTGTTCTGCACGAACAGGCTTCCGCCCGAGATGCTGATCGAGCTGATCGGCGAGCCGGCCGTCGGCGCGATGCCGAACGCGCCGAGATCGAGCGTGGTTGCGTCGCCTCGATAGACGCTCCACGCCTCGGCGACCGTCAGCGCAGGAACGGCCGGCGGCGTCTGGGTCGACGTGCTGCCGAGGTCGAACTTCAGGTCGAAGCTCAGGTCGACCGTCGGCGTGAGGTTGAGGGCGCTGCCAGCGTTCGCCAGGTCGATGTGTCGAAGGACGCCATATCCGACGCCGCTCCGCGCATCGACATCGGGAATCAGATCCGCGACAACGGCCGGCAACGCGTGGGTGAGGTCGAACTCGATCTTCAGCGCGCGGCTCGGCGCATCGAACGTCACGCGTGACCCGCCCGGGCCAGACCCGTTGCCGAGCGTGGTCTTCAGCAGCGTGTCGAGACTCTGCGCACTCGTGAAGACGGGCGCGGTCTGCGGCGCGATCGCGTTCAGCACGACGGCGCGCAGCGCGGCGCCTGGGTCGGTGAGGTCGCTCAGGCTCTTGCCGGTGAACGGGATCGTCGCGTCCACCTCGGCCGTGTGCGCCAGGCCGGTCAGGTAGCCCGCGAACTCGTTCAGTTGAGTCACGACCGCCGTCGAGTCCACGCGCGCGAAGGCGCCGACCACGTCGAACGCGGCATTGCCCGTCACGACCGGCCCGCTGACCGCCTGCGTCGACCCGCTGATCACCAGCGCGGGCGATCCGGTCGCAGTCCACCCGCCGAGCGTCGCCGCGACGGGCAACGTGCCCGTGAGCGCGTCAGCGGTATTCACGACGCTCGTCATCTGCCCGGCCGGCGTGCCCGCGAGGTCGGTGCCGGTGATGTACTGCGTCGCGCCCGGCGTCGGATCGGCCAGCGTGACGTCGCTCTGCAGATTCATCGAAACCGCACCGCCGGTCATGGTGACGCCAAGGAAGCCCACCGACGCGTTGGCCAGCGAGATGGCGGTTGCGTTCGACGTCACGCCCACGTGCACGCTGGCGTCGCGTACGAAGAACGCGTCGAGCGGCGCGAGCCCGACCTGCGTGCGGAACCCGAACGTGAAGTCGAGCGTCACATTGGCGCTGATGTTCGCAGACGGGATCGTGCCAGTGCGGACGCCGAGCGATGCAAGCGCGGCGTCGAGGGAAATCGACGTGCCATTCAACGTGCCCGCGATAGGCAGCGCGACATCAAAGCGGACCTCGCTGGCAGTCGTCGAATCGACGGCCGTCGCGCCGGCGGATTGCAGTAGCGACACGAGCCCCGCGCGCGTCGGCGACGCGCCAAGCAGGTATGTCTGCATCGGCGCGACAAACGTGGAATCGAATTGCGTTTGGAGATCGACGATGGACCGCAGGTTGATCGGCTGACCCGCTTGGGTGTAAGCGGTGTAGGCGTCGCCGACGCCGTCAAGCTGGTCCACCGAGCCCGTCCACGTCGTGAACACGTCGAGCCCGTCGACCAGCGCTGCGGCTCCACTCGATGAGATCTCCCCCGCGAGCAACCAGCGAGGCTCGATCGCCTCGACGGTCATGCCACTCGCACATGCAAGCAGTCTTCGTTTTTCGATCGACGAACGTACGGCTGTACGCGCGCAACGCGGCATACTACGACGTGGCAAATCTCACCTCCTGAGTGACCTGTGCGTCGCAGTGTAGCACGAAAATGTCATCTCCAAACCGAAAACTGCTCTCTTGCGCTTCTGCCGAGCGGTTCACGCAGCGCGAGCCGCATCAGCGGTCGCACGACGGATTCGGCGACTAAACCGACACGACGAGAGCATCCTGCGCAGATTACCGCGCGACGGTCACCCACTCGTACTTCGTTGGGAACACGGGGGCCCGGCGCGAAACAATTCTCTGAATGCTGTTCACGCCTATGTGGCTTTTCGTCAACACACCTCGACCGCACCGGCACGCGAGACCAATTGCACACGAGCACATCGGCAAACTCTGCGCGACTACACCCGCGACGCCGTCGTGCGGATTTTTGACTCGTAGATCATGTCGATCGATCAAGCATTGATGCAAGTTTCTGGATCGCGTTGGCCGCCTGCTTGGCTTGAGCTCCTGCTGGCCGCCGGTAGCTTCACGTTCTGCCCAGGCCGCTAGAGCTTTGAGGCGCTCACAGTTGTCGGCATCGGCGCGATTGCTTGGATTGGGCTCCGGGTGATCCAGGCGAAACACGTGTCCACAAGTCAGAATGGATTGCGATCGTGATGCGATCCAGCTGCAATCACACCAGGCACACGCTGAAAAATTGTACCCCAAACTGTACCCCGGTAGACGGAAAACATGGTACATATGGGCTATCGACCATCGGCTGTCGGGCGACGAATCGCCCGATTTTACCGTAAGAATCGCGTTTCTCGCGAGTGGACGATCCTCGGGTTCCTGCCCTCATAACCCGAAGGTCGTGGGTTCAAATCCCTCCCCCGCCACTTAAATCGTTGAAGGCCAGCCGTTTACGGCTGGCCTTCTTCGAATTTGGCAGTTGCTGCATGTGAGCACCGCCTGCATTTTGAGTGTGGAATCGACGCTCGACGACCTTCGGGGTGATGCGTGGCGCGGGGTACAACGGTTCGCCGCGGATAGCACGGCGGCGGCCACATGAAGGTACGGCTCGGCTCGCGGCGGTCCACTAACGTATTAAGTGCGATCAGCGTCGAATGAACTCGAGCAGATCGGCGTTGATCGTCTCGACGTTCGTCGTACACATGCCATGAGAGAGGCCTTCGTAGACCTTTAACGTCGCGCCGCGCACCAGCTTCGAAGAGAGCATCGCCGAGTTGCCGATGGGGACGAGCTGGTCGTCGTCACCGTGCATCACGAGCGTGGGCACCTCTATCGCCTTTAGGTCTTCGGTGAAGTCGGTCTCGGAGAATGCCTTGACGCCGTCGTAGTGAGCCTTCGCGCTGCCCATCATGCCCTGGCGCCACCAATTGAAGATGACGCCTTGCAGGACCTTCACGCCTGGACGATTGAATCCGTAGAACGGCCCGCCCGCGAGATCGAGGTAGAACTGCGATCGGTTCGCCGCGAGCTGATTGCGAATGTTGTCGAAGACTTCCATCGGCAAGCCGCCGGGGTAGGCGGCGGTCTTCGCCATGATCGGCGGGACGGCGCCAATGAGAACAAGCTTGGCGACGCGGCCCTTGCCATGCCGGGCGACGTATCGCGCCGCCTCGCCGCCGCCGGTCGAGTGGCCGATGTGGACGGCGTTTCGCAGATCGAGGTGCTCCACCACTGCGGCCGCGTCGGCGGCGTAGTGGTCCATGTCGTGACCGTCGCTCACCTGGCTCGACCGACCGTGGCCCCGGCGGTCGTGGGCGACGACGCGGTAGCCGTGTCGAACGAAGAAAAGCATCTGCGCATCCCAGTCGTCCGAGCAAAGCGGCCAGCCGTGATGGAAGACGATCGGCTGCGCATCCCTCGAACCCCAATCCTTGAAGAAGATCTGCGTTCCGTCTTTCGTGGCGATCGTGCTCATCTCAGGTTCTCCTTGTGAGTTGGCCGGCGTGCTGGCGGATTGCGTTGACTTCGTGTTCTGACATCCGCCTGCACCAGGCAACATGGCGGTAAGCATCAGGGCGGCTCCAGACATCAGGACGCTTCGCCGCGACGCGTGCGGACTATTGTTCGAGCATTCATCACTCATGGCTGCTCCGGTTCTCGTCACTGGCGCTTCTGCCGCGCGACATCACCCGACTGCACGCTGCCGCGAGATTCGCCGGTTGCGATGTCGTTCAACCCACTGAGCGTGGGGATAGGACAGGCCTGCCCCGAAAATCCGAACTGCAACCACGACCACGCGATGCTGGATCGCTTCCGAAGTTTGCGTCGTGTACGCGCACGCTCGCTGGTAAGCTCAGCTTCACATGCCGAATGGCCAGACGACATTGGCGGTCCAGCGTCAGATCGACGCACTCGCGGCCGATTCTCACGCGCCGGTCGCGGAGGGACTGTTACGCGACCTCGTCGCCGCTGCGGTGAAGCGGCTCCACCTGCTGTGTGCCAGCATGCTGCATCGGCAATACCCGCGGCTGATGCGGCCGCCCTTCAACATGCAGGAGGAAGACTTGCTCAGCGCGGTCGTCGCGCGGCTAATGCGAGCCCTGCACAGCGTGAAACTCGAGAACGTCCGGCAGTTCTTCGCACTGGCCAACATGCACATCCGGTGGGAACTGAATGACCTGGCTCGCCGCCTAGATGAACAGGGCGCATCGGTGCCGCTCGGCGAACACGACCCCGTCGCCCCAACGTTTAGCGACGAATCCGGCGTCTCGTCGCGCGCCCGCCGCGTCTTCGGTGCGATCGAGCGGATGCCGGAGGAGGATCGCGAGGTCTTCGAGTTGATCAAAATCCAAGAGTTCACGCAGAACGAAGTCGCCGACCTGCTCGACGTCTCGTCGAAAACGGTCCAGCGCCGGCTTCATCGCGGACTGCTCTGGCTTGCGAATGAACTTGCGGATCTGAAGGGGCCTCCATCGTCGAAGTCGAATCGTGAGTCGAATGGCACCGAATGAAGCACAGATCGAGCTCGCGATCGGCCGCGTCCTGGACGGAGAAGGCTCCGCCGAAGAGGTCTGCGGCGACGATGCGCAGCTGCTTCAGATCGTGAAGCAGCGGATCCGCGACATTCGCCGCATCGACGCGGAGTTGTCGGAGATCTTCCCGGACTCCGAACGAATCGCAGGCAATACGTTTCCCAGCGGCAGACCGCTGCCCGCCATCCCGGGGTTCTCGGTCGAATCGCTCGTCGGCTTCGGCGGCATGGGCGTGGTCTACCGCGCGCGGCAGATGCGGCTCAATCGAACCGTCGCCATCAAGATGCTCCTGCACGGGCGCCTGTCCAGCGCGACGGAGGTGGCGAGGTTCGAGCAGGAGGCGAAACTCCTCGGAGCCGTCTGTCATCCGAACATCGTCCAGGTCTTCGATTTCGGCGAGTACGAGGGAAGACCCTACCTTGTCATGGAGTTCATCGAGGGGAAGACGCTGGGCGAGGTACTCGACGCTAAGCCGCAACAGGCGAGCTTCGCCGCATCCTTGCTGAAGACGTTGTCCGGCGCGGTGCAGATCGCCCATGCGGCGGGCGTCATTCACCGCGACTTGAAACCCGGGAACGTGCTCATGCTGGCGAACGGGCAACCGAAGATCACCGACTTCGGACTGGCCCGGCGGATAGAGGGCGACGACGCGTCCTCTTCCGCGGCAGCACTCACGCGCACATCGTCGCGGATCGGCTCGCCGAGCTACATGGCGCCGGAGCAGGCCCGCGGCAATTCGGACGAGATCGGCCCGGCGACCGACGTCTACGCGCTGGGCGCGATCCTGTACGAATCGATCACTGGCCGGCCGCCATTCCTTGGTGAGACGATCAGCGACACCGAGCGGCAGGTCCTCGAGATGGAGCCCGTCGCGCCGCGACGGCTGAACGCCGGTTGCCCTCGCGACCTCGAGACGATCTGCCTGAAGTGCCTCCAAAAGTCCCCTCGGCTTCGCTACGCGACAGCATCGGTGCTCGAGGACGACCTGCGGCGCTTCCTGGCGCGCGAGCCGATCGTTGCCCGGCGGATCGGACGCTCGCGGCGACTCGGCATGTGGGTCCGACGCAGGCCGGTGCATGCTGCGCTCTTGCTTGCGTCGACGCTCATCGTGGGTGCGGCGATCGCCTTCGGATTGTGGCTCTGGACTGACCGCACTGAAACGCGACGGGCGATCAACGTGGAGATTGCCGCGGCCGTCGCGGCGGAGCGACGTTCGGACTGGACGGCCGCGCGGGCGGCCGTCGAGCGGGCGGAGGTCCGCCTCGGCGGGCGTGCCGAGCCGCAGCTGCGCGCCGAGCTCGAACAGCGGAAATCCGAACTCGTCCAGGTTGCCCGACTCGACGCAATTCATATCCGCAGGCTCATGCTGTCCGATCGCGAGACGGCACAGTTCTCGCAGTTCGCCGCAGAGTACGAGCGAGAGTTCGAGCGGGCGGGCTTGGGTTCGCAAGCGGAGCCTGCGCCAGCGGTTGGACGTCGCGTCGCCGATTCGCCAATTCGATCGGCGTGGATCATGGCGCTCGACGTCTGGCTTCCCTACGAGCCGGACGAAGCGAAGCGCGACTGGCTTGCTTCCGTCATCAGAGAAGTCGACTCCGACAACGGAGGCTGGCGAGATCAGGTACGCGATCCGAAGAACCGGACCGATGTCGCAGCGATCGCCAGGCTGGCCACCGAAGTGAACGTTGCCGACGCGCCGATTCAACTGCAGATCGCGCTCGGCAGAATGCTCGCAGCAACCGGGGGCGACTGGCAGTCGTACTTCAAACGATTGCAGCGCACGCACCCGGCCGACTACTGGGTGAACTCGCTGAGCGCAACGATGCAGATGCGATCCGGATCGGCCGACGAGGCGATCGCCTACGCGCGGGCTGCCCTCGCCGCGCGGCCCGACGAAGCGATGTCGCACGTCATCCTCGGGTTGGCGCTCGGCCTCGCACGGCAGTCGGACGAGGAACTCTTCCACTACCGAAAGGCACTCGAAATCGACCCGCGAAATCTCGCCGCCGAGCAGAACCTGGCGGTCGCGCTAGTCGCTCAGCGTCGATGAGACGAGGCGACCGAGCACTTCCGAGCCGCAAGGCGACTCGACCCCACGCTGCCCGATGCCGACCTGCAGGTCGGCAGCTCAATGTGGGTGGCAGGGCTGAACACAGAAGCTCGCAAACGATTCGAACGCGTCCTGTTGTCCGACCCCGCCAACGTCGCCGCTCGATACAACCTCGCCATGCTGTCCTCCGCCTCCGGCGATTCGGAGGCCGCCATCCGCATAGTCCGCGAGGCCGTTCAGCTCGAGCCGAAGAATGCCGTCCTGAAGGTGTTCCTCGCCCGACTACTCCGCGACCGCGGAGCGATCGATGAGGCAGAGTCACTCGTCGATCGTGCCGTTGATCTCGACCCGGCGAATGGCGAGGCGCGAATCGTCCTTGCGGCGATCCTGATCGAACGCGGGAGACTTGAAGACGGCTTGGAGCAGTGGCAAGCGGGTTTGTTATCGCAAAGCGACCGTCACGACGACTGGTACGGCTATGCGGAGCTCGCCTTGTATCTCGGCGACGAAGCCGCGTACGACGCGGCGCGCGTGGGTCTTCTAAAGCGCTTCTCCGAAACACGAGATCCGTTCGTCGCTCAGCGTGTGGCCCGAGCGTGCCTGCTCAGGCCCGCGAGCGAGGAGCAGCTGATCACGATCGACGAATTGTGTGATCGCGCGATCTCTGGTGCGCCGAGCAACCTTCCCGCGGCGCGCCCGCACTTCGAGTTCGCGAAGGCGCTGTGTGATTTACGGCGAGGTCGCCCCGGCGCGTCGCTTGCTCGACTCGACGGAGACGTGAGAGCCGCCCTGCCAGTGGCGTCGGGGTTGCTACGTTCGATAGCGCTGCGCCACCTCGGCAGAGACGCTGAAGCCGCGGCCGAGCTTCGCGACGCCGTCGGCGGCGCACGGTGGGATGCGCCGAGCGCCCGCGACCTCGACACGTGGATCCTTCACTTGCTCCGCCGAGAGGCCGAGGCAGGCCTCCCAAAGCAGTGAATCTGCGGACCCTTTTGATGTGACCGTCAGGTGTCCACCCCCTCCGCTCAGTACGGGCAGACGGCCGCACATTTGCGGCTTCGACGGGAACCCTCACGGAGAACACATCATGCCTGCTACCGTACACGAATTATTGACGCCCGAAGACTGCGTGCTGGCCCTGATCGATTACCAGCCGCAGATGAGCTTCGGCATCCAGTCGCACCCGCGGCTCGCCGCGCTGAGCAACGCCGTAGCGCTCGCGAAGACGGCCAAGCTGTTCAAGGTGCCGTGCATCCTGACGACCGTCGCCGCGAAGTCGTTCGCCGGCGACATGCTGCCCGAAGTGCAATCGGTCTATCCCGATCAGCAGCCGATCGATCGCACCACAATGAACTCGTGGGAGGACGAGCACTTCAAGCGCGCCGTCCTGAAGACCGGACGCAAGAAGCTCGTCATCGCCGGCTGGTGGACCGAAGTGTGCACCTGCTTCCCCGCCATTCAGGCGATCCGGGAAGGCTTCGAGGTGTACGTTCCGACCGATGCGTGCGGCGACATCAGCCACGAGGCGCACGAGCGCGCCGTGCAGCGCATGATTCAGGCAGGCGTCGTACCGATGACGACGTTCCAATTCATGTACGAGCTTCAGCGCGATTGGGGCCGCGCCGCGACGTATGAAGGATGCATGGAGATCCAGAAAGCGCACGCCGACTACGGCATCGGCATCCGCTACGCCAAGGCGATTCTCGGCGAACACGCCAACGAGGGCGGCCATTAACCCGGAAAGGCACGCCATGTCGTTCACCCGACGACGCTTCATTCAGTCTTCGATATCCGCTGCGGCCGCCGTGTCGCTGGGAGGTTGTGCCGTGACTCGACCAAGTGGAGCCACATCGCCCGACGCGGAGCCGAGCCTTATCCTGAAGAACGGCAAGTTCTTCACCGGCGCCGGTTTCGCGCAAGCCGTCGCGATCGCTGACGGCAGATTCGTCGCCGTGGGCGAAGAGGCTGCCGTGATGCGCCTTCGCCGCACACACACGAAGGTCATCGATGTTGCCGGCCGCACGGTGATTCCCGGTTTGAACGACTCGCACCTTCACCTGATCCGCGGCGGCTTGTCGTACAACCTCGAGTTGCGCTGGGACGGCGTGCCGAGCCTAGCCGACGCGATGCGGATGCTTCGCGAACAGACGCAGCGCACGCCGCCCGGCCAGTGGGTGCGCGTCATCGGCGGCTGGGGCGAGTTCCAGTTCGCCGAGCGGCGGATGCCCACGCTCGACGAGCTGAACGCCGTCGCGCCAGTCGTGCCGGTGTTCGTGCTGCACCTCTACGACCGCGCATTTCTGAACCAGGCCGCCGTGAAGGCGCTCGGCTACACCAAGCACACGCCCGAGCCGACCGGCGGACAAATCCAACGCGACAAGGCGGGCAACCCGACGGGCCTGCTTCTCGCGGCGCCGAATGCGGCGATCCTCTACGGCTCCATCGCTGCCGCGCCGAAGCTGCCGCTCGAGCACCAGTACAACTCCACGCGGCATTTCATGCGCGAGATGAACCGGCTAGGCGTCACCAGTGTCATCGACGCTGGAGGCGGATATCAGCGCTACCCGGACGACTACGCCGTCATGACCGAACTTCACCGACGCGGCGAGATGACGGTCCGCATCGCGTTCAACCTCTTCACGCAGAAGCCAAAGCAGGAACTCGCCGACTTCGATCAGTGGACGCGCACCGGCCACTACCGCGAGGGCGACGACATGCTCCGCGTGAACGGCGCGGGCGAGATGCTCACCTTCAGCGCAGCCGACTTCGAAGACTTCCTCCAGCCGCGGCCCGACCTGCCGCCACACCTCGAACCGGAACTGTCCGCAGTCGTGAAGCTGCTCGCCGAGCGGCGATTCCCATTCCGGCTCCACGCAACCTACGACGAATCGATTACACGTTTCCTAAACGTCTTCGAAACGGTGAACCGTGAAGTGCCATTCAACGGCCTGCGATGGTTCTTCGATCACGCCGAGACGGTGAGCGATCGCAACCTCGACCGCATCAAGGCGCTGGGCGGCGGCGTTGCCGTGCAGCATCGGATGGCGTTTCAGGGCGAGTACTTCATCGACCGCTATGGCGCAGAGGCGGTGAAGCGATCGCCGCCGATCCGGAAGATGCTCGACCTCGCGATCCCCGTCGGCGCGGGAACCGACGGCACGCGCGTCGCGAGCTACAACCCGTTCGTCGCGTTGTATTGGCTCGTCAGCGGGCGAACCGTCGGCGGCACCACGCTCTACGACGACTTCAATCGACTGAGTCGCGAAGAGGCGTTGCGCCGCTACACGGTCGGCAGCGCGTGGTTCAGCGGCGACGAAAGTCGCAAGGGATCGATCGTCGTTGGGCAGTTCGCGGACCTCGCCGCATTGAACGCCGACTACTTCGGCGTTGCTGAGGAGGAGATCAAGCGAATCGAATCTGAGCTCACGATCGTCGACGGCAAGGTCGTCTACGCTAGCGGCGACCTCGCTCCGCACGGTCCCGCGCCTGTCCCGGTCCTGCCAGCGTGGGCACCGGTCGCACACTTCGGCGGCTATCAGAATGCGCCCCTGGCCTCGCGATCGAGCGCTGCTCGCGGAATCGCATGTGCGCATCACGGTGCGACCTCGCGCAATGCGGTCAACCAGACGTCATCGCCACTCGCGGAGGGATTCTGGGGCTCGGGTTGTTCCTGCTGGGCCTTCTAGGCTCTCCTCACCTGTTGAACACTCTCGACATTGCTCGGAGCACACATGCAGCTGGTCGACTATGCGTTCCTGTTGGCCCGCGCGCTTCTCGCCGCGACGTTCATCATCAGTGCGGTCCGGCACACACTTCACTGGAGCGATGCGCTCGCGGAGATGAAGCAGATGGGTCTTCCGCCTTCCCCGCTGATGATGACCGGCAGCGTCGCGCTGCGGCTCGCGGGCGGCGTGCTCGTGCTCCTCGGGATTCATCCGAGGCTCGGCGCCTCCCTGCTACTGCTGTTCTTGGTGCCCGCGACGTTCACCGGCCACGCATTCTGGCGCATGCCGCGCGAGCGGCGCGGCCACGAGCAGATTGAGTTCCTGAACAACCTCTGCATGACGGGAGGCGTCCTGCTACTGGCGATCGTCGGCGGCGGGCCGCTTTCGCTCTCGGGGCCACTCTAATGGACGACACAATGCACGCTCGCTCGTCGCAGAGTCAGTCCTCCTGGACAGCGTTGCGTCATCCGACGTTTCGCGCGGTCTGGATTGCCACCGTAGCCTCGAACCTTGGCACGTGGATGCAGGACGTCGGCAACGTGTGGGAGATGACGCGCCTGTCGTCTTCGCCGCTACTCGTATCGCTCGTCCAGACGGCGGGGAGTCTGCCACTGTTCGCGCTGGCCCTGCCGGCCGGCGTGCTCGCCGACATCGTCGACCGGCGGCGAATCCTGATCTTTGCGCAACTTTGGATGTGCGGCGTGGCCGTGCTGATCGGACTCATCGCGCTGTTCGGGATGACATCGCCGGCCGTGCTGCTTGTGTTTGCGACGCTGCTCGGCTCAGGCGCGGCGCTGGCTGCACCGGCGTTTCAGAGCGTAGTTCCAGAACTCGTTCCACGCGAAGACCTGCCCTCTGCGGTCGGCCTGAACGCGCTGGCCGTGAACCTGTCGCGATCGGTGGGCCCGGCAGTGGGCGGCATCGTCGTCGCTACGGCTGGACCGGCGGCGGCATTCTTCTTGAACGGCCTGTCGTTCGTACTTGTCGCCTCCGTCTTTCTGCGATGGCAGTACACGCGCCCCGCGTCGCCGCTTCCTGCAGAGCGATTCTTCGCAGGCATGCGCGCGGGTCTCCGCTTCGTCCGCCACCATCCGCCGCTCCGGGCCGTGCTCGTCCGCAACTTTCTCTTCATGGCTGGCGCGAGCGCTCTGTGGTCGCTCATGCCCGTGACCGTGCGAACGCAAGTCCAGCTTGGTCCGCTCGAGTACGGCCTCCTGCTCGGCTTCATGGGCGTCGGCGCAGTGATCGCCATCACGGTTCTGCCGCACCTCAAGCGCTGGCTATCCGACGACAAGCTCATCGTCGTCGCCACCGTTTGCTTTGCCTGCGCAACGCTCGCGCTCACGCTCTGCCACACTTTCTGGTCGCTCGCACCCGGCTTGTTCATCGGGGGGATGGGCTGGGTGCTCGCGCTTGGCACGCTCAATGCGGCTGCGCAGCAGACGGTGCCCGCGTGGGTGCGATCGCGGGCGATCGCCGTGTACTTACTGGTGTGGTACGGCACCATGGCGTTCGGCGGCGTGATCTGGGGGACGCTCGCACAATTCGCGGGGCCGAGTCACGCGTTGCTCGTCGCCAGCTGCGTGCTGCTCTTCGGACTCGTGGGAACCGTGAAGTGGAACATCGCCCGATCGGTCTCTCTCGATCTTGCGCCTGCCGTAGCGTGGTCGCACCTCGCCGACGTCTCGCCCGCGACAGCTGCAGCAGTTGTTGTGCAAATCGAGTACGAGGTGTCGCCTGAGAACGAGTCCGAGTTCATCCGGCTGGCCACTGAGCTGCGCGAATCAAGACTTCGCACCGGCGCTTTTGCGTGGTCGCTCTATCGTGACGCCCAGAACCCTCGACACGTTGTAGAACAGTTCGTCGTCGAATCGTGGGAGCAGCATCGGCTGCAGCACGAACGTCAGCTGGTCATCGACGAAGTCATACACAAGCAAGTCTCGCAGTTGGCGCTGCCTGGTTCGCGGCGCGTTCGCCACTTGACGGCCATCGAAGAGTCGCCAGAGCGCCGCGCACCACACAATGTGCCGTGGCGATCGCTCGTCAGCTCCTGATGGACGCAACAGACCCGCTCTACGGCGCAGGAGCTGGACACCATCGAGCGCGGCATGCAGCGCGCTGCAGTACGCGAACTGGCGCGCCTCGTTTGCCGCGTACGACCGGCCCGACCTGATCCTGCTCGACCTCGGCCTGCCCGACCTCGACGGCTTGGACGTCATTCGCCGGGTGCGCGAATGGTCGAACGTGCCGGTCATCGTCGTCACCGCTCGCGGCAAGGAGCAGGACAAGGTCGTCGCCCTCGACGCTGGCGCGGACGATTACCCAAAGCGCAAATTGACCCTGAAAGTCGTAGACGCTACACGCCATGCTGGAGCGTATCACGCAGTCGATGCGCTCGCAGGCGGAAGCTTCACCCCCGCAGCGCATCGCGTGTCGCGGGCCGCCTTCGGTGGCGTGAACCTTTCGTATCCGTTGAGTTCACGTTAGGCAGCAGCGCGGTCGCTGGTGCAATCGCACCGCCCGTCCCTCTGCCATTCCCACTTCGAAGGAAAACCCATGCACTTGCCCATCCGGGCAAGCGCGACCGTTGTCGCGCTGGCCACCATTCTTCTCGTGCGTACCCAACCGGCGAACGCGCAGCCCTCCGCGCCGCGGTCGACCCACGAGCCGACGCTGTCGTCGTGATCCCGTTCGACCGCGAGGTAGAGGATCCGCTCTTCCCAAATCCCAGCGAAGATCCCGCTGGCGGACCCGACACGGGCGTCAGCATCGAGGAGGCGTACCTCCACCTCCACGACTTCGGCATCCCCAACCTTACGGCGAAGCTCGGCAGGTTCCATCTACGGTTCGGCCGCCAGAACATCCTGCACGCCCACGACTGGCCGACGTTCGACAACGCTTTCGTGAACCAGTCGTTCCTCGGTGGCGAGGCATTGAGTGACTCGGGCATCAGCCTCAGCTACGTCATCCCGCCAAAGCTCGTCGGCGGCGAGTACGTCGAAATCATCGGCGAACTCATCAGCGGTGAAGGCGGCGGCGAAGAGGCGCCCGTCCTGAGTAACGACGCGCTGCTCGACGGCCCGGCGTTCAACACCCATCTCCTCTGGAACCGCGATCTCAATCGCGACTGGAACCTCGAGCTCGGCGCGTCGTGGCTGGCCGGCAAGCGGAACAACGACAACCAGCAGAATGCCAATCTGTTCGGTGCCGACGCCACGCTCATTCACACCGATCCGACGGGCGGCTTCAACAACCAGTTGCTTCAGGCAGAGGCGATCTACGGCATCGTCGACACCGAACGTGACAACACCGAACACGCGTTCGGCGCGTACGTGCTAGCCCAGCAGCAGTTGAATCGCGACTGGTACGTCGGCATCCGCGGCGACTGGACGCAGAACGCGACCGACAGTTCGCAAGAGGTCTGGGGCGTGTCGCCTTACGTGAGCTGGTACTGGAGCGAGTTCCTTCGCTTTCGCCTCGAATACCAGCACAAGGACGGCGACGTGCCTTCAGAGGACAACCTCTTCTTCCAGGCCACATGGATATTCGGCGCGCATCCACCTCATCCGTACTGGGCGATGCGCTGAACGAACCTGCCTCGACAACCGAACGCTGAAAGGAAAACCATCATGAAGAAAATCATCACAACTCTGGCAGTCGTAGTCCTTAGCATCCCGACGGCCGCACTGGCACAACTGAAGATTGTCACCACTGCAACGGACTACGCCGACATCGCACGCCAGATCGGCGGCGACAAGGTCGACGTCCACTCCGTCATGAAGGGCCCGGAGAACGTCCACAACGTCATGGCCAAGCCAACCGAGATGGTCAAGCTCAACCAAGCCGACCTCTTCGTTCACAGCGGCCTCGACACCGAGCCGTGGCGGGTCAACCTGATGCGCGGCGCCCGCAACCCGCGCATCAACGATGGCCAGCCCGGCAACTGCGACATGAGCCAAGGCATCGAGCTGAAGGACGTCCCCACCGGCAAGGTGGGAAGAGATGACGGCGACGTCCATGCCTACGGCAATCCGCACTTCACGCTTCTGCCCGCCAATGCCCAGCGCATGGCTGCGACGCTCGTGCACTCGATGGCCCAGCTCGACCCGGCCAACGCGGACGCCTACGTCGCAAACGCGAAGAGGTTCGTGCTCGACATGGACGCGGTTCAAAACGAGATCCGAGGTCAGTTCAAACCCTACGCCGGCTTGAAGGTCGTCACGTTCCACCCAGCGTGGGAGTACTTCGCCGACGCGATTCCGATCAAGATCGTCGCGACCATCGAACCGAAACCTGCGATCACTCCCTCGCCGGCGCAGGTACGCGACCTCATCGCGAAGATGAAGGCGGACGGCGTCAAGGTCGTGATCTGCGAGACCTACAGTGACGACCGACTCGCACGATCGATCGCCGAGCAGGCCGGCGCGCAGCTTGTCGTCCTTCCCGACCACGTGCTTGGCGTGACTGAGGTCGACAGCTACCAGACGCTGTTCCGATACAACGTGAAGAAGCTGATCGATGCAGCGCAGGCCGCAGGAATTCAACCTGTTCCAGCCGAACCTTCCACACAACCCGCGAAGTGACCGTGCCGTATGATTGAACTCAAGGACGCTCACTTCGGCTATGGCTCGCGCCCGGTGGTGAAGGCGGCATCGCTGTTGATCACCGCCGGGCGCTGCCTCGGCGTCGTCGGCCCGAACGGGTCCGGAAAGACCACGCTGGTCAGGGGCATCGTCGGCCTCCTTCGGCCGTTGACCGGGACGGTCGAGCGGCAAGGCACACCTCGATTCGGTTATCTGCCGCAGCATCGCGCGCTTGAACTGCACTGGCCCATGACGGCGATCGACGCTGCGGGCCTATCTGGAGCAGCAAGGCAAAGGCTCGGCTGGCTCGGCTCAAGCCGCCAAACGCTCCTTGAATCGATGCGCCGACTTGCGGTCGGCGACTTGCAGCATAGACCGTTCGCCAGACTCAGCGGTGGTCAGCAACAGCGAGTCCTGCTCGCCGGAGCCCTTGCTGCCGATCCGGAACTTCTCGTACTCGACGAACCGACGGACGGCCTCGATGCGCAATCGCGAACGTTGCTTCTCGATGCCCTTCGCGAGCAGATGCACGCCGGACTCGGGATCGTGCTCATCAGCCACGCTGTGGAAGAGGTGCTGGCAATCGGCGATTCGATCGCCGAGGTGTGCCCCGCTGACCAGCACGACATGCCATCGACGATTCGCGTCTGCGACCCAGAAACCTACACGCGCCGAGTAGCCGCGATTCGGAGGCCCGCATGACATCGCTCCAGGATTACCTCGACATCGCCACGCTACTCGCGCCATCGCTCGCGACGGCCTTCGCGGTCGGCGTCGCCGGCTCGATCGTTGGAACATTCATCCTACTGCGAAAGGAAGCCATGCTGGCGCTGGCGTTGCCTCAGGTCATTGCAGTCGGCGTTGCGGTCGGGATGCGGATGAACTGGCCAACGCTTCCTCCGGCCATAGGCGCGGCGGGAGTCGCCGTGACAGGCTTGGCTGCAACGCAGCGGCATCGCTCCGCACAGTGGTTGCTGCCGGCACTCTACGTCGCTGGGTTGTGTTTCTCCTTCCTCGTCATCGCGAACGCTGGCGCGCACGTGTCCGAAATGCAGAATGCCTTCACGGGAATCGACGTCGCAGTGGCGCCCGGAGAAGCGGCGTTCGCTGTGCCAGCACTCCTGATCGTCGCCGGAGTTGTCGCCGCGCTTTGGCGCCGTTGGCTACTCCTCTCTCAGGCACCCGTGATCGCAGAACTGGCGGGGTTGAGCCCCGGCAGATGGCATCTGCTTTTCCTGGTCCTGACGGCAACGGTGCTCGTCCTAGGCACGAACGCGCTCGGCGTTGTCCTCGTCTTGGCGATGCTGTTTCTACCCGCAGCCACGGTTCTACCGTGGGTTCGACGCGTGCCGACCGCTCTGGTTGCAGCACCAATCGTCGCCGTGATGACGACCGCTGGCGGATTCGTACTCTCCGTCGAGATGAACTGGCCAATGAGCCAGAGCATCGGAGCCTTGGCAGTCCTCCTCACGCTGATGTCCGCAACCTTCAACCGCCTTGCCCAGCGATAGCACGAACGGCCAGTCAGCAAACCGTATGCAGTGGCCGCAAATCGAATCACTCCCTGCCGGGCGGAAGCCGAAGTTCACAACTGACGAGCGGCCAGATCCCGCCCGGATCGAGCTGCAGCGCGTTGAGCCCTTCGGGTTGGAGCATAATCGAGAGTCATAGGTTGCACCCTGGCGCAGCTAGATGTGTTGCTCAGAATTGTACCCCGGTTGACGGAAAACATGGTACACATCGGCCGTTGACCATCGGCTGTCGGGCGACGATTCGCTCTGCTTTACCGTAAGAATCGCGTTTCTCGCGAGTGGACGATCCTCGGGTTCCTGCCCTCATAACCCGAAGGTCGTGGGTTCAAATCCCTCCCCCGCCACTTACGAAGAGACAAGGACTTACGGCAACGTAGGTCCTTCTCTTATTGGCGAAACACCCGGTTTTGTACCCCGGTTTGTACCCCGGCGCTTTTTCGCGAAGTCTTGACGGACCGCAGCCGCAATTCTCTTCGGGACCCACGTCGGGCCCGGAGGTGTCTCGTGGCCGGCCTCAAGCAACGCGGATCGAACTGGTACCTGACCTACTACGTGGGCGCGCAGTGACGCGCCGTCTCCCTCGACACCGACAACAAGAAGATCGCCCTGGAGAAGAAGCGCCAGTTCGAGTCGGCGCAGCTCCGCGAGGACGGCAACCCGCTTCCGACCCGCACCCCGGTCTCCGAGGTCGTCGGCCGGTATGTCGACTACATCCGCACTCGCAAGACCGCCAGCAGCGCGCAGAAGGACGTCTACTACCTCCGCCACGTCTTCGGCGCGATCTGCCCACAGCTGGAGACACGTCGCGCATCGTCACGCCGCAGTGCAAGAAGCGCCCGGTCCGGCCCGGTGTGAAGGTGGACGGCCGCCGGCGGACGCCTAGGCTGGAGGTGTCGTACTTCGAGGCGATCAGCAGTGCCGACCTGTCGAGCTTCATTGCGCTGCAGGTCCAGAGCCGCGGCCTATCGCCGAAGACGGCCAACCGTTACCGCGAGATCCTCTGCCGGCTCTTCAACTGGGCGATGAACGAGGGCGGCATCAAGCTGCCGGGCGACCGCAACCCGCTCGACCGCGTGGCCCGCTACAAGGAGCGCGCGGGCGAGATCCGCTTCCTCACCCTGCAGCAGATCGACGATCGGCTGCGATCGAGATCTTTGAGCACGTGCAGCGCGTGCTCGCCATCAACGAGTCCGCCGGTGAGCGATCGGTCCCCGACGCGGTAAAAGTAAAGAATCGGCCGAATAAGGTGGACGAGCAGGCGGAGAAACGCGTCCTCGATGATGCGGACCGTTTGATCAGGAAGCACTTCGGCTTCACCACTGCGGAATTGAAGTTCTTGTACCACGAGGTTGTCACCTACAGCCGCGATGGCGAGGACGACCGATGGCTGAAGTGAAGATCGAGAAGTCGTTTGGCTCCTGCCACAGGGCCGATGTCAGCCCTGCGGTGACTGAAGGCGTGCCTCGCGCCATGAACGTGCATTTCACGTTCGAGGAGGCACTAAAGCTCCACTTCGCTCTTGGGCAGGCGCTTGCGAAATCGGCTCCTACAGCCGCAACACCTTCCTTGGCGACTTGCTGGTGATCATGCCTCAGCTTCTACACACTTTCGGCGGATCGCGCTACGGAACAGGCGCCGAACTTGCGGAGGGTTGAGACAGAGCACGAAACACCCGGTTTTGTACCCCTGCATGTCGCAACAGCGATGTCGACCGACGCCGCAGTTCTATTCGGGGCTTAGTTGAACAACCAGAGGCGTCTCGTAGCTGTGGCGAACATCTGACCTGCCCCACCTTCTTGTCCACGCTTCGGTTATCCCAATTGTTGGGAAAATATGGCATCAATATGGTCGATCCGCGATCGCAACCCCAAGTGCAGGCCGTTGAGAAGTGCGGCCCTTCTGGCGATCGATCAATCGAGGCGGATCGGGTACTTTCTTGCTTCGGCGGAGGCACTCATGCGAATGAACGCGTCGAAGTTGGTCGCGAGCGCTGCTGCGATTGTGGTCGCATTCGACGGCGGCGCCGGAGATCTCAAGGCCGAGACGGACTCGGGCCGTCCGTCGGGCGTGGCATACGGCTGGCGCAACGTCGTGATCAAGGGTACGGGGTTCACGAACGGCGTCGTCTTCAGCCCAGCGCAGCGCGACCTGATCTACCAGTACACCGACATGGGCGGCGCGTATCGATGGGACGTCGACGTGCAGCGATGGACGCCGCTCAACGACTGGTCCCGCTACAACGACTGGCCGGCGCAGTTCATGGGGGTCGAGGCGTTGGCCATCCATCCGCGCGACCCGCGTCGGGTGTACATGGTGATCGGCACGTACGGAAGCCCCGCGGGGATGTGTCGCAGCGACGACGCGGGACGCACGTGGACGCGAACCGATCTCCTCAAGCCCGACGGCAAGCCGCTCGTGCGCGCCAACGGAAACGGCGAAGGACGCAACGGCGGCAATCGACTTGCGATCGATTCAAACGATCCGCAGCGATTGTACTTCGGGTCTCGATCTGACGGCCTGTGGCGCAGCGCGGACGGCGGCGCCACATGGGCGCGGATCGAGTCGTTCCCCGTCACCGGCGACCCGCGCGGGCCGGCGCGGGACGTTGGCATCATCGGCGTGATCGTCGATCCCACGAGCGGCCGACCGGGCTCGGCCAGTTCCACGCTGTACGCGCTGGTTTCCACGACAGCGCCTGTGAAAGTCTACCGCAGCGCCGACGCCGGCGTGACTTGGACGCCCGTGCTGCGATATGACGACGCGCCCGCGGGCTCGTTCGTCCCCATCCGCGCGGCGCTCACGCCGGACGGCCAGTCGTTGTACGTCGCGCTCGCCAACTCGCCGGGCCCGAACGGGGCGACCGATGGCGCGATCGTCCGCATCGCCGATCCATCCGGGCCTGCCCCGCGCGCCGAAACGTGCGACGTACCGCGCGACGGATCACACGGCTTCAGCGGCGTCTGCATTGATCCGTCGAATCCGCAGCGGATTCTCGTCAGCACCCTCGACCGCTGGGCGGCGATCGACGACGTGTTCCTGAGCGTCGACGCAGGCAAGACCGGGCGGGCCGCCCGCGCCAACGACCACCGCGACGATCGGCCCGCGCCGTACATGCGGCAGGGCAAACTCCACTGGATAGGCGACGTGCAGATCGATCCGTTCGACTCGCGCCGCGCCATCCTGACGACCGGCTCCGGCAACTACATCACCGCAAACCTCGACGCGCTCGACCGAGGCGAGCCCCCCACCTGGACATTCTTCAATGACGGGTTCGAACAGACCGCAGTTCTCGAGCTCGCCAGTCCGTTCCGAGGAGACGTCCAACTCTTCAGCGCGGTCGGCGACCGCGACGGATTCCGGCACGACGACTTCGACGTCTCGCCGCCGCGCGGACAGTTCGGCGCGCTTGACGGTCTTACGCGCGGTACGAACGACGACGTCGACGTCGCGCAGGACGACGCATCGAGGCTCGTGCGACTGACGCACGTCGACCCGTTCGTGCAGTTCTCCGACGACGGCGGCATCCACTGGAAGTGGATCGGCACGTCGCGGCCGGAACGTCCGTCGGCAGAGCGCTATGGCGGCTCGCTCGCCTTGTCGAGTGACGGCCGGCGCGTCGTGTATTCGCCTGGCCGCACCGCGGGGGGCGAGCCGTTGCCCGTGATGTACGCGACGCGCGACGGCGACCAGTGGTCTCATTGGGTGACGCCGATCAACGCCCCCCGCGGCGGTCGCGTCCTCGTCGACCTTGGCGATCGCAACACGTTCTACTGCAGCAGCGGGACGGCGTTCTGGCGCAGCCGCGACGGTGCGTCGACCTGGACGCGGTCCTCGGCCGAGTTGCCGAGCGCGCTGCGCAGCGTCCGCGCCGTGCCCGACCGCGCAGGCCATCTCTTAGCTGCTGGTGATGAGAACTCGGGCGTATACCTGAGCGTCGACGCGGGCGACACCTGGACGCGCCTCGCACCTGACGCGGTTCGCGACGCGTACGCGGTAGGCGTTGGCGCGCAGGTTGCCGCCGCGAACTACCCTGCCCTCTACCTCGCCGGATCGGCAAACGGCACGACCGGTTTCTTTCGTTCTGACAATCGCGGTGCGACGTGGATCTCGATCAGCGACGCCGCGCAGCAGTTCGGCCGCGTCACCGTCATCCAAGGCGACCCGCGCGTGCCCGGCCGTCTCTACGTCGGCACCAATGGGCGCGGGATCCTGGTGGGCGAGCCGACGACGCGTCCCGTCGCGCGGTAATGCGGACCACCTTTGATTCACGCGCGCCACGTTCGGCGCTTATTCGGTTGCGCGATCGCGTTTGGGGGTGCGATCCTCCCGCGACGATGATCGTCCCGCTTCACGACCCCTGCGACCTGGCCCGTCTTCGCGAACTCTGTCGGACGGAGCCGCTCGCCAAGCAGCGCGATCGGTATCGCGTCGCGCTGCTCACCAAGATCGGCTCGGTAGACCGCGCGAGCGAACTCGAACGCGAGGACATCGCGCGAGTCAAGGGTGAGCCGAATAACCTCAGGTTTATGGCTGCTGGGGTACACACCGCGCGAGGACGCGCCATGGCGCGTCCTCGCGTGTTGTGCACTTGATTGAAACACCACGTGGCATATCGGCCGCCGCGGCGGGGCGCAGATGCCGGTTCACGCTCGGCAGCGGCGACGGAGCGTCAAGGCCGCCGAGCACGCTGCGACAAGAAGCGTGGTCGGTTCCGGGACGCCGCTAACGGCGAGCGCCCAGTCGCCGGCCAGGCTGCCCGTGAGGGTCTGATTGTAGTTGGCCGCCAGGCTGAGCAAGTCGTCGAAGTTGACCTGGCCGTCGTAGTTGAAGTCGCCCTGCTGCCACGTGCCCGCCGCGTTGTAGCCGGCGGCGAGCGCGAGCAGGTCGTCGAAGTTGACGGTGCGATCGAGCGTAGCATCGCCCTTCAGGGTGAAGCGGACGAGCGTGGTGGTCGCGTCGTAGGACTGGCCGAGCAACGTCCCTGCGGCCGCCACGTCGCGGATGCCGATTGCGGTGGTGCTAGTGAGATCGGCGCTGGTGAGACGCCCGGCGATGACCGCCGCGCGGAGATCAGCTGCGGGCGACGTGCCCGCGTGGTCGACGATGAGGTTGCCGTCGCCGATGTCGAGCTTGCCGCTGGTGGCCAGCGTGAGTTCGCCGGCCTTCACGACCTGCGAACTGCTGCCCGTCAGATTCACGCGTCGGCCGTTCAGCTTGAGCGACGAGCCCGCGCCGCCGTTCACGTTGCCGCTCACGTTGAGCGTGCCGACGCTGGTCGTGCGGAGCGTCTTGCCCGCGGCGATGGTGATGTTGCCGACGTTCAGCGTGGTGCTCAGCGTCGGGACGCCCTGCGTCTCGCCGGTGGTCGGATCGCCAGCCAGATCGATGACGGCGTTCGACGCAACGTTGATCGGCGCGCTCACCGTGTTCACGCCCGTGAGGACCACGAGCGCCGCCTCGGCTGCGCCGTTGTCGAGCGTGATCGTGGACGTACCGTTGATCGTGTAGAGCGTGGCCGGCGTGTCGAGCGGGCGACCGAGGTCGCTGCGCTGGACGTTGTTGATCATCAGTGTGCCGACCGTGACCGGCGCGTTCACCGTGATCGCAACTGCAGTGTCAGCCGTGCCCTTCAGATGGGCGACGGCACCGACGGCGTTGGGCGTGCCGTTCGTCCACGAGGCGGCGTTGCCCCACGTGCTCGCCGCCCCGCCGGTGTAGGTCGGATCGGTGGCGCGGGCGCGGTACGTGCGGATGTTGTCGAACGCGACGCGCACGCCGCCGTTTCGGCCGTTCTGGCTCCAGTGCAGGATGCTGTAGTGGTTGCTCCAGCTGCCGCTGCCGGGCGGGTTCTCGGTGGCGGTCAGGCCGGCGAAGTTGTAGCCGGCGTTGACGTAGTCCCAGGCCAGCGTGCGGGTGCGGACATCGCTGAAGTATTCGGTGGCAAACACGAGTTGGTACTGCGCCGTTGCGCCGGAGCCGCCGTCGACCGGGTTGTTGTACGAGCCGATGAATCCGCCGCCAGGGCCGTTCAGTGCGGGCCAGAGGGCGACGAAGTTGGCCGCGTTGGCATCGATCGGCGCGTCGCGTTCGCCTTGCACGCTCACGTCGGCGAAGAGCATGTTGCCGGCGACGTAACCGTTCCACTTCGCTGTGTCGTCAGCGCTGGCCCACGGGGCGGTGGCGTTCGCGTAGACGACTTCGCCGCGGAAGCCGAAGTTGGGCTGCGTCTTGAAGCTGTAGGCGGCGTTGCCGTCGGTCGCGCCGAACGAGCCGACCGTCTTCTCCGTCCAGCCGGGCGTGTTGAACGAGTCCTGCCATCCGTCGAGGGTGCCGCCCTCCCAGCTATGAGTGGTCACGGCAATGGCGGGCGATGCGATCAGGAAGGCCGCGCCCGAAGCAATGGCTGCGCGCGTGAGAAGTCCGAAACGCTGACGACGCTGTTCACGACGCATGGGCATTCCTCCGGCGCTCGCGACGCAATGCAAGCCGACGACGAGCTGAGTTGTGTGAAAGACCGACCTGGCCGAGACCTGTGTGAAGTGATCGCTGCTCGCCAGTTCGGACGCCCGATCGGGACGGCACACTGGGTCTAAACAACGATTGCCGGCTCCGCTTCCGGCCCACCGTTTATATATATTAATCGGGGACTGTCAACGCAATTTTGATCGGCCTACCGCCGTGCGTGCAGCGAACAAGAGGGCTACACGCACTCCATCCTGTTCCCGCTCATCGGTCGCCGGGCCTGGCGGTCGACTCGCGCACCTCGAGCGTCACGGGAAGGACGTCGCGACGGCCGCCCTTCCGGTAAGTCCCGCCCGCCCGCGCGATCAGCAGGTCCGCGGCGCGCCGGCCGATCTCATAACCGGGCTGGCGGACGGTGGTCAGCGGCGGGATCAGTTCGGCCGCGAAGTCATCGTCGGCAAAGCCGACGACCGACAGGTCTTTCGGGATCGAGATCCCCAGTTCGTGCGCCACGCGATAGACGACGCGCGCCAGCGGGTCCGACGCTGCGTAGATCGCGGTGGGCGGCTTCGGTTCAGTCAGGATGCTGCGAATCAGGTCGGCCGCAAAGCTGGGGTGACGCGTCGGCGCCTCGCGCACGACGCACTTGACGCCGTGCTCCGCCAATGCCGACTCGAACGACTGCCTGCGGAGCCTGCCCCAGGTCATCGCGTCCGGGCCAGAAAGATGCACGATCCGACGATGTCCGAGTTGGACGAGATGATCCGCGACCAGCTTGCCGCCGATCGTCTCATCCGATCCGACGGAGTCCGCGCGGAAGTTCGCCGGCAATTCGTGGTCGATCACCACGATCGGCAACTCGCGAGAGGTGAACTCGTCGACGTGATCCACGAACAACGCAGCCGAGGGCGGCCAGAAGATGACGCCTTCGACGCGACGATCAAGCAGGCGGTGCAGCTGGGTGAGTTCGTCGCTTTCCGGCGCGTTCACCTCCGGCCCGCGGCCGTGGTGGGCGGGCCACACGTTGATCGGAACGTAATCGTGTTCCGCCAGCGCGTCATGAATGCCGTAGAGGATGCGCGACCAGAAGTAATCGAACGGCGGCGCCATCACGCCGATCATCTTCGACTTCCCCGTCTGCATGCCGTGCACGAGGAGGTTCGGGCGATACTTCAGTTGTTGTGCGGCCTCGAGCACGCGACGTCGCGTCTCGTCAGAGTTGACCTTTCGCCCTGCAAGGACGAGCGACACAGTCGCCTGCGACACGCCGGCGAGTTCGCCGATCTCGCGCTGACTCACCTGCCCTGCGGGCCGAGCTGGCTTGGTGGTGACGGCTGCGGGTTTGTTGGCGTTGACGCGTCGGGACATGTGAAGCAACGCCAATGTAGTCCGCCACGCGACGACGTCGCAAGGCGATTGTACGTCGCGATTCAGATTCGCGTTGCGCACGCGGCCGCGCGATCGGGAACAATCGTCAAGGCCGCACCGATCGCTCCTTCAGACGACCGACATGACCAAAGTCGCGCGCGACTCGTGATTTTTCCGCGCGGCCAGCGATTCCACGGCTCCACTCCCTTGCCCGAAAACGATCTCACATCCGACGTAGCTCGCGTGAATCTCTTCCGAGGCGATCAACGCGACAGCCGAAAACGGGGCGGCACGCACGGCAGGCAAAATCGTGTTGTGAATCAGCCTATTTCATATATATTAATCACACCTCCCGGCGGAGGTTGACCTGTTCGCGCACGGCGCAGCTCTGCGACGGATGCGAAGCGGGTTGCGGATCGAATCACATCACACGGCCGGCCGCTGCGGACACGGGAAGAGTCGACAGACTTGGCTCGTGAAGCTGCCGTTCAGTTCGAAAGAGGAGAGAAAGCACATGAGCTTTACAAAGGCTTCGGCTCTGCTTTGCGCCGCCACGGCGATCGTCATTTCGACGAAGCCCAGTTCGGCCCGCGGGGACACCCTGCTCGGCTCGTTCGAGAACTCGCTGAGCGGCCCGCTGGGCAACTGGACGCTGCCCGGCACTGTAAATTACTCCGCAACGGGCGCGACCGACGGCACAGTCAGCGCAGCGATCACGCCGCCCGTCGGCTTCAACTGGTCAATCGCGCTGAACGGCAACGAGCCCCTTCGCGATGCCATCCTCGCGAACGACAAGATCGCCTTCGACGTAACGATTACGCAGGCCTACACGCCAGGCGTGGCCGAGTACGTCGTCTTCCTCGCGTCGTTCAATTCGAACTCGACCGGCTGGCAACAGGCAGGCTCGAATCTCCTCTCGCCGGGCGGCGAAAACGCGCTCGGGCAGACCAAGCAGACGTTTGTTTGGGACTATCCCAACAACGTCGTCAACGCTGCATCGCCCTGGTCACAGTTCAACATCGCGACCAATTTCGGCCCGTCGAGCGGCACGCCGCCGACGATCTACATCGACAACGTCCGCCTGATCGCCGTGCCGGAGCCGGCCGCGCTCGCGATGCTGGCGGCGGCAGGCACTCTTCTGTTCCGACGTCGTCGCAGCGCGTGAATCTCAACCGCGTTACGCATTCGATGGGACATGGCGTTGACGTCCAGTTCGCGTTCTTCCTCCGCGGCGACGCGGCAGCCTTGGTGCTGCCGCGTCGCTTCTTCCGTGAGCACCGGACCGAACGACATGCGCTTGCTACGGCTACGCCTCAGTGAGATTCCCGTCGAAATGATCTTGCGTCTGGACTTGATTCATATATATTAAGTCGCAGTGACGGGCGTTGACGTCGCCCGCATCACTCGCAACGGCCGTGCGGAGCGGTCGTTCATCGAGCAGTTCGACATCTCTCTCGTGCTTCGGTCTTGTCGTATCTCGCGTAGGGTGCTCGACGGCAGTGCTGATTGACCGGCCCGAACTCGTCTGGCTCATCGTCAGTCAGCGCACCCTTCAGTCGGCCGGCGTTCTGACGCATCTCGTCGCAGCCTCGGCCCTCGTCTGACCCAGTCGCACGGCAGATCGATCGACGCATCTCGCTTGCGGAGGCTTCCATCATGTTCACCGCTCTCCCTCGTGGCACACCGAACGGCCGTCGACGCTGCGCGTTCACCCTGGTCGAACTGCTCGTCGTGATCGGCATCATCGCGGTACTGATCTCGATCCTCCTGCCAGCACTTGGCAAGGCGCGGAATACCGCCCAGTCGGCGCAGTGTCTGAGTAACCTGAAACAGATCGGCATCGCGTACCGCATGTATGCAAACGTCAACAAGGACTACCTGCCTTACATCCTGAATCGTTCGTGGAACAGCTATATCGGCCCGCAGGCCGAGGGTAACCGGCTGTACTGGTACCTCGCGCTGACGCCCTTCATGGGCAAAAACGTCGATCTTGCGAAAGTGGATCGCGGCCGACTGTCTGCCGTCTTCAAGGCGTGCCCGACTTGGTCGCAGTGGTTCGATGCGAACGACATGAGCAACGAGTGGCGTCCCGGCTACGGCCAGAACCTGTACATGTTCGCCGGCGAATACACCGACAAACGGGTACCGATGGGCTCGTCAGGCCGTCGCTGGAGCAGCACCTGGCCGACGGGGCCAAACGTCGGCATCGATAGCCAGCTTGAAGTCAACGCGGGCAACGTGAACTCGCCCGACTCGAATGACGCCGGGTGCATCGGCATCGTGAAGATCACGTCGATCGGCAAGCCCGCGTCCCGCATCATCGCGGGCGACGCGACGCAGTACTGGATGGGCGTCGGCTTCTACAACAGCTCCTATGCGAGCCTTGGCATTCCGAGGGAACTCGCGCTCGACTTCAACCGCGCCAATCAGCTCCCGCCCGGCGCCGCCAACGACGCCGCCCTCTACGCGACCACAGGTTGGTCGGGCGGACACCCGAACCGCCACGGCGGATCATTTGCCGACTGCCGCTACGACACCAAGGGCGCGAAGGCGAAACAAGCCATCGCCAATTACCTCTACGCCGACGGCCACGCCGAAACGCTGAGCTATGTCGAAGCGCGGCGCGCCATGCAGTCGCCGGGGCGTTGAGCGCCAGCCGCTACATAGGTTCTGTTTCGACCATCGCTCGGGAAGGAAAGTTGTTCACCATGTCCACCTCCACCCCTACGCTCGCCCGCCCGGCCGTTCCCGGAGCACCGATTGAGCCCGTCATCAAGTCGCTCGCTCACCGCAATGGCGACCTCACGTCGAACTACATCGTCGGCGACGCCCTCCCCAACATGCCGTGGGAGGACAAGCCCGTCGGCCATCCGCACGTGCTCTGGCGCTACAGCCGCAACCCGATCATCCCGCGCGACCTGTTCCCCGGCGCGAACAGCATCTTCAACTCGGCCGCGGTTCCGTTCCGCGGGAAGTTCGCTGGCGTGTTCCGCTGCGACAGCACTTCTCGCCAGATGCAGCTTCACGCGGGCTTCTCCGATGACGGCATTCACTGGAAGCTGAACCCCGACCGCATCGTCTGGCAGAACACGACCGACGACGACGAAGTCACACGCTTCGACTACGCCTACGACCCGCGCGTCGTCTGGATCGAGGACCGCTACTACGTCACGTGGTGCAACGGCTACCACGGCCCGACGATCGGCGTCGGCTACACGCACGACTTCAAGAGCTTCCGTCAGCTTGAAAACGCCCTGCTGCCGTTCAACCGCAACGGCGTCCTCTTCCCGCGCAAGATCAACGGCAAGTTCGTCATGCTGAGCCGCCCGAGCGATAACGGCCACACGCCGTTCGGCGACATCTTCCTGTCGCAGTCGCCCGACATGATCCACTGGGGCTGCCACCGCCACGTGATGAGCCGCGCGGGAGGCTGGCAAAGCACCAAGATCGGCGCCGGCCCGATCCCGATCGAGACGCGCGACGGTTGGCTCATGATCTACCACGGCGTGCTCACGAGCTGTAACGGCTTCGTCTACAGCTTCGGCGCTGCACTGCTCGACCTCGACGAGCCGTGGAAGGTGACGCACCGCACCGAGCCGTACCTGCTCAACCCGCGCGAGATGTACGAAATGGTCGGCGACGTCCCCAACGTCGTCTTCCCGTGCGCCGCGCTGTGCGACGCCCCGACCGGCCGACTCGCGATCTACTACGGCGCAGCCGACACCGTCACAGGGCTCGCGTTCGGCACCGTGCAGGACATCGTCGCCTTCACGAAGGCGAACTCGCGGCTGTAAGCTCGCCCCACCGTCCAACCGGAGTTGTCGCTCGATGCGCTTCGCCCGCTGCGCTACCTTCTTCGTCGCGCTCGCCACGCTGCTGAGCGTCGGCTGCGCGAGTCAGCCCCCGCTGACGCTCCGCGCCGATCAGGCCACGCTCGACCACGTCACGCTCGCCACCACGCGGCCGGGCTTCAGCGGCGCGGGCTACGCCACGGGATTCAAGAACGAGATCGGCGAGATCGTGTGGACCGTCCCCTCCGCAAGGGGAGGCGTCTACGACCTCGCCATCCGCTACCACGCGCCCGGCAAGGGCAAGGGCTACTCGCTCACCGTCAACGACGTTGGTTACGACGGCTTCTTCCACGGCGTGCCGGACGAGTCGTTCGCCGTTCACGACGCCGGGAAGGTGGAACTCGCCGCGGGCGAGAACGTTGTTCGCCTCGGCAAAGGCTGGGCGCATTACGACATCGATTCGATCACGCTTACGCCGTCGAAGCCGCTCGCGAAGCCGAAACGGGTGCCCGACAAGCTGTGCCATCCCGCGCCCTCGAAGAAGACGCGTCAGCTGTTCACGCTCCTCGCGCGTCGATACGGCTCGGGCACCTTCACGGGCGTCATCAACTCGCGCGATCGCGACTACGTCCGCGACGTCGCCGGCGTCACGCCCGCCATCATGGGCGGCGATCTCATCGAGTACTCCCCGACGCGGCTTCAGTTCGGGTCGAACCCGAGAGGCGAAACCGAACGGCTCATCCAGGCGCGTCGCGACGGCCACATCGTCACGCTGCTCTGGCACTGGAACGCTCCGCGCGATCTCATCAACGAGTCGCAGCACAAATTGCCCGACGGCCGAATCGTGCAGGCCGACTGGTGGAGTGGGTTCTACGCCCGCGCCACGACGTTCGACTTCGCCGCCGCGATGGCCGATCCGACATCAGTGGGATACGCGGCAATCCTGCGCGACATCGACGCGATCGCCGAGCAGTTGAAGAAGCTGCAGGCCGCGCGCGTGCCCGTGCTGTGGCGTCCGCTGCACGAATCTGATGGCGAGTGGTTCTGGTGGGGAACGAAGGGCCCGGACGAGTTCAAGAAGCTTTGGCGGCTCCTTTTCGATCGCCTGACGCACCACCACAAGCTCGACAACCTCATCTGGGTCTACACGTGGAACGACCCCGCGTGGTACCCCGGCGACGACGTCGTCGACATGATCGGCATCGACTCGTACCCCTCGCACGCGAACGACCGACAGATCGGCATCTGGCAACGCGCGCTACGCGAGTTCGACGGCCGAAAGATGATCGCCCTGACCGAGTTCGGCGGCGTTCCCGATCTTCCCGCGATGCGGCGGCTCGGCATCCACTGGAGCTATTTCGCCAGCTGGCAGGGAGACAACGGCCCGCAGAAGATCGCGAAGCCCGACCTGGCCCGCATCTACCGATCCGACGCCGCGATCAATCATCCGGCCGACGCGCGGTAATTTCGGGTTGACGCCCGCAGCAAGCGATTCCCTTGATGGTGCACGATGCGTTACCCAAACCGACGCCGCTGGTTGCTCGATCCGCTTGAAAGGCGGACGCACCTCTCCGTCGCGCGCCCGAGCTACAACACGGGCACGGGGTTCTTCGTCTCGGGCGGCCGAATCTACGACGCGAACGGCGAGCTCTTCGTCATGAAGGGCCCGAACATGAATCACGCGTGGGGCAGCTACAATGCGAACTACCTGGCGATCGACCAAATCGCGAAGACGGGCGCGAACGCCGTCCGCGCGGTGATGTACCAGGACATCGTCGCCGACGGCACGAACAACTGGACTGACTCGGCCGATACGCCTGCGCGTCGAAAGGCGGTCGTCGAGCGATACCTCGCGAACGGGCTCACCGTCGTCGTCGAAGATCACGCGTCCATTCAGGACAGCAGTTCGCAAAGCTCGACGACGGCACTCAACGAGATCGTCACCCACTGGCTGGACAACGCGGTGTGGCTCAAGCAGTACGAGCGCGGCGTCATCCTCAACATCGCCAACGAGTGGGGCCCGGTTGTCGGCGCGTCCGGCAGCAACACCACCTGGCGCGACGCGTACATCTCTCAGGTGCAACGCCTCCGCCGCGGCCCGGACGGCACACTCGGCACGGCAGACGACATCACGAATCTGCTGATGGTCGATGCATCCGGCTGGGGTCAGGATTTCAACTCGCTTTCGCTCCACGCGCAGGCGATCCAAGACGCCGACCCGCAACACAACGTCGTCTTCTCGATTCACCTGTACGGCCAGTGGCGCGACGAGCTGCGCAGCTACGACGTCCCCGGCGGCAACTCCGATTACGGCCCGTGGGACATCCGCTCGCGATTGCTCTCGCTGCAGAACCGCGCGACGCCGCTTCCGCTCGTGATCGGCGAATGGGCCTGGGAAGACTTCCGCGACTTCAGCAACAGCAGCGCGCCCTACAGCTACTACCGCACGCGCCGCACGATGGAGATCGCCGACGAGCTTGGCATCGGCATGCTCGGCTGGAGTTGGAACGGCAGCTCGCCCACGACGCTGAACATGACGGCCGGCGCGATCGGCAACGTGAACTACAACTCGAACGCCGACATCTCCGACTGGGGCAACGCCGTCATCAACGACCCGCAGTTCGGCTGGAAAGCGACCGCCAAACGCGCGACGGTGTTCCCGATCACCGGCTTGCCCGCCGCCCCGAGCGGCCTGCCAGCGATGCCATCCGCGGCTCTCCCGGCGAGCCAACTGCTGATCGACTCCACCACCATCAGCGTCCCTGAGGGTGGCCAGGCCATGGCGCGCGTCAGGCTCTCGCAAGCGCCTACCGCGAGCGTCGCTGTCACTGTCGCCAAGACAAGCGGCGATGGCGATCTCAATCTGCTCACCGAGTCGCTCACGTTCACGCCGACGAACTGGAACATCTGGCAATCCGTGTTCCTCAGCGCGAGCCCGGACGCCGACACGTCGGCCGGCACCGCTCGGTTTGGCCTGTTCGCAAGCGGGTTCACGTCCACCGATTTCGCCGCGCGAGAGATCGATCACACCACGCCAACGGGCACGACGACGCTCAGCCCCGTCGCCGACCGCGCCTACTCGGGTCAGACGACCAGCGCCAGCGTGTCGATCAGCACCACGACCACGCCTCAGCCGACGGGCGCCTTCTTCCTGCGCTTCAACCTCGCCTCGCTCGGCGGCAAGGTGTCGAACGCGGTCCTTCGGCTTTACAAGACCGTCGCGACGACCAACCGCATCGTCCGCGTGCACGCCGTCTATGACGACGCGTGGACCGACAGCACCGGCACGAACGCCACGCGCGGGATCCATGCGCCGTATCCCATCACGACCGCAACCACGCCCAACGTCGCCAACACGTACTTCGACGTCGACGTGACCGATTTCGTCCGCGAGCAGCAGCTGAAGGACGGCGTCGTCTCGCTCGCAATCACGACGACGACGGGCACGCTGTCGTTCAACGCCCGCGAGAGCGCGACGAATGCGCCGCAACTCGTCGTCTCGGCCGTCGAGGCGATCGCGCCCAGCGTCACCGCCGCCACGTTCGACTACACGACAAGCCCGAATGCGATCGAGTTCGCATTCAGCGAGGACGTGTCTGCATCTCTCGCAAGCGCCGACGTGCGGCTCGAATCCCTCACCAATCCCGGAACGGCACTGACGCTGTCGAATCCCGTCTACAACGCCGCGACGAATGTCGCCCGATTCACCGTCGCGCCTGGTGTCGTACCCGACGGACGATACCGCGCCACGCTGGTGAGCACGGGCGTTTCCGACGCGGCCGGCAATGCGGTTCTCGTCGATCGCGCGCTAGATTTTTTCAGCCTGGCCGGCGATGCGAATCGGGACGGCACCGTGAACTTTGACGACTTGCTCATCCTGGCGGCCAATTACAACGCGTCACCAGTCGGTTTCGTTGATGGCGACTTTGACTACAGCGGCACCGTCGACTTCGACGACCTGCTGATCATCGCGTCGCGCTACAACACTTCGATCGCGTCGGACTTGCTGGCCTAAGCGCGCCTTTCGGACGCCGCGAAGCCGTCAGTGCGGCGCGGCGGGGACGAGCTACGCGTCCTGGCGGTTTGACAGATTGCCGCGTCGACCGACAAAGCCGGAGGGGTCGGGCAGAAGCCGTTCGATGAGCGGCTGGGGCGAGAGCGCACTGTAGATCTTGCCGCCCGTCCGCGGCGATCGCTCGTTGGCTCCTTATGGACGCAACAGACCCGCTCTACGGCTCAGGTGTTGGAGACCATCGAGCGCGGCATGCCACAGGCGCGATCTGAAACACGCGAAATGGCGCACCTCGTTTGCCGCGTGCGGCCGCGTGAACCCCAACAGGCGCTTCGTCGCCGGCCTTGACGCTTTCCTGATGCGCCGAACACTCGTCCTGACCCCGTCTTGATGTGACATCGCTTAAACATCTTCCATCGACGTCCACACGAAAGGACTCACTCACGATGGAAGAGCTCATCTATCTCGCACTCGCCTCCCTGCTGGCCGGCCTGACGTGGGGCTTGATCCGGTTGGCGGTCGCACTGCAAGGGAGCCGGCCATGAATTGGATCACGTTCGTAGGCGGCGGCGTTTCGGCGCTGCTGTTGGCTTACCTGACGATCGCGTTGCTCAAGCCGGAGAAGTTCTCGTGACCACGCTTGGTGTCCTGCAAATCATCCTGTTCTTCGGCGCGTTGATCGCACTCGTGAAGCCGCTCGGGGCGTACATGGCCCGGGTGTACGAAGGGCGATCACTCTTCGGGATCGGCCGCGTGGTCGACCCGGTCGAGCGACTGATCTACCGCCTGTGTGGCGTGCGGCCCGGCGACGAAATGTCGTGGAAGACCTACGCCGTCGCGCTGCTGCTCTTCAACCTGCTCGGCGTCGTCGCGGTCTACGCGCTGCAGCGCCTGCAGGGCGTGCTGCCGCTAAACCCGGCGGGGATCGGTGGCGTCGCACCCGACCTGTCGTTCAACACGGCAGTCAGCTTCGCCACCAACACCAACTGGCAGAGCTACTCCGGCGAGAGCACGCTGAGCTACCTGACGCAGATGCTCGGCCTGACCGTTCAGAACTTCGTCAGCGCCGCGACCGGCATGGCGGTGCTGGTGGCCCTGATCCGCGGACTGGCCCGCAAGCAGGCGAACTCCATCGGCAACTTTTGGGTCGACCTGACCCGGAGCACGCTCTACATCCTGCTGCCTCTGTCGCTGCTGCTGGCGATCATGCTGGTGAGCCAGGGCGTGGTGCAGACGTTCTCGAGCTACGCAACGGTGAACCTCGTCGAGCCGATCCGCGCGAGCGACGGCACAACCACCACCACGCAGACGCTTGCCCTCGGCCCGGCCGCGAGCCAGATCGCCATCAAACAGCTCGGCACCAACGGCGGCGGGTTCTTCGGCGTCAACTCAGCGCACCCGTTCGAGAACCCCAACGCGATCACCAACTTTCTCGAGTGCCTGTCGATCCTGCTGATCCCCGCCGCGCTCTGCTATACGTTCGGCAAAATGGTCGGCGACACGCGTCAGGGCTGGGCGGTGCTGGCCGCGATGACGCTCATCCTGCTCCCGCTGACGATCGCCTGCTACGCCGCCGAAGCGCACGGCAACCCGTCGCTCCCGTCGCTCGGCGTCGATCCGGCTGGCGGCAACATGGAGGGCAAGGAGATGCGCTTCAGCCTCGCCGAGAGCGCCACGTGGGCTACCTGGACCACCGCTGCCAGCAACGGGAGCGTCAACTCCATGCACGACTCGTACACGCCGATCGGCGGGCTCATCCCGATGTGGCTCATGCAACTCGGCGAAGTAGTCTTCGGCGGCGTTGGCAGCGGGCTCTACGGCATGCTCGTCTTCGCGATCATCGCCGTCTTCGTCGCCGGGTTGATGGTCGGACGGACGCCCGAGTACCTCGGCAAGAAGATCGAGGCGTTCGAGATGAAGATGGCCAGTCTGGTCATCCTGATCCCGCCTGCCGTCGTGCTTCTCGGTGCGGCCGTTGCGGTCAGCACGGGGCTCGGCACGAAGGCGATCAGCAACCCCGGCCCGCACGGCTTCAGCCAAGTGCTCTATTGGGCCAGCAGCACCGGCAACAACAACGGCAGCGCCTTCGCCGGGCTGGGTACGAACAACGTCCTCTACAACATCGCCGGCGCGGTGCTGATGTGGCTGAGCCGGTTCTGGCTGATCGTCCCCGTGCTGGCGATGGCCGGCTCGCTCGCTGGCAAGAAGCTCGTGCCGGCGTCGCAGGGGACGTTGCCGACGCACAACGCGCTCTTCGTCGCGCTGCTGGTTGGAACGGTGCTTTTGGTCGGCGCCCTCACGTTCGTGCCGGCGCTGGCGCTCGGACCGATCGTCGAGCAACTGATGTCGTCTCACTGATCGCGAAAGCCATGTCCAAACAACAACACAAGCTCTTCGAGAAGCGGATCGTCCTCCCCGCGATTCGCGACGCGTTCGCCAAGCTTGACCCGCGTCTACAGGTCCGGAACCCGGTCATGTTCGTCGTCTACGTCGGCTCGATCCTGACGACGGCCCTTGTCTTCGTGGGCGAGCCGGGTGTGTCGCGAGGCTTCATCATCGCCACGACCATCTGGCTCTGGTTCACGGTGCTGTTCGCCAACTTCGCGGAAGCGATGGCCGAGGGTCGAGGCAAGGCGCAGGCGGATACGCTGCGCCGGGCTCGCAAGGACACGCCGGCGAAAAAGCTCCGCGACCCGCACGATCGCGCGCAGTCGGAAACGGTTTCCGCCGCCACGCTTCGCAAGGGCGACGTCGTCCTCGTCGAGGCGGGCGACTTCATCCCCGTCGACGGCGAGGCGATCGAAGGCGTCGCGAGCGTCGACGAGTCGGCCATCACCGGCGAGTCCGCGCCGGTCATCCGCGAGAGCGGCGGCGATCGCTCCTCCGTCACCGGCGGGACGAAGGTCCTGAGCGACTGGCTCGTCGTCCGAATCGGTGTCAACCCCGGCGAGACGTTCCTCGACCGCATGATCAGCATGGTCGAAGGTGCAAAGCGCCAGAAGACGCCGAACGAGATCGCGTTGAACATCCTGCTCGCCGCGCTCACGATCGTCTTCCTGCTGGTCTGCGTGACACTTCTGCCCTTCAGCGCGTTCAGCGTCGCGGCGGCAGGTCAGGGGACGGTCGTCAGCGTGACCGTGCTGGTAGCGCTCCTAGTCTGCCTCATTCCGACGACGATCGGCGGGTTGCTGAGCGCGATCGGCATCGCGGGCATGGACCGGATGATCCAGCAGAACGTCATCGCGATGAGCGGCCGCGCCGTTGAGGCGGCCGGCGACGTGGACGTGCTGCTGCTCGACAAGACCGGCACGATCACGCTCGGCAACCGTCAAGCCGTCGCGTTCCACCCGGCCGAGGGCATCAGCGACCGCGATGTCGCCGACGCGGCGCAGCTCTCGAGCCTAGCCGACGAGACGCCCGAGGGCCGCAGCGTTGTCGTTCTGGCCAAGGACAAGTACGGCATCCGCGAGCGACAGGTGAACGAGTTGGACGCGACGTTCGTCCCATTCACCGCGCAGACCCGCATGAGCGGCGTGAACCTAAAGCATCAGCTCGGCGGAACACTCCGCGAGATCCGCAAGGGTGCTGCTGCTGCGGTCGAGGCGTACGTCGGTCAGCTAGGCGGAGCTTTTCCTGCGAGCGTGAAGCACACGGTGGAGTCGATCAGCAAACAAGGCGGCACGCCGCTGGTCGTCGCAGACGGGCCGCGCGTGCTCGGCACGATCGAACTCAAGGACATCGTCAAGGGCGGCATCAAGGACCGCTTCGCCGACCTGCGGCGCATGGGCATCAAGACGGTGATGATCACCGGCGACAACCCGCTCACCGCCGCCGCCATCGCTGCCGAGGCGGGCGTGGACGACTTCCTCGCCCAGGCCACGCCCGAGGCGAAGCTCAAGCTCATCCGCGACTACCAGGCCGGCGGGCGGCTCGTCGCCATGACCGGCGACGGCACGAACGACGCGCCCGCGCTCGCCCAGGCCGACGTCGCCGTCGCGATGAACACCGGCACGCAGGCCGCCAAGGAGGCCGGAAATATGGTCGACCTCGATAGCAATCCGACGAAGCTGATCGAGGTCGTCGAGACGGGCAAGCAGCTCCTCATGACGCGCGGCGCGCTCACCACCTTCAGCCTCGCCAACGACGTGAGCAAGTACTTCGCGATCATCCCGGCCGCGTTCGTCGGCACGTACCCGGCGCTGGGCAAGCTCAACGTGATGCATCTGGCAACGCCTACGAGCGCGATCCTGAGCGCGGTCATCTTCAACGCGGTGGTCATCGTCTTCTTGATTCCGCTGGCCCTGCGCGGCGTTACTTACCGCGCCGTCCCCGCGCAGCAATTACTGCAACGCAACCTGCTCATCTACGGCGTCGGCGGCTTCATCATCCCGTTCGTTGGCATCAAGCTCATCGACCTCGTCCTCGTCGCGCTGCACCTGGCATGAGCCGGAAGGAAACACACATGCTTTCCCAACTTCGTCCTGCGCTTGTTTCATTCGTCGCGTTGACCCTCATTACCGGCGTCGCCTACCCGCTCGCAGTGACCGCAGTCGCGAAGGTCGCGTTTCCGCAACAGGCCGAGGGCAGCCTGATCGTCCGCGACGGCCAGGCCGTTGGCTCGTCGCTGATCGGGCAGAACTTCACCGGCCCCGGATACTTCTGGCCGCGACCGAGCGCCGCGGGTTCGACCGGCTACGACGCCGCCAGCGGCAGCGGTAGCAACCTCGCCCCGAGCAACCCCGCGCTGATCGAAGCGGTGAAGGCCCGCGTCGCCGCGCTTCGCGCCGCCGACACCGGCAACGATCGGCCGGTGCCGGTGGACCTCGTCACCGCCAGTGGCAGCGGCCTCGACCCGCACATCAGCGTCGAGGCGGCGGAGTACCAGTTGGCCCGCGTCGCTCGAAGTCGAGGCGTCGCACTCGCCGAGATGCGTCGCCTGCTCGACGCGAACACGGAAGGCCGTGTGTTGGGTCTGCTCGGCGAGCCGCGTGTGAACGTCTTCCGCCTTAACCTCGCGATGGACGCAGCTTGGCCGCGCGCTGCGCGCCAATGACGAATCGCCGGGACGCAAGATACACTCATCCATGGAGACGCCTTGAACTCGCCAGACGGACCGTCAGCTCGCCCCGACCCGGACCAGCTTCTCGCCGAGGTGCAGGCGGAGCGGGCTCGGACCGCGCGCGGCAAGCTAAAGGTCTTCTTCGGCATGAGCGCCGGCGTCGGCAAGACGTACGCGATGCTCGAAGAAGCTCGCAAGCGGGCGGCGGAGGGCGTGGACGTCATCGTGGGGTACGCCGAGCCGCACATCCGACCGGAGACGGAGTCGATCCTCGTCGCGCTCGACATCCTGCCCTACAAATTAGTTCCCTATCGCAACGCGACACTGAAGGAGTTCGACCTCGACGCGGCGCTGGCGCGCCGGCCGGCGATCTGCTGCGTCGACGAGCTGGCGCACACGAACGCGCCGGGCATGCGCCACCCGAAGCGTTGGCAGGACGTGGCCGAGCTGCTCGACGCAGGGATCAGCGTCTACACGACGCTCAACGTGCAGCACTTGGAGAGCGTGAACGACTTGGTCGAGCGCATCACGGGCGTGCGCGTGCGCGAGACGCTGCCCGACGCGATCTTCGACGCCGCCGACGAGGTGGAACTGGTCGACATCGCGCCTGAAGAGCTGCTGGAGCGATTCAAGGAAGGGAAGATCTACAAGCCCGAGCAGGCCGAGCGGGCGAGCAGGCACTTCTTCACCAAGGGAAACCTGATCGCGCTGCGCGAGCTGGCGCTGCGGAAGACTGCTGACCGCGTCGACGAGCAGATGCAGCAGCACCGCCGCGACGAGCGGGTGGGCAAGCTCGTGCCCTCGGGCGAGCGCGTGTTGGTGTGCGTCGGCCCGAGCCCGCTGAGCGCCCGGCTGGTGCGGTCGGCCCGTCGGCTGGCAACGAGTCTGCGCGGCAAGCTGATCGCGCTGTCGGTCGAGCCGGAGGGCGTTGCCGCACCGGCGGGACCGGCCCGGGCTCAGCTCGAATCGAATCTCAAGCTCGCCGAGGAACTCGGCGCGCAGGTGGAGACGGTTGTCGGACGCAACGTGGCAAGCGAAGTGATCGCGTACGCCCGGCGTCACAACGTGACGAAGATCGTTGTAGGCAAGCCCGCGAGGCCGCGCTGGCGCGAGGTGCTCTTCGGCTCTGTCGTCGACGACCTGATCCGCCAGAGCGGCGACATCGACATCTACGTCATTCGCGGCGAGGCGGAAGACGGCACCTCCACGCGCCGCGCGCCCGTCGCGACGACCCGGGCCGCGATCGACTGGCGCGGGTTTGGGATGGCGATTGCGGTGACGGCGCTGATCACGGCGTTCGGCTGGCCGCTGTACCACCGGCTCGGCATCGAGAATGAAAACATCCTGATGCTGTACCTGCTGGGCGTGCTATGGGTCGCGTCGCGGCACAGCCGGGCGGCGGCGATCGCGGCATCAGTGCTGGCGGTGGCCGCGTTCGATCTGACGTTTGTGCCGCCGTACTACGTCTTCGTGGTTCACGACCGGCAATACATCCTGACCTTCGCGGTGATGATGCTGACCGCGCTGGTCATCAGCGCGCTGACGCATCGCGTGAGGAGCCAGGCCCAGGGCGCGCGGCTCCGCGAGCGGCGGACGGCGGCGCTGCTCTCGCTGGGGCGGGAGTTGGCATCGGCGCGGACAGTGGAGGACGTCGCCGCCGCCACGCAGCGGCACGTCGCCGAGGCCGGCGGCGTTCGGACGATTGTGTTGCTGCCCGGACTGGACGGAAAGCTGGCGATCGCCGCGCCGACGGAGTGCACGACGATCGACGACCGCGATCTGGGGGCAGCGACGTGGTGCATGGAACACGGCAAGACGGCCGGTCGCGACACCGACACGCTGCCCTCTTCGGAAGGGCTGTACGTCCCGCTGAAGGGTCCGCGCGGAACGAATGGCGTGCTCGGCGTCTTCCCTTCGGCAGGTGCGGCGCTCGGCATCGAGCAGCGTCAGTTGGTCGAGGCGTTTGCAGCCCAGGCCGCGCTGGCGGTCGAGCGGGCAAAGCTGGCCGACGAGGCACGCCAGGCTTGGGAGCGCGTGGAGGCGGAGTTCCTGCGCAACACGCTGCTGTCAGGCGTCTCGCACGAGTTGCGCACGCCGCTCGCGGGCATCACCGGCGCGGCCACGGCTCTCGCGGAGGCGGATCAGCGAATGAGCGACGAGGACCGCCGGGAGATGCTCGGCACCGTCATCGACGAGTCCGCCCGCATGGAGCGGCTGATCAACAACCTGCTCGACATGACCCGCATGGAGGCGGGCGGACTTACTCTGAAGCGCGAGTGGACGCCGATCAGCGAAGTGATCGGTGCCGCGGTGAACCGGCTCGACCGTCGCCTCTCCGGCCGACAAGTTAGTGCGCGGGTCCCTGCGGACCTGCCGCTCGTCTGGCTCGACCCGACCGCGATCGAACAGGTGGTCATCAATCTTCTCGACAACGCTTTGGAGTACACGCCTGCCGGGAGCCCGATCGATCTCACCGCGACACTCCGCGGCGAGTCGGTGACGATCGAGGTCGCAGATCGTGGGCCGGGCTTGCCATCGGGAACCGAGAAGCGCGTGTTCGAAAAGTTCTTCCGTGCGCGGCCCGGCGATGGTTCGCCCAACCGCGGCATCGGGCTCGGGCTGGCGATCTGCCGCGCGATCGTCGAAGCGCATGGCGGCCAGATCCGAGCTGCGAATCGCGAGGGCGGCGGAGCCAGCTTCAACTTCACGCTGCCGATCGGTGGGACGCCGCCGAAGGTCGATTACGATAGCGGGCCGCAACCGTGAGCGCTACAAAGCCGACCATCCTCGTGATCGAAGACGAGCCGCCGCTCCACAAGTTCCTGCGCGTCACGCTTGAGCCGGACTTCACCGTCATTGCCGTCGCGACCGGCGAGGCGGGCGTGCGCCATGCCGCGTACGACCGGCCCGACCTGATCCTGCTCGACCTCGGCCTGCCCGACCTCGACGGCTTGGACGTCATTCGCCGGGTGCGCGAATGGTCGAACGTGCCGGTCATCGTCGTCACCGCTCGCGGCAAGGAGCAGGACAAGGTTGCCGCCCTCGACGCTGGCGCGGACGATTACCTGACCAAGCCGTTCGGCGTCGGCGAACTGCTCGCCCGCGTCCGCGTCTCGCTTCGTCACGCAGCCGCGCGGAAGACATCCGAGGTAGAGCCCGTCTTCGAGAGCGGCGACCTTCGCGTCGACCTCGTCCGGCGAGAGGTCGTCGCCCAAGGGAAGCCCGTTCACCTGACGCCTAACGAGTTCCGGTTGCTGGCCGTGCTCGTCAAGCACGCCGGCATGGTCCTGACGCACCGCCAGTTGCTGAAGGAAGTCTGGGGCCCTGGCAGCGGACAGGAGAATCACTACCTCCGCGTATACATGAACCAGCTCCGACAGAAGCTCGAACCCGACCCCGCCCGGCCGCGGTACCTGCTCACCGAAACCGGCGTCGGCTACCGATTTGCGTCTACTTGATTCGATCACCGAAGGGCGACTGCCGTTGGGTCAGAGACGAGGCATGGCTCCTGCCCTGTGCCCCATTTCTGCGACTCGCATCTGCAGTGTTGCGAAGCGAATGTGATCACCTTTTCCCACGCCACCAGTGTCGAGCACCCGTGGCACTGAGTCACGCGGCGCCGCCGGTCGAACCGAGTGCACGCAGACTACGCCCAGATGCTCGGATCGGCGATGGAAGCCCTTCAGAAAACGTGACGAGGCAACGAACGAGTCAAGACGGCCGGCTCCGCCCCGTGCATCAGGCGAGCGAAGCAAGAGTGATCCATCTGATGCGAGCACATCTCCGCCGACTGCTTTGCCACTGTCGTCGCCGCCCGCTAAGGGATCTGATGGCGGCGTCGGCAGAGTCGACCCAGCGCCACTGTCGGATCCGAGCAGCGTCTGGTTGTACCGGCTCGCGAGGATGAGCAAGTCATCACAGTTCACACGGCCGTCGTCGCTGAAATCGCCGTGCGAGAATCGCTTGCCCGTCGTGTTGTAGTTGGAAGCGAGGACGAGCAGGTCATCGAAGTTGACGCGGCCGTCGCGCGTCGCGTCGCCAGCCAAAACGTTGAAGTTAAACGCATACGCCGCGCTCG
>JAESFG010000412.1_pt1 | contig 42492 bp, 32 predicted proteins | sample 9269371 | NCBI WGS metagenome assembly JAESFG01 (sample SAMN14506227, study PRJNA617093) | algae metagenome | isolation source: Aetokthonos hydrillicola CCALA 1050 (B3-Florida) and co-occurring... | place: USA: South Carolina | collected 2013-01-01 | reverse complement strand
TTTATGAAAATCTATTTATCGACAACGTCGGATGATAATTATCTGTCAAAAAATGATGCTTTGACACAAGTTCTCTCTTTCAATAACACAATTTTCTCGGATTTTTTTTCAAAATGAGAATTGCTGCCAAAAACTTAATCATGATGCGTTACAGACTTCTTCACGAGCACACCCTACAATACTACATATAAAAGGAAAACGTAAAATTATTGTAGTGAGAGCATCTTGCCCGCGTTCGGTGTAAAAATTGAATACGCAACGGCTTATCAGATGATCACGTTTAAATAAATACAAGGGTTTAGCGTTCGGCTGGAGTGCGCTAAAGCGCAACTACAAACTTTCTCAAATATAATTAACGGGTGGAATTATGATTCAATCGCTACCAAAATTAGTAACTTTTGACGAGTTTGTTGTTTGGTATCCGGAAAATTCAGAATATCGCTATGAATTGCATAATGGAGTGATTGTTGAAATGCCACCACCTACAGGGGATCATGAAGAAGTTATAAGTTTTTTAGCCGCACAGCTAATATTTGAATTTACGAGGTTACAACTGCCTTACTTTATACCCAAAACTGCGTTTGTAAAAATGCCTGACAATAAATCGGGGTATGAACCAGATATAGTGATAGTTGATCGCCACAATCTTGTAAATGAAGCTCTCTGGAAAAAAGAATCTACGCTTACACAAGCCGCATCAATTGTCTTAGCTGTTGAAGTAGTGAGTACCAACTGGCGTGATGATTATGCTCATAAGCTTATAGATTACGAAGCTTTGGGTATTATGGAATATTGGATTGTAGATTACTTAGCTTTAGGGGGTAGGCGATTTATCGGTAACCCGAAACAGCCTACTATATCACTGTATTCGTTGCTGGAAGATGAGTACCAAGTTACTCAGTTTAGAGGAGAATCTCGTATTCATTCCCCAAAATTCCCAGAGTTAAACTTGACCGCTCAACAGATTTTTACCGCTGGGACTTAATATACAGCAGACAAAGCCCTATTTTTGTTAACATGCGATCGCGTCCTCCACATTCTCACCACCAGAGTGCGATCGCCATTTAGAAAAACATGCGGTCTACCTTCCCAATCCTGCTGTTGTTGCTGTTTTGCGGTAATCTGATCTGAGATTTTAAATTTTAAGGTAATTTTTACAAACTTGTTCGTTCTAAAATTGTACCCTCACCCCAGAGGATAAACGCAGATGATGTTTGTACAATGATCTGCGGTTCAAGATCTAAAATCCAAGATTACAATGGCAAAACTAACCCCTAATTCTAGCTTTAGTTTAACCCTGCGCTTAGAAATTCCCAATCGAGTCGGGATGTTAGCTAGCGTAACCAAGGCGATCGCCACGGTTGGTGGTAACGTCGGTCAAATTGATTTGATCGAACAAACACGCCAAGTTTCTATTCGGGATATCACTGTTGATGCTGCTAGCACAGAACATGCTGAAGAGATTACAGAAGCAGTTAAAGCTCTACCAGATATTAAAGTAGTGAATGTCTACGATCGCACCTTTAGCCTGCATCGTGGTGGTAAAATTAGCATCAATAGCAGAATACCTCTAAAAAGCGTGTCTGATCTAGCGATGGCTTACACGCCAGGAGTAGGACGCATTTGTAACGCGATCGCCAAAAATCCCGAAGAAGTTTACAACTTAACCATAAAACAAAACACTGTTGCTATTGTTACCGATGGTAGTGCTATCCTGGGATTAGGAAATCTAGGTCCAGAAGCAGCAATGCCTGTAATGGAAGGTAAAGCAATGCTGTTCAAGGAATTTGCTGGTATTGATGCTTTTCCTATCTGTCTTGCTACCCAAGATACTGATGAGATCGTCAAAACAGTCAAAAACATTGCTCCAGTCTTTGGTGGTGTTAATTTAGAAGATATTGCTGCTCCTCGCTGCTTTGAAATTGAAGCTAAACTGCGGCAAGAATTGGATATTCCCGTCTTTCACGATGATCAGCATGGTACAGCGATTGTCACTTTAGCAGCATTGTTCAACAGCTTAAAGCTGGTGAATAAATCTATCGAGAATATCCACATTTTAATTAACGGTGCTGGGGCTGCTGGAATTGCGATCGCGCGATTGCTGAAAAAAGCAGGCGCACAAAAAATCTGGATATGCGATTCCAAAGGTATTATTTCCACTAACCGCAGTGACTTAACAGAAGAAAAGCGCGAATTTGCTGTTAAAGCTCAGGGCACTTTAGCCGGTGCAATGTCTGGTGTAGACGTATTTATTGGGGTTAGCGCACCAGGAGTATTGACACCTGAAATGGTACGTTCAATGGCGAAAGATCCAATTGTTTTTGCAATGGCAAATCCAATTCCCGAAATTCAACCAGAATTGGTGAAAGAAGATGTTGCTGTTATAGCTACTGGACGCAGTGACTATCCGAATCAGATTAACAACGTATTAGCTTTTCCTGGAGTATTTCGTGGTGCTTTGGATTGTCGTGCTGCAACAATTACTACAACTATGTACTTGGAAGCTGCAAATGCGATCGCATCCTTAGTCAAACCTTCAGACCTTGACAGGGAGCATATCATTCCTTCTGTGTTTGATGAAAGAGTTGCTACTGCTGTTGCAAGTGCTGTACAGCGTGCAGCAAGACAAGAGGGTATTGCTCGCAGGTAATTAATATACGGCATGGGGCATAGGGCATAGTGGTTTTTTTTTGCGCGAAGCCCGTGGGAGGTTCCTAAGTGTTTCCAGATATAGGGGTGAACGTGAACGGCGTTCACCCTTACAAGTTCCCCTACTATCCCCTCAAACCTCGTTCAAAAATTCCAAATAATCATTGCTGAGTTCTTTGACTGCTAATTCATAAAACTGCTTACCATGTTCTGGGGTAGCTAGAGCAGGATTTGAACCCATCCTGCCATCTGGGTAGTGTTGCCGAAAATCGGCGGCGCTATAAATCTTGCGTCCACTTCCAACTGATGAGGAAAGGGGCGCTTGCTTAATTGATTCTGGATAGACATACTGAGTCAGAGCCACTTCACTTGGTGTGGCGTGAGAACCTTCTTGGTTACCGTATAATTCTTTTGCTAGCTGGTAAACTGAACTGCACATAAACCAGTTTGCTAATTGACATTGTACTTTGTGTGCATTGGCAAGTTGTAAATCTTCTAAGTGAGCATAAGTTTCAGAGAAAGCAGCTTTAAGGGTGGCGATATTTCCGCCGTGTCCGTTGATAAAGTAAAACTTGGTAAAGCCAGCTTTAGCTAAACAGGTGATGTATTCTCTGATCACCTGAATCATAGTGCTGGGACGCAAACTCATTGTGCCAGGAAACGCCGTATGATGTAGTGCCATTCCCACATTGATTGTCGGAGCAACTATTGCTTGGGTTGCTTCACCTACACCACGTGCGATCGCCTCCGCACAGATTGCATCCGTACCAATTAATCCTGTTGGTCCATGTTGCTCTGTAGAACCTATAGGAAGAATAATACCTTGAGACTGCTGTAAATAACTCTCGACTTCCTGCCAAGTACTCAAATGGAGTAACATTTGTATCACTGCTTGTTAGTTGTTAGTAATTAGTTGTCACTAAGAACCCCTAACCACTAACTACTAACAATAACAACTAATCAAAGCAATAATGCTTCTTGACATCGCTTTTAATTTCCCACTCACAAGACATTCCAGCAGGAAAAGTTACTAAATCACCTTTACCCATGTACACTGGTTGTCCATTTTCAGGCGTCACTACGACATCACCTTCCAAAAAGTAACAAGTTTCTTGAGAATCATAAGTCCAAGGGAATTGCGAGACTTCTTTTTTCCAAATTGCCCATCTGGACACACCCAACTGGCTGAGGCGTTCTTGACTGGGTTGACGCTCAATATTTATTTCCATGCTTCGCTTTATCTACAGATCTTTAGCAGTAGGATTGAATATCTTCTCCACACTGATCTACTAAATAACACAAAGCGCGAAAACGCAACCCCACAAGTTCGTCGTATAATGGATTTAGCTTGCACATTGGTGGGATGTGAGCTACCTTTCGCCCCAATAACACTACATCTCGCTCAAATGGACATTGCGCTGGAATCAGCTTAGCAACAAACCGAGCAAATTTCTGATTTTCTATTTCGATTGAGTCAAGCCATTGGCGTAATGGTTGTAAAAGGTTTAATTTATTCGGTAAAGTGATTTTCTTGTGATTGTCTGTTTGAGAGCTTCCTACGCCAGGGTTAGTAAAACCGGAGAAGACCATTTGTTGATCGTTAGTTTTGAGCATGTTCATAATCTATAACCGTAAGATCCTGAGATAAAGCAAGTTTTACAGGAGATTTACTTTTGTGTAAATCCTTTAATGATTGTTATTTAAACTTAATGGAACTGGAAAAACTGTCCAGCCCAATACAAAATAAAAAAAATCTTAATGTGACGATTTCAACAAATTCCCAGCCCACTGGCGAGAAATTTAGGACTTATACGAAGTTGCCAAAGATAGGATTGTTTAGGAAAAATTCAAAGTATATGAAGAAATGTCAATTAAACGTAGGGTGTGTTAGGCGAAGCCGTAACGCACCTTCCATTTGTGGCGGTGCGTTGCGCTGCGCCACAACACACTGGACTGGCTTAATTGGACATCTAATATCTTGTACCTGGGCTGTCAGGCTTCCCGAACTATTTAGGTATTATTGTTTTTGAGAGTTATACGTGTAAAAACTGTCAAATGCTCCTACAGTTTCTAACTTGTATGAAGGTAGCCAGGAATTAAGTTTGAACTCTGTACGATAAATACTAAAAACAATGAAATTTTCCCTGTGTGTACTACCTGCTATAATTTCCCGTATCTGTGGATTCGCTGAGTTTAAGAATTTCTGACAATCAAATTTTATTAAATTTTCTAATAGACTGGTTGTTTTAGTACAAACGTTCTGATCTAAATATTCAGTCAGACGCTGGACTGCATAATCTTCGTAGTCAGCTTTAGTCGGATTTGTTTTTGCCATAGCCACCCCTAATGCAGCTAATCCTACTACTCCTACACATGTAATAACGCTTAGAAATCTCATCTTGTTCAAGTGTTGTTTGCCCTCAGCGTTTAGACTCGCGATCAACAAAGACCGTTCCTTTTTTTTGTAATCTTCTGGATCAATTCGCCAAGGACGTGTTATAATCAGAAACACATATGGCGAGCGTAGCCAAGTGGTTAAGGCAGTGGATTGTGGTTCCACCACTCGGGGGTTCAAGTCCCCTCGTTCGCCCTCTTATTATTCTAACTTGTCCTTTGACTTTGTTTGTATACTAAGTCACTGTCCCATACGTGTATTGTGTGTGTTCTCAAGGGCTGAGATGCCTTTGGCAGGAGCGCTGACGCTCGTTCCTCCCTATCGCTAACGATGCGCGATCGCTATTAAATCCGCATGGCCATAATAGCAGTGTCATCCCCGCCTAGTCACTAGATAGGCTCATATCGAGGGATATAATTCCACGAATAGTTTTTTATTAATGACAAAATAATAATAAAAGAGCCTAATATTATATGGTTATTATACCACTAATAGCTGTAGCCCAGTAGATATGAGTGTTCTAGCTAAGTTTTAAAATTAGAATTTTATGGTAAGATCAAGAAATATAAATATTATTTTTTACTTCTATAAATCCTTGATAAAGAAATATAAATATAAGTTTAAATAAAAAAAAGAAATAAATAAATCAATAGACAATAAACGTATAAACATAAACAGGAGTCAGGGGGCAGAATTCAGGATTCAGAATATACCATCCTTTTATGGATAGTGTTTTAAGAAAAGTTTCAACCCCTTTCTCGTCCACAATGGACGAAGTTTTAAAGCAACAACTTACCCTCCTGACTCCTGACTTCTGAATTCTGATAAAAGTACTTCTCTTTTGTGACTTTATAATTCATAATTAATAATTTGCAGAAAAATACATATGAGCGCTTTTCTAATCTAAGTTACTTAGAAACAGAAGGGTAATTTGTAAATATTACCCTATAAATAAATTAGGTATTTAAAAAATATACAAATCTATGCTCAAAACTACTTATGTTGAGACAACACCTTCTGTAAAACGCTTACTTAATCTTTGGGCATTGCACTACAAACCTGACTTATCTTCTCTACCATTATATCAAGAATCTTTCATATGTTTATTCCTTGAAACTGCTTCGCCAGAAGGACGCAGTAAAACTGTCGCAAAATTTAAGGATAATTTATTAGATATCAACAGCCAGATGGCTTGGATACAAACGAAATCTCTCCATAATTATATTCCGAACGTTTTAAACTTTAAAGAAGCAAAAAAAATAACTGATTCAGCAATTCTTGTCTATAAAGTTCTACTAAATATTTATCAAAATCAGCTACTGTATAACTCTTCATTTGTAAATGAAATATCGCGCACAGAAGATAATTTGCATGACAATTCTCTAACCGACTTTAGAATCTTAACAATACAAGAACTAGCAGATGGACTTCAACCAATATTAATAGAATTTCAAGAGCAACACATAGCATGTAATGATTGGCATTCTCTAGGCTTTATGACTACCCAATTAAAGTTTACAAACAAGCTAATTCTCAATCAGGTCACTCCTATAGAAAAACTATTGCTCAGCCCCTATTTAAAGTTTGTTGAAGAACAAGTTGCTATTCCTTGGCAACGAGTGTGCGTTGCTGCTACTAAACATGATTTAAATTCACCAGCCTTAGCGTTAGTTGAAAAAATGTTGCCTGCCGCTGAACAAATTGCCCAGAATGTTTACAACCAACTAGTCGAATTATTCCCTAATTATATGAGTCGTAGTGGCTTATTAAGCAGCCCAACAGTCGCACAGTCAAGCCTTCGTGACTTAAAGATGTTTCAAGCATACCTTTGGCTGTCTGTTTTGGAACAAAGTTTAGCAGCTGTGGAACAGGAACTTGTGAACTTATGCTTGATGGTGATGGAGAAAGTTGATGTAAAATGGGAAGTATTACAACAATGGAACAAAATATTAATGGATGAAGTTCTCAACCAGCTTCAACCTGAACAGAGAATGATTTTGTTACCTTACACTCAAGGAATGCAGCAAGCTTTTTATAAAGTAAAACCATAAATGGGGAATGGGGCATGGGGCATGCCCTATGCCCTATGCCCCATTCCCCATTCCCATTATTTTATAGCCTGATAACGACCAAGAGCTAATAAAGGAAAGTACTGTTGATAGAAGTGATATTTTAGATAAAAATGACAAGGGAATCCAGTACCAGTAAATTCGGATTCATACCAACTACCATCAGATAGCTGAGTTTCTAATAGGTAGTCAATTCCGCGACTAATAGCAAGCTTCTCGAATTTTCCTGTTGCTTTACCTGCATCTATTAAGCCTAGTATTGCCCAAGCTGTTTGAGATGCAGTACTATTTCCTTGTCCTTTAAGAGATGGGTCATTGTAACTTCGGCAAGTTTCACCCCAACCGCCGTCTGGGTTTTGACACTTAACTAACCAAGCAGCACCCCGTTCTATATGACGTTGCATCTTCTGTGGAGCGATCTCGGATAGGGCGGAAAGGACTCCACTAGTTCCATAAATATAATTAACTCCCCAACGACCAAACCAGCAACCTTCTGTTTCTTGTTCGCGAATCAGATAGGTAAGTGCCCGTTGAAGGTTGCGACTATCAATCGACAGTTGACAGCTACCCAACATTTCTAACACCCTAGCAGTGACATCTGCCGTGTTGGGGTCAATCATAGCTTTAAGATCACCATAGGGTATTTCGTTCAGCCATTCTTGATCGTTGTTCAAATCAAACGCAGCCCAACCCCCTGCTTGACACTGCATAGAAGCAACCCAGTCTAGAGCTCGTGCGATCGCCGCTTGCTTGAGTTTTTCATCATTCAGTTTCACTGCATTTAAAGCCATAACAACCACAGCAGTGTCATCCACATCTGGATAAAAGCGATTTTCAAACTCAAAAGCCCAAGCGCCAGGTTTTCCTGTGCGATTTTTAACAGCCCAATCGCCATAGTCTAAAATTTGCTTGCTCAACAACCATTCCCCAGCCCTCACTAGAGTTGGATGATCTGGTGACATACCAGAATCAACAAGTGCTCTCATCACCCAAGCAGTATCCCATACAGGAGAAACACAAGGCTGGACTGTATAAGTATCCTTTGTTTCAATCGCAAAATTATCAACTGCTTTTAGCCCTCGTTGCACAATAGGATCTGCCACGTCATAATCTAGACAGCGCAACGCTAAAAGTGAATTTAGCATTGCAGGAATAATACCCCCCCAATCGCCTGAAGCTTCTTGCCGTTCTAAAATCCATTTCTCTGCGGCTTTAATACCTTCGCTGCGCAGAGGAACTAGATTAAACTTCTCAGCTAATTTGAAAGCACCGTCCAGGTAAAGAAATAAGTCTGTCCAATCATTTTTACGGGGTAATTCAAATACGGCTTTATCATAACCTTCAACATAAAGCTCGTTTAAGTTAATGGCTGGGTCAACCTTAAAGACTGGTTTGCGATCAATAACAATTAGCAGTGGGACAGTACTTGATCTTGCCCAGCTTGACATTTCGTAAATATTAACAGGAAATGTTGTTGGTAACAACATCACCCAGGGCGGTAACGAAGGAATACCACGCCAGTCATAGCATCCAATCAACGCTAAGTGAAGCTTGGTGAAAATGCGAGTGCGAGTGATACCGCCTCGTGATATGATAAAGTCCCGTGCTTTTACCATGGCGGGATCAGTTGCCGGTACACCTAGCAGTTTGAGTGCCATGTACGCTTCAACTGAAGTGCTAATCTCCCCACCATCACCATAGAAAAGCTCCCACCCTCCATGTTCCCGTTGTTGAGAGCGTAGGTAATTCTCTATTTTATGCAATGGTCTTTCATTATCTGTTCCCCAGATTTTATGGAGGAGGACAGCTTCCGCAGTTATGGTGACGTTGGATTCTAACTCTGCCCACCAGTATCCTGCGGGATGTTGCATCGAAAGAAGATAATTTTGACTAGCTGCGATCGCCGCTACGATTTTTGAAGTTGTAGCTCTGTCTTGAGTTTGCATGAAATAATACGTAATCTCAAAATTAGTGTGAATGCGGCAAGGAGCGTGGAAAGTATTTTCTCATACTTGGTACACAAAAGATGGTCGAAAATTAGAAGTATTTTGTTTCCAACGTTAGAATACCTAACGTTGATTAAATATAGCGGTGTCTTCTTCCACCTTTAGAAATCAAGTCCGGGAACCTTTAGCACATAAGAGTTTACATTATCGATATACAACTAACTGTCACAAACTGTGTAAACCAAAACACATGAAAATCTTTCTCCCCTGCTCCCCTGCTCCTCTGCTTCTCTGCTCCCTATCCTTAGTAATTTGGATAGTCTTACTAACTTTGTGGGGACAGTTTTGGCGAACCGATCCGCAACTAGAAACAACAGAGACAGAACTAAAAGATTTACCTACGGTTTGTGCGGTGATTCCTGCTCGCAATGAAGCTGATATGATACCAATGACTTTGCGATCGCTCCTCACCCAAGACTATCCGGGCAACTTTACAGTATGTTTGGTAGATGATCACAGTACAGATGGCACCGCTCAGGTTGCCAAAGAGACGGCTCAAGCCTTAGCATTAGAGCAAAAACTGCATATTGTGAATGCTGAACCACTACCACCTGGTTGGTCAGGTAAACTCTGGGCAATTGAACAAGGCATTAGATCGGTAGAGAAATCGCAAAAACCAGAATATTTTTTGCTAGCCGATGCAGATATTAAGCATGATGTTGCTAACCTCCGGCGATTAATTGCTAAAGCCATTGAACAAGATTTAGATCTTGTTTCTGTTATGGTGAGGCTTAGGTGTGAAAGTTTTTGGGAACAACTGTTGATTCCAGCCTTCGTCTTCTTCTTTCAAAAACTCTACCCCTTTCACTGGGTAAATGATCCAAGTAAAGCAACAGCGGCTGCTGCTGGAGGTTGTATTCTAATTCGTAGAGAAGCTTTAGCTAGAATTGGTGGTATTCAAGTTGTTCGCCAAGCATTAATTGATGACTGCTCCTTAGCTAATAGTGTTAAATCAACAGGAGGGCGTATTTGGCTAGGACTCAGTAACTTAACTCAAAGCTTGCGTCCCTATCCAACACTCGACACAATTTGGAGCATGGTAGCTCGTACTGCTTTTACTCAACTGAACTATTCTCCATTGCTGCTACTGGGAACATTAATTGGGATGACATTGGTTTATATCGTTCCACCTGTAGGGACAATTATAGGTAGCTTAACAGGGAATTGGCCAGTTGCAGCTATCGGGTTATTAACCTGGTTATTGATGACATTTGCTTACTTCCCCATTATCCGCTTTTATAAATGTTCTCCTTGGTTCGCCTGCAGTTTGCCAGTTATTGCATTTCTGTATACCTTGATGACTTTAGATTCGGCGTTACGTCATTGGCGAGGGCGCGGTGGTGCTTGGAAAGGACGGGTTTATTCGGGAGGGGTATAGCTGTCAAGCTGTTAAGCTGTTGCATATGTAGTTGGTGTATGGAACGCGGGCAAGATGCCCGCACTACAATAATTTTTTGTTCTCGTATTATACAATAATACATAGCAATCAGGCTTATACGATCTTTATATGAAGACGTATAGAAGAAACTCACCGCCTTCTTTCCTCCCCTTGGAAAGGGGAGGTTAGGAGGGGTAACAATAATGTGCAGCTTCACACAAAATTGGTATTAAGGACTAAAAACGATAGTAAACATTACCCTGGATAAAGCTATGAAAAAAGAATATGATTTTGCCCCCATGAAAAGCCGCCCGAATCCCTTTGTAAAACAATTGACGCAACAAGTAACTTTACCCTTAGGGATTAACGTAATTAAATATTTTGAGTCAATAGCTCAAACAAAAGGAATGTCTTACGAAGAATTAATAAATTTATATCTTCAAGATTGTGTTGCAAGTGAACGCAAAGTATAGATGCCTTTTGATTACTAAATCTCATGTATTTAAGTGGACAAGAAAAAAAGCAATTTAGAAAAGCATTGATAGATGCATTTCCTAAAAAATCATCATTAAAAATGATGCTATCAGATGAATTAGATCTGAATATGGATAGTATTGTATCCGGCGATAGTTATGAAGATTTAGTATTTAATCTTATTAATTGGGCAGAGGCGCAAAATAAGTTAGAAGCTCTATTAATAGGTTCTTTGAGAAACAACCCTGGCAATAATGAGCTAATTAATTTTTTGGAGATCAATTTTGAAAAAATATTATACTGCGATGATCCTCCTATTAAACTAGATTTATGTTACGAATTAATCTCTATCGTAGAAAACATCGAAGATTTAGGTTTAATAACCTCGTGTATGTTTCAAGCTCTCCCATACGGAGTAAAAGACAATAATTCAGAAGAGATTAAAGATTTAGAAAATCCTAAAACAAATTTAGTTCTTAAACTATTTTTTATCTCAAAGCTACTAATTATTTGTTATCCATACACAAATAACTGCCCATCAGTTTTGATATTCGCTGAGAAATTATCCCGTGAAATTAGTAATTATCAGATTTGCAAAGATTTGATTAGCTGGATTAATAAAGTTAAAGAAGTACATAAAATTAGCCTGCCAAAGACTAGCCATGGTCTTACTAAAAATAGTAGGCTCGAGGGTTACTTGATAATTACAGTTGCCCCAACTAATGAGTTAAGTAAATTTCATTTAAATGCTTATCTTGAATTACCAGAAATTCCTATAATTACCCTGGATTTACCTGATGAACAATCTCAAAAAGGAGTTATAGTTTCCTTAAAGAAGACAGCGAATCAACAAGCTCCGCAGGCAATTTTTGATTTTATCGGAATAGCTGAAAAAACACTGACTCTCAAACAAAAGGAATTAGGATATAAAACTCATACCTTAACAATAGAGTTTTTTCTACCTTTAGAATCTTTGCATGAAGATATAGAAAATTTTAAAATACTGAAGTTACAAGATTGGATAACTATAGGTGAAACTTATAAATTAGTAGTTCGCTCCTATGACCGTCTGAGTGATGTTGAACTATGGAATCGATTAGAAGAATGTTGGCAAAGAATTAAAATGCTGCTTGAAGAAAGCAGCAATCATCAGGACATTCACTTTGAATGCTGGGAAAAAATAAAATACCGTAATTCTAAAGAAATAGCTTTTCAACTTAAAAACAAAGTAGGCTTAAAATTAAGTGATTCGTTACCAGCATCTAAAAAATTACGAGAAGATTTATTTAGGGGAATAGTACTAGGAGGAATTCCTGTTGCCATCTGGACAAGGTGCAGCGAAATTACTGGAGTTCAAATTATGGATGAGTTAAATTGTCTTTTGAAATTAAACTCTTTAGGTTATCCGCAGTCGCTTATGGAAGGAATTAAGCAAAAGCGTGAGGAGGCAAATTGTAAAGATTCTCCTGAGCAATTTTTAGGATATCATTTAGGAATTATGTATGAATCAGATCGTTGGGGAGGAGAAATTCCTTTACCAGAAGCTATTCCTTTAAGCGAGTGAAGTGGGTGAGGGATGAAATGAGTGATTGGAAAATTTTTCACGGAAACCAAGATCCACATGATGATATTCAACGATTACTAGAAATTGAAGCTCCTGGTTGGCGCAAATTCTCTGGTGTCTCTAAGCAGAACCAACCAATTTACGAAGGAGAATACTGGGAGGAGTTACAGAAAATCGCTCAAGGGAAAGTACAGGATATTGAAAGAGGAAAAAACTTTAAAATCCGTCAGAATCAAAGTGAAGTTGTGGATGCGGTAAATGCTGCGCTTTACTTACGTAGACCATTATTGGTGACTGGTAAACCAGGATCAGGAAAAACTACTCTAGCTTACGCGATCGCCTATGAACTTAAACTAGGTTCCGTTTTACTTTGGCCGATTACAACTCGCTCTAACCTACAAGAGGGATTATATCAATATGACGCGATCGCTCGCTTACAAGATGCCCAACTCAGCCAAACTGATCCACAAAATCTTAGCTATCGTGATATTGGGCAGTATATCCAACTTGGCCCGCTAGGAACAGCCTTTTTACCTTGTCAATTTCCACGGGTATTATTAATAGACGAAATCGACAAAAGCGATATCAATCTCCCAAATGATTTACTTAACCTATTGGAAGAGGGTAAATATCCAATTCGCGAACTTGAACGCCTAGCCAAACAGCGCAATCAAGAGCAACAAAATAACAAGGTGCAAATTGTGCAGTCTTATGATGGCTTAGAAGTAAAGATATATGAGGGAAAAGTTCAATGTCAAGCCTTTCCCTTAATTATTATGACCAGTAATGGAGAGCGCGACTTCCCCCCTGCATTTTTGCGGCGTTGTGTACAAGTACAAATGCCAGAACCAACACAAGAAGATTTACAAGAGATTGTTGAATCACATTTAGGTTTAGAAGCTGTTGAGCAGTTTAAAGCCATCATCGCAGAATTTGCAGACAAGAATGAGACCGAAGAAGGAAATTTAGCAACAGACCAACTTTTGAATACTATTTATCTGCTAACCCAAAGCGCTGATAAAAAACGCATAACAGAACTGCTATTTAATTCTTTAGAGCGCGGAGTAGGTGGTTAATGATCGAATCATTAATTACTACATTAAAAGAAGAATTCAATCTCACAGCAGATGAGATTTTAGATATTTTTTGGCTGACATTAATTAGACAACAATCTACTGGTGGAATACCATCTTCTTCTAAATCGCTCGAACCTTCAAAACCACAAATTATCGATGATAATGAAAAGTCGGAGAATGTCACAGTCACAACACAGCAGCTAAATAATCAGTCTATACCGTCTCCGCCCATTCCACAAGCAGGGTTGTTTAATAAAGAACCTCAATCTACTTCCCAAACTGGGAATGAGTTAAAAACTTTCCCTTTCAAAGTGCCAAACCCGCCTTCTATTCGGAATGCTCTTGAACTCGCGCGTTCCCTTCGTCCTTTGATTCAAAGAGTTCCATCGAAATACGACGCTACGCTAGATGAAAATAAAACTGCGCAAAAAATTGCAGAAGAACGAGTTTGGCAAGCTGTAACTCAACCTGTTTTAGAGCCTTGGTTAGATTTAGCATTGGTGGTAGACGAAAGCACCTCTATGTTAATGTGGCAACCAACAGTTTTAGAACTACAAAAACTACTGAGGAACTATGGCGCATTTCGGGATGTGCGGATTTGGGGATTATTGACTAACGAAGACGGTAAAGTAGGAATTCGTCCTGGTTTTGGGATGACGGTAACAAAGCAATTGCGATCGCCTCAAGAATTAATTGATCCTAGCGGTAGGCGATTGATACTCTTGATTACAGATTGTGTTGGTTCTATTTGGCAAACAAAAAAAGTATTACCAACTCTTAAGCTTTGGGCAGATGAGAACCCAATGGCGATTTTACAAATGCTACCAGAGTGGTTATGGGTAAGAACTGCCTTAAAACAAGCTGCAATGGCACACTTTTATGCAGCATCACCTGGGGTATCTAATCGCGAACTGTCGTCAATTCGTCGCGTAGCAATAGAAGATACAGAAGCAAATACTCAAAAGAACGAGGTGAAAGTACCTGTTTTTTGTTTAAAACCAGCAATGATTTTCACTTGGAGCCAAATGGTAGCTGGTAGAGGAAATGTTATTGTACCAGGGTATATTTTCCGGCTAGATCATCGCCCCATAATACCACCAAGATCAGTCGAGTCAGTAACTCAGTATACACCAGAGCAACAGTTACAGCGATTTCGGGTTGCATCTTCTCCTATGGCTAGACGATTGGCTTCATTACTAGCAGCCTCCCCAACTATTAGCTTACCTGTCATTCGGTTAATTCAAGAAACTCTGTTACCTAAATCTATGCAAGTGAATGTAGCAGAAGTTTTGCTGGGAGGGATTTTAAAGCCTAAGGAAGCGCCCAAAATTGGACAAAAACCTGATGAAGTAGAGTATCGTTTTGTTGATCCAAAAATCCGTTCTTTGTTGTTAGAATCAGCCCCAGTTCCCGAAACTGTCAGCGTTTTATCTAACTATATTGAAAAGAAATTTCAAAAATCCCTAGAAGAATTTATCGCTATCCTGAAAATTTGGACTCAAAGTGAGGATGAAGCAAAAGTTGAGTATAGCCGTCCCTTTGCAATTGTAACGGCGGAAGTACTCAAGCGCAAAGGCGGGCGTTATTCTGAATTTGTCCAGGAAATAGAGCGCAAGTTTGGGACTCTAGAACTGGATGCAGCAAAAGAATTTAGTGATTTTGAATTTACAGTTGCTACCATCATTTTTGAACCTGATGAAATAGAATCGCAAAACTTTGAATTTGAAGTAGCCACCATTGAACTGAAACACTCAGGCTTGTTGAGACGAAAAAAAGAATTGGCGATCAACAAGCGGACTCAGCAATCTCAGTATTTTATTGAAGATTTAGGGAATGGTGTTTTACTAGAAATGGTTGCTATTCCTGAAGGCAGTTTTATTATGGGTTCACCAATAAATGAACTTGAGAGAAGTGAGACTGAAAGCCCTCAACATGAAGTTACAATTAAATCTTTCTTCTTGAGCAAATACCCAGTCACTCAAGCACAATGGCAAGCAGTAGCGTCTCTTCCGGAAGTTAACCGAAAACTAGAACTAAACCCGTCCCGTTTTGAAGGAGAAAATCGACCCGTTGAGCGAGTATCTTGGTACGATGCAGTTGAGTTTTGCGAGCGCCTCTCCCAACATATAGGCCAAACCTATCGCCTACCCAGTGAAGCCGAATGGGAATATGCTTGTCGGGCTGGAACTACTACCCCATTTCATTTTGGTGAAACAATCACATCAGAATTAGCAAACTATAATGCTAACTACATTTACGATACTGGTGTGGAAGGAACATATCGAAAAGAAACTACAGTTGTGGGAGGCTTTGGCGTAGCTAATGCATTTGGGTTATACGATATGCATGGGAATGTGTGGGAATGGTGTCTTGATGATTGGCACGATGACTATAATGGAGCGCCAACAGATGGTAGCCCTTGGTTTGATGATAATAATAACCTTTATGAAAAACGAAGAACAGCCGTACTGCGGGGCGGTTCCTGGAGCTTCAATCCTAAATACTGCCGTTCCGCGTTCCGCAACGTCAGTGATAGGGTGGAGCGCGACTTCATCGTCAGCAATATTGGTTTTCGTGTAGCCTGCGGGGTCGTGAAGATTCTTCTGTAGCCCTTTATACTTTAGATCTTTCCTACTTTGCCTTTGTTTTTTTATACTTATTTAGTGTAGCGAAGCGATCTAAATTTTTTTTCAAATCTAAGCTTGGAAAGTCCCCGAATTGACAACCAACCAATCAAGAAAGTAACGCAAACGCAAGTCGTAATAGATGCCAAAAATAGTTATAACCCAGATACAAAAAACAGCCAAACACTATTTAGAAGACTTGGGTAATGGAATCAAACTAGAAATGGTGCTGATCAATGGTGGTACCTTCGTTATGGGTGCATCTGAAACGGAAGAAGGTAGCACCGATGATGAACGCCCTCAACACCAAGTAATCATTAGCCCCTTCTGTATGGGGAAATATCCCGTAACCCAAGCGCAATGGAAAGCTGTAGCAGCATTACCCAAAGTTAACCGTGACTTAAAAGCAGATCCTTCTTACTTCAAAGGTGATAACCTTCCTGTTGAACAAGTTTCTTGGCACGACGCAGTTGAGTTTTGCGATCGCGTTACGCGGCTTGTAAACGAGCATCGCTTGTCCTCCTATGCTAAAACACAATACCGGCTACCCAGCGAAGCTGAGTGGGAATATTCTTGTCGGGCTGGAACTAACACCCCATTTCACTTTGGCGAAACAATCACAACTGATTTAGCAAATTACCGAGGTACAGATAACGAAGAATATAAATGGTCAGGTTCTTATGGTCGAGGAGCCAAAGGTATCTATCGAGAAGAAACTACAGTTGTAGGAAGCTTTGGCGTAGCTAATGCCTTTGGGTTATACGATATGCATGGGAATGTGTGGGAATGGTGCCTTGATGATTGGCACGATAACTATAATAGAGCGCCAACAGACGGTAGCCCCTGGTTTTATAATAATGATCTTTATCAAAGACAAGGAAGAGCTGTACTGCGGGGTGGTTCCTGGATCAACGTTCCTGAAAACTGCCGTTCTGCGTCTCGTATCAATAACGTTCGGGCGACACTCAACGACCTCTACGCTTTTGGTTTTCGTGTAGCCTGCAGAGTTGGGAAAATTATTTAGTATCTCTTTATACTTTATCTGTTTCGTACCTTACTCTTTTTCTTTTTTACCTTTTGTCTGATAGTATCGACTCGAATTTTTTGGCGAAAATATTAAGATTTTTTAAGTGAAATGAAAGAACTACTCTGCCATCGAAAAGACTTATGATTGATTTAAATTGTGTGAGTAAACCGACAAATGAATGCCGTTTACGCAATCGCCCTTCGGTTCCAATACTGCTCGTTTGACGAGAATTGTAGGTTGGGTAGAGCGGTAGCGAAACCCAACAAACCCCTATAAATGTTGGGTTTCGTTCCTCAACCCAACCTACATTAAATTTAAGTTTTTAGCTTATCTGTGACAGTCGACCGAAAAATGAATGCGATCTGCACTTCGCGATCGCCTTCGGCTCTGTAGCTTTGTATCAACTCATTCTGATAGATGCCTGCGATATTGGTATAACAGCAGGCATGACAAAGTACTTAACTATGTTGCGCGAACAAATTAAGGTTAAGTTTTGGAGTTTCCAGCTATATCCCCACTAATGCAGGTATTTCCTATCAACTTCAAAACTCGAAAACAACACTCAGGGTCAAGAATCTCTTCAATGGGAAATATATTGAGACTACCGTGTTCGGTATTTGCGGTTGTTCAATGTTCCTGTTCCATCAGATACAGGTTGCAAAAGAAAAGCTCGTGTTTGCTTTTGTCCAAGCTCATTAGTGTATGAGCCATAACCGACAATTTCTCCACGATCATTAATTCCTGTCGCCTGCGTCAGTTCCCAACCAGAACCTCCAACTATGAGATTGTTGAGGTCGGACATCTGACCATTTTCCCAAATAAAAGCATGAGGAACTTCTTGACCTGTGGTTGGATTGGGTTGCGTGTTTGAAAAACCAACTATCTGAGTTAGATTGTTGATACTTAGAGCGTTACCAGTGCTACCACCAAGGCTCCCCAAGTCAGTCTCTTTACCGTTTTCCCAGAGAAAGGGGACTGATTTATTGGCTTCAGGGAGATACTGACCAACCACCTGGCTAGCATTATTGATGTTCAAAGCAAAGCTTTGCTGTCCACCAAATGTCCCCAAATTTTGCAGGATGAATTTTCCATTTTGGTCTTTTCGCCAGAGAACCGCCGTTACTGTCGTTTGACCAGAACCAGTTGCAACATTACCAACCAATTCACTTTTGTCATTGATGGCTCTCGCAGCGCCAATAATACCTCCCAATGTTGGTAATTCCTGAGTGACACCGTTTGCCCAGTAAAAAGCACGGGATGGTCTAGGAACAGGAAAACCTGGAACACTAGGGACGCCTGGAACTGTTCGAGCATCTACGTACTCACCAGCCACTTGGTTCTTGTTATTGATGTCACGGAAATATTTTTCCAAGATATTTGGCTCGCCGTAATATGCTCCGCTGTAACCTCTAGAAGCATTTTTTGACCAGATAAAACCCTGCTCTTGATCTGCTCCGATAACAGTGTCTACAGTACCTGCTATGGCACCTCTGTCATTGATGGATCTCCCGACAGCATCAACATAATTGAGTTCGGGTAATTGTGTGATCTTTCCGCTATCCCAGACAAAACCTCTTATAGCTTTGTCTGATCCCACTTCTCTGCAAACAATCTGACCATAGTTGTTGATTGCGTTGGCGCGAATGTCGGTGCTATCAGAATTGAGGCTACCAAGGTCAGTAATAACATAGGCAGACTCAGCTAGGGCTGGGCTAGAAGTAGCTATTCCGGCAATAGTTAGAGCTGCCATAGCAAAACCAATTTTACGAAGATTCAATTTAAGCATGTTCTTGCAAGTATTGATGTTGATTGAGATTAGTTTTCTTTGTGTGAGGATTGGAAGCAGTAAGGAGCATTGTTTCCGCGACGAAAGGCGAACAAGGAGGATAAGGAGAACAAGGAAGGAGCAGCTTTAAAGCTTTGTCGCTAGAGTATTTGAGCGCCTTAATAGGAATATGAGTCGCAGCAAATAAATATTAATTGCTAGTTATACTCAATAAGTTAAAACAATACTACCAGACTTATTGCACTAAATTATCAATTTAACTCGATAATTTTGATCCAGCTTTTACCAACAGCACCACGATATTAGATAGCCAAGGATGATTGCAGAATCTGGATTCAGGCAATGAAGTGTACGTTCTCAAGATTTGAGCCGCACAAACCACCAAAGTACATTGCTTTAGCTAAGAGAATATATGTCCCAACTGTAGTAGAACCACGAGAATAGCAAAGATTGTCGTCTTTTAGGCTCTGCCCAATCTTAGCCTAATAGCATTTCACGAAAAGCTTGATACAAATAAGGTATGTAGGGGCGAATGGCATACTCTGCGAGAAGCCGGAGGCTACGCCCTCACAAATGTTTAATGTGTATCAACATTTAACTGAATTGGTATAAGAAGGGAGAGTACCTCCATAAAGGAGAGTTTGACGAATTCTTGCTGCACTGACAATGGGCTTGTATGAAGTTAATGTCATTCTACTTTTTGACCTAGTTAGGAATATTGTTCAATTACTCTAGAAAAGAAGTTTACACTAAAATCTCAGTTAATGAAAGTCTTTTTCATTAAAAAATCTATGAGATAGTAAGTACTCTCTAGAGACCGCAACTATCTAGGTGATTTCCAAGAAAGAAAATACCTGGGAAATGCGAGTTTCGGCTTCGCTCAACTCGCGATCTCTCAGTTGGTTGAGCGAAGCCGAAACCAACGGCGGTGGTATATTTATTTCCGTAAATCACCCTAGCACTCAATCTCAATAAATCCTCAACCCCAATGAGTGGCATTTTTCCCTTTCTTGCGATACCACCACATCCGAAAGCCTGTGACGAAAAGAAACAAAGGCGCAAATCCAACAAAAATGTAGAGAATACGAGTGGGTAAGCCCCCAAAAGTGCCCATGTGCAATGGTTTCAATGATTTCCAAAGAAGTTCTGCCCGTGATAACCTTAGACCATTTATCAGTTTCACTACCTCACCAGTATATTGATCAAGGTAGACATAACTTGAACCGAAAGTCCCAGTTTCTCGAGGTAGCTTTTTCCGAACTTTAAACGCTTCTTCTGGTTTATGGGGAAGGTAGATTGTTGTTGTAAGAGCAAATGGCAAGGCAGCATCAGCTTTCTGTAGGAGTGTTGACAATTCTAAAGGGGACTTATTCGCGATGGGGTGAGAAACAGGCTTGGGTTGCTGAGGTGTAAATGTCGCTATGTGGATCATACTGTCGGCAAAACTGCGAAAGTTCCAGCAAAAGCCTGTAAAGCTAGTCAAGGCAAGAAACACGCCACACGCAATGCCAGCGACTTTGTGAATATCAAAGTTCATCCGTTTAGGATGAGCGTTCCATTTGATTTTAAATCCAGTATCGAGCTTGCGCCACCCAGGCCACAAAATAATGCCAGTCACGCATAGGATAAAGAGTACAAGAGCGCCAATTCCGACAATGATGGTTCCAGTATTCCCTGCTAGGAGTGCTTGGTGGAGTTTGGCAGTGATACCAAACAGGGTATTGTCCCAGACGCTTTCTCCGACAATAATTCCTGTGTAAGGATTGATGAGATCTTCTATGCGCTGATTATTTGATGAAAGCAGCGACACTTTATAGAAGGAACCTGGCTCAGAAGGTATATAAAGCCGATCCAACGTCAGATCTTTTTGTGAGATATGAGCTGCTTTTACAGCATTCAAGACAGAATCTGGGGTAACTTGTTGCTCTTGGGGAGCAATATGTCCATATAAGCGATGTTCTAACTGATAGCTAATCTCATTCTGAAAAACTAACAAGCTACCGGTTACACCAACAACGATCATTATCAGTCCTACAGTTAACCCAAAAAAGCGATGCAGGATGAATACGAAATTACGGAAGCTCTTAGAGTTCACGAGCAATGTCACCTTAAGAAATTTGCTAAAAATCCACGAAATTGTTTGTCACACCGTAAAAGGTGCAATAGGAGCTATGAGTGTTTGACCTGATGACACCTCAAAATTTTTGTCATCAAGCACATTTTTGAGATTCAATGCAGCTTTGAAATTACTTCTGTATAGTCAGCACGCAATACTGCACGGGTTTTGGAAAATTGTAGGTTGGGTAGAGCGCATAAGCGTTACCCAACAAATGCCGATAAATGTTGGGTTTCGTTCCTCAACCCAACCTACATTAGATTTAAGTTTTTGGCTTAACCGAGCAGTATTGAACCAGCACGTATCGTCTAGATCATCTTGAGGATGATCTACAAAAAAGACATCAATGCAAAATCCTAGTTGCCGGACAACTCCGACAATTAAGCAGAATAATTCTCATTAAGGCTTGAGAAAGCCTACTATGAGGTAGTGATAAAGCTATTGCCTAACTTGGATTTACGACTTGTGATATCTTGCACTTGGGCTGTCAGCCAGCCAGCGATTTAAATCGCTGGCTGATAGCTAAAGTCCTCTCAACAGGACTGAGAAAGGATTTGAGTCCATTTCAATGGACTTAAGCTATTAGCCCGGAACTTAAGTTCTGGGCGGGATATGGGGCTAATTCAGCTGGGGTGCAAGATGTCAAACTTGTGACATCTGTCGTTTAGATGCCTATTCATATCCGTATTCACCAGAACCAAACTTGTCTTGACTCTGGTCACTTGTACTACTTCCAATACTGCGTAGGTTTTGCCCGAAAATTCGCCCTGAACTAAAGTTCGGGCCCTTTAGCTGGCATGGAGCTAAAAGCTCACTGGGTAATCTTTTAACCCATTAAAATGGGTTTGAGCTTTGAGCCGGGAAATAAATTTCCCGGCTCAAAACCTACGCAGTATTGGTACAACTTCTTGAGAAAGCGCTGTTTATGATGTTGATGACTGCACTATTAACGTTTGAGTATTCTAGGTTGGAATCTGTGTCTTCCTGGGCTGCTAAATCTTTTTAATCGGTTCAACAGCACAGAATTTAGTTTTTAGATGTCTGTGTCGAGTAGAGTCTACGGTGGTGTTGATGGATGGTGTACTTTGACCAACTTCAGTTGAGATACTTTATCATTTTTAGTACCCTCTGTCAGCAACCCTGTGTCCGCACATGCCAACAATGGACCAAAAACAGGCTGTTTTGATTTCATGAGTATTTTGTGATTTTGTTGTCCCGCTCAATATTTAGTTGATAAATACTAGCATTAAGAAATTATTGAAAGATATTTTCATTAAGAAAGCAAGCTTCATAGAAGGCTAGTAAACAAAACTTTACATACTGACATAAGATGCGATCGCCAAACCCTAAACTTGATAATAAGCACTTGATTGGATGTTTCGTCGCAATCGGTCAAAGAAGGAGTTCGACAATGATAATTAATCCTGAAAATGTACCCAGTCGCACGACTACAGTTTATCCAAAAGAATTTCAGCACTTGATACACGGAAGAATCAAAAAAGCTTTAGGAAATGCAGCCGGAATTAAAAACTTCGGTGTTAATTTAGTCACCTTAGCCCCTGGAAGTTGTTCTGCTCTCAGGCATTGGCATACTCGTCAAGATGAATTTATATATATTATTGAGGGCGAAGCTACTCTGATTACAAATATAGGAGAGCAAACTCTTCAAGCAGGAATGATGGCGGGTTTTCCTGCTGGGGAAGAAGACGGACATCATCTAGTAAATAAATCTAGTTCTCCGGTAATTTACTTAGAAGTCGGCGATAGAACTCCTGATGATCAAGTAAACTATCCCGATGATGACTTAGTTGCCAAGGCTACCGCTAATGGCTGGGCGTTAACGCACAAAGATGGAACTCCGTACTCTTGAGACTTACCAAAGTAAAAAGGTCAAAGAGGAAATTCAGTCATATCTTTCCTCTTTAACCGACTGAAGCATGAAGGTCTTTTGTAATGAAGATGCAATACCTGACAAACTGAATCTGCCTTTTAATTATAGTACAAATGTACTGAATTGCTCCAATAATGAAACAAGGCAATTAATTTTAGTTGTACTACTACACCTCAGCAGAAATAAGTAGACCATTTCAAACAGCCAAAAGCCTTGATATATAACACTTTTGACTTTTGACTTTTGACTTTCGCAAAGCGGTACTACCACCTTTTCGATGCCACTCGCAGGCTACCGAACAGACCATCCTGTTCATCGTTAGGACCAGCAGAGAAATAAAGAGCGTTTGAATCCCCTAAGCTCTGACCATTACCAAATAACAGACCCCAGAGTTTGTCTATTTTTACTGGTCTGCCTTTTTCATTGCGCATAAATTCTCGGAACTGGCGGGTTGTGGGGTCAAATGCTGAGATGTGACCATCACCAAAGTTACCAACCAACAGCATACCTGAGAGAGCACCAAAATCATTCGGTGCGAACGCAACACCCCACGGTGCACTTAAGCGGCCACCATCTTTCCATACTGCAACTAGCCTACCATCTTCGGTGAATTCGGCAAGGCGACCCTGTCCTGGTTTGCTGGTGTCTTCTTCACCTGCGAATAACTCCCCTTTGGCACAAGTACCCTTAGCAATTTCCTCTTTGGGACATGCTTGCGTTTTCGCGTAGGTGATAAAGAGGTGGCTTTCTCCTTGGGGTGTGGTCAATGCTTGAATGTTAAATGGCGCGTATTCACCAGGATCAACCTGACCGTTTTTGTTGGTATCAAACGGCTGCTCGAAGTAAATAGGTAAAGGTTTGAACTGACCATCAAAGACTTTGATCCCAGGGTGCGCCCCAAAGTCAGCAGCATAGAGGCGGCTGTAATCTTTGTTGACAGCCAGTCCAAAAAACTGCGCGCCGTCCTTAGATTGATCAATCACTGCTACAGCTTCTAGGGGTCTATCAAACGTACCATCAATCTTTTTGCGTTCTGTCCAGGCAGAGATAATACCACCATCACTAGCAAACAGAAACTTAGCTGGTGCAGTGATCGGTGCGGCGTTTTTTACTTGTTGGGTAATGACAAAGTTGTTCGTGCTGTCGCTGAACACTACGCCAGTGGCAGTGTTATCATCGCCGCCAACGGGTAAGCTAACATAGGTGAGTTGGGGATCAGTGGTCAGCCTGCGCAACGTGGGATCAGAAGAAGCTTGAACATCACCGACATACTCGAAGCTTATATTTTTTCCCCCAACCCAGAAATGTCCACCTGCACCTGCAGGGCGAATGGCAATACCCCAAGCGTTTATTAATTTGGGATCGACTGTTTCGGGTTTGTAGGATGCTTTATTAGCTACAAAGCGGGTTTCTGTGTAACGATTATCCGCTGAGTTACCAGCAGCAGCCGGCATAGCAGTGCTTAGCGCCAGCAAGCTACATAAAAGGGTCTTTGTTAGGCGGTTCATGGGAATTTTTCTGGTTAAAAGTTCACGGTAAACGCACACCAGAACTGAGGATATTAGTACACTAGTACCCTCAAAAAATGCAGAAGCCATTAGCACCGATGATTTAGAATTCGCTGTTGATCCCGCATCAATCGATTAAAATCGAAAGGCGGTCATGCCGGAAATTCTACCTGGGTTTGTGAATTTTTCTTGAATCTTAGATAATTTTACTGTAAAGCGGAAAATTATCTTGAAAATAATAAAGTTGTTACTTGCTCCAAAACTCGTAATCCTCCCAGTGAACCCCGAATTAGTCGAGTAGCAGCTATTGGCTGTCGCAGCATTGCTATGGCTACTGGTAAAGGTTGAAGTGAACCGTCGGGACTCAGCGCTGAGGTAAAGTTAGGAAGATCGTGGTGGCAATCGTCGCTTACCACTCGCAGCATTGTTACTGGAACCCCAGCTTGTTTAAAGAATTCTGAGATAGCAAACCCTTCCATATCGACAACATCAGCCCCCGATCTCTGAAATAAGTCACTTTTTTCTGCTGCTGAGGAAACAACGCGATCGCTCGTCAACGCCTTCACAATCGGAACCTGTTTTTGCAGACGGGAGTTAAGTAACTCTGATAAAGAGTAGTTGCAACGTTGCGACTCATAAGTTCCATTTGCGTCGTACACACAATTCTGATACAAAACAATATCGCCTACTTGGTAGCGGGGATTCAAACCACCACAAAGACCCATGACTAACACGCTAGGCTGTGGATAATTTAAAAACTGTCCACTCTGTTGCCATGTTGCCAGGTATCTAGTTGTAGACTTAATACCAACGGGAATCGGTGTAACCGAAGGTAATCTAGAGCTTGTAGCACGGTTCAATCCGCGACATACAGCCTTGTACTCTACCCCTTTACAAACCAAAATTGTTGAAACCAAATTAAAATCATGCATTCATATCACACATTAGGGAAGAGTTAAGCTAATTTCTAGAAATTACACACTTTATAACAAAAATGTTTTCTTAATTAAGAATTAATTAACATCTCAGCCAGAGTGAAAAATACAAACTTGTGCTATTGGTATTAACCCTTGCAATGGCGAAGCTACGCTGATTACACTGTTTTGTATTAATAATCTCAATCTTTAGCAGGAACACAAGCGCCAAAAATATAATCTATAACTATATGTAAATATAGCTTAAAAGTGTTGTATTAATTGTTCTAAGATAAAAGCAGCACTGAGCGTTACTCGTGTTATTTTTCCGCAATTCTCAGGGAATACTAGACAACTAGTAATTCAACTACTGTGCATCAAGACACCCTCAATAGTATCCCGGATAACCTGCGAAAGCAGCCAATAAATCATACAATTGAAAGTTAGTAATAATTATACCCCATGATGGTAAAGCCTAAGCGCCCTATATCCGTAAGAGAGCGGTTTAATATTTCTAGATTAGCTATTCAATATTCCTGGCTGACGCTCAGTTTTTGGATTGCAGTCGCAGTGGCTGGGGTTTTGGCTTTCAGCTCCCTGAAGTATGCTTTGTTTCCAGATATTACCTTTCCAGTCGTAGTCGTAAACGCTACAGCACCACTGACAACCGCTCTGGATACCGAGACAAAGCTTACGAAACCAATAGAACAGCAGCTTCACTCCATAGAAGGACTTGAGGAAATTAACTCCTCCACGTATCCTGGACAGACTGCTGTTAGTCTGTCTTTTGCTGTAGGGACTAACTTGGAGGAATCAACCCAAAAAGTCAAAAGAGCAATCAAGCTCTTAAAACTGACAAACGGGGCAGCCTTCAAAATTATTCCTTTAAACTTAAATGAATCAGCCGCGATCAGCTATGTGGTAGAAAGCTCCTCACGCAATTTAACTGAACTGACCAAGTTAGTTCAAGACCAAATTCTATCACCAATCAAAAAACTACCAGGAGTACTTAAAGTTGATTTGTTAGGAGATGAAAGCGCATCTAATCAGCAGATAGCATCAAGTCCTACCGTCCCACAAGAGGGAGCGACGTTAATACGATTCAATGGTAGAGACGCTTTAGCTTTTCAAGTTATTAAACGGGGTGATGCTAACACCCTAGATGTAGTTAGTAAAGTTGAACAACAAGTCCAAAAATTGCAGTCTACGCTGCCAGATGTTCGCTTAAGCTTAGCCGCAACTCAAGCAGAGTACATCCGTAAAGCGACTCAATCCACAATAGACGCTCTGATTGAAGCGATCGCTCTGTCAGTAATAGTCATTTTTCCTTTTCTGAGAAACTGGCAAGCTACCTTCATTTCTGCGCTAGCGATCCCGACATCTCTTCTGGGAACCTTCATTGTGATGGCTATCTATGGTTTTAACCTAGAAACAATCACTCTGTTAGCTTTAGCTTTGGTAATTGGGATCATTATTGACGATGCGATCGTTGATGTAGAAAATATTATAAGGCACGTTGAAGACGGAGAAAAGCCTCGACAAGCTGCCCTTACGGCTACCAATGAGATTGGATTAACAGTTACAGCCGCAACGTTTACAGCAGTAGCTGTCTTTCTGCCGATAGGTTTGATGGGTGGGGTAATTGGTCAATTCTTCAAGCCTTTTGGTATCACTGTTTCCGCAGCGATGCTCACTTCTTTGTTGGTTGCTCGTACTTTATCGCCAGTTTTAGCTATCCACTGGATCAGACCTAAATCATCTCGTCATAGTCACAAAGATAAAAAAGAAAATTTAAATCAAGGCTTTAATCTATTTTACCGACACTTACTAAAATGGTCTCTTAGTCATCGCAAGATAGTTGTAGCATTAGCTGTCCTTAGCTTTGTTGCCGGTATAGGGCTGATCCCGCTGATCCCCAAAGGGTTTATTCCTAAATTAGATAGAGGAGAGTTCAACATTGTTTATTCGGCTCCCTTGCCTAATTTTCAACAACAAGAGAATTTACAATCGCAACCCTCAATTAACCCTCTGGAAGATTCTCTTCAAGTCGCCAAGAAGCTAGAGGAAGTCGTCAGAAAGTCACCTGAAGTAGAAACAGTATTTACGATCGTGGGTTCTCGCCAGGGTGAACCGAATAAGGGCAAGCTATATGTGAAGTTGAAAAATGACCGTAAAATCAAGACTTCAGAAGTACAAGACAAGTTACGGTCATCTTTACCTTCTCTTGCTGGGGTAACCACCAGTGTGGAAGATATTCAATTCGTAGATGATTCTGGCGGTCAAAAACCCCTTCAAATTGCTTTAAAAGGAAATGATCTGAACTCTTTGAGCAAAGCAGCAAATGCAATCAAAGCACGTATTACAAAAATGCCTGGATTCGCTGATGTGACAGTTACAGGCGTAGCTAACTCACAAGCAAACGTTGTTGAGATCGACCGTCACAACAATCAACGGGTAGTCTATGTGAGCGCAAACTTAGGAAAAGATATATCCTTGGGTAATGCTACTGATAAATTAGTAGCTGAAGCTAAAGCAGTTTTGCCTCCTGGCGTGTCGTTGGATTTAGGAGGAGACTCTGGTCGCAGTAGCGATGTTTTCAGTAGTTTTGGTACGACCTTGTGTCTATCAGTATTGTGTATTCTTGCTGTATTAATTGGGTTATTTAAAAGTTGGATCGATCCTTTAGTTATTGTGATATCTTTGCCTTTAGCATTGGTAGGGGCAATGCTGTCCCTGCTGGTGACTAAGAGCGACTTTGGGATGATCTCGTTGATCGGTTTTGTGTTTTTACTGGGCTTAAGTAATAAAAATGCAATTTTGCTTGTCGACTATATCAATCAATTGCGCAAATCGGGATTGAATCGTACAGAAGCTATTTTAAAGGCAGCTCCAGTTCGACTGCGACCGATCATGATGACAACCGCCGCTACTATTTTAGGGATGGTGCCCATAGCATTGGGTTTAGGGGCAGGTTCCGAGTTGCGATCGCCTATGGCTGTAGCAATAGCTGGAGGGTTAGTTAGTTCGACTGTCCTCAGCTTGATCGTGGTGCCAGTAATCTACACTATTCTGGATGATTGGTTTCCACGAAAAAAATGAGTACTTCAAAATCGAAAAAAGTTTTTGTCACTGGTGGTACGGGTTTTATCGGTGGTCATATAGTACAGTTATTACTGCAAGAGGGGTACACTGTAAAAGCCTTGGCACGTAAAAGCAGCCGACTAGATAACTTACAGGCTACGCAGATCGAACTCGTACAAGGTGACTTAAATGACTCTGATTTATGGCAACATATGGTAGATTGTCAATACCTGTTTCATGTTGCTGCTCATTATTCCCTTTGGCAGAAAGATCAACAGGTGCTTTATCGTCACAATGTATTAGGGACGCGCAACGTGTTGTTATGTGCTAAGAAAGCAGGCATTGAGCGCACTGTTTACACGAGTTCGGTAGCAGCAATTGGTACGGGTGCATCAGGTATGGTTGTAGATGAAACTTATCAAAGCCCAATAGAGGAACTTGTAGGGCACTATAAGAAGTCTAAGTATTTAGCTGAGCAAGAAGCTTTGCAAGCAGCTCGTGGTGGTCAGGAGGTGGTTGTAGTTAATCCGAGTAGTCCAATTGGTCCAGGTGATATTAAACCTACCCCTACAGGGGATATTATCTTGCGATTTTTGCGACGGAAAATGCCCGCTTATATGGATACAGGACTAAATTTTATTGATGTAAGGGATGTGGCGTGGGGACATTTGCTGGCTTTGCAACATGGAAAGTCCGGCGATCGCTACATCCTAGGTCATAAAAACTGGACTCTAAAAGAATTACTCGATGAACTTGCTCACATAACGGGTTTGAAGGCTCCCCAACGAACTGTACCTAGTTGGTTACCCCTCACCGTCGCGTGGATTGATGAAAAAATCCTCGCGCCAATTGGTAAACTGCCTTCTGTGCCCCTAGATGGCGTCCGCATGGCTGAGCACCCAATGTATTATGATGCATCAAAAGCGGTAAGAGAGTTGGGTCTACCCCAATCCTCTTTGAAAACAGCACTTCGAGATGCTGTAGATTGGTTTGTGTCTCACGGGTATGTAAAGGAAGTTGTTAGCAATTAGTGATTGATGGAGAATCTCACCCATAACTAACAACAACTGATTAAAAGAGGAGTGATAAAAGAGAATGGCAATTCAATTTCAACAAGCTTTAGAAGTCGGGAAATATTTGGTTACGCAGCGTCTTTTGGGACGTAAACGCTTTCCTTTAATCTTGATGTTGGAACCACTATTTCGCTGTAATCTGGCTTGTAATGGTTGTGGAAAAATTCAGCACCCAACAGAAATTCTGAAAAAGAACTTAACACCTGAAGAGTGCTTTGCAGCAGTAGAAGAGTGCGGTGCACCTGTTGTTTCAATTCCTGGAGGAGAACCGCTGCTGCATCCACAAATTGATGAAATTGTTCGGGGATTAGTTAAGCGGAAAAAGATAATTTATCTATGTACGAATGGCTTGTTATTAGAAAAAAGTTTAGATAAATTTGAACCTTCTCCTTACCTGACTTTTAACGTCCATTTAGATGGGTGGAGGGAATGGCATGATCAGTGTGTTGATCGTAAAGGTGTCTTTGATATTGCAGTTAAAGCTATTCGTGCTGCTAAAGCTAAAGGTTTTCGTGTTGTTACTAACACCACAGTCTTCCAGGGCGTTGATACGAAAAAAATGCAGGAATTCTTTGACTTCCTCGGAACTCTTAATACAGATGGTATAACAGTTTCCCCTGGTTACAGTTATGAATGGGCACCAGATCAAGACCATTTTTTGAAACGTGAGCAGACACGAGCCCTTTTCCGAGAAATTTTATCACCTTTCAAAGCTGGTAAGAAAAATTGGAACTTCAATCACAGTCCTCTATTTTTAGATTTTCTCACCGGTGAGAAGGATTATGATTGTACACCTTGGGGTAGCCCTAGTTATAGTGTTCTCGGTTGGCAAAAACCCTGTTATTTGCTAAATGAAGGTCATTACGCTACCTTTAAGGAGCTTTTGCAAGATACTGACTGGAGCAAATACGGTCATGCTAGTGGTAACCCCAAATGTGCAGATTGCATGGTTCACTGTGGTTATGAACCAAGTGCAGTAATGGATGCTATGGAACCCCAAAATTGGGCGCGTTCTATGGGAAGTGTGGTGGGACTAGCTAAGTAAATGACTTGTAATAAATAGAATACAGGAGTCAGGAGTCAGGAGTCAGGAGGATGAATTCTGACTCCTGCATTCTGATAAATTTCAAGTGACGACTCCACACACTTCCCCTGCGGGGTAAGTCTGGGCTTCTGAAGAAATTTAGAAGCGCGTCATTAGCTTCAGTAGTCCAATATGCAAGGACTACTACGTTTAAGCAGAATATATAGGTACTCCGGGGTATAGGGTTAGCGACCCGCGTTCTAGCTCCGCGACAATACGGTTAAGATTAAACATTCCTACAGGTAGAGGGGAAGTGTCTTTAACGTAAAACCTGGTTAAACATTGGCAAAGGACACCACCCGCAAGGGTCGAACTCATTACTAGTTCAAACAAAAAACATGCTCGTATTAGTTATCAATAAACACGGACAACCGTTAATGCCAACAACGCCAAGAAAAGCGCGAATTCTTTTACAATCAGGTAAAGCCAAGATTGTAGGAAGAGATCCGTTTACGATTCAGTTGATTTACGGCAGTAGTGGCTACAAGCAACCTATTTCGTTAGGGATCGACGCTGGCTATAAACATGTTGGGTTTAGCGCTATTACAGAAAAAGAGGAGTTGATTGGTGGAGAGGTAGAACTTTTAGACGGGGTGTCAGAGCGCATCACTGAAAAACAGAAATATCGTAGAACCCGTCGCTGCTTGTTACGCCATCGCGCTAAACGGTTTGACAATCGTAAACGTAATGATGGCTGGTTAGCCCCATCAATTCAACACAAACTAGATACCCATTTGCGGTTTGTAGAACGTGTCAAATCTAGGCTACCTATCACCAAGATAACGGTAGAAACAGCAAAGTTTGATATTCAGAAAATCAAAAACCCTGACATTCAAGGGGAAGGATACCAACAAGGAGAACAGCTAGGATACAGAAACTTAACAAACTACATTCGTCATCGCGACGGGTACAAGTGCCAAAACCCTGATTGCAAAAATAATCTGGCTGACAAAGTTCTTCAAGTTCACCATATTGGCTATTGGAAGAATCCCGCAGATAGAAGCAATAGACCCAGCAACTTAATTACTCTTTGTGACAAGTGTCATAGCTCACCCAATCACAAAAAAGGAAAGCTTTTGCACGGATGGCAACCAAAAGTTAAGTCATTTAAAGCAGAAACTTTCATGTCTACGATCTACAAGCGAATACTTGAGGATCTTGGCGCAAAACAAGCTTTCGGCTACGAAACAGACTTTACTCGGGTTGAATTGAAACTCGAAAAAAGTCACCACAATGATGCTTTTATTATTGCTGGAGGTGAGACTCAGCAAAGAATAGAACCTTTGATGATTGAACAAATTCGTCGTCATAAAAGGTCAATGGAACAGTTTTACGACGCTAAATACATCGATAAACGTACAGGAGAAAAAGTTGGTGGTTCTATCTTGAATTCTGGTAGACGTACCCGCAACAAAAACTTAACCGGAGAAAACTTGAGAGTTTATCGGGGATTAAAAGTCTCCAAGGGTCAACGACGCATCAAAAAGCAACGTTACCGTTACAACCCCAATGATTACGTGATGTTTGAAAATAATGTTTATCGAGTCGTTGGAATGCAAAACTTAGGATCTGGCGTTAAGTTAGCCAACTACAAGAGTGTTGCGAATAAGGTTGTTAACGTCAACAAAGTTCAGCCCATTAGAAGGAGAAGTGGTCTATGTGTCCGTGCATAGTTTGGCGATTCTGCCCTCCACCCCTTTCCCTGGTTGAGTAGTAGTCAACTTTGGTCACGGGTGTCTTCCTCACCGCCCGTCATTCATCCCACGCTGATCCGGAGTACCGGATTCAGACGTGGGGCTTCTGTCGGATTAAGCTAAAATATTCATATATTCCAATACATATTATTAAACATCCTGATAAAATTCCTGTGATTTTTCCAGACATTTGGGCTGTGAACCTTGCACCTAAAAAGTATCCAAAAAAGATTGCTGTTATACTAAGTACAAATGTAAGGTAAGTAGTAATAAAAATATTTACACCAGATAGACCTGCTCCTACCCCACCGGCTATATTATTGATTGTTAAAGCGAACGCTAAGGTTAGAGATTCTCTAACATCAATGAGCCGAGATTTATCCAAATCTGCTCTTTCTGGCTCGTTAATAAAGGTTGTGTAGGAAAGTTCGTTAACAGAAGATTTATTTTTTCTTCTCTTTTCTTTTCTTTCTGTTATTATGGCATCCCATATACCCCAGATTCCAATCGCTACCAAAGCACCAGAACCTAAGAGATTAGCTAAATTGTGAGATAAAAATTTAGCTAGAATTGCTCCTATCGACATAGAACAATAGGTGCCTAGGCTGGAGAATATGGCAATAATAAAGTTACCTGATATACCTATTTTTATTCTCTTGACCCCATAGGCAATACCTATAGCAAAGTTATCAACATTGGATGAAAGTGCCAAGAAAACAGAAGATAACAAATGATGCCCCATATAAATCAATCTCGCTCAGTAAAGTGATGCGTGGGAGTTTCTTATTTGTAATAACTACACCCTGAAATAAAAATAGCTATGAGTTGGAAATTGGTAACAGTATTTGCCTGTCCCAAGGAAGAAATTTTTTACTTTTTTAAGTATCAATGATAGAGGAAAAATTATATTGGGACTAATTTCCCTTCTTTAGTCAATCTCAGTCGTCTCCCACGCCACTCAACTGTGGTACCAAAAAATCCATAGCACCAAATTGCAAAGCTGATTAAATCTCTTATAGGAATAAGCCAAAGATATTTTTTAGCAACCGGATCATTGAGAATTTTAACACCAACAACCCAGCCCACTATTAATCGTGCTATCCAAGTTATGATTAGCACAATCCAGCTTAGTATTGATCCACCTGTTGTTATTAGCAATAACAAGCTAGTAACGGTTCCATATGTAAAAATCAGTCCCACGTAACCCCAAGGGCGAGAAACTCGAACACAACGTATCCACCTACTCTGGTGGTTGATAGCATTAATAATTGTGCTCGGTGCTAGTACGTGTTCAACAATATAGTTGGAAAGCAAGACTTTATACCCTGCTTGTGCTGGTAGATAACCGAGTTGATAATCATCTGCTAAATAATCCGCGATCGCGCCAAATCCACCGATCTTCTGAAGCACTTCTTTACGGATCACTATGGTGGAACCAAAAGCAAACTTGATACCTTGCAGTTGGTTACTGACTAAGACGCTTGCATGAAAGTCTGTAGCGGTTCCAATAGCTTCTAAGGTCGTTACCCATCCTTGTGCTATTGTACGGTACAAACAGGTGACGACTCCGACGCTAGAATCGTGTAATGGTTGGACAACTCTTTGTAAGTAATCAGATCCGACTCGAATATCACTATCAGCAATTAGCAAGATTTCATGTTTTGCAGCTTGTATACCATTTTCTAGATTACTCACTTTAAAGTTTGTACCGATGGTGCGATCGCTAACTACTAGGTGAATATCGAGTTTTGGAAATTCCTGTATAATCTGCTTGACTACTGCTATTCCAGGATCTTGAGACTCACGGACGCAAAAGATTATTTGGTAATCTGGGTAATCCTGTCGGCAAAACGATGCTAAATTTTTATAGGTATCGCTGTCTAGGCCACAAATTGGCTTGAGGATGGTGACTGGCGGGTGGAAATCTGGGTTTATAGGATCACAACGGCGAAAGGCGATCGCAGCATAAATTCCGTAGCAGTAGAACAAAACAGCCGATAAGCAAAGAATTAATAATAGAATACCAATGATATTTAGATTCAGAGTTGTTAAAGCAACATGAAAAATATCCGTTAAATAAAACCCTAAGGTTTCATACAACATCTGTGACTCCTTTGTTCCCTGCTGTTAGATTCACAAAGATACATAGTATCGTTCTACACGCCTTGTAAGTCACTTTACGAAACTTTATATAAATAATATTACTCCTACCTACTGTTATGGTTAGCAAGCTGGTGTACTTTGTTCTTTTGCTACACAAATAAAGCCTGCATATGCAGGCTTTATCATTTAGGGTTTCAGAATGAGACAAAGTACTTATTTGATCAGGACTCCTGTAGAGGGGATTTTACTACCATTAGTATCAATACGGGAACCATCAGGATAGTAGAAAGTCTTAGTACCATTACCATGATCTGTACTTACCGCCGGTGGAACTAATTGGCCTGAAGGTGTCTGGACAACGCCATTATGATATACTCGTGAACCATACGGATAAGTCACGTCGCCGCCAATATTATTGATCTCGCTTGTAGAGCCAAAGATTTCAGAACTTGGTGTAGGTCTAGCCCTATAATATCCTCTGGAATCAAGCCCTCTAGAATGGGGTACGGTTCTAATCCCATGACCTGTAGAGTTTAAGACTCTAGCATTGGGTGCAGTGTTAATCGTACTCGGTCTAGCACTAGGTACGCTTTCGTATCCATTGCTAGGTATGATTCTATATTGCGATTGTACTTTCGGCTTATTTTGCGAGTATGTTTGTGAATATGCGGGTGATGCAGTAAACGAAGCTATTAAACAACCGACTCCTAAAACTCCTACTAAACTTTTAAGTATCTTAAGATGCACAACCTTTTTTAACATGATAATTAGCACTTTTTGATATGAGTGCTAGAACTATTGAACAAGTTAACTCTATTATACGAACTGCTTGCACTGTATAGGGGTAAACTAAATCTACTTAAAGCTATGCAATGAAGTAAATTTGTCTTTAATTGCTGCTATCTTCTAACTTGGTCGTGGCTTTTGCACGTTATCAACAATAGGCTTGAGTTTCCCAAATTAGAGCTTAAGCGTACCTACTACCCCTGTAGGTGATATTTCTCTTCACATTGTATGGCAATGGTCTTAAACTTAGAATGTAACCATCCAAGGTCTAACGCTGTCGCCACTGAATGACCAATTGAAGCTAAATATCGAACAGTGCGATCAATTAAGACCGCTTGCACCTCACTCGCTCTCATATAGAGGGTGATTTGCTTATCCTGCCCTCGAAAACGGATATTTATCGCCGCATTCAAATCAGCCTGAATTACGTCCCCTGTGTAGCAGATAAAACGATCCCCTTCCCGACGACCTAAAAGCGTCCCAGTCTGGTGATCAATTTGCGACGTATAAGCTGGATTAACCACTGATATTGTTGATCCAGTCTCCAAAGAGATTTTCTCTAGTGAAGCTTGTAGCTCACCCTTCATCCATTGGTTCAACTTTCGATTGATGCGCTTTGCTTGTTGTTTACCTTTAATGGGTTGAGTGAGGTCTTCGCAGATAATATCGACAGGTGATGAGATATTGCGTCTCAAGTCTCTGCGAATGAAATTCCTTATTGTATCTTTCTCGCGTTGAAGCTTGCGAGATTTGACTTTGTGTCCAAGATTATTTTCTAAAATCCTTGCAGCTTTGACCGGATCGTGTGGCTTAAGATTTTGAGCAAAGCATCGCATCCTGTAACGATTGCGATTAGTGCGAGTGATTCGTTCAGTTTTTTTGGTCATCAGCTTGCCAAGACCCTGTGCGATCACTTGTCCTTCAGAAGTATAAAACCCTTCAGTGTAGCCCTTGTCTAGCCCTAATTTTTGGGTAGGCTTACCTTCAGGAAGAACAAGAGTACGTGTACGAGTGCAATGAACTTCAAGCAAGCCATACTCGTTACGAATCAAGCGAATTTGACCAGTTACAATATAACGAGATCTTAGATTAAGAGCGATTCTTTTGCCAGTTTCTAAGCTTTGAACCTGTAGTTCAATAGAATGGCGATTGATTCTTTTGCAGGTATAAGCTTGTCCTTGGAAAACAACTTGATTTCGTACAAATGTATGCCCTTTCAAGTACTGAGAGCGAAACTTACGATGCAACCACTTGTCGCCAGTTGGGTCATTCCTAAGCAAATCTAGTAATCTGTTGCGTTCTAGTTCTATTTCGCAAGGCGGGAATAATTCTAGCGCTTCTTGTTTCTTAGCTTTTTTATTAGCTGCTAGCCAATCTATTCTTTGCCTTTGGCTAGATTGCATTGGATGCTTTTGCCATATTTGGCGCGATATTGCAGCTTTTGCTGCATCTTGTTGGGCTGATATGGCTTTCATTGTGTCATTGACTGACCACTCCCAAAGCTTAGCTGGTAATCCAATATCAGATGGTTTCATTATTGTTCTGATAATTGGATCAGACTGCTTCCAATGAACGCTCCAGCCTTGCAACGAGCCTAATTTGTTGTACGTTAAAGCTCTTGGGATACCGCACAAGTGCATTATTTTACTTACCTGTGCTTCGTCGGAACAAGAAACAACAGGGATAACTTGTGTGTAGGTTTGTTCAGTTGTCTGTTGTTTCTTGTTCTTTTTTGCCATGTTTTTATCGATCAAATCTATTTTTTATTATATTCTGCATAGATTTAGCTGTCAATATCTATGTTTAAAATATTTTCAGCACACTCGTGCATTGCTTTCATGGCTTTCAAGTTTCTTCTAGAGCGTTTCCCGTATAACCTAGCTGACATGACAGTAATTATCGATAAAACATCGCTTACAATTTCTTGCTCTGGCTCTTGTTCAACCGGCTTATTTAAAATAATTACTTCAGTTCCATTGTTCTCACATAAAGCAAATATTAGTTCAGAACCAAATCTCAATAACCTGTCTTTATCAGTTATGACCAGTCTTTCTACTTCGTTGCGCTGCAACAAATTGATTAGTTTCAACAGACCTCTTTTTTTGTAATTAAGTCCAGAGCCTATATCTTGTAAAGTACAAACTTCTTTGAATCCTTGTTGTTGACAGTAAAGCTCTAGCACTCCTATTTGACGCACTAAATCTTCTTTTTTGTCAAGTGTGCTAACTCTTCCATAGATTACCGTATATCTCAAATTAGGGTTATCTATTTTTAATAAATCGGCTACTTTATAACGACGATGCCCACCTTCTGTCCTTATTGCTTGTATCTTGCCTGCTTTTTCCCATCGACGCAGGGTGTCAATACTGACTCCTTTTAATTTTGCAGCATCGCCAATTTGAAGTAAATCATCTAATCTATGCATAATATATGTTTAAACAAGATATGCATAGATTAGCATAGATTTAAGGCGATCTGTTAAACCGCTCTATAATTAGATGTAAACTTGCTGGTTAATGCAAAAGAAATATCTACATGGATAGTTGTTGTTTTAACGCTGTCAAACCAAGGCAAGGTAGCTCATGGTCTAGAACAGGAAATGGGATCTGGATCAACACCAGGAACCGGTGTTGATATGGGATGACAGTCTATTCTTGAGGAAGGAAGAGATTGCAGATCCTGTATTTTCAATTCGTAGCGTCTTTGTTGTGTATTTAGTTGTTCTTCTTGTTGCTGGATCTGCTGCTTTTGTCGAGAGTTGTCAACTTTTTGATGAGAGTTCGGTGTGACAAAAAGTGGACTAGGCAGAGAGTGAGGGGAAATGTTAATTTGAGCAGTAAAGATTAGGGGCAACATATAGATTTAATTAATACACTAAGCTGATGTGAAGCTATCTTGTGTGAGAGGAAGGCGGAAAATTATTGTACTGCGGGACGGAATGCCCTCGTCTGATATACAAATTGAATACACAGCAACCTATTACATAAATACTAGCAATAACAAGTTGAATGTCTTCTCTGTCAACCGAAGTAGAGGTAAGAACCTAAGGTATCGCAGTCTTACCCTTTCCCGTTAGGAGTTCCCAGCCTTAACCGGGAAGTCGACAGATCTTCAATACATTCGTAGATCTATCTAAAAGTTGATGACTAATTCTATTTAAAGAGTTAAAATTAATACAAATACGAAAAGGCTACACTGACGTATTTTAAAAACAAAAACGTTTACTGGTAATAATTAGCGCTTTTATTACACTTATTACATCGATGTATCTTTAAGGAGTAATTATTGTCTTCATTTCAGTATAAGTACGTTTTCAGTAGTGTTTCTTGCGATCGCTACTTAAAGTATTGATGAATATGCGCAAACTTTTTTAGTTCTTTCCGAAATCGCTGTAATCTACAGTGTAGACACATACATACTAAATTAAATCGAATACCTACTTAAATTTATTTGTAACTTAAAGCACACACTACACAACATCATGAGTAAATTTATGCAAGACCAATTTAAATTCAATACCTCAAGCGTACTTAAGCTAACCTTAGTAACACTGGCACTATCACTCTTGGTAGGAGGGTATGCAAAAGCAAATGCGGAGCCTGCTCAAAAAGATGAGGTTTTGTCGGTTCCACCACAGGAGGCGTTTTATATCCAAGAAAAGACACAGCCAGTTTCTCAAACATCTGATAAAAATACTTTGACTAATAGAGCCGTAATAACACGTGCGTCTAATAACTTGAAAAATGGAAATGGGCAAAATCTTGCTCCTGTAAAAGAATGTGTATCTAGTACAGTACACGGGAAATAAAATGTTATGGAGGGAACAGTCGAGAGTAAAAAATCGATTTAACAGTCTACAACTTTCTTTTCTTGACAGGTTGAGCTGGATTACCTGCATAAATTGTCATAGCTTCTAACGAGCGTCCAGTAACTCCACCTAGCGTCAGCACTGCTCCTGTACCAACAATAACTCCTGGACCGATGATCGATTTAGCTGCGATCCAACTACTTTGTTGAATGTAAATTGGCGCAGGAACTAATTCAAAAGAGGGATGACTCCAATCATGATTTCCGGTGCATAGGTAGACGCCTTGAGATAGGCAAACATGACTTTCGATTGTGACAGTAGCAAGGTTGTCGATCCAAGTATATTCACCAATCCATACATGATCGCCTACAATTAAACGCCAGGGGAACTTCACCCTTACTCCAGGCTTAATACGAACTTTTCGACCGATTTGTGCTCCAAAACAGCGGAGTAACCAAACCTTAAAGGCTGATATAGGAAGTAAATGGCTCTCTACTAAAGGGGATCCTATAAAGTACCACAGAAGTTGTTTCCAGTAAGGCACTCCAGGGCTGTAAGTACCAACAGTATAACTATCTAAACGCATGGGAATAAGGCAGTAGCAAAAAAGTTGATTTTATATGTCCTGTTTCTGGAGTTTTTCGTACTCAACTAAACGAATAGATAGTAGTGTCTCTGCTAATGTGCGTTGGAAAGCATAGTACCAGCCATGCCAACCGTCGAAAATACCTCCTTTAAAGATAAGGCAATAAAAAAAGATAATGAAGGGGGCTAAGATTTTTTGCTTGCGAATGCGATCGCCTAAACTCAGTTCGCTTTTGGGTGTCTCCAGTAGCTTCTTAACTTCCATAACCATATAGTTATCTTGGGAGCCTAACCAACGACTAAGAGGTTTGCGATCGTCGTGATAGATATAGGAAGAAAGTTGAGCAGACTCACCTTGAACCTTTAACAATTGAGTATGCCCATCATCTATATAAATAGCTTTGGCTTTTCTAAAAAGTACCTGACGAGGTGGTAGCAGAGAGCTACGTAATGGTTTGCCAAAGATACAGTATTTGAATCGGACAAAGTAGCCCTCTACAGAAGGGTTTAAAGGTAACTTTTGAATCTCATTGATAAGTTCTTCCGTGAGAATGTAATCGGCATCAAGAGAAAGCACCCAATCAGATGTAATCTTCTCCAAACCATAGTTCCACTGCATTCCATGAGTGTCAAATTTTCTTTGAAATACTTCAACTTGTGGATATAGGCGGAGAATTTCTAAGGTTTTATCGGTACTGTAGCTGTCAATAATAACAATTCTTTTTGCCCAGGTTAAGCTCTCGAGAGTACGAGAAATATTTGAAGCCTCATTAAAAGTGAGGATCAAAGGAGTTATATTTTCTATCATGACAATATTTTGGTTTTGTAACAAACCATCTCAAGATAATCACAATTCATCTCACTTAAATGAGGAAAACATAACACACGTAAACAAATAATGCCGCCCGCAAATTCACGGATACTGCTTATTTTCTAGAACTCCCTATAAGTGAATTTACCGTGGTAATCTGTAATAGAATTTTACTAAACTTCAAAACTGCTGAAGCCAGACGCCTTATCGGGAGAACTCTCGGTTAGCTTATATCTTGCACCTGGAAATTTGAATGTCAATTCCATGACTAAGTGCAATTGGACGTATTCGTTCAAGTTCAAGTAAAAAATAAGACAGAAGTAATTGTGGAAAGAAGGTTTGAAATGCAATTTGTGCTGCTTGTCCCCAATCGGGTAAATCTGTAGTGGCGATCGATAAATAAGCCCAGTGCGCTAAAACATAAGCAATAAATGAAAGTACCAACCGTGGGCAAGAATTGAAACCATTGTTCTTGCTTAATTTATATATGTTTCAACGCCCTTTTTCTCATGTTTTGGTCAACATTTGCAATCCCGTCACCAGCTTTTGTCAACGATCGCATCATTGGCGCAACATATTGTGTCATACCAACATTTGTTAAACATTACGTAATATCACTTTTTTTTAGTCATATACACAACATCTATTTACTTAGATAGCACTTTTCATTCTCCGTAATATTTTTAGCACTCTTGATATGCGTCTCCCGCGTTTATATTGAAGGTGCAAGATATAAGCAATCGGTAGGGTCCACAGCTACTGTATGGCCTGCACTCAGCAACTTAAAAAGTTTCCAACTAATCCGATTTAACCCAATCGGTAGGGTGAGGTTGAATTTAATGAGATTGACTGGGAGCTAAGAGTTTCCAACTAATCCGATTTAACCCAATCGGTAGGGCTTTCTTGCTTGTTTGTTAGGATATCTAACAACCTTTGTTTCCAACTAATCCGATTTAACCCAATCGGTAGGGCTCTACTACTTCTATAGAAGAAGTACGTGAAGTTATCGTTTCCAACTAATCCGATTTAACCCAATCGGTAGGGTCAGTCATCTCAAACGATTGGCTCACCTACCTCTAGTTTCCAACTAATCCGATTTAACCCAATCGGTAGGGTCTTTAAGATTGCCCAACGTCCGTTGACTACAGTATTTGGTTTCCAACTAATCCGATTTAACCCAATCGGTAGGGTGGTAAAGGGGGTGAGGGAGGCAATTCAACTTCTAGTTTCCAACTAATCCGATTTAACCCAATCGGTAGGGTTTCCAGCTTATCTCATTGATTGCAACAATTTATGTATTGTTTCCAACTAATCCGATTTAACCCAATCGGTAGGGTTGGGGTGATTTTAGCGTTTTCGCTAAAGCTTACTCAAGTTTCCAACTAATCCGATTTAACCCAATCGGTAGGGCTTTACTTTGCGAAGGAATGTTCATGGGTTCGTTGGTTTCCAACTAATCCGATTTAACCCAATCGGTAGGGATACCAATTGCACATTTCTCTCGAAAGATAAAAGTGTTTCCAACTAATCCGATTTAACCCAATCGGTAGGGCTCTTATCAAGACACCTGCACAGCTTGCCGGCAGTTTCCAACTAATCCGATTTAACCCAATCGGTAGGGCCGTCTTTCAGGAAAGCTTTTGCGCCCTAGTGATCGTTTCCAACTAATCCGATTTAACCCAATCGGTAGGGTCTATAAAGAACATGAGCAAGTTTATTTGGCGATTAGTGTTTCCAACTAATCCGATTTAACCCAATCGGTAGGGGGCAGTGCATAACGCACAACACGGCGCAGTCTGTGGTTTCCAACTAATCCGATTTAACCCAATCGGTAGGGAGTTCGTCCAGGAGCCCTTACACGGTAAGGGTTTCAGACGACAAATCGACACCATCCTGAAAAACATTATAAACGTTGTGGAAAATCGAGCAACAGACAAGCCTCAAAACCTTACCCTGTAAGCAATCGACACACTCCAACGGAAAATATAGG